>OGGE01000785.1_pt1 | contig 23198 bp, 20 predicted proteins | sample 1571121 | NCBI WGS metagenome assembly OGGE01 (sample SAMEA2581959, study PRJEB24529) | metagenome | biome: Human gut stool | place: China | collected 2011
TCCAAGAAACCGAAAGGCTTCCGGTTATAGCCCACTATAACTACACGCTTCGCTTACGTAGTTGTGGGCTCTCCCGAGGGGATTAGGGCTTTGCCCTAATAACCCACTCAGGGCGTTCACCCCTGAGAACCCCGAGCAAAGAGTGACCCTCTCTTTGCAATCTCCGCTTATGGGTTACCCCTAAGAACCCCTCTGCGAAAGCGAGCAAAGTAAATCAATTGTAAACAAAGGAAAGAAGCTATGGCAACAAAATCAAGCATACATATCAAGCCTTGCAACATCGCATCGAGCGAGGCACACAACCGAAGGACTGCCGAGTACATACGCAACATCGGAGAGTCCAGAATCTATGTCGTTTCCAAACTTTCCACCAATAACGAGCAGTGGGTAAATCCTGACTTCGGCACTACCGAATTGCGGACACATTACGACAACATCAAACGGATGGTCAAGGAAAAGACCGGACGTGCCATGCAGGAGAAAGAACGTGAACGCAAAGGCAAGAACGGAAAAATCATCAAGGTGGCAGGGTGTTCACCTATCCGTGAGGGGGTGTTGCTCATCAGAGCGGACACCACATTGGCAGATGTGCATAAATTTGGCGAGGAGTGCAAACAACGCTGGGGTATTACTCCGCTGCAAATCTTCCTGCACAAAGATGAAGGACATTGGCTGAGCGGACAACCCGAAGCTGAAGACAGAGAGAGTTTCCAAATTGATGGAAAGTGGTTCAAGCCGAATTATCACGCTCATATCGTTTTCGATTGGATGAACCACGATACAGGAAAAAGCTGTAAACTCAATGACGAGGATATGACCGAAATGCAAAGTTTGGCTTCTGACATTCTCCTGATGGAACGAGGACAATCTAAAACCGAAACAGGCAAGGAACATCTGGAACGTAACGATTTCATCATAAAGAAACAGAAAGCCGAACTGCAACGTATAGAGGAAACCCAAAGGCACAAGAAGCAGCAGGTAACTCTTGCTGAGCAAGAACTCAAACAGGTAAAATCGGAAATACGCACCGACAAACTCAAAAGCGCAGCTACCGATGCAGCCACAGCCATAGCAAGCGGTGTCGGTTCTCTTTTCGGAAGCGGAAAATTGAAAGATTTGGAACAAACTAATGAGAATTTACGTCATGAAATTGCCAAGCGTGACAAGGGTATTGATGAATTAAAAGCCAAGATGCAACAAATGCAGGAACAGCACGGCAAGCAGATTCGTAACCTACAAGGAATACATAATCAAGAGCTTGAAATCAAAGACAAGGAAATATCACGATTGAACACCATTCTTGAAAAAGCGTTCAACTGGTTCCCACTGCTCAAAGAAATGCTGAGAATGGAAAAATTATGCTATGCCATCGGATTTACCAAAGATATGGTAAACAGTCTTTTGACAAAAAAAGAAGCAATCAGATGCAATGGGAAAATCTATTCCGAAGAGCATAGACGAAAGTTTGACATAAAGAACGATATTTTCAAGATTGAGAAAAGTTCGGTTGATAATAATAAATTGGTGCTTACAATAAACAGGCAACCGATAGGCGAATGGTTCAAAGAGCAATGGGAGAAACTCCGGCAAGGTTTACGACAATCAGCGGAAGAGCCAAGAAAAAGTAGAGGATTCAAGCTATAATTCCACTCTATATAATGCAAAACATCAATAAAATAACTAATTTTGCATTCGGATAGGGGCAACTCTTTCCAAGACATAAGAAAAAGAAGCGTTATGCTCATCTTGTAACTTGAAAACCTGAGAGCCTTTCAAATTTGATGCAAGAGATAGCATAGTGGTTCTCACGCATATAGCGTGGGCTGCTATCGTTGTATCTGCATCATAGGCTTTCTCAGGGCCGTCAAGTTAGATTGACATAGGTAGTCCACGCTTTTGTATTTAATAACCTACCCTGTTGGACTGATGGGCGAAAAGGAAAACGATATGGAACAAAAATTCTGTCAAAGCTGCGGAATGCCGCTAACAAACGAAATCCTCGGTACGAATACCGATGGCACACTCAATGAAGATTATTGCATCTACTGCTACAAAGATGGCAAGTTTGCGCAGGATATGACTATGGAGCAGATGATTGACCACTGCGCCCAATTCACTGATGAGATAAACAAACAGTCAGGACAGAACTTGACACAGGAACAGGCTAAAGACATGATGCGTCAATTCTTCCCTCACCTTAAACGCTGGAAAAATAGACTCGTTATGTTTATTGCAATTCTCACATACAAAAAGCCGTTGAGCGAGGTTGATAACTATCTGAGTGCGCACCGTGAATATCTCGCCAAACATTATGCCATCGGAGATTTCATAACATCTGGGCCACAGATCCCTCGCATTGGTGGCGTGATAATGATAAAAGCCAACAACCGTGAAGCGGTTGATGCTATTATTTCCGAAGATCCGTTCCACATCAACGACATTGCCAACTATCAGATTGTGGAATTTACCCCGACAATGTTTTGCAATGAAGAGTTGAAAACAATTCTATAATGATGCGCCTTAGTCTTAGACCATATCAGCCCACAGATGCCAATGTAATTACTACTTGGCTAAAAAACGAATATCTTATGCGCCAATGGTGCGCTGACAGATATGAGTGTTACCCGGTCACACCAGAAGATATGAATATCTATCACGAGCGGTATATTGACGGACAAAGTCAACGCGCCCTGACAATGTTGAATGGCAATAACATTGTGGGATATATCACCCTGCGCACTCCGGCAGATGATTCATCGGAACAACGCTTGGGATTCGTCATTGTCGATGATTCAAAACGTGGTCAAGGTTTTGGTAAAACTCTTGTTTCAATGGCAGTCAAATATGCTTTTGAGACGCTTGGTGCTACGAAAGTATCACTCGGTGTCTTTGAAAATAATCCGTCAGCCATCCATTGCTATAAGTCTGCCGGATTCAGGCGCGTGATTGTTCCAACAACAGAAAGCTATTCTTGCTTGGGCGAAACTTGGAATTGCATTGAAATGGAACAATACAAAGGACTATGAAAGTAATTGGAATTAACGGCAGCTCACGGAAAGATGGTAATACAGCTATCATAATCCGCACGATATTTGAGGAACTGAATAAGAGAGGTATTGAAACCGAGTTTATCCAATTGGCCGATGTCGATATAGAGCCATGCCGTGCTTGTTTTGCCTGTAAAGGTAAAGGTAATTGTGTATTCCGCAAAGACGGTTTTGCCGAGGTATTTAGCAAAATAGTTGGAGCTGACGGGATAATTCTCGGTTCGCCGGTTTATTCAGCAGATGTTTCCTCTCGAATGAAAGCATTGTTGGACAGAGGTGGCGTTGTCGCTGCTGTCAATCCGGGAATATTGAAACACAAACTGGGCGTGGCAGTTGCCGCCGTTCGTCGTGCCGGAGGTATGACGGCGGTCGATACAATGAATCATTTTTTCTTAAACAAGGAGATGATAGTTGCTGGTTCCACATACTGGAACATGGTTTATGGGCGAGAAATTGGCGATGTTCTTAAAGATAATGAAGGAATTGCCAATATGCGCAATCTCGGTCAGAACATGGCTTCAATCCTGTTCAAATTAAATTAATGGTAACGAATCCGATAGCAAGTAACCCATGATTGAAATAAAAAACCTCGAAGGCATTTCATTCGAGCAAATATATACGGCTTTCAAGTCAGCTTTCTCGGATTACGAAATCAGCGTGGATAAGACAGAATTGAAGTCAATGCTGAAACGGCGAGGCTTCAATCCGGCTTTATCATTCGGTGCATTCTATGATGACAATATCGTGGCGTTCACGTTTAATGGTATTGGTAAATACTATAATGGCAAACTTACTGCATACGATACGGGAACAGGTACAAGAAAAGAGTTCAGAGGGCAAGGACTTGCCAAAAGAATATTTACGCACTCTATGCCATTCCTGAAAAATGCCGGTATAGAGAATTATTTGCTTGAGGTGCTTCAACATAATAAAAGAGCGTTAAAAATATATGAAAGTCTCGGTTTCGAGATTTTACGAGAATTTAATTTCTTCACTCAAAAGAAGCAACTGGTTGTTAACCATCTATCTGACAAACCTGCCAAATGCTCCATCGTCGCGCTGAAGTCTGAAGATATTTTGTCAGCCCAATCATTCCATGATTTTACCCCATCCTGGCAGAATGACATTGAATCTATTAAGAGAGCAGGTGATGATTTGGTGACGTTGGGAGCTATGGTTGATTCTGTTTTGTCAGGATACTGTGTTTTCTCTCCAAAGTCCGGTGACATTACCCAGATAGCTGTTGATCCGACTTTCCGCAGAAAAGGCGTCGCATCTTCCTTGCTAAAACAAATGATTGAGATGACTGAATCTGAAATAGTAAAAGTAATCAATGTCGAATCTCCAACTCCTTCTTTGGACGCATTTCTCGCGTCCAAAGGTGTTTGCCTCGCCGGTAAACAATTTGAGATGGTTTTGACATTATAAAAATGTAACATCAAATGACACCGAAAGAAGTACTGGAGAAATGGATTGATTGTTTCAACGCGTCCGACGTGGAGGGAATCGCCGCGCTATATGCGGACGATGCCGTAAACCATCAGGTGGCGAACGCTCCCGTGGCTGGAAAAGAAGCCATACGCCGGATGTTTGCCGGGGAGTTCGCAACGGCTAAAATGGTTTGTATTGTTGAAAATATTTTTGAAGATGGAGAATGGGCTATATTGGAATGGAAAGACCCATTGGGGTTGCGTGGTTGCGGCTTCTTCCATATCAAAAACAATCTTATTGTATATCAGAGGGGCTACTGGGACAAACTTAGTTTCTTGAAGCAACACAATCTTCCAATCGAATAGACGTTTTGTAATGCCAAAACACTTTTACAATGCCATACATATCAGTTGAAAGCGGAGCATTGACCGCCGAACAAAAGAAAGAACTTATTGAGCGGCTGACAGCGACAGCCGCCGAAATAATCCATATTCCGGCGCAGTTCTTCACCGTAACCATTAAGGAATTGCCGGATGAGAACTTTGGTATCGGCGGCAAGTCGATTGACGAAATCAAGCGAAATTATAAATCTTGATTTGCAAATAGATGGATAATGAAATTCGAAAATAAGAACTATATCTATTGGCTATGCGCCACAATTATCGTCATGTTCATGCTACCTTTCGTTGAGGCTCAGCTCGCATCGGAGTGTAGCGGCATGGTGTTGTGTATGATTTTGTTTCATGACTTCATAAGGTAATTGTAAATGGAAAGAATCACTGATCAATGCATAGTCGCTCGGCAGTTTTCTTAAATAATACAAAAACACCCAATTTTACATTATTGGGTGTAAAATTGGGTGTTTGTTTTGTAATTTGCTGATTTCCAACATTTATTGCGGAGAGAGAGGGATTCGAACCCCCGGAGCCTCGCAGCTCAACGGTTTTCAAGACCGCCGCAATCGACCACTCTGCCATCTCTCCGGGTGCAAAAGTATAACGGATTTTCGATTCTGCCAAATCTTTCCTCCGGGTAATTCCAAGTCGCCCGGTCAAAAAAACTCTCCTGAAAAACAGGATCCGATCCCGAAGCATGATATTTCGCCTCTCCTTCAAATCCTGAATCGAATCCAATTCTGACCAATTATATCCACTTTAGTCCATTTTTTAAGAAATTACGAACAAAACATTTTCCTACCTGAGTTTGTTTTCGTACTTTTGCCCCGTTTTAAGACAAGCATTTTTGAAAGCATGGATGAGAATCGCTTCGAAACTCGTCCGAGCGCATAAACTTACCACAGAAATCAATATATTTTTCAAATTATCAACTAAAACTTTGATTATGAAGCAACTGCTACTAACGATCTCGGCCCTGCTGTTCGCAACGGCGGTCTGCGCCGAAGGCTACCAGGTGAATACCTTGAGTGCAAAACAGTTGGGAATGGGACACGTGGGAACAGGTATGAAACTCAATTCCGAGTCGATCTATTTCAACCCGGCGGGAACCGCCTTCCAAACCTCCCGATTCTCCTTCTCGGTCGGCATCACGGGTATCAAATCCAATGCAACGTACCTGTCGAACAACGACTACCGGGGCAATCCGCAGATCCAAGCCCACTCGGACAACAAGATTTCGACGCCGCTCTACGCCTATTTCAACTACAAAGCCACCAAAAATCTGGCCGTCGGCCTGGGATTTTATACCCCTTACGGCTCGTCTATGAACTGGGGCGACAACTGGGTCGGAGCACATCTGATCCAAAGCATCGACCTGCAAGCCTATACGTTGCAGCCGACAATCTCCTACAAATTCTGGAATAAACTCTCGGTAGGTGTCGGCATGACGATCACCTGGGGTACGTTCGACCTGTCGCGCTCCATGTTCCCCGTCGGCGAAGCGACGAACAATACGATCGCCGGATTGCTGACCGCCGCAGGGCAGGGACAATACGCCGAACTGTTCACCCAGGCCGGAGATCGCTCCCTGGTATCCGCCCGGCTCAAAGGCGACGCCAAAACTGCGATCGGCGTAAACGTAGGTATCCTGTGGGACATCACCCCGGAATGGACCCTCGGTTTCTCCTATCGTTCGAAAGTGAAGATGAAAGTCGCAAGCGGCACGGCTAACCTCCTGTATGCCTCTCCCGAAATCGGGCAGGTCCTCCAGGCAACGGGAATGATTCCCGACTTGAGCAGCGCTTGCGTCGAAACGGAACTCCCGCTGCCGGCCAACCTCGCTTGGGGCGTGAGCTTCCGACCGACCCCGAAGTGGGAAATGGCTTTCGACATCCAATACGTCCTGTGGAGCGCCTATAAATCGCTCCACGTAGATATTACCGACCCGACGACCGGGGCATCGGTTTACGATCTGCCGACGAGCATCAAGAACTATAAGAACACGGTGGCCACCCGTATCGGCGTCCAATACCACGCCTGCAAATTCGTCACGGCACGCCTGGGTATGTACGTAGATGAAAGCCCCGTACGGAGCGATTTCCTCAACCCCGAAACCCCTTCGATGACCAAAGTATCCTACACGGCCGGCGTGACGATCAACCCCTGCAAAAACGTATCGATCGATCTGGCATACGGATATATCACCTCGGCAGACCCGGAGCGGACGGGATCGTGCGACTACTACAATTCACTCACTTACAAAGCGGTCTATGCACAGACATACGGGCAGCTCATCGCAGGCGGAATGGCCCCGGAGCAAGCGAAAATCCAGGCTCATACCACGGCAAACGACAAGGCTATCCAGCCTTTTTCGGGCAACTATTCCCTGTCGGCGCACACTTTCGCTATCGGAGTGAACCTGAAATTCTAAAACCGTCCCGATTTCCCGTAAAAATCACTATATTTGCAGTGCGTACCTTCCCGGTACGCACTGTTTCTGTTTATCGGGATCTCCGGCACGACACACGCTTCCCGACCGAAAGCCAACGATTCCTCCCGGCCGAAACGACTTCGGGAGGAAGCCGGACAGTTTTACAAGGCTCCATAGTTCAAGGGATAGAACGGAAGTTTCCTAAACTTCAAATTCGCGTTCGAGTCGCGGTGGAGCTACTATCTTCTCTTCAGGACGACCTACCCGGTCGTCCTGTTCGCATATTGCTCTCCATATAATCCGATCGAAAGCCAGCTTTCAACGGCATACCGCCGATCATATCGACATCCGAAATAGTTCCGTTCGATCCGGGTTCTTCCATTGCGGCCACAAAAACGAGCCAGAACAATTCGGTGTCCCGGTTATTCGCCCGACATGGCTTGAACTGCGAAGCGACCAAAAAACTCCGCAACGAAGTCCGCCATCTTCCGGAAGCAGGTGACAAAACCCCATAAAAAACGGGAGCAGACTTTCCGTCCGCTCCCGTTCGATTATGATAAAAATTATCTATTACTTGGCAGCCTGAATCGCCTCCAGATCCTCCTTCAATCCTACGACCAGATTGTCGTACTCCCGCATACCGGTACCACCGGGAATCAGGTGGCCGCAAATCACGTTCTCCTTCAGGTTCTCCAACGGATCGACCTTGCCCTGGATCGCAGCTTCGTTCAGCACCTTGGTCGTCTCCTGGAAGGAAGCGGCCGAAATGAAGCTCGAAGTCTGCAATGCGGCACGGGTAATACCCTGCAGAATCTGCGTGGAAGTCGCAGGAACGATATCACGCTCCTTGACGAGATTCAGGTCACGACGCTTGAGGCTCGAATTCTCATCACGCAACTTGCGCATCGAGATAATCTGCCCCGGCTGTACGGCCGTAGAGTCGCCGGCATCCGTTACGACCACCTTGTCATAAAGCTCGTCGTTCACGTCCATAAACTCCCATTTATCGACGATCTGATCCTCGAAGAAGCGGGTATCGCCCGGATCTTCGATCTTGACTTTCGACATCATCTGGCGTACGATCACCTCGAAATGCTTGTCGTTGATCTTCACGCCCTGCATACGGTACACCTCCTGCACCTCATTGACGATGTACTCCTGCACCTTCGTCAGACCCAGGATATTGAGAATATCGCTCGGGGTGATGGCACCGTCCGAAAGCGCACCGCCGGCCTTCACATAGTCGTTCTCCTGAACGATGATCTGACGCGACAGCGGCACCAGGTAACGGCGTACGTCGCCCTCTTTCGACGTGATGATGATCTCACGGTTACCGCGCTTGATCTTGCCGAAGGTCACCTCGCCGTCGATCTCCGAAACGATGGCCGGATTGGACGGGTTGCGGGCCTCGAACAGCTCCGTAACACGCGGCAGACCACCGGTGATATCGCCGCCCGACTTGCCGACGGCACGCGGGATCTTGATCAGGATATCGCCGGCCTTGATCTTCGCATTGTCCTTGACAACCACGTGGGCCGACACCGGCAAGTTGTAGGATTTAACCTCTTCGCCCTCCTTGTTGATCACCTTGATCACGGGGTTCTTGGTCTTGTCCTTGGATTCGATGATTACCTTCTCGGAAAGACCGGTCTGCTCGTCGCGCTCGTCACGGTAAGTAACACCCTCGATAACACTGTCATAAACAGCTTTACCCTCATGCTCGGAGATGATTACCGCGTTGTACGGATCCCACTCGCAGATCATGTCGCCCTTCTTGACCTCGGCGCCATCGCTCATATAGAGCATCGAGCCGTAAGGCAGGTTGTGCGTATAAAGCACGATTTCGGTCTTGGGATCCACGATGCGGAACTCCGACTGACGCGAAATGACGATGTCCACGGCTTCGCCCTGCGGGTTCTTGCCCTTCACGGTGCGAAGCTCGTCGATCTCCAGACGACCTTCGTATTTCGAAACCACATTGGTCTCGACAGCCGTACCGGCCGCCACACCGCCGACGTGGAACGTACGGAGGGTCAGCTGCGTACCCGGCTCACCGATGGACTGTGCCGCGATGACGCCGACCACTTCGCCGCGCTGTACCATGCGGGCCGTAGCCAGGTTGCGTCCGTAGCACTTCGCACAAACGCCGCGACGCGATTCGCAGGTAAGCACCGAACGGATTTCGACGGACTCCAGCGGCGACTTCTCGATGGCCTCGGCAATCGACTCCGTGATCTCCTCACCGGCCTTGCAGAGCACCTCGCCCGTGAGCGGATGAATCACATCGTTCAGAGCCGTGCGGCCCAGGATGCGATCGTAGAGCGTCTGCACCACGTCGTCGTTGCGCTTGATGGCCGTAGCCGTCAAACCGCGCAGCGTACCGCAATCCTCCTCGTTGATGATCACATCCTGCGCAACGTCCACCAGACGGCGCGTCAGGTAACCGGCATCGGCTGTTTTCAACGCCGTATCGGCCAAACCCTTACGGGCACCGTGCGTAGAGATGAAGTATTCGAGCACCGAAAGACCCTCCTTGAAGTTCGAGAGAATCGGGTTTTCGATGACCTGCTGACCGCCCTCGACACCTGACTTCTGCGGCTTGGCCATCAGACCGCGCATACCCGAAAGCTGACGGATCTGCTCCTTCGAACCACGGGCTCCGGAGTCCAGCATCATATAGACCGGGTTGAAACCGTCGTCATCCTTGATCAGGGTATCGATCACCGTCTTGGTGAGTTTCGTATTGATATTGGTCCAGATGTCGATGATCTGGTTGTAGCGTTCGTTGTTGGTGATAAGACCCATGTTATAGGATTCGATCACCTCGTCGGCACGCTCGTATCCCTCCTGGACCAATTTCTCCTTCTCCTCGGGAATGATAACGGCATCGAGGTTGAACGACAGACCGCCCTGGAAGGCCATCTGGTACCCCATCGCCTTGATATCGTCGAGGAATGCAGCCACCTTGTCGGCACCCGCCTTCTTCATCACCACGGCGATAATGTCGCGCAGCGAACGCTTAGTAAGCACCTCATTGATATAACCGACCTCTTCGGGCACCACCTGGTTGAACAGGATGCGGCCGATAGTCGTTTCCTTCAGTACCCGCACCTTGTTGCCGTTCTCGTCCACGTCGCTGACCATACATTTCACCTGCGCATGCAGATCGGCCCGCTTCTCGTTGTAAGCGATGATCGCCTCCTCGGGACCATAGAAAGTAAGGCCTTCGCCTTTGACGCCCTTGCGGGGCTTGGTGATATAGTACAGACCGAGAACCATGTCCTGCGAAGGCACGGTGATAGGAGCGCCGTTCGCGGGGTTCAGGACGTTGTGCGAACCGAGCATGAGCAGCTGGGCCTCCAGAATGGCGGCATTGCCCAGCGGCAGATGCACGGCCATCTGGTCACCGTCGAAGTCGGCGTTGAACGCCGTACAAGCCAACGGGTGCAGCTGCATGGCCTTGCCCTCGATCAATTTGGGCTGAAAGGCCTGGATACCCAGACGGTGCAACGTCGGGGCACGGTTCATCAGCACCGGATGCCCCTTGATGACGTTCTCCAGAATACCCCAGATAACGGGGTCTTTCCGGTCGATGATCTTCTTGGCCGATTTCACCGTCTTGACGATACCGCGCTCGATGAGCTTGCGGATTACGAACGGCTTATAGAGTTCGGCCGCCATATCCTTCGGAATACCCATCTCGTGCATCTTCAGTTCAGGACCGACGACGATGACCGAACGGGCCGAATAATCGACACGCTTACCCAGCAGGTTCTGACGGAAGCGACCCTGCTTGCCCTTGAGCGAGTCGGACAGCGACTTGAGGGCACGGTTGCTTTCGTTCTTCACGGCGTTGCTCTTGCGCGAGTTGTCGAACAGCGAATCGACCGCCTCCTGCAACATACGTTTCTCGTTGCGCAGAATCACCTCCGGAGCCTTGATCTCGATCAGACGCTTCAGACGGTTGTTACGGATGATGACGCGACGGTAGAGGTCGTTCAGATCCGACGTGGCGAAACGTCCGCCGTCCAGCGGCACCAGCGGGCGCAGCTCGGGAGGAATCACCGGCAGCACCTTCAGCACCATCCACTCGGGTTTGTTCCGGCCTTCCGAAGCACGGAACATCTCGATCACATTCAGGCATTTGAGCGCCTCGCTCTTGCGCTGCTGCGAGGTTTCCGTCGAAGCCTTGTGACGCAGGGCATAGGACATGGAATCCAGATCGACCTGCTGAAGCAACGTATAGATCGCCTCGGCACCCATCTGGGCCACGAACTTGTTGGGATCGCTGTCATCGAGCGACTGGTTGCCCTTCGGCAGCGCGCCCACGATGTCCAGATACTCTTTCTCCGAAAGGGTCTGCAACCGTTCCACACCCTGCTCGGCGGCAGCACCGGCGTTGATTACCACATAGCGCTCGTAATAGATGATCGCCTCCAGCTTCTTGGAAGGGATACCCAGCAGATAGCCGATCTTCGAGGGCAGGGAACGGAAATACCAGATATGCACCACCGGCACCACCAACGAAATGTGGCCCATGCGCTCGCGGCGCACCTTTTTCTCGGTCACTTCCACGCCGCAACGGTCGCAGACGATGCCCTTGTAACGGATACGCTTGTACTTGCCGCAATGGCACTCGTAGTCTTTCACGGGACCGAAGATACGCTCGCAGAAAAGACCGTCGCGTTCAGGCTTGTAGGTACGATAGTTAATGGTTTCGGGCTTCAGCACCTCGCCGCTCGACTGCGCCAGAATCTCTTCCGGCGAAGCCAGTCCGATCGAAATGGAGCTGTAACCGTTATTCACTTTATTGTCTTTATTGAATGACATAATGCAATGCTTTTTTCTTATCCTCTATATACTACTACCTACCTTCCCTTACTCCAGCTTGACCGAAAGGGCCAGACCGCGCAACTCGTGCAGCAACACGTTCATTGCCTCGGGAATACCCGGCTTGGGCAGGTTGTCGCCTTTGACGATGGCCTCGTAAGCCTTGGCACGACCCATCACGTCATCCGACTTGATGGTCAGGATCTCCTGCAGGATATTGGCGGCGCCGAAGCCTTCGAGCGCCCAAACCTCCATCTCACCGAAACGCTGACCGCCGAACTGCGCCTTACCGCCGAGCGGCTGCTGCGTGATAAGCGAATAGGGACCGATCGAACGGGCGTGCATCTTGTCGTCGATCATGTGGCCAAGCTTGAGCATGTAGATCACGCCCACCGTAGCCGGCTGGTCGAACTTCTCGCCCGTACCGCCGTCGTACAGGTAAGTACGCCCGCTGCGCGGAATACCCGCCTTCGCCGTATATTCGTTGATCTGGTCGAGCGAAGCACCGTCGAAAATCGGCGTAGCGAACTTCAGTCCCAGCTCCTTGCCGGCCCAGCCGAGCACGGTTTCGTAAATCTGACCGAGGTTCATACGCGAAGGCACACCCAGCGGGTTCAGGCAGATATCGACGATCGTACCGTCCTCGAGGAACGGCATATCCTCGTCGCGCACGACACGGGCCACGATACCCTTGTTGCCGTGGCGTCCCGCCATCTTGTCGCCCACCTTCAGCTTGCGCTTCTTGGCGATATAGACCTTGGCCATCTGGATCACGCCCGTCTGGGGGAGTTCGTCGCCGTTGGTGAGGTTGTATTTCTCACGCTTGATCGCGGCATCGGCCTTCTTCCATTCGATCGTATAGTTGTTGATCGTCTTCTCTACCAGCGCATCGAGGTGGCTGTCGCCCGTCCACTTGCAGGTCCCCAGGTTCAGGTACCCCATCGCAACGCCCGACTTCTCGTCGGTGACTTTGCGGGAGAGCTCATCGAGCAGCTTCTGGGTGAATTTCGTTCCGGCAGGATAGAGTTCCACGCCGAAGTAATCGGTGATACCCGTAGTCGTCTTGCCCTGAAGCAGCGTATAAAGTTTGTTTACGAGCTGCTTGGTCAGGTCGGCGACCTGGGCTGCGAACTTCTCGTCGAGCTTCTCGATCTGCAGCTTCTCCGAGCTCTTTCCCGCACGCTTGTTCTCCTTGCCGGCACGGCTGTAAAGCTTCGTGTCGATCACCACACCGTGCAGCGACGGCTGCGCCTTGAGCGAAGCGTCCTTCACGTCGCCGGCCTTGTCGCCGAAGATCGCACGGAGCAGCTTCTCCTCGGGCGAAGGATCGCTCTCGCCTTTCGGAGTGATCTTACCGATCAGGATATCGCCCGGATGCACGTTGGCGCCTATACGGATAATACCGTTGGCATCCAGATCCTTGGTAGCGTCCTCGCTCACGTTCGGAATATCCGAAGTCAGCTCCTCGACGCCGCGCTTGGTATCGCGGACCTCCATGATGTACTCATCGACATGGACCGAGGTGAAAATGTCCTCGCGCTGAATACGCTCCGAAATCACGATGGCATCCTCGAAGTTGTAACCCTTCCAGGGCATGAAAGCCACCTTCAGGTTACGACCCAACGCCAACTCGCCCTTCTGCGTCGAATAACCTTCGGTCAGGATCTGGCCTTTGGTCACCTTGTCGCCCGTCAGAACGGCCGGTTTCAACGTGATCGACGTATTCTGGTTCGTACGACGGTAGCGAGGCAGTTCATAAGTCGTAATTTCCGGCTCGAACGAGCAGATCACCTCCTCTTCCGTCCGCTGGTATTTGATCTGGATCTTGGTTGCATCCGCAAATACCACCTCACCGTCGCCCTCGGCGATGATCTGGATGCGGCTGTCGGAGATCATATCCTTTTCGATACCCGTACCGACGATCGGCGACTCGCAGGTCACCAGCGGCACGGCCTGGCGCATCATGTTCGATCCCATGAGGGCACGGTTCGCATCGTCGTGCTCCAGGAAGGGGATCAGACTTGCCGCGATCGACGCGATCTGGTTCGGAGCTACGTCCATGAGCGTCACCTCCTGGGCCGTCACAACGGGGAAATCGGCGCCTTCACGGGCCTTGATGCGGTCGGGCTGCAGGAAATGGCCCTCGTCGTCGATCGGAACATTCGACTGGGCGACCACCTGCCCCTCCTCCTCTTCGGCCGAATAATATTTGATATCGGCATTGTTGAGATCCACCTGTCCGTTGGTCACGGTACGGTAAGGAGTCTCGATGAATCCCATGTCGGAGATCTTGGCATAGACGCAGAGCGACGAAATCAAACCGATGTTCGGGCCTTCGGGAGACTCGATCGGGCAAAGACGGCCGTAATGCGTGTAGTGCACGTCGCGGACTTCGAAACCGGCACGGTCACGCGAAAGACCGCCGGGACCGAGGGCCGACAGACGGCGCTTGTGCGTGATTTCGGCCAGCGGGTTGATCTGGTCCATGAACTGCGAAAGCTGCGAAGTACCGAAGAACGAATTGATCACCGAAGAGAGCGTCTTGGCGTTGATCAGATCGACCGGCGTGAAGACTTCGTTGTCACGCACGTTCATACGCTCGCGGATGGTACGTGCCATACGCACGAAACCTACCGAGAACTGGTTGGAAAGCTGCTCGCCCACCGTGCGGACACGACGGTTCGAGAGGTGGTCGATATCGTCCACCTCGGCTTTCGAGTTGATGAGCTGGATCAGGTACTTGATGATGGCGATGATGTCCTCGCGCGTCAGCGTGCGGATCGCCGGATCGATGTCCAAATCGAGCTTCTTGTTGATCCGATAACGGCCGACATCGCCCAGGTCGTAACGCTTGTCCGAGAAGAAGAGCTTCTCGATCACGTCGCGGGCCGTAGCCTCGTCGGGCGGCTCCGAAGCACGCAACTGGCGATAGATATACACCACGGCTTCTTTTTCGGAGTTACACGGATCTTTCTGTAAAGTATTGTATATAATAGAGAAATCGATACCCGACAGATTCTCCTTATGCAGCAGAATCGTCTTGGCACCGCTCTCGATAATCTGGTCGATATGCTCTTCCTGGAGCACCGTTTCTCGGTCAACGATCACGTTGTTACGTTCGATCGAAACCACCTCGCCCGTATCCTCGTCCACGAAATCCTCGACCCAGGTCGAAAGAACCCTGGCGGCCAGCTTGCGGCCGACGGCCTTCTTCAGAGCGGCTTTGGTCACTTTCACTTCGTCCGCGAGATCGAAAATCTCGAGGATCTGCTGATCGGCTTCGAAACCGATGGCACGCAGCAGGGTCGTAACGGGCAACTTTTTCTTACGGTCGATGTACGCGTACATCACGTTGTTGATGTCGGTAGCGAACTCGATCCACGATCCCTTGAACGGGATGATACGAGCTGAATAGAGCTTCGTACCGTTGGTGTGCATGCTCTGTCCGAAGAACACGCCCGGCGAGCGGTGGAGCTGCGAAACGATGACGCGCTCGGCACCGTTGATGACGAACGTACCACGTTCGGTCATATAGGGAATCGTACCGAAATAGACATCCTGCACGACCACGCCGAAATCTTCGTGCTCGTCATCGGTACAATATAGTTTCAATTTGGCTTTTAAGGGAACACTATAAGTCAGGCCGCGTTCCAGACACTCTTCGATCGAATAGCGGGGCGGGTCGATATAGTAGTCGATGAACTCCAGAACGAAATTGTTTCTGGTATCGGTAATGGGAAAATTCTCCTGAAACACCTTATACAGCCCCTCGTTCTTACGATTCTCGGCCGTGGTGTCCATCTGGAAAAAATCCCGGAACGATTTAAGCTGTACCTCCAGCAAGTCGGGATAAGGCACCCGGTTCTTGACTGTCGAAAAGCTAACTCTTTGTTGTGTTTTTGTCGTGGACATCGGTAAAATCCAAATTAAAGTTGAAGGTTTAAGTATTCCGGGGGAAGCCCCCGCAGCGGACCTCTTCTAATCCCGCTAATGCCCCCAGTGTAAACAGATTACACCCTGAGAGCATCCAAACTTCCAAAGACCAGACACAGCTCCTGTCGGCACTTCTAATCTTTAGACCAGAAAAGGCATAGAGCTTACAGCAGCGTAAGCCCTATACCCTGAGTTTGTCCTGAAACTTTTAAGTAGAAACTACTTAACCTCAACTTCAGCACCTGCCTCTTCGAGCTGAGCCTTGATCGACTCGGCCTCCTCCTTGGAAACACCCTCCTTGATTGCTTTCGGAGCAGCATCAACCAAAGCCTTGGCATCGCCCAGCGACAGGCCTGCGATATCCTTCACAACTTTGATAACCTGGAGCTTCGACTGGCCAGCGTTCTTCAGAATCACGTCGAATGCGCTCTTCTCAGCGGCAGCAGCCTCTCCGGCGGCGGCAGCAGGCGCTGCAACAGCAACGGCTGCAGCTGCGGGTTCAATGCCGTACTCCTCTTTGAGGATCGTAGCCAACTCGTTTACCTCCTTAACTGTCAAATTTACCAATTCTTCAGCTAATTTTTTTACATCTGCCATAAGTTCAATCTTATTAAATTTTGTTTGAATTCTTGTTTGTTAATTTCTTTCTTCGAGCGTCTTTACGATACCCGCAATCTTTTGGCCTGCATTAGACTGCAATGCAGAGATAACATTCTTCGCAGGAGATTGCAGCAGGGCGATGATATCGCCGATAAGCTCCTCCCGGCTCTTAATGTTGCACAGAGTGTCCAACTGGTTGTCGCCTACATACACGCAGCCTTCCACGTACGCCGCTTTCAGTACCGGCTTGTCGGAAGTCTTGCGGAACTCCTTGATCAGCACCGCAGGCGTCTTGCCCGTGTGGGCGAACATTACCGAGGTCGAACCCTCCAATACTTTCACCAAATCAGCATCCGCTTTCTCCACCCGCTCCAGCGCTTTGGCAAGAAGCGTGTTCTTTACGACCACCAGCTTGATGTCGCTTTCGAAGCACTTGCGACGCAACGACGCAGTCTGCTCAGCATTCAAAGCCTCGATGTTCGTAATGTAAAAGTGAGGATACTCGTTGAGCTGCTCGGCGAGGCTGTCAATGACAACCAATTTTTCTTCCTTCGTCATCTCTTAAATCCTCCCTCTTATTTAGTTTCTACTGATTTAGCATCGATCTGCAAGCCAGGGCTCATAGTCGTCGAGAGGAAAATACTCTTAACATAAGAACCTTTCGCTGCAGCCGGTTTCAATTTCATAATCATGCTGAGCACCGTATTCACGTTATCGGCAATCTGCTCCGCAGAGAACGAAATCTTACCAACTGAAGTGTGGATAATACCGAACTTGTCCACTTTGAAGTCGATCTTACCCGATTTTACCTCACTTACAGCCTTTCCAACTTCCATCGTAACCGTGCCGGTCTTGGGGTTCGGCATCAGGCCGCGGGGACCCAGAATACGACCCAGCGCCCCCACCTTACCCATCACGTTCGGCGTACAGATGATCACATCGATATCCGTCCAACCGGACTTGATCTTCTCGACGTATTCATCCAAACCTACGTAGTCGGCACCGGCAGCCTGCGCTTCGGCCTCTTTTTCCGGAGTACAGAGCACGAGAACCCGTACCTGCTTACCCGTACCATGAGGAAGAGTCACAACGCCTCTCACCATCTGGTTGGCCTTACGCGGATCCACGCCCAGACGCACATCAACATCCACCGAAGCATCAAATTTCGTAAAAGTAATCTCCTTCAGAAGAGCTGCGGCCTCCGTAAGCTTGTAAGCCTTTTCGGGCTCGACCTTCGCGTAGGCAATTTTTTGATTTTTTGTCAACTTACTCATTCTTGTAATTGCAATTACTTGTTAGGAAATTCTCCAACGACGTTGATACCCATACTGCGCGCAGTACCAGCGATCATACGCATAGCAGCCTCGATCGTGAAACAGTTCATATCGGACATCTTGTCCTGAGCGATCTCACGCACCTGATCCCACGTCACCTGACCGACCTTGTCGCGGTTGGGCTGTGCGGAACCCGATTTAGCTTTGGCTGCCTCCTTGAGTTGAATGGCTACAGGCGGCTGTTTTACGATGAAGTCAAACGACTTGTCGCTGTAAACCGTGATGATGACCGGAAGAACTTTTCCCGCCTTGTCTTGTGTTCTGGCATTGAACTGCTTGCAGAAGTCCATAATATTGACTCCTTTTGAACCCAATGCTGGTCCCACCGGGGGAGAAGGATTGGCAGCACCACCTTTGATCTGCAATTTGATAAATGCAGCAACCTCTTTTGCCATAGTTTTCCTTGGTTAATTATTCTTTTTCAACTTGTGTGAAACTCAACTCCATAGGAGTTTTGCGCCCGAATATCTTCACCGATACCGTGAGTTTCTTGCGCTCGTTGTCGACGGCCTCAATGGTACCTTGGAAGCTTGAAAAAGGACCATCTGTAACTTTGATGGTTTCGCCGACAAAGAATGGTATTTCGTTTTCTTCCTCCATCGAACTCAATTCATCGACACGCCCCAGGATGCGGCTGACCTCCTGCGGACGCAGGGGCGTAGCGATCATCTTGCGGCTGTCCTCCTTGGTGTCACCCAAAAAACCGAGCACGTTGGGAATATTACGAATGATAATAGGGATCTGACCGACAAAGGCGGCTTCAATCAATACATATCCCGGATAAGAAACCTTCTCTTTGGAAACCTTCTTACCGTTACGGATCGTATAGACTTTTTCGGTCGGAATCAGCACCTGCGAAATATACTCTTCCAGGTGGCTGTGGCGGATTTCGGATTCGATGTACTCTTTTACCTTATTCTCCTTGCCTCCGATCGTACGAACTACATACCACTGTTTCGCTGTTTCGCTCATGGTCACAAAAACAATTAACGACCGAGCTTAGCCAGGGTCCTGTAGATAGCCTCCATAATGTTCTCAAACGAAATGTCCATCGCCAAAATCACGATGGCGAAGATCAACGAAGCGACCATCACCACTACCGTCGAGTTCTGCAACTGTGCGAACGTCGGCCAGGTCACTTTATGAACCAATTCGTTATAAGATTCTTTTACGTAATTGAACATATTCTTCTTACTTTATTTTAGCAGGAGCAGAGAGATTCGAACTCCCATCAACGGTTTTGGAGACCGCTATTCTACCCTTGAACTATGCTCCTAAAAAGTAGTGCAAGTCAATCCCTGCACTACTGAAATATCCCTGGGATTAGGCGAGAATCTTCAGAATCTGACCTGCACCTACCGTACGGCCACCCTCGCGGATTGCGAAACGCAGACCTTCGTTGAGTGCAACCGGGTAGATCAACTCAACGGTGATCGTTACGTGGTCGCCCGGCATCACCATATCTACGCCTTCGGGAAGAGTAACCTCACCGGTTACGTCCATCGTACGCAGATAGAACTGGGGACGGTATTTGTTGTGGAACGGCGTGTGACGGCCCCCCTCTTCCTTCTTCAGGATATAAACCTCAGCCTGGAACTTGGTGTGCGGAGTGATAGAACCCGGTTTAGCGACAACCATACCGCGCTTAACCTCTTTCTTGTCGATACCGCGGAGCAGCAGACCTACGTTGTCACCGGCCTCGCCCTCATCGAGCAACTTGCGGAACATCTCCACACCCGTACAAGTCGAAGTCAGCGTCTTCTCCTCCAGACCGATGATCTCAACGGGATCACCTACGTGGATAACACCGGTTTCGATACGGCCCGTAACCACGGTACCACGGCCGGTGATCGAGAATACGTCCTCGACAGGCATCAGGAACGGCTTCTCGTTCTCGCGCTGCGGAATCGGAATATAGTTATCAACCGCATCCATCAGCTCCATGATCTTGTCTTCCCACTTAGCCTCGCCGTTCAGACCACCCAGTGCGGAACCACGGATGATAGGAGCGTTGTCGCCATCGTAGTCGTATTTGCTCAGCAGATCACGAACCTCCATCTCGACCAGGTCGAGCATCTCGGGATCGTCCACCATATCGCATTTGTTCAGGAACACAACGATCTTCGGTACGTTCACCTGGCGAGCCAGCAGCACGTGCTCGTTGGTCTGAGGCATCGGACCGTCGGTTGCGGCAACAACCAGAATCGCACCGTCCATCTGTGCGGCACCGGTAACCATGTTCTTCACATAGTCGGCGTGACCCGGGCAGTCAACGTGTGCATAGTGACGATTTGCAGTCTGGTACTCAACGTGCGAAGTGTTGATCGTAATACCACGCTCTTTCTCCTCGGGAGCGTTGTCGATAGAATCGAACGAACGAAGCTCAGAAAGGCCTTTTTTAGCCAGAACGGTGGTGATCGCTGCAGTAAGAGTCGTCTTACCGTGATCAACGTGACCGATAGTACCGATGTTCACATGCGGTTTGGAACGGTCGAATTTTTCTTTTGCCATAGTATAAAAGTATTAAGATTTTATAAAAATTCTGCTCTTCAAAACGTCTGTCGTTTCGCAAGAGTGACGAGCGACGCAATACCTCTCCTCAAAGAGGTTTGCATCACGCGTCAACTGCATTTCTGGAGCGGAAGACGAGGCTCAAACTCGCGACCCTTAGCTTGGAAGGCTAATGCTCTATCAACTGAGCTACTTCCGCAAAAACGCACCGCAAGGAGTTTCCCCTTCCCGATCGACTCGGAAATACAGGCAACCCGTTCGGCGCTCTTTTTGAGTGGGAAGTGATGGATTCGAACCACCGAAGGCGTAAGCCAGCAGATTTACAGTCTGCCCCATTTGGCCACTCTGGTAACTTCCCTTATGTTTCTAAACCGCTTTCGCTCAACTCCACCGTGTCGGCTCCGCAAGGTTTTTTGGAGCCGATGGAGGGATTCGAACCCCCGACCAGCTGATTACAAATCAGCTGCTCTGGCCAACTGAGCTACATCGGCATATAGACCAATTTGGATTGCAAAAGTAGGGAAAATAAAATTAACAACCAAAAATTTGATCATTTTATTTTATCACTCCTCTCAAAGAACGTTCTCGGCGATCGAAATCGAACGCGAAATCGGGTGCAAATATAGCACTCTTTCGGGAATTAAAAAATAGTTGCACGGACTTTTTTATCCGGAACGCAGAAAAAGTCGCAAATAAGTCCATACCACAACCAAACCGAAAGCGCAAATCGACGTCCCTCTGCAGAAAATTTATATGAAAACGGTACAAAGCAGTATTTCACGGCACGTCCTATTCAAATATCGTCTTGGGAGAATCTCCAAAAGACGGTGAAATTCATCATTTTATCATGACAATCATTATCACACACTCCGATTTATCCCTAAAAGATACACGAAATCTCCTCCGATCGACTAATTTTGCCGTATGGAACGTACGAAGGCTGTTTTTAACTGGAGCGGCGGCAAGGATTCCGCCCATGCACTGTGGCATGCCATCGAATCGCAGCACTACGAAATCGTCGCCCTGCTGACGACCGTCAATCACGACACCCGACGCTCGACCATGCATGGGATCCCTTTTCCCCTTTTACAGGCACAGGCCGCAAGCATCGGCATTCCCCTCCATGCGGTTGATCTCACGCCCAAAGGCGATATGGAGGATTATCAGACAGCTATGTCGCAAGCCGTCGCGCATTTCAAAGCACAAGGTGTAACGCACTTCATCTTCGGCGACATCTTCCTGCACGACGTTCGCAAATACCGGGAACAGCAACTCGCTCCGCACGGCATCGAAGTCGTCGAACCCCTTTGGGGCCGCAGCTCCGAAACCGTGATGCACGATTTCCTGGCCTCGGGCCTGCAAACCGTCGTAGTAACGACCATGGCCGACGGACTGGGAGCCGCAGCCATCGGGCGGACCATCGACTCCGATTTCATCGCCTCCCTGCCTGCGGGGACGGATCCCAACGGCGAAAACGGAGAATACCACACCTTCTGTTACGACGGCCCGATTTTCCGCACGCCCGTCCGGTTCCGGCTGGGGAGTCCTTTCTCCCGAAGTTACGACATACGTCTCGACGACGGCACGGAGAAAACCTACACCTACTGGTTCGCCGATCTGCAAGAGCCATAAGCCATCTATATCGCCGACACTTCCGATGGTATGCCTTATGGTTACTCCCGGAATCGGCACCGCACAGAACCCGGCTGACCGAAATCCGCACGAACCGCCGCTTCAGACAACCAAGAAAGACCTACACCTATGATAACCAGAATCATCCCGCACCGAAAAATAAGCCTCTGCTCCCTATTACTCGCACTGCTGGCCCCGGTACTCCTGACAGCCGGATGCAACGACACCCAGGAAAATGAAGGGGCACGGGATCCCACGACCCCGTTGCCCGAACCGAAACCGAAGCCGAAAACTTATCCGCTGGTAATTACCGACATCCGAAATCTTCCCCCGAAGACGACTTTCGACCGGATCGCGGTCCAAATCACGGGTGTAGATTGGAGTATCATCGCCACGGTCGAGGCTCCGTATATGGAAAGGGCAAAATATCAAACAGTAAAAAACAAATAAATACACCATAATACAAATAATTATGAAATCCAACAGCAAAATACACATGTACTACACGGAGGGGTCCCAAAGAGCGCGAGACTATGTCGGTTTCAATAAACAGCTCGTGGCTCTTCCCGGATGTGACAAAGGTGTGGAGAGGGGCAGCGCTTCTGTTGAATAAGAGACAAATGCCTGTAATATGCCAAAAACACTATCGAAATACGATTTTACGGGCCAAAATCATCCAGAAAATGGCGTAAAAGCGATATTGATTACAGATACTTTTATACCTTTGTTTTCAACAGTGATTTATATTCTGTTCGAGACAAAGAGATTATCAAGTATGAAACTATCGGCAACAATGAGTTGAAAGAAAGGGAAATTTGTACAATACCGAATGATAATACTTATTGGGAATTTCTACATCATTATGCACGCAATACAATGGTGACAAATGGAAATTTAGAATTTGACGGAGAAAAGTGCATCGTATTGGAAAGACAAATATCTATTGACAATCTACGTACAAGCAAAGCATGGTATTCTTACAAAACACAACTTTCTCTAAAATAGGGATAGTCATTTAATTCCTTCAATTTGAGTTAACCAGCAGACTTTCCCT
>OGGE01000822.1_pt1 | contig 22265 bp, 16 predicted proteins | sample 1571121 | NCBI WGS metagenome assembly OGGE01 (sample SAMEA2581959, study PRJEB24529) | metagenome | biome: Human gut stool | place: China | collected 2011
AGACAGCCACCACAGCAGCGACAGCCATAACAAGCGGTGTTGCTTCTCTTTTCGGCAGTGGAAAGTTGAAAGATTTGGAACAAGCTAATGAAAAATTGCGTCAGGAAGTTGCCAAGCGTGATAAAGGCATTGATGAATTAAAAGCCAAAATGCAACAAATGCAGGAACAGCACGGCAGACAAATACGTAATCTTCAAGGAGCACATAATCAAGCACTGGAAGCCAAAGACAGGGAAATATCCCAACTGAACATCCTGCTTGAAAAGGCACACAAATGGTTTCCCATGTTCAAAGAGATGTTAAGAATGGAAAAACTATGCACTGTTATCGGATTTACCAAAGATATGATAGAAAGCCTCTTGACAAAAAAAGAAGCCATACAATGTAGTGGCAAAATTTATTCTGATGAACACAAACGGAGGTTTGACATCAAAAACAATATTTTCAGAGTTGAGAAAAGTTCGATTGATGATAATAAATTGGTGCTGACAATAAACAGGCAGCCAATAAGCGAATGGTTCAAGGAACAATGGGAAAAGTTAAGACAAGGTTTGCGACAATCTACGGAAGAGCCAAGAAAAAGTAGAGGATTCAAGTTATAAATCAGTGCAATATATAGCAAAATATCAATTAAATAACTAATTTTGTATTCGGATAGAGGTAACTCTTTCCAAGACATATTAAAATAAGAAGAAGCGTTATGCTTATCTTGTAATTGGAAACCTGAGAAATTTTCAAATGAGCAAGGATAGCATAGTGGTTCTCACGCATATGGCGTGGGCTGCTATTGTTGTATCTGCTCATTAGGTTTTCTCAGGACCTCCAATTAAGATGTGGCATAGTTGGCTCACGTTTTTTCAATATAAATCAAAAAAACCATAGAGCCGATGGGGAATTATACGAATATGAACAAATTTTTTTATTCTGTCCTTTTCATCATGTGTCTGTTTGCTACAGCTTGCAGTGATGATAATAACGGAAATGAACCTATTACTCCATTCAGTCTTGATAAGACCTATTACGAAGTGAGATTGGAACGAGGTTCAACTACCATTCATGTAACTAACGGTAGCGGCGACATCAGTTTGAGCATAGAAGATGAAAAAATATTGAACGCCAAGTATCAGGGTGGATTGTATGCAGATGACTTAAGAGGTGTCATTTACCTGTATGGATTGCAAAAAGGAAGCACGACATTGACTATTACCGACAATGTCACCAAGGATGTGGAAACCGTTGAAGTGAAGGTGACGGATTGTTATCTTGCATATGTGATCAATGACAGCAACCACCCAGTATTGCCGGCAGGCACCACACTCTTTTTAGTGAACAATCAAGCGCAGGACTACTATCTGTTCGACCAAGATAACATATATAACAAACCTATACTAAAAGACAACAATTACGAGTTTTTCATCACGCTGGATACCGGCACAGGTGCAGCACCCGCCTACTACGCTATTCCCAACTTACGCTTATACATGCACAATCCCGCTGATACTGGAACAACCACAGCGGAGTTCTACGATTTTGAAATAGAAATGTATGGCGAAAATGCAAGTTCTTCAATTGTACTACAAGCCATTCAAAACTATTTAGGCGTGGATTGGGAGGAACTTACTGGTAATGCTTTGACAAAATCACCTGCTCCCGTAGATATGACAATGATAATGACTGTACCAGATACAGACTATCGAATTAGAGGAGTATTAAGTACAGTATCCATGCCGGAGCACATATTAGAGTAAAAGCAAGTAGTTAAGTAGTTGAACCTACATATCTTACAAAGCAAACGAAAAGAGTACTCAAGTTTTCTCTTTTCGTTTGCTTTGTTTTTAATTGCTACCTATAGGATTATTCATCTTTAATAGCATACAAAAACGGCCTTTCTTTTAGGGTGTGAAAAGGGTGTAAATCTCTCAAATGTTTGATTTACCCCCTTTATTGCGGAGAAATAGAAACTAGATTGCCCAGAACAGAACTTTATAATCCTTTTAAGTTCTATGTACAACATTATAAAATGAGCATCATAATACCTTTCATAGCTATAGTGCACATTATAAAAGCGACAACCTGCTCCTCACAAGTCCTTAAATACAAAAACAGTAAGTTTTCGATATTTATATCTTAAAAGAATATTCTTTTTGAAGAGGATGCTTGGGAACAATTCGGGAACATATATACAAAAAGATAAGAGCCAAATATTTGATTTGCAAATACTTAGCTCTTTTCCTTGTACCCAGACCCGGGATCGAACCGGGATGGAAGTGAATCCATTGGTGTTTGAGACCAACGCGTCTACCAATTCCGCCATCTGGGCATTTGCTTTGAGTAAGTTTGTTTCTCATTTGCGTTGCAAAGGTAGACATTATTTTTAAACCTGCAAACATTTTCCTCTTTTTTTTCATTTTATATCTTCTTAGGATTTATGGATAAACGAAATCCCGGAATATTTCGTTAACTTTGTAAGAGTATAACTAAAAAACAACCTGGATCATCATGAAAGATAATTATTGCGTTATCATGGGCGGTGGGATCGGAAGCCGTTTCTGGCCTTTCAGCAGAGAAAGTTACCCTAAACAGTTTCTTGACTTTTTCGGTACAGGCCGGTCGCTACTACAGATGACATTCGATCGTTTCTCCAAGATTATTCCGATCGAAAATATCTATATCGTAACAAATGAGCAATACGCTTCACTTGTAAAAGAGCAACTGCCAGAGTTGGGAGAATCGCAGATATTATTGGAACCGGCACGTCGTAATACAGCTCCTTGCATCGCTTATGCGGCATATCATATCAAGGCTTGCAACCCGAATGCAAATATAGTTGTCGCCCCCTCCGATCATTTGATTCTGAAAGAGGATGTCTTCTTGAAAGACGTACAGAAAAGTCTCGACTTCGTAAAAGACAACAATGCGCTGGTTACGCTGGGCATCAAACCAAGCCGTCCCGAAACAGGCTACGGATATATCCAAAGCAGCGATATCATGCTGGGCGAATTCACGAAAGTGAAAACTTTTACTGAGAAGCCAGACTTGGAACTGGCAAAAGTATTCATGGAGAGTGGCGAGTTTTTCTGGAATTCCGGTCTTTTCGTCTGGAACGTCAACGCCATATTGGAAGCATTCTCCAAATTCCTCCCCGACATCTCCCTCCGTTTCGACTTGGGCAAAGAAAAGTTCAACACGACGGAAGAACGCGATTTCATCGCCGAGAACTTTCCTTACTGCCTGAATATCTCCATCGACTACGGGATCATGGAAAAAGCAGACAACGTATATATGCTCTGTGTCGACTTTGGTTGGGCTGACCTCGGAACATGGGGATCGCTGTTTGACCTGGCGAAGAAAGACGAACAAAACAATGCGCTCCTGAAAAGCGAAGCGATAATGTACGAAAGCAACGGCAATATCGTTGCCCTCGACAATCCGAAACGTCTTGCCGTCATACAGGGCATCAATGATTGCATCGTGGCCGAATCCGGTAATGTCCTCCTGATCTGCAAGAAAGAGGATGAACAACGCATCAAACAATTTGTTGCCGATGCACAAATGAAATACGGCAAAGAGTTTAATTAAGGTAAAGTGAAAAGAAGCTCGATCAGCGACTTCACAAACTCTAAATATGTTTGCAAATGTAAACGAAGCCCCGAAGACGAAAACGTCCCCGGGGCTTGTTTTTTTATCTGCCTTACACCTTCGCAGGCTCACGGCAGAATGAACTTTATTTCAATACTTTAGTATTATTAATATTAGACTGCTTGTTCGCCTGTCACAGGCTACTTAGAGTATTATCCCACACAGTCAACATTTTAGAATTATTTGATTATAAATTACTATATAGGGAGGGAGTGGCCACTGCCACTCCAAACTATTCCTATTCTTATTTTACAATTGCCTTTACAGCTTCTTCACCTTCAACAGCCACTACGACTACGCCCTGAGGAGCAGCAATCACAGCATTGTCGGATGTCAGAACCTGAGTGGCTACTATCTGGCCTAAGATGTTGCTTACAACAACCTTCTTACCGGCAGCGTTAACGATTGTTACATTACCTTCGCCTGCGATAACGGTTATTTCAGAAGTTGTGATTTCGTCGTTGGCTGTTGCACCACCTGCATTAGTGTCGACATTGTAAAGGTCAGATTGCGTAGCAGCTTCGAAGTCATTGATGATGACAGGAACACCGTTCTGAACTTTCACCCAACCACCCAAGTTGGCAGAAGGAGCGATACCACCATCGAATGCAGTTTTCTTTCCGTAAGATTCGGATTCGATCAGGAAGTTGTCGGATTCATCGCTTACCAGACGGAATGCAAACTTGGCAGCATCATGCTGGTTCACTTTAGAAAGACCGACAACTTTCGTTGTGCCTTCAAGAGTCAGCGTATCGTTAGCAATGTAACCCGGCAAGAATGCAAGTCTCTTGTACTTCTTTTCCCAAGTGTACTTGTCTACAGCAGGAACAGAATCAATCATGTTGACCAAGAAGCGACCGAATGTCGTATCAGCAGTGATAACAGTATGCGGACAAGCTAATGAATCGGCCAAAGTAGCATGAGTGTGAGTACCTGTAGCATTACACCAGATCGTGTCACCCTTCACCGATTCAACATCCTTGGCAATCAAGTACTGCGGCATCAATGTGTTTTCAACACCTGTCGGAATAACAGTGAAAGTTTCTGCTTTGTTATCGCCTTTTCCTTCTACGCACAACAAACTATTTGCACCTTCATACAGATAAGCTTTTTCGGTAGAGTTTACGCGATAGAAACCGATTGCACCATTTTCACCCAATTCTTCTGTGGTCAGTTCGCGATACAATTTGGTCGTATCAGCAACCAATGCGAATGCGGATGTTGTAGATTCTGTTGCCAGATTTTCAACCTTGATCAGACCAGTAGCATCAATCACACCCGCTTTCTTCCCATCAGTCAGTAATGCATAGTAGTGAATACCGTCCACACAATTCACTTCTTTCAATCTGAAAATAGAAGCATTTGCTTTGTCAGCTACAACCAACATTTCAGTACCACCAACCTGAGAAACCTGAACATATTTCTGATCGTTAGCGAACTTATACGGATCATTTACGCGGATACGGTATTCAGTTTGGAAAATCGTATCTTTTTCATGAATGCGATTATAGTAAGTCCATCCAACATATTCCAGATCGAACTTCGTAGCATCATCTGCAGAAACGCGCAAAATTGTATCGTTGCCAACAGTAGAGTTACCGATTGTTACAGACAATCCCGGATTTACGTTCAGATAGTTCAATGTGAAGTTTACATTTTCTGTCTTTTCGTTATAATACCCCATGCGGTTACTTTCTGTCTTCGTCAACTTTAACGTATCGTTAGCCAGATAGAGCTGTTCATTTCTGTAATAATAATTAATCACAATCACAGCCTCATTGTCATCCTTTGCCAATACCTTGTAAGCGCCATTGTTCAGCGTAGAACCTATTTCCTGATTCCAGATTTCCGGATAACCACCGAAATCAGTCGTGTTCTTGTCTACAATCCACTTAGCAGCCGGCATGTGTTCGAACTTCATGACATCCCATTCAACCGGAGCAATTTTAGTCAATGACCATCCATCCAAATCAAGCATCAAACGTGCTCCATTTTTCTGTTTGTCAGCACCATTGACAACATCCAAGAAGTAAACACCCGGTTCCAAAACAGCAGCATGTTCAGCCGGAGACAGCTTCAAACCGATACGGTCGTTGATCGTATAGATAGTTGTGCCCTTCAGGTTTTCCGAATTGCCGATAGTCGCTTCACGACGGCCGCCACCTAGAACTGCAATCTTAACCAAGTTCTGTTCATAGCCTGGAATCATGGAAGCTTTCAATGTGATCTCGTCGTCTTTACGGTCTGCCCAATATTGGGTCAAGACATCGATATTCTTCTGGTTGAAACCATCAGCTTCAATGCGCATGGAATCCTGGGTCGGCCAATATAAGAAACGGAAATTAAAACGGCCGTTCACATCGCGGGCAGCGACAGGAGCATACGGATTGACGAAATCTTCGGTATGTGTCTTCGTTGCAAATGCCAGATGCTGGTTACCTGATACTTCGTTTTCAAGGTAAGCCGTATCGACCATTAGATACAGGTTGTTGCCTTTTGCATCTTCTCCTGCTTTCAAAGATAACCAATACGGAGTCTTGACTGCATTCAAGTTTGCATAAACCGCATATAGGTTCTGATAAAAACGTGCGGCCTGGGCTGCTTCCATATCAGTTTTCATTACGGCTTGTCCGGCAAAGAAAGTGTACAATTTCAGGTCTCTCAATTTCAGCGAAAGTGCTTTGTAAGCATCTCTCAACGCCAAATACTCGTCATTCAGTGTTTCTAGCTCTGCAAAAGCCACCTCATACTTTGCTTCATAATCCTGAGCGGCTTTCAATTGTGCGTCTGCCAATTCCTGATAATGCTTAGATAATTCGGAATTCAGATCGATACCGTTTTGAATATTATTTACGTTATTGTAAGCAACGGTCAAGTTTTTATCCGCTTCATCTCTTGCCTCTTCAGCCTCGCTTAACAGCTTCTCGGCTTCTACCAAAGCTGCCAATGCATCCTTTAGCTCCTGTTCGGCAAGAGCAACTCCTGTAGCTTTATCCGTTTTTGCGTCTGTTAAGAATTTAATATAAGAGCCTGTAGCCACGTCAAGACCACTTGCCTCTAATACTTTTTTATCGACATTAACGCCTTCGTTCTTAAGCCAGTCGACATAAATACTTGCATACTGGAACAATAGTTCTTCGTCGAAGTCTCTTCCTTCCATTCGTACTGCTGTCAGTAATTTGGAAAAAGCGACAGTGGTCCGGTCCGCAAAATCAGAAATTTTTTCATTGCTGTTCTGCTTAATCGCATCAATGACTGTTTGGCTTGTTTCCAATTGATATTCAGCAGTTCTCAATTCTTCTTCCGAGCCAGCAAATGTATCTTCGGCTTCGGCTTTGGCAGTTTCCGCATCAGCTACATTGCCTTGTGCATCACTGTATGCCTGATAAGCCAGACGATTCGCTTCATTAGCCTTTCCGAATTCAAAATTGGCACTCAACAGTGCTTCTTTCTGCTCCTCCGTTATATTGGAAGCCTGGATAGCCGATTCGTTATAAATCTTGTAAGATTCATAAGATGTCGCAATCATGTCTGCATAGAATCTAGCCATCTTACTTTTATCGATCGTTTCAGTTTCTTTCGCATTGAGTTGGTTTCGCAACTCGCGTTTTTGCTGAGACAATTCTTTTACTTCTGATTTGGCATATTCCAGATCGGCGATGGCCGCTTCCAATTCACGGTCCTTTTCTCGCCATATAGCCTCGGCTTTTTCATATTCGGCCTTGGCATCTGCCACTGCGCCATAAGACAATGTATTCTTTCCGACAGCATCAACCGCTTCGTAAGGAGTTTTGTCCCACAAGTTCGGTTCGGTTGCGCCTTTTGCAAACGAGAAAATGGCTTTGTCTTCTTCCTGAGTTTGCAACATGCTGTTCAAGTCGTGTTTGTTCAACCAGACAGGACCTGCGACATAAGGTTTCAAGCGCAATTCATCCAATTTACCAGCATAATCTTTCGTTGCATACTTGACAGCTGCAATTTTACCATCGCTCAACGGAACCATCGTCATCACAGAGTCAGATGTAAAATAAGCTTCTGGAGTTCTGGCGATCTGCAAATCACGACCTTCAGCACTTCTCATCCAAGACCAATTGACAGCATCACCTCCCAAATTGGTCGATTCCAACTGAACCGAAGCAACAAAGTTTTGAGCCTTGCTCGGATCAAAAGAGATTGGGTAATTGTAAGCCAAGTTCACGAACTGGAAAGCGATACCGTTTTCGTTGTTCGATTTTTCTTGTTTAACATACCAGAGAGATTCGCCGACTGTAGCTTCATAATAGGGGACAAAGCCCAATTCAAAGCGGTAGCCACCATTACCGTCAGACACTTTTTTCATAACCAGCACCTTGTAACCATCCGATAGTTGATAAACCCTACCATCAGTTACTTTCGTTACTGTTTCCAGCGTAGAAGGAGCAGCCGACTTACTGTAGTTGGCTACATCCTGTGCAGAAACAGCCCCCACTGTTGTTGCCAGTAAAGCGCCAGCTACCAGAGTAGAAAACTTTTTGTTCATAACTTAATTAATTAGTTAGTAAATAATGTATTAAGAATAATTTTCCCTTTATATATAATGTACGCAAGGCTATCTGTTAACTTTTGTACTTTGATAGCAAATACGTACGTTTTTTTTAGTCATTTTTTGGGAGTTTGTCAGTCAAAGCAGGTTTTTCGTACAGGCTAAGCTATCTAATTGATAAGAAAGGATATAGAAAAAGGAAAAAACTTTAAGAAAAGGATTGCAGGTTTAAAAAGTATGCGTATTTTTGTGACGAATTAAAACGTACGTTTTTTTAGTCATTTTGATTTTATCTCTTATCCCTTTTATTCCCAATTATTTACAAACTAAAAATAGGCCATTTTTACCCATCAGAAACAGCCTTTTTTGTCATTTTCCACAAACAACCATATATCCGTTACCCACAACAATTTACGTTCTTTTATTCAAGTAACACTACAAGCCCCAAAACATTGTTTTTGGGAAAACATCGGAAAACAGGAGGGAAAACCGGCCTTGACCAACTATCATTCTGCCAGCTTTATTGTCGCAAGGCAATACATTCTGAAACGTTAAAAAATATTACCCGCTATACTAATTCCCAAAATATGGGGTACTAATCCGATTTTGATGGGGTGGCAGTAACATTTTGACAAAACAAGAAATCTCAAATATGGGGGGGGTCTCACTTTAGAAAAATAAAGTGGGTCCAGGTTACTTGCCCAATACCAATCTTACGTTACATTTGTAGTATTATAATCAGTATTGACAGTAGTATGGAATTTTACATCCGCATCCCCCTCCCGAAAGCTCCGTTCACATTTTCCCATACGGAGCAGACGATTTTGCTTGGTTCCTGCTTTGCCGAGAATATCGGAAAGATGTTAGAGGAGAATAAGTTCAAGACCGATCTGAATCCATTCGGTACGCTTTATAATCCGTCTTCCATAGCCGAAGCGATTCGTATGCTACTTCGTCCGGAACGGTTCACAGGAGATGATCTTTTCCGGCACGAAGGGATTTACCATAGCTTCAGCCATCACAGCCGTTTTTCCTCACCTTCGGAAACGGAATGCTTAGCCAACATCAACGGACGGCTGTTCAGTTCCGCCGACACGATACGGAAAGCCCGGCGGATGATCCTTACTTTCGGCACGGCATGGGTCTACAAGCTGAAAAGTTCGGGAAAGGTCGTATCCAATTGCCATAAGCTACCGGAAAAGATGTTCGACCGACAGTTACTCTCTGTAGGAGAAATCGTAGCGGAATGGAAAGGCCTGCTTCTATCACTTTGGGAACAGAATCCGGAGCTGAAGATACTCTTCACCGTCAGTCCGATCCGCCATTGGAAAGACGGAGCACACGGCAACCAGCTCAGCAAAGCCACCCTCCTGCTTGCCATCGACGCTCTGCAAAAGGAATTCCCGGAACACACCGCCTATTTCCCGGCTTACGAAATCATGATGGACGAATTGAGGGAGTACCGTTTCTATGCCGACGATATGCTGCATCCATCCACCACGGCGATCGAATATATCTGGGAACGATTCACAGGCAGCATGCTTTCACCTGATTCGCTGTCAATTCTTAAAGAATGGAAGGATATCCAAAAGGCCATTAACCACAAGCCGTTTCAACCGGAAAGCGAAGCCTATAAACGATTCATCTCGCAAACTTTGTTAAAGATGGAACGACTTAACGAGAAATTCCCTTACTTTGATATGACAAATGAAGTCGAAATGATTAAAAAGAAGTTCTAAACCTAATTATAGAGAAAAGAATGGAATATTCAATTAAAGAGATCGCCGGGATAATTGGAGCTGACGCCAAGAAATTGCATGACGCTCCTATCAGTATCTTGCTTACCGATAGCCGCCGTCTTTCATTCCCGGAACAAAGTCTATTCTTTGCCCTCCAGACAAAGACCAACGACGGACATAATTATATACAAGGATTATATAAGTTACGTGTACGCAATTTCGTCGTCAGCACTGTTTTACCGGAGTTCGAGTCGATGCCTGAAGCGAACTTCCTTGTCGTCAAGGATACGCTGAAAGCACTCCAGAAGTTAGCAGCCCATCACCGGAAACGTTTCAATATCCCGGTAATCGGTATTACGGGAAGCAACGGGAAAACGATTGTAAAAGAGTTTCTCTATCAATTATTGCATAATGAGTTTAACATCGTCCGCTCGCCCCGGAGCTACAACTCGCAATTGGGGGTTCCGCTGTCGGTATGGCAGATGAGCGACAAGAATACATTAGGCATCTTCGAAGCCGGCATCTCCCAGCCGGACGAAATGGAACGTCTGCAACCGATCATCGCACCAACCATCGGAGTGATTACGAACATAGGGGAAGCACATCAAGAGAACTTTATCTCTTCCACGCAGAAATGCCTGGAAAAGCTGACTTTGTTCAACGATTGCGAAGCGATCATTTATGACGGCGACAATGCCTTTATCGGGGGCTGCGTCGAGTCGGCCTGCCTGTCCCACAAAGCGATCACCTGGAGCCGGACAGATTCGGAAGCGCCTTTGTATATCGAATCGATCAAGAAATTGGAATCCGAAACCATCATCCGCTGCACGCTTTTAGGGTTCGACCGGACATACACGATTCCTTTTACGGACGATGCTTCTATCGAAAACGTCATCCACTGTATGGCCGTGATGTTATATCTGAAGCCGACGAGTGTGAACGATGTCGAAAAGTTCAAGCGCCTCGAACCGGTCGCTATGCGCTTGGATGTAAAGCAGGGTATCAACAATTGCCTGTTGATAAACGATACCTACAATTCGGATATCAATTCTTTGGATATCGCCCTCGACTTCCAGCAGAGCCGCCGCGTAGAAAAGGACTTGAAATGCACACTGATCCTTTCAGACATCCTGCAATCGGGAACGCTGCCGAAGTCTCTCTATAAGAAAGTTGCGGACTTGGTGCGCAGGAAGAAGATCGACCGCATTATCGGTATCGGCCGCGACCTGAAAGAGTACGGAGGTGCTTTCGATATCGAAAAAGAATTTTACCTGACAACGGATGAATTCATTCAATCTCCGTCTTTCAAGAAATTCAAAAACGAGTTGATCCTGATAAAAGGCTCCCGCCAATTCCATTTCGAGCGTATATCCGAGTTGCTGGAGAAGAAAGTACATGAGACGATCTTGGAAGTGAACCTGGATGCCGTTGTCCATAACTTCAACTATTACCGCTCGAAGCTGAAGCCAGAGACTAAGATGGTCTGCATGGTCAAGGCTTTCGGATACGGAGCTGGTTCCTATGAACTGGCAAAGACACTGCAAGAACATCGTTGCGACTACCTGGCTGTTGCCGTTGCTGACGAAGGAGAAGAACTGCGCAAGGAGGGTATCTCGATCCCGCTTATCGTCATGAATCCGGAATTCAGCAGCTTCAATGTCTTGTTTGAAAACCAGCTGGAGCCGGAAGTGTACAGTTTCCGTCTGCTCGACGCAATGATAAAAGAGACGGAACGCAGGGGCATCACCTCTTATCCGATCCATATCAAGATCGACACGGGAATGCACCGTTTAGGCTTCCAGCCGGAAGATGTACCAGAGGTTTGCCGTCGCCTGAAAGAACAGAGCGGCGTAGTAGCTCGCTCCGTATTCTCGCATCTCGTAGGCAGCGACTCCTATATCTTCGACGATTTCACAAAAAAGCAGCTGGATACGTTCACCCGCGTGGCAGCAGAACTGGAAGCCGGGTTGGAATACAAGGTGATCAAGCATATCCTGAACTCGGCCGGAATAGAACGGTTCACCGATTATCAGATGGATATGGTACGCCTCGGCATCGGCCTGTATGGAGTCAGTGCCTCCGGTCAGAAAGGGTTGCGTAACATCAGCACACTGAAGACGACTATCTTGCAGATACAAAACGTTCCGGCAGGTGATTCCATCGGCTACAGCCGGATGAGCTATGTAAAGCGCGATTCCCGCATCGCGATTATCCCGATCGGCTATGCCGACGGCTTGGACCGTCATTTCAGCAATGGTGGTGGCGAGGTCGTGATTAATGGCCACCGTTGCCCGATCATTGGCAATATCTGTATGGATGCCTGCATGATCGATGTCACCGATACCGACGCACACGAAGGAGACACCGTCATCATCTTCGGCGAAGAACTCCCTGTCAGCGAACTTTCGGACAAGCTGAAGACTATCCCATACGAGATACTAACCTCGATCTCGCCGAGGGTAAAAAGGGTGTACTACAGGGAATAAATATCCGGGGCCCCTATCCTGCCTCGGACTTGAAGGGGTTTCATGTAAGCGATTGCGTATCTTGCACATTTTTACTACCTTTGTGCCGTAACATATTAAAATAAAAGGTATGAGTCATAATTTATTGAAAGGCAAGCGAGGCATTATATTCGGTGCGCTGAATGACATGTCCATCGCCTGGAAAGTGGCTGAAAAAGCCGTAGAAGAAGGAGCAACGATCACACTGAGCAATACGCCTATCGCCGTTCGTATGGGACAGGTGGATGCTTTGGCTGAGAAGTTGCACGCCGAAGTTATTCCGGCGGATGCTACGAGCGTAGAAGATTTGGAAACGGTTTTCTCTAAATCAGTAGAAATATTAGGGGGTAAGATAGATTTCGTTTTACATTCCATCGGCATGAGCCCGAACGTGCGCAAGAAACGTACTTACGACGACTTGGACTACAGCATGTTGGAAAAAACGCTGGATATCTCCGCAATCTCTTTCCACAAGATGTTGCAGGTTGCCAAAAAGCAGGATGCCATTGCCGAATACGGTTCGGTGATCGCCCTCTCGTATGTGGCAGCACAGCGTACATTCTTCGGATATAACGACATGGCAGATGCCAAAAGCCTGCTGGAATCTATCGCCCGCAGTTTCGGCTACATCTATGGCCGTGAAAAGAACGTCCGTATCAATACCATTTCCCAGTCACCGACACTGACTACAGCCGGGAGCGGCGTGAAAGGAATGGACCATTTGATGGATTTCGCCGAAAAGATGAGTCCATTGGGCAATGCCACAGCCGACGAATGTGCAGACTATTGCGTTATGATGTTCTCCGACCTCACCCGTAAAGTCACGATGCAGAACCTCTACCACGACGGTGGCTTCTCAAGCATGGGCATGAGCCTTCGTGCCATGAACCAGTACAGCAAAGGTCTGGAAGAATATACCGACGAAAACGGACACATCATTTACGGCTAAGCCGTAAATCAGGTGAAAGTTGAAAGATGAAAGTTTGAGGAAACACGAAGTAAACTTTCCACTTTCACCTTTCAACTCTCACCTTTCAACTCATAACGCTATGCTCGTAAAAATATACCCCGAAAACCCCAATCTCAGAGAGATAGACAAGGTGGTCAATATCATGCGCGACGGTGGCCTCGTAATTTACCCGACCGACACCGTTTATGCCATCGGTTGTGACGCGTTGAATGTGCGTGCAGTCGAAAAGATCTGCCAAATGAAAGGCGTCAACCCGCAGAAAAGTAACCTGTCCATTATCTGTTATGATCTTTCCAACCTGAGCGAATATGCCAAAGTGAGCAATGCTGCTTTCAAGTTGATGAAGAAGAACTTGCCGGGCGCCTTCACCTTCATCCTGCCTACCAGCAGTGAACTACCCAAGATCTACAAGAACAGAAAAGAGGTGGGGATCCGCGTACCGGACAATACTATTATCCGCACACTCGTACGAGAGCTCGGAAATCCGATCCTGACCATGTCTTTGCATGACGAAGACGACATCATCGAGTATAGCACCGATCCCGAACTGATCGAAGAAAAGTATGAGAACCAGGTGGATATCGTCATCGACGGTGGTTACGGAGGCACGGAAGCCTCGACTGTCATCGACTGCACAACAGACGATTTTGAAATCATCCGCCAGGGAAAAGGAGAACTAATCTATTAAGCAAACAAAACAAGATGAACTGGAACCAATTACTCTCCGGCAAACGCTTCGGCATGGAGGAATATCACGAACGTAAACATGAACGTACCGATTTTCAGCGAGACTACGACCGTCTGATCTTTTCCTCCCCTTTCCGCCGTTTACAGAACAAGACGCAGGTATTCCCCCTTCCGGGCAGTATATTCGTACACAACCGTTTGACACATAGCTTAGAAGTTTCCTGCGTAGGACGCTCATTAGGTAACAATGTCGCCAAAGGCCTGATGCAGAAATATCCCGACGGGAGCGTCAATTTCCCGGAAATAGGTTCCATCGTCTCAGCTGCCTGTCTTGCCCACGACATGGGCAATCCACCGTTCGGACATTCAGGAGAACGGGCAATCTCTGCCTACTTCGCCGAAGGCAACGGAAAAAAGTTACAGGAAAAAATTCTCAACGAAGGAGGGCGCTATGAAGATTTCCTCCATTTCGAAGGGAATGCGAACGCCATGCGTCTGCTCACCCACCAGTTCATCGGGCGCCGCAAAGGGGGCTTTGCCTTGACATACAGTACGCTTGCATCTATCATCAAATATCCGTATTCTTCCGTTTATGCAGGAAAGAAGGGTAAATTCGGCTTCTTTCAGTCGGAAGAGGAGGATTATCTGCGCATCGCAGACGAATTAGGAATTTGCCAGAACCCGGAAGATGCAAACAAGTTCGTCCGTTATCCGCTTGTCTATTTGGTGGAAGCAGCTGACGATATTTGCTATCAGATCATGGATATCGAGGATGCCTGCAAACTGCATATCCTGACAACAGAAGAGGCCATCCGGCTGCTCCTCAACTTCTTCGAAGGAGAGCGCCTCGACCATATTGTCCGCGTCATGAAGATGGTCGACGATACCAACGAGCAGATCGCCTACTTACGTTCCTGTATCATCGGCCTCTTGGTTGACGAATGTTCCCGCATCTTCCTCGAGAACGAAGAGGACATCCTCAGCGGAACATACAACACTCCGCTTATCGATAACATTTGCGATCAGGCAAAAGCCGCATACGACACCTGCTCAAAAACCGCTTACAAAAAGATATACCGCGCTAAAGAAGTTTTAGACATCGAACTGGCCGGTTACCATATCTTCAGCCATTTGATCGATACGCTGACAGAAGCTGTCATGAACCAGGATCATGCCTACAGTAAGCTCCTATTGCAACGCATCCCGGAACAGTACGACACAAACGCACCGACCGTCTACGGCAAAGTACAATGCGTCCTCGATTATATCTCCGGCATGACAGATGTATATGCATTGGATTTATACCGCAAGATCACAGGGATGAGCTTGCCGGCAGTCTAATATTCTTCCCTATACTTGCTCTCCTGTTTATCATCAAGAATGCTCAGGTAGCTTTTATATCGCGATTCGCTGATATAATGTTCTTCTACAGCACGCAAGACGGCACAGCCCGGCTCGTGGCGGTGAGAGCAGTTATTGAATTTGCAATCAGCGGAGAATTTGAATATTTCAGGGAAGTAATGAGCTATTTCCGCACCTTCCATTTCGATCGTACCAAAACCTTTGATACCTGGAGTGTCAATCAGGTAACCGCCATCCGGCAAGGGAATCATTTCAGAAAAGGTAGTGGTGTGCATCCCTTTATTATGATATTCGGAGATATCGCCAGTACGGAGATCCGCACCGGGGATCAATTTATTGATAATAGTCGATTTTCCCACCCCTGAATGACCGGACAATAAGGTAATCTTCCCTTTAAGGTCTTCTTTCAACTCGTCCAAGCCCTCTTCAGTACGGGCACAAAGCATAGAACAGGGATAACCGATCGTCGTATACAGATTGACCAAGCCGTCCAGCAATTCCCGATCCCCGCCATTATAACGGTCTATTTTATTGAATACCAGCTTTACAGGCACACGATAGGCCTCCGCTGTAGCGAGAAAACGGTCAATAAAAACGGTGGTGGTAATCGGATAGTTGACTGTCACGATCAACATAGCCTGGTCTACATTCGCAGCAATGATATGCGACTGCTTGGATAGATTGGAAGCACGGCGAATGATGTAATTCTTCCGGTCTTCGATCTCAGTGATGAAAGCGGTACCTTCGGCATTGATATCGATATTGACCCGATCCCCGACCGCAACAGGATTGGTGGTTCGGATATCTTTCAGACGAAAATTCCCTTTGATCTTACTTTCTATATCGCGACCATCGTCGGTGCGTACGGTATACCAACTACCCGTATTCTTAATAACCAATCCCCTCATGTTAGTTAAAAGTTGAAAGTTGAAAGTTGAAAGAAAGGAGGAAAGGAAGGATCTATTCCATCACTTTCAACTCTCAACTTTCAACTCTCAACTCGTTATACCGTCATTATTTCTTTTTCTTTTGCAGCGTAGAGTTCATCTACTTTCTTGATATACTTGTCATGAACCTTCTGAACTTCTGCTTCCGCGTCTTTCTCGACATCCTCAGGAGTCCCGTCGGTTTTGATGCTCTTCTTCAATTGTTCGATTGCATCGCGGCGGGCGTTACGAACACTGATCTTGGCAGTTTCTGCTTCCTGCTTGGACTGTTTAGCCAACTGGCGACGACGCTCTTCCGTCAGAGGAGGAATACCCAAACGGATCACTTCACCATTGTTTTCAGGAGTGATACCGACTTCGGAATCCATGATTCCTTTTTCAATATCCTTGATAATCTTCTTCTCCCAAGGAGTGATCATGATCGTTCTCGCATCCGGAACAGTTACGGTAGCCACATTTGTCAAAGGAACAGGAGCACCGTAATACATTACTCTCACGCAATCCAAGATTTTCGGATTCGCCTTACCGGCACGGATATGAGACAACTGTTCATCCAAATATTCGATCGCAAAGGTCATCTTCTCTTCTGCCGCCTTTACATACTGTTTTATATCTGCCATAAGTGATTGTATATTTTTGTTTTCTTTGTTTGTTAGGCAAACAAAAATAGTAAAGTTTTTCTTTTTGGCAAACTGTTTATGGAAATATGTTATTTCCGAACCGCCGGGACTACTTCAACTTTGTAAAAAGGAAAAGCAGGTAAAACACTCCGACTGCCAAAACCAGCAAGGCGCCTGTCTGCGAATGAAGAGCATCTGAAGCAAAGCCCATCAAGAGCGGGAAAATCGTTCCACCAAAAAGTCCCATAATCATCAAGCCGGATACTTCGTTCTGCCGTTGGGGCATCGACAATAAAGCCTGAGAGAAAAGGATGGAGAAGACGTTCGAATTGCCATATCCGACCAAAGCGATGCTGACATATAGCAGAGCCTTGCTGTCGAACAAAAGGAAACCTGCCATCGAAGCTACCATCAACACGACACTGACAACAAAAAATTTCTTCGGTGCCCAATGGGCCAGGATCAACGAACCGGTCAGGCAACCGACCGTACGGAAGATAAAATAGAGGCTCGTTGCAAACGCCGCCGCATGTATGTCCATCCCCAACCGTTCCATCAGAATCTTCGGGGCGGTAGTATTCGTGCCGACATCTATGCCGACATGACACATGATACCGACAAACATCAACAGGATAAACGGGTTACCCAATAAGGCAATGCATTCGGCAAATGTGGAAGGTTTGCCTTCCGGAGCCTCTTCCTTGATAGAAGTCACCCCCAACAGTAAAATCGCCACAATCGCTATCACCATATAGATCGGAAACAGTACACGCCAGCCCAATCCCAGCGAAGGGATCGCCGCAGTCGCTCCCCACATGGCGATATAGGGCGCCAGGAAAGAGGCGATCGCTTTGACAAACTGCCCGAAAGTCAGACTGCTTGCCAACTTGTCTCCGGTAATAATATTAGACAATAGTGGATTCAGAGAGGTCTGCATCAAAGCATTCCCGATCCCCAATAAGGAAAAAGAGACCAGCATCACCATATAGCCATCGCCAAAACACGGGATCAGCAACGACACGAAGGTAACAACCAGGCTCAACATGACCGTCTTTTTCCGCCCGATCTTGTTCATCAACATCCCCGTCGGGACAGAGAAGATCAGGAACCAGAAGAACACTAAGGAAGGAAAGATATTCGCTTCGGAGTCCGTCAGTCCCAAATCCAACTTCACATAGTTGGAAGCAATTCCCACCAAATCCACAAATCCCATCGTGAAAAAAACAAGCATCACCGGGATCAGCCTTATATACAAGCTTTTCTCTTTCATGATCAGTCTTTATTAGGATAAGCAGGCCATGCGCCCTCTTTCGTGCATACAAAAGCAGCTGTCCCGACAGCAGTCTGATGGGCTTCGCGCAAGGATTTACCGGCTAATACGGAGTAAATGAATGCACCGGAGAAAGAATCTCCCGCCCCGACCGTATCGGCCACCTCGACTTTGGGAGTAAGAATCGTCGACTTGTCGGTAGCCGTATAGACAGAACTATAGCGACTGCCGGCAGTCAAAATCATATAGCGCAAGCTGTAACGCTCGACCAGTTGGCGGCAGGCCGTATCTTCATCCTCTGAAAGGGAAAACATTTCGCGCATCAGGTCGAGTTCCTCGTCATTGATCTTAAATACATTCGCCTCTTCCAGCAGACTGGCGATCAACTCCTTCGAGTAATAAGACTGGCGGATATTGATATCGAAAAACCGAAGTGCCTCTTCACGAGCATAGGAAAGCAACGCATGAATCGTCTCACGCGATTCGGATGAACGCTGCGCCAACGTACCGAAGCAGATAGCATCTGCTTTTTTCACCAGGTCGATGGCTTCCTGAGTCAAAGGTATATGATCCCAAGCGACACCTTCTATAATCGTATAGGTTGGGATACCGTCTCTCAACTCCACCATCACGCTTCCGGTAGGATATTCGACTATCCCCAGCGAATGGCAGATACCGTTCTTATCCAACTCCTGGACGATCTCCGCTCCGAACACGTCGTCCCCGATCGCGCTGACCGCATATCCTTCGGCCCCCAATTGGGTAGCATGGTATACAAAATTGATCGGAGCACCTCCGGCACGCTTCCCCGTTGGCAACACATCCCAAAGGAGTTCACCTATACCGACAACAACAGGTTTACTATCTTTCATTATTTACTTATTTTATATTTTTAAAATTATTCCCAGATGGATCGGAACGTGTATACTTCCATTTCTTTTACTTCGATATTATTTCCCCAAAAATGGAATCCTTCCCTGTTCTTCAAGTCCGGCCGACGCTCCATCGAATAAGAATAAGCCCCATCATCAATATAAACTTCAATAGAAGTCTTATCCAAGATAATATCGGCCGTGATTTCCATACTTGTCATGTTTTCGGGCGAATAGAACACACCATTGATCCGGTTGTAATTCATATCGTAATCCAGTAATGACTGCCCGAACAGGTTCAGGCCGGCATTTGTAGCATGAGACAATTTGAGGGTTGTACGGATACGCAATGTACCTGCATCCCTATACTGCCGAAGCAGTTCATCAGCTTTATCTGCCGTCAGCGCTCTCCAATTTCCGACTGAGGTCTGCAAGCGCTCAAGTTCTTCGATCGGTTTACTAAACAGGCGAATGCCGTCTTTCGTCGTTCTCAAAGACAACTCCGTCGGGAATAACATCATCCCGTTAAAAGGCATTCCCGGATGAGAGATACGCCCCCAACCGATCTGAATACGACGGCCATCCGACTCAGGTATATTCGTAAACGTCTGGGCAGCATAGATAGAACCGGTAGAATAGTAATATTTGCCGGATTCAGGTGTAAATTTCTTTCCGTCAAACGCACCCAACATATAAGTCCCGGAAGCACCGTACATCACCCATTTGGTATTGTCCTTATTCCCATCGACAGGAAGTTCGAATAATTCAGGACACTCCCAAAAACCGGTAATATGGCTTTCGAACGTCCAGTCTTTCAAGTTGTCGGAGTTGTATATGGAATGTCCGTCGCGCTCATTCAGCACCATAACCCATTTACCTGATGATTTATGCCAAAAGACTTTCGGATCGCGAGTATCCTTACTGTTCCATTTGGCCTTAGAATCGATCACCGGATTGCCCTTATATTTTGTCCAAGTGCGTCCTTTATCCAGGCTATAGGCTATACATTGCACCTGCTTTTCCGGGTTGTCAGCCGTATAAATAGCCACCATCGCCGGAATACCATTCTTTCCGAAGCCGGAAGTATTGTCATAGTCGATCACTGCCGAACCGGAAAACATCGTACCGTGTTCGTCGGGATACAGGGCGATCGGTAGCTCTTCCCAATGTATCAAATCATTGCTTACTGCATGCCCCCAATGCATATTCCCCCAATCGCGTTCATACGGATTATGTTGGTAGAACAAGTGATATTCACCGTCATAATACAGCAATCCATTAGGATCGTTGTTCCATCCTCTACGTTGAGTATAGTGGATTTGCGGACGGTTGGTTTCTTTATACAAGCTATCTTGTCCGGCTATTTCATCCGCTTGATAAATCTTGTTTATACCTGTTTTATTCCCAGTATAAGATATTTTTATCTCTTTGTTCTTCAAGGCAGACAGATCACAAAACACCCAATAGTCCGGTTTTCCTGAGGCTAAACGAATCTCGAACGCCCGCTCTTGCCGCCCTCCCACATCAAATGTCATCAGAGCCCGGTCTACTTGATGCGAAATCGGCAGATTGAGGTATCTCTTCGTTATTTTCATTGCCAGGTCTTGCGCGCTCAAGGTGAAGACACAACCCACCAGGGCACTCGCAAGCACCCATATACGTTTGTTATTCATTTCAGCATTAATTATGCACCAGCGTTCCGATATTTTCACCACTCATCACCTTTTTCAGGTTACCATTGGTATCCATGTCGAAGACAATGATCGGAAGATTGTTTTCCTTACACATCGTGGTGGCTGTCAGGTCCATCACCTTGAGGCCACGCGTATAGATTTCGTCGTAGGTGATGTCCGAGAACTTGGTGGCCGTCGGATCCTTTTCCGGATCGGCAGTATAGATACCATCTACACGGGTTCCTTTCAGCATCACATCCGCTTCGATCTCGATACCACGCAGGGAAGAACCTGTGTCAGTCGTAAAAAACGGATTGCCAGTACCGCCCGACATAATCACAACATGGCCCTGTTCAAGCAATTCGATCGCACGCCATTTATTATAAAACTCGCCGATCGGTTCCATACGGATAGCAGTCAGCACTTTGGCTTTCACGCCCTGAGCGACGAGGGCAGAACTCAAGGCCAGACTGTTGATGACCGTTGCCAGCATCCCCATCTGGTCGCCTTTCACACGGTCGAAGCCTTTGGAAGCCCCGCTCAGGCCGCGGAAGATGTTGCCGCCACCAATCACAATTCCGATCTGGACACCCATTTCGACAATTTCCTTGATCTGCGTCGCATATTCGTTCAGACGAACTTCGTCTATACCATATTGTTTACCTCCCATAAGCGATTCTCCGCTTAATTTCAACAGGATACGTTTGTACTGAGCCATATTGTCTTGATTTATTTGATTGTTATACCCACAAAAATACAGTATTTCAATGACCCAGCAATAGCAGTCCTTTATTTTAGTAAAACATTTTAACGAGACTGTACACCCACTGTAACAATTTTGTAACATCTCCCTTCTACCTTTGTCTGTAGAAAAGAGAAACACACACTTATATTACTTATTTTGAAGACGCGAAGAAATCACCAAGACCTTATTCCTAACTTTTATACGGCAATCCTCTTTCAGCGGAAAGAAACGGGTTGCCGTATATTTTTACCTAAACAATCCCGCAATACCTATAAATACTTTAAAAACCGAAACAATACGGATTTACCTCTTGTTTTGAGGGAATAAAACTAAGAAACAGTTTCTAAAGTAGTAATCATTTAAAAACGTAATGGTATGAAAGATTTATTAATCGGTATGGTAGTCGGAGTTGTCACAGGTTATGTACTCCGCAAAATGGAAGATGATGGTAAATTCCGTTGCCTCCACGCAAACCTCCACCACCTTGCTTCAAAGGCAAAAGAAGAAGCGATGAACCTGAAAGACGCAGGCTTGGACAAAGTAGAATATGTTGCCGACCGCGTTCATCAGGTTGCAGAGCAGGAAAAGAGCAAAAAATAAAATAGTCGAAACAAAATCCTGCTTACTAATTCAGACATAGTTTGAGGAGGGTATGTCAAATATCGGTATTCATGGGACGCAGACAACGCAGACGAGCGCAGATTAACGCAGATAT
>OGGE01000825.1_pt1 | contig 22248 bp, 25 predicted proteins | sample 1571121 | NCBI WGS metagenome assembly OGGE01 (sample SAMEA2581959, study PRJEB24529) | metagenome | biome: Human gut stool | place: China | collected 2011
CCTTCACCCACGAATTCCTCCAGATCTTTCTCAAATCCATTCACGTTCGGACCTAAAGGCACGACCCAGTTCGTATCAAAGGCTTCTTTGATATACATTTGTTCTTTGCCGCTCATGTGAGCAAGGCAAAGATAAATTCGTTTATTCATTATTATTGTGATTTTAGAAAATACTTCGGATCAGCATAAAAGCCTCAGCTCTTTCTACGCTAATTGTAGCACCTCTATACTTCGCCAAAGCTTCCAAAGCTTCTAAAGAACGAGAACTAGGGAACCGCCTTAGTTGAGATTGATAACACTCCATCGCTCTCAATTTCATTTTCATTCCATCTTGACTACAAGGAATGAATACCGTGGGAATAAAAGCATCATCCGCATAAGGAGCAGCCCATTCAGTTTCAGATAACGTTTCATAGGTATAAACTCGCTTAACCGTATAATCTCCAACAGGACGACAAGCGACTAATACACTGTCAAAGACCATCCGATGATCTTTATGTATATCTCCTCTATGGGGAATAAACACTGTATCTATTTGATTTTCGGATATACATTTTGAAACTTCACGAGACATAATATAACTAGGATATTGATCCAAAGCCGGAGCGGGAAAATCGAAGAAAAAAGTCTCATTAACCCCTAATAATCGATGAGCCTCCAATGCCTCTTTTCTAACCCGAGCAATACCTTCAGGCAAAAATATTGTCGGATCAGACTTACTGGCATTAGTCATAACTAACACATAAACATTATGTCCCTCTCTGACCAACTTATAAATAGTAGCACCACAACCTAACACTTCATCATCCGCATGAGGTGCTACAACCAAAACACTACTTTTCATTTTTCAATTCAGCTAATTCTTGCTTTATAACCTCTATCTCATTCCGCAAACGGAAAATCTCATATTGATCATAATACCCTAATCGAGAACCCACAACCAAACGTGTATCGACCGCTCTATCCCAATAATCAACCATATTATATTTCACCAATTCAACATAGCCATCGACTGTTTGAACAACAGGATTATCATTATTGAAATCTACGACACGTCCTATAACACCTTTCGCATATCCAGAAGCATAATAATTAGATTTCCATATCAAAACCTTATTATGACCATAGAAAGAGAATGCTCCGGGATGAGGCGAAGTACTTGCCTTAATCAAACGATCAATATCTTTTGCCCTATTCGACCAATCTATACAACCATCCAATGGGGCACGCCGGGCATAAAAAGTCGCTTCCTTTTCATCCTGCGGGATACCTTTTAACCCATTAGAAGATAAAGAAGGAAGCCAACGATCCAAAGCACGCACCATAGCCTCTTTTAGCTTAACCCCTATTGAAGAAGCATCGTCCTCATCTTCTATGCAAAAAGGTTCCTGTACAAAAACATCTCCCTCATCCGCCTTTGTATCGATGTTAAAGAAAGTAGCAGCACCTTCTCCTCTATCCAGAATCAACCAAGCCATAGGAGCACGGCCTCTTCCTTTCGGCAACTTTGTCGGATGAAAACCAACACACCCCAATCTTGGAGTTTTAATAATATCCTCATCGATCAACTGAGAGACTCCCACCACAAAAAGAACATCAATCGAAGCGTTTCTAATCTGCTCTTTAACATCACTGGAATTAATTTTCACGAAAGGATAATAAGACAAATGGTTATCCTCTGCCAACTTACACATAGAGCAATAACCACTTACATTTAAAGTAGAAGGAGGCTCATAGCCCCAAACCCCCACAACATTAAAAGAATATTCCACCAACTTTTGCAAGGTCAGCAAACTACTACCGACACTGCCGATTAACCCAACTCTCATTTCTTAATATACTTTTCTTCCCCAAACAAAACAATCGCTACTGTTTTAACAAGAATCCTTAAATCCAACATAAACGACATACTATCCACATACTCGATATCCAAGAGTAAACGCTCTTCCCTAGGTAAATATATATTCCCATTAACTTGAGCCAGACCTGCCATACGTTAGCGGCACAACCACGAATTTTGAGTAAAAGCGTTTGGTGGAATCCTACTACTCCAATTTTAGCAGAATCAAGTATATCTTTTTTTATCAATTGAGAAAAACCTATAACAGAGATATAATCAGATTTTATATCCTTGATAATCTCAACATTTTCTTTATCGTTTATTTGCCTAATTTTCTTGAAGGTATTCCGTGTTTTTCGACAAACTTATGAATTGGCTGATAGCCTGATATATTCTCAAAAGAAGCTTCATCAATAGAAAAAACAAATGAAATAGGAAAGCCTACTTAAATCATAGCTTCAAACATTTTCTTGCTTGTTCCAACAGAACCAATCAATACACTTTTTATTATTACATTTTATTATCTATACCCCAAAATTCGCTATTGGTAGCACAACCATTTTCATTAATTCCCTCACGCTTAAGAACAATCTTTATCGTCCACCATATTATTTTTAAATCTAACATGAACGTGATGTTATCAATGTAATCTAAATCCAATTCAAATTTCTTATCCCAACCTGCGGAATTACGAACTTTAGACATCGCTAATCCTGTAAGACCTGGACGAACTTCATGACGTCTATGCTGTTCTGCTGAATATCTAGGTTGATACCTTACCAATAACGGCCTAGGACCAATCATAGACATATCCCCTCGAAGTATATTAAACAATTCTGGTAACTCATCAATACTTGTAGATCGAAGAAACATTCCAAATTTTGTAAGACGTAGATCATCAGGCAATAGCTCCCCATTTTCGTCTCTCTCATCCGTCATAGTTCTAAATTTATACAAATAAAATATCTCCTCGTCTTTTCCAAGACGCTGTTGCTTAAATAAAATGGGGCTTCCTAACTTAATTCTTACAATAATCGCTAAAATCCCTATGAGCCAGCTAAAACATATTATAGAAACTAACGCTAAAAAAAAGTCAATTGGCCTCTTAAAATACTTTTCATAGGGACCTTTATAAAAGTGATTCATATTATATTATTTAATTCATTTATATTACATATACTATAAGAAGGTAAATACTTTTCACTAATATTAGCAAAATCCTGCCTATGAATGTTCTCTCCATCATCCAACAAGCAGATTGTAGTCCATCCAAGCTCATTAGCTCCTACAAAGTCCTTCTTTGGATTATCACCTACATATATATAAGTAGCAGCAGGATATTTCTTCATAAAATAAACATAGTTTGCAAGGGATGGTTTTTCACTTCCGAATTCTTCCGAAATAACGATATTATCAGAAGCCAACCATTTATCCAATCCTAAAGCGTTGAATTTATTTCTCTGCTGAACAGAACGACCATCAGAAATCAATCCCAACACACATCCATCCGCTTTCAAATTGTCAAGAGTATCAACTACCTCTGTAGATAATTCGATCTTTGGCTGATGACTATGATACATCTGTAAGTACTCGAACACAGGCAATTGCAATCCAAGAAATTCATTTAAGCACTCAAAAGCATTCTTGCCATCATGATAGGCTTCAAGCATAATATTATATGCTTTTGAAGATAAAGAAACTTGATCACTGCAGCCATCAGAATGGCTGACTGCAAATTGAGCTATTTCTCTATAAGCCGATTCCAAGTATCGAATTTCCTTTGATAATGTATCGTCCAAATCGAAACAAAAGACTTTACACATACACTGCATCATCGTAACGAAGCATCAACAAATTGTCTTTCCAATCATCGATATAGTTTACTTCATCACCTAAAAAATACTCTTTAATCAACATTTCTGGATAATTAGCCCCTGCAGCATAACTTTGAGGATAGCCCCCACCAAAACGAGGGTTTATCTCAATACCAACCACATCTCCTGTTTCATGGTTAAAGAATACCTGAATGCAAATACAACCTATACAGCCTTCAATCTTATCTAAACGCTCCTTGATATATTCCATCAAAGGAAATTTCATGGTACGCCCCTTGTTAATCTCACCAGCACGAATCTTGATACGCTCACGAGGAACTATACACTTCACCTCATGATCTTTTCCATAATACATATCGATAGTATATTCTTTATAAGTCTCTTTATCGATATATTCCATAAAGAGCAACTTTGGGTCATTCAATATTTCCAAAGTCAACTCCTCAGCATTTTTGATATAGTGAAGATTAGCACTCAATGAACCATCGTAAGGCTTTGCGAATAATGGAAAAGAAGGATTATACTTATCCACCTCCTTAGGAACACGAATGTTGCGCTTTCTCAAAAATTCGCCTGTATTACGTTTGTCACAACATACGGAGATGAATTCTAAATCAGAAACACTAACTACAATACCATTGTCATTAAATAATTGCTTACTCTTTGCTAGAACTAACAATTCTGTATCAATTGTTGGCACAATCATACCAATTTTATTCTTCTTACAAATATCAAGCAACTGAGGAATATAATTCTCATCAGTCACACGATGAACCTCAAAGCATCCATCACTCATATAAGCCGCAGGCGCTAATTCTGGGTTCATATCAGTAGTAAACACCTTGGCGTCTGGATAGTAGCGAACAAGTGTTTCCTTAAAATCTCTGACCAAGGTAACACGTTGGCCAACTGAAGTTATGATAATATTGTGATTCATATATAAATACATATAATGGATTGATCTATTCGTCCGAACATAAAGTAAAATAAAGTTCCTCTCCTTACTTGATCGATGTTAAATTTTAAATTTCAAATTTCAAACATAATCATATTCGCTTCATAATGGTGTCAATCTCACTAAACATTCCTTTTACAAAGTGTATATCTTCATTTTCTTTAAATTTATCATCCTCTATCAATAATTTCTTTTGAGTTATTTTTCCCAGTAAATCTTCCATATTAGCAATGAAGAAAATATTATTATAACAAGATCTTAAAATATTCTTCTTGTCATAATACATAGGATTATTATTATGATTATCCCTCCAGTCGTTGATCGATTTAGAAATATCCATTGCATATGTCATAAAAACAGAAATATCACTATAAATATTAGCAATATTAACTGCAGCCGATGAAAAAAAAGTACAAACCATCTTAACTCCAATAGCTTTGATTAGACATTCTACCGGAAGTGTTTGAAATAAACCATTCAGCAACTCAATATTTGTGAGTTCATTACAAATCCTATAGTATTTTTTGAGATCTTCTCTAGGATGAGGCTTAATCACCACCTTTAGACCATTTTCTACTAATGGAGAAAAAAGCTTTATCAAATATTCATACTCCAAATCCCGATTATGAACAATACCCGCTAAAGGTTGTCCTATATAAAGCATATTAGCATCAACCTTTATATCAAAATCTTCCGATACAGCCTTAATGAATAATGAGGACTGAGCTAATAATTTTTTCTTATGCTGCTGAAGTACCGTTTGATTTTTTGCAGATTTTTTTTTATTATACAAAGGAATGTTATCAACGATAGCATATTGAATCTCTTTACTCTCTGCAATTGCTCGAAAAACCATAGGAGCACCCAATAATGCTGTAAATACAAGCCTTCCATAATCCTTTAAAGATAAACCTCTTTTTTCTGAAATAGCATACATCCCTACACCCTCTTCTATAATAGTGATCGTATTATCTACACCTTTGGATATGATCTTCATAAGATTATTGGAAATAGGATAATAATCATTAAATATAAAAAGATTAATTGCAAACTTTGAATTTACCACCTTTCCTAAGGGACTGAAATAAAAAAGAATTCCACTATAATAGAGCCTTTGCCAAATCTTACCCTTCAAACATTCATTTAGATTAGGTACTTCTATAAATGAAATTGCTACATCATCTAATCTAATATCAATACCGGCTGAATGTTGATAAATTATCGTATTATCACAATTATATATATCATGAATATACTTAGCGTATATGTACGACACAAACAACTGGTATGGAGTTAGCGCAACAAAAATATTCTTTAGATTCATGTTATACTAGTGTATTCTTCACAATTTCCTTTATAAATCCCTCATCTTCTTCCCACTCAAACTTCCTTGCACAAAAATAATTATCATCTTTTATCTTCGAGAATATTTGAGAATTAATGCTCAAAGGATGATTCATAGTTGTAAAAGAATGACCAAACTCTACATACATTAACTCCTCTTTTACATCTATAGCATAAGGAGAATTCATTATTATAGTCTGAAAGAACATTAAATCTGAAGCTAAACTATCCTCCCAGTATTCATAATAATCAGGATTATCTTTCACATAATTAACAATATAATTATTAACTTCAAATGGAGCAATAAACCAAGTATGGCCTTCATAAAACCTAACAGGTCTATTTAATCTTCTCTTATTATTCCTTAATACAATATCAAGAGAACAGAGAATCTGCATAACAATTCTAATGAATCGATAAATATGGAGATCATTTCTAATCATTAAAAATTTCGGCCAACATATTCTATAGCGAGCTGATTCACGATCCCTATTTGTAATCTCAGAGCCAATGTGTATAAAAGTATTCTTTATATTCCTTTCTAAGTAGTTATAAAGCCCTTTCTTAATAAGTAAATCCTGCCCTGATCCCAAATAGATATGAGTATACTTTTGACCAGATTCACAAGCAAGCCTCATCAAATCAATTGCCGCTTTAACAATTTCAAAACTTCCCCAGCGCACATTATATTTACTCAACACAAAAACTCTAGGAGATTTTACAAGTTTATCAATCAACTCTTTATTTTTTTTATCAACATGTACGTAAACATCAGAATCACCATAGTTGAGTAACTGCTGTATAAAAAGATTCACTTGTTCTGGAGATTTATGAACCAACAATAGATAAGCTATTTTAACACCAATCATAATACAAACAATTTTCATAAATAACGTAAATACACAAAATAGCACCCTTAAAAAAACACTTTTAAAAAGCCATAATTTGAGTGTTTACTCATTAGTATAACACATTAATATGTACATCACTTTTAAGATTAAACTTCTACACAAGAATTCTGCAACGGCAAAACAAATTAGTTTAACTTTCACACCGCTGTATGCACTACAACCAAGAGTAACATCTTTACAAGTTGATTGGCTATCAAACACTCTAACACCACTTACAATTCAACTTAAATAGCATTTTGCTATCAAAATATCAGAAGCGCCATTCTTCATAGCATTATAATATGATATATATAAAAAACCTTTTTCATACACCAATCCTGGATATGAGCAATCTCCACCTCCAGGTAAATCGAGAATATGCTCTAATTCCAATGTCGTTCGATTCAACCGAAACATAGATGTCATTATAGTATCATCATGAAAATACCGGCCACAAACATAAATCTCATCTCCTACATTAACTAACGCAGGTGCTTCTAATCTTACACCACTATCATACCATTTAAATTCTTGACCTTCACGGTTACATAAACCAACCATAGCCTTCTTTCCATTAACACGAACCACAGAAACTAAATGAGTATCATCAAACATTGCCGTAGAAGCTTCGGTTAGAATGCCATCAATAACAGGTGTTTCAACAACACTAAAATCCACACCATTCTCTGATTTCACGAAACAGAATCTTGGAATATAAAGAAAACCGTACGCATTCTTACCTATCCACCTCATATCCCAAAGCCAATTATTAGTAATAAAACTATCGAATAATAGAGGTTTATGTTCATGTTTTATTCTAGCCTCATCCAATCTAGTAATCAAAGACCTGCGATATTTCGCTTTACCTTTTTCATACTTTACCGCTTGCAACATAATATTTAATGCACCCTTAGTATCCACTGTTAGTTTAGGATCTCGTAAGTCAAATCCATTTATTGATAAGTATTTATATTCTCTCCAAGATGTCGCATCTTTTGAACGCAAGATAATTATTTCTCCATTATCCATGCCCTCTTTATCGACATGAGTATTAGCCTGTCTGAAAGCACAATAGAAATATCCCTTGTGTTTTGCCAATGTAGTGAATGCCACATATTTACCTTTTTGCGACCAAATTACTTGACAACTAACAATATGTTGAGCTATTAATGAAGGTAAACCAAACACCATATAGCATAATAAAACTAGTAAGCTTATGCTTAATTTTATTTTCATACTGTATCCTAAGACTTTACATCAATAACATCAGGACGTTCCACAATAGTCTTTATCATATTAACTATTATTTTCAGTTCTTTTATATTGAATATGACAAATACCACAACCGGTAACCACATTAAAGCTCCTCTATTAATGACAGAAACGAAACATGCAACTAAAAAAGGGAACAATAGTCTGACAGGTATAACCTGCTTAATAATTCCATAAAAAGAATATTTAATACCTATGTATTTCTGCCCTCTATAAACCACAAGACAAGCATAAAACAAATAGCTAAACAAAGTGGCAAGAATTACATAGCTGTAATTAGTTTTGATAATCACAGCTAATATCCATGCTAAACATACGTTAAGTACAAGAATCAAAAAAGTGTTCAAAGCAAGAGTACGTTCTTTGTTCTTTGTCATCAACAAAGAAATGTAACCGAACGAATTAGTATAAAGTAGAGTAGCTAGAGCAGTCAAATTGATAGCAATCAAAGCATTTTGATATTTAGGCAAAAATATCAATAGTATTGGGAACAACGACATAGCCAAATACATCACACCATGAGAACAAACTACATAGTTGGTTCTCAACAATGATACTGTCTTTTGTATTGCTGATATGTCATCAGTATTAAATTTATCGATAAGTTTAGGAGTAATAAGTGACGAAAATGCGGTCAACAACAACAACGCCGCATGCGCTAATGTATATGCGAAAGAAAAATAACCAAACTCCTCCACACTATAATTTGCAGCAATGATAGTCTTTGTACTAAGAATAACCAAATAGAAACAGAAATTATATATAAAGAGATAAAAACCCTTCTTCATTATACCCTTTGCCAATATTGGAGAGAAGTACCCCCTAAAAGATATGCCTCCACGAAACACAAATAGCAAAAGACTAATTAAATGAGAAAATATGTAAACTATTATATAACAAGTAATTAAGAGATCCTCATACGCAAGAAAGACTATCGGAAGAAGGATTAAATTCAGAAATGTTTGATAAAACGTAAATTCAAACATACCTCCTTTCACTCTATAAACACGGAAACAATAATCGTTCAGATATTGAAAAATGGCAATCAAACAAACGAAATAAAAACGGTTGCCTAACTCAAATTTCTCTAAGAAAGGAATACCTACAAACTTATAATAAACACCTATGCCAACAACGAATAATGAGATACCAACCATCAACACCATTGCCGACATTTCTAAATCATCACATTTATCCGAGTTTTTCTTATTCTGGACTAATAATACAGTCATCGAATTAGAAATACCAAAATCAAAGATTTGGTAATACCTTAAAATCAGCACTATACTCCCCCATATTCCCATATAATAAGGGCCAAGACGATTAGCCATTATCATTGAAGTGATAAACGTTATAAAATAAACGATATACCTTGTCAAAAGATATATTGCGATCTTATTACTGATGAATCTTTTGAATGAATGTCCAATCATTTAAATCTAAAAGTATCTGAAACAAAAGTTTGAGTCTTGTTCCCCAATAGGAAAACACCTAACACAATAGGGATAAGCCATGTAGGATTTAAAATTAAACTGCGCGGTATAAATGCTGTAATAATCAAAATCACATAAGAAAAAGACTGATAGGAATAATTATATCTAAGCATGAGATAAATAAACCAACTCACCAAAAATAGTCCTATAAGACCATAAAATAATATATATTTTTTATACCCAGAAGTATTATTTGTCCAATCAGAAAGGGTAGGATCTACAATATTAAGCCCAGTCCACACATTTGATGTTTTGATATATTCTTCATATCTATTGTCGAAATAAGTGGAAGTTCTATTATTTCCCACAATTCCTTTCTCTTCATCAAAGGTAAGCCTAGCAACAATCATAGAATAAAAAGGATTATCTGCATCTTCAGATTCTTGCAATGAACTTATAAAAGTAAATCCAATTATACAAGCCACAACAATTAATAATTTTGCTTTCAGAGATTGCTTAAATCGTGGTATCACGTATAATAACAATCCCCCGACAAATAACAAAGAATATCCTGATAACGAAAATGAAAGAATAATAGCAATAAGATATATCCAATTCCGAATATCTCTCATATTCGCATTACCTATAAAGAGCATGAAAGCACATGGTACTGCTAATTGTCCTGGCTCCTGAAATACACTACAAAACCGAGGAATAATAATTGAAGCAACTTGATCTGCTACTCGTTCGCTTCGGACAAAGAAATAATAGTTTCGCAGTATATGAAAATTATCATCAGAAATATACAATTCTCCAACTGGAATTTTAACACCAAGCAAACACAGACACCAACCTACTATTGAAATAGAAAGAAGGCATGCAAATAAATTAGACAAATTTTCAAAAAGTCTATATTTCAAACGAAATGAAAAACCTATAAGAATAGATACAATAATAAATAATATAAACTTATTCAATATAGCAAAAAAAGTAACTCCTCCTATTTCAGTCAATATAAAATAAGATTGCACAACCGCCCATACTGCAACAAGTTTCTTTTGTTTTGAACCGTAATGTGTTTTATTTATCATTAATATTGACAAAACTCCGGCTAAAAAATATATCAAACTAAGAGACACATGCCAAAGGAAAGATACATCCGCACTTTTACACATCAAGAGAAAAATGCAGAATGAATAAACAACAAAAAGTTTCTTATTAAGATAGGACATCTGCTTTATAATCAATCTTTCCACTCTCAAACCTTGGTATTTCCTCTATCACATTCACCTCAAAACATTTTATAATAAGCCCTATTTTTTCGGCAATGAGCTTTTTGACATCATCCTTCAATGATTCATCGGTAATATAGACTCGCATTTGCTGGTCATCTCCAGTACAAACGCACTCAATATTGAGACTATCCTTGATAATCTTCTCGCATTGGTCAAGACTAACACGAAGACCGAAAAGCTTAAGAAAACGTTTCTTTCGTCCAACAATATAGAAGTAACCATCAGAATCCATCTTAGCGATATCACCCGTGAAGTAAGTTCCACAGAACTCATCCCCCTTCAAAAGATCTTCCATACAGGTACCATACCCCATAGTGACATTAGGGCCTTCATATTTCAACTCACCTTCTGTATCCGTTGTGACAATTTCTTGACCGTTCTCATCAACTAAAGATAATTTACCCTCAGGAATGGCCATGCCAATACTACCAATATGAGTAGTTGCATCCTTTGGAGGAAGATAGGCAAGACGAGCAGAAGTCTCGGTCGTACCAAAAGTAGCAAAAAAACGTTTGCCTTTATCCTCTGCATAATTGGCAAAAGCAGAAAATTGAACATCTGAGAGCTTACCTCCTCCCTCCGCAAGTGTATGCAAATAAGGCATGTCCATACGCTGGAAACGCAGTTTTCTTAAAATCTCGTAGCTATAAGGAACTCCTGTAAAATTTGTTCCTTGATTCTCCTTGACAAATTTCCAATACAGAGGACTTAAAAGGTTTGCCGCCACAAGTAGGACTGTCGCACCTGCATAAAGATGGCTGGTGATGACATTCAACCCCATGGTATATTGCATCGGGAGGTCGATAATACCACGATCCTCTGTAGTCCAGCTGAATACAGATGCCACATTCTTAGCATTGCTCTCGATATTTCCATATTTATGACGCACAAGTTTAGGACTACCTGTCGTTCCTGATGTAGTCATAAGCATAGAAAGCTCCGAATGCATTCTTGGAGCCTTATTCCCTGTCTTGCATAATGAAAAGCCAAGCGTAGAATATACAGTTGGATAGTTGAACTGGTTTACGTTCTCATTCGGCATCCAAATATAAGATGGTTGATATGTATTATAAAGAGTATCAAGCAAACCACGATCAATATGGGCACTCAACAACAGACATACATCTTTATTATCGTATAAAGAGAGAAAACCAACGAGTGCCCCTACCTTGTTCTCACAAAGACAAAACACCAATTCTCGCTCAGGAAGCACACTCTTTAGCGCATCAAGGTGTGAAGTCAACTCTCCATAAGTAAGCTTATCTCCGCTATCATCTATTACAGCCAATGAAGCTGGATCTTTTTTATTGATATCGAGAATCATTTCAAAAATCGATATTATGTTTTTTCAAAATTTCAATACCTGATTGAAAGGAAGTAAAAGCCATAATCTCGTCCGGCTCAAATTCAATCCCGAATGCGTCTTCAAGGAGTGCAATCAAACTCATCTGACCAATAGAATCCCAACGATCAACGGACTCCATTGACGCACTTTCCACCTTCTCGAAATCTAATTCAAGACCCTCTACAAAACAATTTTTATAAATTTCAATGTTTGACATACTTCTACTTTTTACTTTTATTTATTATAAATTTCTTTTTCGATCCTTCCTGCGATCTGTGAAGCCGTAAGACCATGCTGTTCCCAACAATAACGAAGATCACCAAGCTTACAAAAATAATCCTCCACCCCTATCCTCACTAATCGAGGCATATTCTCTTTCTCTGCCTTATACTCCGCAATCGCACCACCAAGCCCGCCAATCACACTATGCTCCTCTACAGAAACAATAAGCCCACACTGTTTAAAGCACTCATCAAGACATTTCGAATCTAATGGCTTGATTGTATGCATATCTACAACACGACATCTGATTCCTTTAACAGCAAGCTGTTCTGCCGCATCAAGGGACTCTCTAACCATCATTCCCGTAGCTATAATAGCCACATCAGTTCCTTCGCAAAGCGTAATAGCTTTACCTACCTCAAATTCATAATCCTTATCATAAACGATAGGACAATTCAGAAGTCCGGACAGTCGTACATAAACAGGCCCTTGAACATCATGTGCCGCCTGTACACACTTGATAGCTGACAGGCAATCTGCCGCCGAAAGAATAGTTACATTCGGTAATGCGCGTACGAATGCGATATCTTCTGTAGCCCAATGTGAAACAGCCAAAGTTTCCATTGCAAAACCAGCCGAATTACCAATTAATTTGACATTAAACTGATGATAAGAAAGATTCTGACGTACGAATTCCAAAGCTCTTGTAACAACAAATTCCGCATAGGTACAAGCAAACACCGCACGCCCATCCTCTGATGATAACCCTGCAGCTACCCCTACCATATTCTGCTCGGAAATACCAACATTTATAACACGATCAGGATAACTCGCATAAAATCGGTCTAGACTTGCAATAGCAATGCTATCCGCAACCACAACACACATATCCGAGTCCCACTTCGCTAGTTCCATCATACCGATACCTGCCGCAGCTCCTTTTTGCCCCAAACGAGCGTATGCTTTAATTAATGCTGGATTTATTGCCATAATTATGCCTTTTTGATTTCACTGATAGCTTGATCATATTGTTCCTTAGATAATACCGCTTGATGCCATGACCTATTATTCTCAACAAATGAGACTCCTTTGCCCTTTATTGTTTGTGCGATCACCGCATAAGGTTTATCCTTTGGTTTATAAGAAAGAGCCTCAATCAACGTCTTCAAATCATGACCATCAACAGTGACAGATTCCCAGCCAAAAGATTCAAATTTCTTTTGCATATCATATAAACTCATTAATTCCTCTGTATGTCCATCTACAGACATATAGTTACGGTCTATAATGACAGTCATGTTGTCGAGTTGATAATGTGCAGCAGTAATAATAGCTTCCCAGATCGCCCCTTCCTCACATTCCGCATCTCCTAGGAGAGAATAAATACGATAGTTTTTCCCACATCGCTTTGCCATGATAGCTTTACCCACCGCATACGAAAGTTCCATACCTAAGCTCATAGAAGCATATTCAAATCCCAATTCAAGATTTCTTTGATGCCCAACAATAAGCCCATCATTTTCCTCGTAGGAATTGAGCTTATTGATGGGAAAAAAACCCATTTCTGCCATAACGGGATATTCTGCCAAACGAGCATGTTCCTTACCGGCAATGAAACGATCGCGATCTTCCCACAGAGGATCATTTACATCATAGCTCATGATTACACCATAGAGCACAGCATATATCTCTATACAAGAGAGACTTCCACTTACGTGGGCACCACGTTTTCCTGCAGCAAGAGCCATATTCATCGCATGCAAACGCATCCTTTTACAAAGCACTCGCAATTCTTCTATATTCATTTCTTTATGTCGCATCTTATCTACCTCCGTCAACTTTAATAATCTCACCATTGATATAGGAAGCACTATCAGATGCAAGAAACAAAGCGACTCTTGCAATCTCCTCCGGTTTTCCCAATCTGGATAGAGAGGATTCTGAAGCTAATTTAGCAAGCATCTCATCTGTATACTGATGGATCATTTCTGTTTCAATTGGGCCGGGAGCAATAGCGTTAACGCGAATACCTAAAGGACCTAATTCCTTCGCAAGACATTGGGTCATAAGTATGATTGCCGCTTTACTACTACCATAAGCGATCTTCCCGGGCTGTGGTTCAATACCAGCCAAAGAACTCAAGTTTATGATAATCCCTTTTCGTTTCATTATCATTTTTTTACAAACTAACTGAATGATACGAAGAACAGAGAAATAATTAATATCAAACAGATCCCGTATGTCATCAATTTTACTCTGACTGAGAAGAGCCACTGTAGAAACACCGGCATTATTTACCAAAACATCTATAGGTAATTTCTCTGCAAAAATAGTCTGAATTCCCTGCTCTATAGATTCTTCATCAGCCATCTCAAAATATATAGGTTTTATCCATACATCATAACGAGAAGCTAATTCTTCCAGAAATACCTCAAACTCCAAATTCCGCTTTCGAGCACAAGCCCATACATTATAACCATTAGAAGAAAACATCTCCACCATGGCTTTACCTATGCCTCGGTTAGCCCCTGTAATTATCACATTCTTCCTCATACTCACAGATCACTTTCATTTAGCGGATCACCTCGTTTAATAAAACGCCTTGAAGGCTTGCCTATTAATTCATCATAATATTTTGGCGAAAGACCGGCACTCGGACGAAATGAACGGATATTTTCTACAGAAAAAAGGGTTCCTACTTGTATGTCCCTTGTTGCATAAAGGGCACGTCGTTTACCTTTCTTCACCTCATCCAAATCGTAAGACACAGAACCTAAAGATTTTTCTATTATACGGATCGCATCTACCATTTCCTTAAATTCGGCAGGCTCCATAGAGAAACTAGCATCCGGTCCTCCTTGCGAGCGAGATAGAATAAAATGTTTCTCAACAACAGTCGCACCTATCGCAACAGCCGCTAATGAAACAAAAGATCCCATCGTATGATCTGAAATCCCCACCTTGACTCCAAAACGTTTTACCATATCGGGTATGGTCTTCAAATTAATGTGTTCGTAAGGAGCTGGATATTCTGATGTACATTTTAAGAGAGTGATGTCAAAACACCCTTCCTCTCGACAAGTCTGAATCGCCAGCTCAATGTCTTCAACTCCAGCAACACCAGTCGATAAGATTATAGGCTTATGCTGTCTAGCGACCTTACGAATAAGCGGAATATCATTGATCTCAAATGATGCGATCTTGTAAATGGGAACATGAATAGACTCCAAAAAATCAACCCCTTCAAGATCAAATGGAGTAGAGAAAAACAATAATCCAAGGCTTTCTGCATATTCCTTTAATATAGGTTGCCATTTATAAGGCATCGAACCTTCTTTGTAAAGATCATAACGCTTAATGCCTTTCCATAAACCTGTAGGTATTGGACCAAAGTATTCATTATCCACATCCATTACCAAAGAATCTGGAGTGTAGGTCTGTATTTTAACCGCATCCGCCCCACTTTCGGCCATAGCTTTTATAGTTCTTTTCGCAATCTCAATATCATGATTGTGATTTGCGGACAATTCTGCAATAATGAAAGTCCTATTCACCATTTTTAAACGTGTTTATCACCTCGTCCGCATTCCATGCTCGCGCAAACTTGGTGTATTTAAGAATTAACTTCTCCGTTCCATCTTCATTTTGTAATCTTTCTGGAGTAAGTATCGTTTTTATCGACAAACGGCCATTGACCTTGAAAACATCTGTAATGATACCACCAAAAAACATCGTAAAAATGAAAGCTGGCATATTGTCATAAAAATTATGTCCCAAAAGACCTTTGAATTTGAGTTCTTTCAGCAAGAATGTCTTATAATTGCTGAGAACAAAAATACTCCCTCCCTTTCCCATGATTCCAGGAGAAAGATAGAACCCTGGTTCACACGTTTCAGTTTCATAATCCACATCAATGATATTGAGAACCCCAATAGGTTGCATTCCTTTCCTAATCAACCAATAAAATTTATCATTCCTCTCTTTGAGGCTTTCGCAAAAGGCTAAATGAGTTTCTACCGATATAGGATCGGTAGTATTCATACACTTACGGACATCAAAATGATTCCGCCATTCAAGAATATCAAGGAGCTCCTTCTGAGAAAGTTGAGTAAAGTTCACATAGGTATATTTACCATATGTATATATCTTATTTTTATCTATTATCATAAACTAAGAAATAGTTGCTGGTACTTAGCGGCCGTATTTTCTGATTCATATATACGTTTACGCTTACCTTGCCGAATATTGATAATTGCATCAGAAAGTCTATGAAAGACATCTCGTTCTAAAAAATCACCTATCGGCCATATATAATCTTCCGACACCAATGTATTATATATGTTGATTTGATTATCCACATAATAACCCGCAATAACGTTAGCACCTTGCGAAAGAGCTTCTATAGCCACACTACTTGCTGATACAAGTGTTATTTCTGTATCTCGAAAAGATTCAGCCATCTGATCAGCACTAACATTTATGCCTATAAGACAACCATCTTTTATAAATTTATCAATACGTTCCTGGCCAATCCTGTCAGTAGTAAGTATTTTTATCAGAGCTTTAGGTACAATAGTCTTAATATAGGAAGTGAATTTCTCCGCAAAACAAAATTGATCTGTTCCTCCTATACAAATCGAAAAACTTAATGGTTTTGAATTTGAATCTATCTTTTGATAGAATGCATCTCTAAGAATCATCCATTGAAGACCAAGACTCATGCGTGTATATGGTTCTTTTGAAAACAATTCTTCTGGCAGATTAGTAAAGTTAATGACGACATCCGCATAATAATGTCTGTCATTACTACCAAAAAAAACTAATTTACATCCTTTATCTTTAATCGCTTTCTGATAATCACTTGTAAAAAAGTAATTATCCAAAACTACAATCTCAGATCCAATAAGCTCATCCAAAAAAAACTGAAACTTTCTGTCATCAGAAGGAAGAGATCTTAATGTACAAACCTTATTGATTTCCGCAATCTGATAATCCGTTGGTTGCTGTGTATAAAAGAAACAATCAAAATGTTCTTTTAACATATCCGCTAAAGCTAAACAGCGAATGAAATGTCCAAACCCGATCTGCGTATCTGCATCAGCCCGAATATAGACTTTTTTTCGTACCATCTCACCGCATATTATACATGATCTTATACTTGACTTCCGCCATTTTCCAATCCTGTTCGGTATCTATATCCTGAACGGTTTCCTCACTAACAATAATAGCTCCACGAGAGATCTTTCCTGTACGCCAAAGAGCAACTTTGTGCCAATAAAATGTACCAGAATCATGATAAGCGGCAGGCAGATCTTGACTACGACTTTTAGCGTATTCAGGCCAGTTATAATCAATACCGCCATTTTCATCCATCTTAAAGGAACGAAGAATCGGATAGGAATACTGGACGATAGGCACAATCGTAGAAAATCCAGATTCTTCTAAAGATCGAAAACCCTGGCTGATATCTGCGGCATGCAATAATGGAGAAGTGGCAAGAATGCAACACATATTATCAAAACTTTTGCCTATTCGCTCATAATTATCTAAAACTTCATGAAGTACATCCGAGAGAGTAGCATAATCATTGGCCGTTTCCGCTCTTCGCATAAAAGGAACCGTTGCCCCATATTGGCAAGCCACCTCAGCTATTTCCTCATCATCCGTACTCACCATGACCTCTTCGAATAAACCTGTTTCTAAAGCAGCTTTAATCGGATACGCAAGCATAGGCTTACCAAGAAAAGGCTTTACATTCTTCCGAGGAATACGTTTACTACCACCGCGTGCAGGTATAATCGCTAAGTTCTTCATTTGAATTTGTTTTGTAAATGACGATAAAGCATAACAAGTACGATCGAAGTAAGTACTCCAATGATACATCAGCCTTTTAAGTTTTATAATGCAATAGAATGTTTCAAAATACTACGATGCTCCATAGAGCAATTGTTTGTCCTATTCAATATCTATAAGGATTACACAAAAATCTTCATCTTTTCGCTTTAATTATCAAATTAGGCGATTCACCAAAAACAATACTGTTATCAGGCACATCCTGATCCTTTACGCACGCAATGCTCCAATCGTCACATTGTTACCAATATGGCAATTGCCTAATATAGCAGAACAAGCGCACATCTTACAATTCTCTCCTATAACGGGGTAAACATTTCGGTTGTTCCCCACCTCACAATTCTGAGCAAATCTAAATCCGTTGCCATAAATAGCCCTACCCATCACAGATCCTAAAGGATGATCTAGAGAAAAATACCGAGGCAAATTGACCTCATAAAACAAATCACAAGCATTCATCATACGATTAAGGTAATATATCTTATCCGCAAGGGGTTATTGCCTGACATATGAATAGCTCTCGAAAAAAGATATAGGAAAACCGTATATTGACCAGAATGATAGGGATTGAAAAACACTTCACCCGAACGTTGACAATACTTATTCTCTTTATGAGAAAAGTTATCTTCAAGAGTTTGAATTACCCCCCGATTTTTACATTTATTAATTCTATTTCCTCTTCTGACAAAAGGAAATGATTTCTCAATTGTTGAATGAGTTGAGACTTGATGTCTATTAGTGGAATTACTGTTTTCATTTACTTTCGTATAAATTCAAAAACCTTACTAATCACATATTCTTGTTCTTCACTAGTCAAAGTAGGGAACATTGGCAATGCCAGACAATGCTCATAATAGTTCTCCGCAACAGGACAGTCACCCTGCTTCCAACCGAACTGGCGGTAATAAGGCATCATGTGGGCCGGAACATAAAGAACTTGAGCAAAGATGTTTTGTGTACGCAAGTAATCGTACAATTCTTTACGCTTCTCCACTTGAATGATGTAAAGATGGTATGCGTGAGATATGTCAGCAGCAACCTTCGGTGTAACAATATCAGTACCCTTAAAAGCCTCATTATATCTTAAGGCTATAGCTTGACGTCTTTCAATACTCCAGTTGAGTCTGCTCAATTGGCTTATTCCAAGAGCCGCTTGAAAATCAGTAATACGATAATTGTAACCAAGTTCCTGCATTTCATAATACCAGCCTCCATCTACCTTTTCCAACAAGCTCGGATCTTTAACTATTCCGTGCGTTCTATAAAGAGATAATTTATCGTAAAGATCTTTTCGATTAGTAGTCACACTTCCGCCCTCACCGGTCGCTATATGTTTAACCGGATGATAAGAGAATACCGTCATATCCGCATAAGCACAGTCTCCTACCCTATGTTTAACACCTTTACTGTCTATAAATACACCACCAGGGGCATGACATGCATCCTCAACGATCGCAAACCCATACTCATCCGCCAAGACACGAAGTCTCTCCACATCGTATGGATAACCTGCAAAATCAACTGGAACGACTGCCTTATAAGTTCCCTTAGGTACTGCTTTTAACATATCTTCTAACTTATCTATATCCAATAGATAATTATCCGAATTGATGTCACAAAATACCACCTCCGCTCCACAATATCTAAATCCATTCGCACTCGCTACAAATGTTATAGGAGTTGTAATAATTTTATCCCCAGGCTGAATATCTAATGCCATAGCAGCAAGATGCAGACCGGCAGTGCCATTACTTACCAAAACATTGTATTTTGCGCCTGTATATGCAGCAAACTTATCCTCAAACTCTTTAATCTTTGGACCTTGAGTCAAATAATCAGATTTCAAAGTCTCAACTACAGCCGCAATGTCTTCGTCTGTAATATGTTGGCGACCATAAGAAATAGGTTTACTTATCATTTTACCTCGAAATTAGGGTCAACATATCTCTTGATATTCTCACGCATAGACTCCACAGTTTCCCACTCCGTATTGCTATCGCTACTATAGTGGAAACCATAAGGTACAGGCACTGCGTTATGATGCTTAATATATTCTTCTCGATTATGCTTAAAAGAGACTGATGGAAGAATCACATAATAACGTCCTAAATCAATTGTATCCAATGCGTCTGTAGTTGTAATCATCTCCTCGTGTAGTTTTTCGCCTGGGCGAATACCGATCTCTACCTGCAGCAAATTAGGCGCAATAGCAGTAGCCACATCTTTTATATGGTAAGAAGGTATTTTAGGAATAAATATCTCACCTCCCAAATGATGTCCGATAGCATACATCACCATAGCCACACCCGCTTCCAACGAGATATTAAAGCGAGTCATACGCATATCGGTTATAGGAAGTTCCTTTGCCCCATTGTCTCGCTTATTGATAAAGAAAGGGATTACGGAACCGCGAGACCCCATCACATTTCCATAGCGAACCACTGAAAAACGTATGTTCTTAGAGCCACTGATATTATTGGCCGCTGTAAACAACTTGTCGGAAGTCAATTTTGTTGCTCCATAAAGATTGATAGGGGCACATGCCTTATCCGTAGAAAGCGCCACCACATCTTTAACTCCTGTAGCAAGTGCCGCCTTGATTACATTTTGAGCACCATGTACATTCGTCTTTATACATTCTTCCGGATTATATTCCGCAGTATCCACCTGCTTGATAGCGGCAGCATGAATAATCACATCTACCCCTTCGCAAGCACGTGTCAACCGCTCAAGGTCACGAACATCACCGATAAAATATCTCAATTGACGATATTTTCTCTCCGGATATTTTTGTTTCAACTCGAATTGTTTCAACTCATCACGGGAATAGATGATAATTTTTTTCACTTGTGGATAGTCACGAAGAATCGTCTCCACAAATTTCTTACCGAAGGAACCTGTTCCTCCTGTAATTAATACTACTTTTCCGTTTAGCATTATATTAATGTATTAATCTGATTTTACAAGTATTAAGTAGCAGAGAGTAGTGTTAACCATCACCATAAAGTTTTCTTGCCTGTCAACAAGAGTACACTCAGTAAATACTCAATTTAGGGCATACCCCTTTGGAGGAACACATAAGTACGCCCTAAACCAAGTTTTGTTAATTAATTAGTTTTGAATTCAATATGGGCTTGTAGACAATGTGATTTTGTCAGGAACCATGTTAACATAATCCCTGCACCAGCATCACTACCGTAATGAAGTGAATTGTTCCGTTGAATAGTAAGCTTTCGAATGGTTCGCTCAGCGAGGTTGTTATCTATAGGTAGTACCCATCATCCAAGAATGCGAATATCTCTTTCCAGAATCGGTTCAGGTAATTAAGGGCTTCTGTATATAACAACTTTTATCTCCAAATCCAATTCTCCAAACGGATATTCGATATATTCTTGAAATCCTTCAAATTTTCAGTCACCATTACCAGTCGGTAAATCACGGAGGTGCAACCAATCAATAGATCAAAATTATCTTCCATAGGAGTTCCCGCTAAACGTAAACGAGCCTTTTCCGAAGCAAACATATCGAATGCATCCACGATAGGCAACACCTTTATAGCATTTACGAACTCATCCAAATCCTGTGTCCAATGCCGTAAACCTTTCCTACGTCCTAATTCCGCCCCATATTTCAGCTCAACCACTGTTATTTCTGAGAAGAGTCTTCCCATACACCATAAAAAGAACTAGCGGAGATTGTTTTTTTCTCAGTCTTAGAACGAAGCAACGATTGGCTTAGACGAGATATTAAATCCAATTTCACCTCATCACTAAGATCCTTCAATACATTCCAATATGAATTGGATTCAGGTATGATCGCTGTTGTTTTCATATATCCATGTTTTTTACAAAGTTAATGCTTTTACTTTATATCACCAAAACATACATATTAAAATAACACCTCAATCCAGCTCCTCAAACCGGGAGTTCTGGCTCTTGAACTCAGGCACGAAGGCTTTCATCTCC
>OGGE01000924.1_pt1 | contig 20584 bp, 20 predicted proteins | sample 1571121 | NCBI WGS metagenome assembly OGGE01 (sample SAMEA2581959, study PRJEB24529) | metagenome | biome: Human gut stool | place: China | collected 2011
ATCGAGACATGTGTATCGCATGCTCCGGGAGTTCGTGGATTTTGCCAATGTATTTAACTAACTTTCAATTATTCGCAATACTTCAACAATTCCAACGGGTGGGCGATAATAGCATCGGCGTGGCCTTCTTCCAGTTCCTTGCGGTTGCGGAAGCCCCAGAGGACTCCTACAGTGAAGGCACCTGCCGCCTTGCCGGTCTTCATGTCTGTAGCGGTATCTCCCATGTAGAGTACTTCGTCTGCGGTGAAACCGAACTGGTCTAAGATGCGGAAGACTCCGGCGGGATCGGGCTTGATGGGCACGCCGTCCACCTGTCCCTGCACTACATCAAAATAGCCCTTACCAAATAAACTCTCAATGACATCTACGGTGGCATGGTGGGGCTTATTGGATAATACGGCGATCTTCATTCCACGTTTCTTCAACTCTTCCAGCAGTTCCGGAATTCCCTCATAGGGCTTCACCTGATACATACAGTTCGCCTGGAAGATCTCCTTGTATCTGGCATAGGCTGCTTCAAAATGGGTAAGTTCCGTATCGCCACCCTTGATCAGTGCCCGCTTTACCAGATTGGCGGCACCGTCTCCCACAAAATATTTATAATCCTGTACCGAGAAAGGTCCATAGCCGAATTCCGCCATGGTCTTGTCTCCGCTGTATTTCATGCTCATAATAGAATCAGATAAGGTTCCGTCCAGGTCAAAAATTGCTGCTTTCTTCATTCTGTTCTCCTACACTAATCTCAATCCATGCAGTTCCTGATAGACTCTTCCCACGGGAAGGCCTACCACATTATTGTAATCTCCTTCAATGCCGCGGATATACCGTGCACAAAATCCCTGAATGCCATAGGCTCCCGCCTTGTCCATCGGATCCCCGGTAGCCACATATTCCCGGATCTGTGCATCGGTCATAGGATAAAAATGCACTGTGGTCTTCTCATGGAAAGTCAGCGTCTTCCTCTCACCGTTTTCCTCATAGAGGATCGTCACGCCTGTGTATACCTCATGTCCTCTGCCCTGCAGCATAGTAAGCATGGCTGCCGCAGCTTCCGAATCCGCAGGCTTACCCAGAATCTTGCCGTCGCAGGCGACCACAGTATCGGCTCCCAGCACAAGGGTGTCCGTCATCGTAGTTTCTCCACTTTTCTGTTCCGGATCACAGACACCACTTTCCGCAAGTTTCTCCCACACCGCTTCTGCCTTCTGTGCGGACAGTTCTTCCACCACTTTCGCAGGCTCTGTGGATGTGATCTTTTCCTCGGTCTCGCTGACCACAACATCGAAATCCAGTCCGATCTGTGTCAGAAGCTCCCGCCTCCTGGGGGAGGCGGATGCCAGTATGATCTTCTTATTCATGATGTGTCTCCGGGATAAAAGTTCTGCTTTCGATGGCAGACTCTCCCGCAGCCTCCTTTGCTTTTTGAATGGCCTCCAGGCAGAAAGCATCCTGAGAGTTAAACAGCTGCTTTCCTCTCTTGTCCTGCTTCTCATAGCTGCCATCCGGCTGTAAAATTGAAGCCTTCACATTATCCTTCAGTTGACTGTTCAGGATATGTAGCAATTCCTCCTTCAGCTCCGGGCGATCTACCGGGAAGAGGATCTCCACACGACGCTCCAGATTACGGGGCATCCAGTCGGCACTTCCACAATAGATCTCATAATGGTCATCATTTGCAAAATAAAAAATACGGCTATGCTCCAGGAAATTGCCGACGATGGAGCGGACACTGATATTCTCGCTGACACCGGGGATTCCCACCTTCAGGCAGCAGATACCTCTGACGATCAGTTCGATCTTCACGCCGGCCGCACTTGCTTCATACAGGGCACGGATAATATCCTTGTCGCAGAGGGAGTTCATCTTCGCAATGATATGAGCATTCTTTCCCTCCAGCGCATAATTTTTCTCACGCTCGATCAGGTGCAGGAACTTATCCTTCAGCCATAACGGTGCCAATGCCAGCTTGTTCCAGAACAGTGGCTCAGAATAACCGGACAGCATGTTGAATACTGCCGTGGCATCCTCGCCGATGCGCTCCGCGCAGGTCAGCATACCCACATCCGTGTACAGCTTCGCCGTAGCATCGTTATAGTTACCGGTACCCAGATGGACATATCTGCGGATGCCATCCTCTTCTCTGCGGACCACCAGTGTGATCTTGGAATGAGTCTTTAATCCCACCAGTCCGTAGATAACATGACAGCCTGCTTTTTCCAGCATTCTCGCCCAGACGATATTATTTTCCTCATCGAAACGGGCTTTCAGTTCCACCAGTACTGTGACCTGCTTGCCGTTCTCGGCGGCCTGAGCCAATGCCGCAATAATGGGAGAATTGCCGCTGACACGATACAAGGTCTGTTTGATAGCCAGTACTTCCGGATCTCTCGCCGCCTGACGGATGAAATCCACCACCGGCGTAAAGCTCTGGAACGGATGATGTAAGAGGATATCTCCCTTACGGATCTCCTCGAAAATATTGCAGCCTGTGGGAAGTTCCGGTGACTGCTGGGGCTCATACTTGGGAGTCTTTAAATGGTCAAAGCCCTCCAGCCCGTAGATCTTCATCAATACAGTCAGATCCAACGGTCCGTCGATTTCATAAATATTCTCGGGCTCGATGTTCAATTCCTTCTTAATGATCTTCAGCAGCCGCTTATCCATGCCGCTTTCCACTTCCAGGCGGATGGCTTCGCCCCACTGACGCTTCTTTAACTGCTTTTCGATCTCCTTTAACAGGTCTGCCGCCTCATCCTCATCAATGCTCAGATCCGCATTTCGCATGATACGGAAAGGATGGGCACAGACAATATCATAATTCAGGAACAGCTTATCCATGTTCCGCTCAATGATCTCTTCTAACAGAATGATCTTGCAGGCCTTGCCCTTAGACGGGATCCGTACCACACGGCTCAGGACACTGGGCACCTGCACGGTGGCGAATTCCAGTTCCTCGTCACTGTTTTTCTTCCGCACCATGGCTCCGATGTTCAGAGATTTGTTGCGAATCAGAGGGAACGGTCTGGAAGAGTCCACGGCCATGGGGGTCAGCACAGGATACACATTTTCCTGAAAATACTGATCCACATACGTTGCTTCCTCCGCCGTCAGCTGCTCATGCTCTCTGACAATATGCAGCCCGTTTTTCTCCAGAAGCGGGAGCAGAGAACGGTTATAGGTGGAATATTGCAGATCCACCAGTTCATGGATCGCCACATGCAGCGCTTTTAACTGCTCCGTGGGAGTCATGCCCGCAATGTCTTTTTTGGTATAACCCGCATTTTCCATATCCTTTAAAGATGCCACGCGGATCATGAAAAATTCATCCAGGTTCGATGCTGTGATGCTTAAAAATTTCAACCGTTCGAACAGTGGGATGCTCTTGTCTCTGGCCTCGTTCAACACTCTATAGTCGAACAGTACCCACCTCAGTTCCCGGTTGGTATAATATTTCGGATCTTTAAAATCGATTTCCATTTTGCCCTGCTGCCTCCCTTAAAATTTCTTTTTCTGCCGGATCACCGGGGTAATGCTGTATACTTCCTTGAAAAATTCCGTGCTGGTCTGGAAGAATCCCTTTTCCAGCGTAATATCTTCCTGGGTGTCCACTTTCAGAATCAGTTCATTCTCCTGTAAAACGGCCTTGACACCTTTCATTTTCTGTTTGTGGCTGCGGTCAAGGCTGTTGGCCAGACGTAAGATGGCAGTCAGTTTGGCAACCGTTAAGTAGCTCGCCTTATCCAGTCCCATAGGGCGCTCCTGTGCCTGCCCATAATAGACGAAATCGCTGTGGTTAAACCTTACCACGTTGGCCACGATCTCCCGCTCCATATGGGACAATCCGATCATTTCCGTTGCCATGATGATGTCATAGGAAGCCTCGCCGACATTGAGCAGGCTGATATATTTTCCACAGTCGTGCAAAATAGCGGCCAGCCGCAGATACAGGCGTTCTCTCTGCCCCATGCCATGCACTTTTTTCATACTGTCAAAAATCGTGGTAGTGATATGTTCCAGGGTATCCGCTCTCTTACTGCTGCCATTGTAGCGCTTGCTGATATTCAGTGCGCAGGCGATAATATCCTCCGCAAAATCATGCTCGCCACGGAACATTTTGTTCTGCTCCGCATACTCATAGGCGATGCCGTCGCAGAGTGTTACGCCCGGTGCCCAGACCAGTTCCGCGCCCATGAGTTCTGCAATTCGTCTGGTCAGAATGGCACTGATGTACACCAGAGGCACTTTCTCCTCCGCAATATCCATCCGCTTCGCCAGCTCCGTGGTGCCTTTGGTACGAAGGGCTTCCATCAGCTGGGAAAATGCCTTGCGATCCACTACGGCATTGACTTCTCCCCGCTCGTGAGCCTTGCGCACCGCCCAGGGAGACAGGTAATCGTCCACGATGATGATATTTTTGATCTCGCGGTCCTTGAGATACAACTTCTTGTAATCATCCAGCTGTGCCGTAGCCAGTTCGTCCACCAGACGCTCCATCTGAGTGCTGCCCGCGTTCAGATGATTCAGCAGTTCCTGCAGCCGCAGTACCCCCAGCCGCAGGTTCTGCGTGGAGACCAGTGTATCCTTGTCGAACAGGGAAATCTGGATACTACCCCCGCCGATGTCCAGGATCGCCGTCTTTTCTTCAATGATTCTGCGGAAAGTCTCTCCCTTGGAGGCAATGGACTTGTAATCCAGGAAACGCTGTTCGGAGTTGCTTAAGGTCTCCACCCAGATGCCGGTACGCTGTTCAATCTGATCCTGTAGGATCAGGGTATTTTCCGTCTCCCGGATGGCACTGGTACCGTAGGCTTTGTAAGCTGTCACCTTGTAGGATTCCATGATCTGTGCAAATTCTTTCAAAGTATGACACAGGTCATCTATTTTCTCATTGCTAATCTTCCCGTGGGCATAGGTATCCGAGCCCAGATCGATCCGCTGGCGGATACAGTCGATCTCCCGCATGGTATTTTTCCCGGAGAGATCAAATATTTTCATGGTGAGTTCAAAGCTGCCCACATCAATGGCTGCGAAGGTTTTTACACTCATAAAGTTCCTCACTTTCCTAACAGGTAATCAATGAACTGCTGGGCACTTCTTCCGGACAATCCGCCATGGGATAGTTCCCATTTATTAGCCTCCTGTAAAAGCTCCTCTTCCGGCATCTCCACATGATATCGCTCCGCCAGTGTCTTTACGATATTCTGGAATTCCTTTTTATTGGGAGCACCGAAGTAAATAGTCACACCGAAACGATATACCAGCGACAGCTTCTCCTGTACGGTATCACTGGTGTGCATATCCTCTCTGGTCTCCTCCTTGTCACTGTAGTTCTCGCGGATGAGATGGCGGCGGTTGGAAGTAGCATAGATCAGGACGTTCTCCGGCTTTTTCTCTAGACCACCCTCGATGACAGCCTTTAAGTATTTGTATTCGATCTCGAACTCTTCGAAGCTCAGGTCATCCATATAAATGATAAATTTGTAATTGCGGTTCTTGATCTGGCTGATGACCGTGTTCAGATCCTGGAACTGATGCTTGTAGACCTCGATAATACGCAGGCCCCTGTCATAATATTCATTGGCAATGGCTTTGATGCTGGAAGATTTACCGGTTCCCGCATCACCGAACAGCAGGCAGTTGTTGGCCTTTTTACCGTTTACAAAAGCCTCGGTATTGTCTACCAGTTTTTTCTTGGGAAGCTCGTAACCTACCAGATCATCCAGTTTCACATGGGCAATGTTCAAAATCGGAACGATATGTACACCCTCCTCGTCATGGGTAATGCGGAAGGACTTGTGCAGGCCGAATTTGCCGACACCGTATTCCTTATAGAACTGGGTCAGTGTAGCCTTCATCTCCTCGGCCGTTCCGTCTGCGCAGAACTTTTCCGCCAGTTCACAGATGCGGGCACAAATTCTCTTATTGTACACCTTGCTCTCCTGCATACTGCTGGCATAATTTTCAATGATGGAAAATTCCGGCACATGAAGCTGCTCCATCATGGGTGCAAAATCAAAGTCATAGAATTCCTTGAAAATGCGGATGTCATGCAGTGCCGCATCGTTGATGGAACCGACGATCTCTCCGCGGATCTCGCAGCCACAGCTGTAGCTGTTCTCGTTATTCACCAGAAGATTGGCCAGATAGCAGTGCCACAGATTCCCGTGGAAACCGTAATTACCTGCCAGATCGATCAAATCATGAATGCACTCGTAAAACAGTGCCGCCATATCTTCCGTGTTGTAATATTCGTCATCGTAATGGGACATGAGGAACGCCATGTCATACAGCAGTTCTCCGTCCTCGAAATCACGGTATACGATCAGTTCTTTTTCTCTCATATGTCTAACCTTCTTGTTTTATATGTTTTAACTATTCAGAGCCAATGGGCGAAGTAACCACATGAGCAAATAACATGCAGGCATGTTATTTAAGTAAGCCTCGCAGAGGCGGTTTTGCGAATGGGTTTCTGAATAGTTGTTATGCTTAATAATTGCCCAGTATCTTCATGCTGCGGGCTTCTTCTCTGAGTCCCCGCAGTGCGTTTTTCACCGCGCTGTCCGCAAGATTGCCTTCGAAATCAATAAAGAAGCGGTACTCCCAGTTCCTCTCGGGGATCGGGCGGCTCTCGATCTTGGTCATGTTCAGATTGTTGTAGATAAAATGGGACAGAATGTGGTACAGGGATCCGCTCTCATGGGGGATTTCCAGACACAGGCTGATCTTGTTGGCATTTTTGCGGAAGATCTTCTGGTTCGTCACAATGATGAAACGGGTGGAGTTGCTGTCGGAATCGTTGATCCCTTTTTCCAGAATCTCCAGTCCGTAGGTCTGGCCCGCATATTCGCTGGCGATGGCCGCCTGGGTCTGATCCTTGTCCTTTGCCACCTTCAGTGCTGCGAAAGCGTTGTTCTGCATGCTGATCTGCTGCCAGTCATGCTCGGAGAGGTATCTGGTGCTCTGCATCAGGGACTGGGGATGGGAATAGACTCTTTTGATCTCTTCCATCTTCGTGCCGGGCAGTGCCAGCAGGCAGTGTTCGATGGGGATCACCTGCTCTCCCACGATGTAGTTTTCGAATTCCACCAGCAGATCGTAGATTTCATTGACAATGCCCGCCGTGGAATTTTCAATGGGAAGTACGGCAAAATCCGCACTGCCTTCATCAATGGCACTCATGGCATCCCGGAAGGATTCCACATGGAATGCATTGACATTCTCGCCAAAAAATTTCCGCATGGCTGCCTGGGAATAGGAACCTTCCGCACCCTGATAGACCACTCTGGCACACTCGGTCTCCAGTTCATCCACACCGATGAAGGGGAGTCTGCCTTCACTGCCATGGGCTGCCAGCAGCTGGTACTGGAGCTTTCTGCTCATGGACATGATCTGTTCAAACAGTTCCTCCACACCGTGGCTGTTGAAATCATTATGGGTCAATGCCTTGACTCCGGCGATCTTCTCCTGCTCTCTCTGTTTGTCAAATACTTTTTTGCCGGTCTCTATTTTATATTCCGCCACCTGTCTGCTGACATCCATGCGCTTCTCATAGAGATCCACGATCTGCCGGTCAATGGTGTCGATCTGTTGTCTCAACTGTGATAAATCCATGCTGTTCTCCTTAACTTAACTGATATCCACGAATTGCTCCGCTGCAAAGCAGCTCCCGCAATTCTCAAACATTCGGAATCCGCTGACTCCAAATGTAACTATTCAGAACCACATTCGCAAAACCGCCTCTGCGAGGCTTGACTTTTGCTCATGTGGTTACTTCGCCCTATAAAGATTATCAATTGCTCTTACGAATGCAAGCATTCGACGCTCATTTGATAATCTTTACATGGCTCTGAATAGTTACATTTTATCTCACTTTTCCCTTGTTAGCAAGCAAGAACCAAGGTATAATATTAGATATTACAAAAACTTTACATTTCATTTTACATAAAGAAGGATTGCTTATGAAAGATAAAAAAGCCTTATTGATTCTGATTCCTTTTCTTCTGTTCGTGATCATCATCGGTGCATTTGCCATCGTGGGAGACCGGATCCCTGACAATCCCCCGGAGACCGTGGGGAACACCGCCGGAAATCTGAACAATTCCGGCTACTTCTGCGAGTATGATGGAAAAGTGTATTTTGCCAATGTCTATGACAGCGACACCCTGTACTCCATGGACCCTTCCGAACAGGACATCAAAAAACTGGGGAATGCCTCCGTACAAAATATCCTGGCTGGCGGTAAATTCCTCTACTATTATCAGACCGGAGCTTCCGGGGATGCCGGGATCGGTGCTCTGCGAACTGTGCGTTCCTTCAACCGCTGTAAGCTAAACGGCAGCGACGTCACAGGACTTACCAGAGATCCCATTTCCACCGCCCAGCTGGTGGGAAGCGACCTCTATATTATGACCGTGGATGATAACGGGCCATTATTTTACCGTATGAAGATCGATAAATCCGATAAGACAGAGCTGGCCAACTTCGAGATCAATCCCGCCAGCGCCGTTAACGGCACCATTTACTACAACGGTACACAGGACAACCACTATCTCTATGCCATGAATACCGCAACGGACGGAGTTTCCACCGTATGGGACGGCAATCTGTGGTATCCCATCGTACAGGGAGATTATGTCTACTATATGGATGTGGAAAATGATTACCGCCTGTGTCGTTACTCCCTGTCCCGGAATGAGATCGAAGTCCTGACCAACGAACGGATCGACTGCTTCAATGTGGGTTACGGTTATGTGTACTATCAGGTGAACGGCGAAGAAGCCTGCCTGAAATGCATGCGGGATGACGGAAGCGACTCCTGGGTCATTGCCGAAGGCAATTATACTGCCATCAATATGACATCCCAGTATGTCTATTTCCAGATGTTCGGAGATGACTCTTCCTGGTATCACTCTCCATTAGGCAGTCAGAGCTACAGCGTATTTGACGCAGCCAGACAGGCCGCGCTGGATGCTTTGAAAAAATAATGTAACGATTCAGGGCCATGAAATATTAGCGGATGTTCGTCGAATGCTTGCATTTGTAAGAGCATCCGCTCATATTTCTTTGGCGAAGCAGCTTGTATGAGCAAAAAGAAAGCATCGAAGATGCGATTTTGCGATACTGCTCTGAATAGTTACAGAATAATAACATAGCAAGAGCCGCAGACATTCCGCCTGCGGCTCTTATTTTTCGTTCCCGTTGCAAATTGATTTTAACCTTCCTCGATATGGTTCAGGCCCTGATTCAGAATCGTGATGATATGGTCATCCGCCAGTGCATAAAAGATCGTCTTGCCGTCTCTGCGGTTTTTCACCAGATCCATCTGCTTCAATACCCGTAACTGATGGGAAATGGCAGACTGTGACATACCAAGCAGAGTGGCTATGTCATACACACACATTTCGGAGCACAGCAGCACCGACAAGATCTTCAGTCTTGTAGCATCTCCAAATACTTTAAAAAATTCTGCCAGATCCTGTAACTCCTCCTCCGGCGGCATCTTCTCATCGATCTGTCGGATGGTTTCCGGATCTGCGGAAAGATAACTGTTCTTCTCTTCCATTTTATTTCTCCATTATTTACTCTGTGATCCCTCTCTCAACAGAGGTTTTCTGCACTGACTGTTATCTACGGTTAACTATATTTACTATACACTATTTCTGCGAATTCGACAAATGAAAATATTGCCGCATGCCCTCTGTCATGGTGATCGTTCCCTCATGGTCGATGAACAATCCTTCCGCATCATACTTTTCCAGAAGTTTCTGGCCTTCCTCCTGTCCCAGTACAAAGCAGGCCGTAGACAGGGCATCACTTAAGAATCCGTCCTTCGTCACGATGGTGACCCCCGCCACATCACTGTGGGCCGGTGATCCGGTCCGGGGATCCAGTATGTGATGATATCTGACACCATCCACTTCCACATAACGTTCATAATCTCCCGATGTGGATACACAGTGCCCTCCGTCCAGTGTCAGCACGCCCACACTCTCCGAAGGATCCAGCGGATCTGTCACTGCGATCTGCCAGGCTCCACCCTCCGGCTTGCTTCCGTAAGTCAGGATGCTGCCGCCCACGGAAATCACGGCACCACTTACCTCCGGATGCGCTTCCAGTGTCTTAAGGATCTCATCCAGCGCCACACCTTTTCCCACAGCTCCCAGATCCAACTGCATTTCTGCGGGAATGCTCACCGAATCCCCGTCCGCCTGTTGTTCCAACTGAATTTTCTGCCAGCCTGTGGTGGCAAGAGCCTCCGCGATCTCTTCCTGCCTCGGCAGTTCATAATCCCCGGAATCTCCGGCAGCCGCCCAGGTATCAATGTCCCACAGACGGCTGAGCCGGCCGATACTGACATCAAAGGCCCCGGCACTCTCCTCTGAGATCTGCCGGCATCTTCCCAGCCACTCAGACATCGCAGGAGATACGGAGGTCTGCCCTTCTCCAGCGGCTGCATTGATCCGCGCCACTTCCGCACTTTCCAGTCTCCAGGAAAGTTCTTTTTGTTCCAGATCGTTTAGTTTTTGTAAAAGAACATCTGTTATTTTCTCATTTATTTCACTATTTGTTGTGGTTGCGGAATTTCCGGTAACATAAACGGTCTGGGAGATCACGGTTCCCATGGCGGTATCTATGCTTTTTTCGCATTCCGTTTTCTGCCCGCATCCCGCCAGAAAAAACACCGGGAGCATTGCCAGTAACGTTGCCCGCCGCAACGCCCGGGGCGTTTTCAAATACTTCTTCATTTTTTTCATTCCTTTTGCTATACTGTTCTCATCAGAAAGGAGTTCCTTATTCCTATGAATCTTTCCATGAATGATCGAAAAAAAGCAGTTCTCCTTACCACCGCTCTGCTTGTAATAGCTGTCCTTTGCGTAGTGCGGATCTATGTAGTCTCGCACAGTTCCGTAGAAAACGGTCAGGCTCTCTATGCCGATCTCTATCAGAACGGCGAATTATTGCAGACCATCCGTCTGGATACGGTGACCGCCGAATATACCTTTGAGGTCTCCGGGAATGCCGGTGCCACGAATACCGTCTGTGTCCGTCCGGGCAGCATTGCCATCGTCTCTGCGTCCTGTCCGGATCAGATCTGCGTGCATCAGGGATTTATCAGCACCTCCCTGCTCCCCATCACCTGTCTGCCCAATCGGTTGGTGATCCGGGTCAGAGAAGAGGTTTCCGTTCCAGATGACACTGCACCGGTTCCGGACGGCGTGACCTACTGACAGAATACCATTTTTGCCTGCACAGCGTACCAAAATGCACGGTACCAAACCACCGGACCATTTACGAATTACGAAAACACGGAGATTTTTATGAAACCACCTGTAACTACCAGAAAACTGACGACGCTTTCTCTGTTGGCGGCCATTGCACTGGCGCTGTATGCCGTGGAAAGTGCTCTGCCCCCCATTGTCCCGATCCCGGGCATCAAGCTGGGGCTTTCCAATATAATAACGCTTGTTGTTCTATGGAAATATTCCGCAAAAGACGCCTTTTTCGTGCTTCTGGTGCGGATCCTTTTAGCGACCATGTTCTTCGGGCAGGCCATGAGTCTCCTGTACAGCCTGTCCGGCGGTATACTCTGCCTGTTTGCCATGTTGCTTGTGAAGCTGCTGTTGCATGGGAATTACCTGTTCCTCGCAAGCATGACAGGTGCTGTTTTTCACAATCTGGGGCAGATTGGAGTGGCGTTTCTGCTGACTTCCGTTCCCGCCGTGCTTGTCTATCTGCCGTTTTTGCTTCTCAGCGGTCTGGTGACCGGTTTGTTCATTGGTCTCTGTGCCCGCTTTACGCTTCGCTTCCTTCCGTGAGATCCACGGGAAGCTCCGCCAGTATCTGTGCTACGGTCTTGTGAGTAATGGGATGACGGAAATTCGGTGCCAGCTCACTTAATGGCTTCAGTACAAAATAACGGTTCTCCATATCTACATGCGGGATCACCAGATCCTCGGAGCTGTAGATCAAGTCATCATAGAAAATAATATCCAGATCCAGTGTCCGGGGGCCCCAGTGGATCTTCCGTTCCCGTCCTTCCGAGGCCTCGATCTTATGCAGTTCCCGCAACAGTTCTTCCGGTGTCAGCAATGTCCGGATCTCAAACATTCCGTTTACAAAATTGTCCTGTTCCACACCGCCGTAAGGCAATGTCTCCAGCAGTCCCGATACTTTCGTGACCTGTATGTCCTTATGCTTCTCCAGCTGGCCCAGTGCCTTCGCGATATGCTCTCTGCTGTCTCCCATATTGGAACCTACGGCAATATAGGCCTCATGCCATTCCCTGTGGATTGCCACAGACACGCTGCCAAAGGGCAGTGGAATCGGCGCTTCAGGTTTACGGATCTCCAGATCCAGTCCCTGTACCAGCGGGAAATGCTGCAATACCTCATAGGCAGTCCACTCCACCACCGTTTCGATCAGCTGAAAGGTATGCTGCTGCATAAACTCCGTAATAAACTGGCAGACCTCTCCGTAATTGGTGGAAAGGCGCAGATCATCCGCTATTCCCGCCGGGCGGGTGTTTGTATACAGGGTGGCATTCACGTAAAAATGCTGTCCTTTTTCATTTTCTTCCGGATATACGCCGTGATGCGCATATACTTCCAGTTCTTCGATACGGATCTGATCTTTCCGATTCTCATTTCTCATTTGCTGACTCCGCCTTTCCCGATACCTTTTCAGAGCTTTTTATTTTCCACTGTTTAAAATAGCCTCACACATTTTAATGGTGCGGACATTTTCTTTCACATCATGCACCCGGACAAACATACATCCCTTTTGGACGCCGAACATGGTAGTCACCAGCGTTCCCTCCACTCTCTCCGTCACCGGCAGATCCAGTGTCAGTCCGATCACGGATTTGCGGCTGCATCCTAAAAGCAACGGATAACCGAACATATTCAGTTCTTCCAGACAGTTGATGATCTCCAGATTGTTCTCATAGGTCTTGCCGAAGCCCACCCCGGGGTCTAAGATGATCTTCTCATCCGCGATGCCTGCCGCTTCCGCCAAATGGATCGTGTCCGCCAGATCCGCTGCCACATCCTGCATGAAATCCCGATAATCCGCTTCTTTACGGTTATGCATCAGACAACAGGGCAGACCGCTCTTCGCAATGACCTCTGCCATACGATTATCATATTTCAAGCCCCAGATATCATTGATGAGATTCGCCCCCGCACGGATTCCCGCCTCTGCCACACCGCTTTTGTAGGTGTCCAGGGAAATGGGAATGTCAAAATTTGCCTTCACCGACTCGATCATGGGTACGACTCTGGCAATCTCCTCCTCATCAGATAACAGGGTATAACCCCACGGTCTGGTGGATTCTCCGCCGATATCCACAATATCCATCCCCTCAGCGATCATTTCTTCCACATGCTTCAATGCCCGGTCTCTGTCATTCCACTTTCCTCCGTCGGAAAAAGAATCCGGGGTCACATTCAGGATCCCCATTACATAAGTATGTCCTTTGGTCTGAAACTCTCTGTTGCCAATCTTCATTTGTTTTCTCCCTCATGTTTGTATTATTTTTTGTTCGGATATGTTCCCCTACCGGGCACAGCTTTGCGAATTTCTCGGTTCAGCCTGTTGCACTCAGTACCTGATCGCCAGGTTCTTCTTGCCGTCTTTCCAGTTGCAATCCTTCTCCGCATCGCAGGCGAAGCAGGCACGGCTTGCCTTGTCCGCCCGGTAAAGAACGCCGTTTAGGTTCTTCTCTTTCGCGGCCTCGGGATCTCTGTGCCGTGAGATTGCAGTTACAATAACATCCGTTTCTTTATCGTCAAACCCACAGTCCTTAAGGATCTCCGGTGCGATCCGGGCACTGGCCTGCTCATGAGGCGTGCCGTTCTCGTACTGTTCATGCTTCCCGCAATCATGGAGCAATGCCGCCGCATAGATCCACTCCCGGTCCAGTTCCAGTCCTTCCTCCAGAGCTATGATCGTCCCGATCCTGGCCACATCCAGAAAATGTACCATACTATGACGGCAGAAGCGTCTGTCTGCTTCTGCCGCATTATTCTTTCCTAAATGGTATAAAAATAAATCATGATTTAATATTTTATCAATTCTGTCCACAGGAGTTCCCCCATTTCGATCCGGTCTTTCCGCAGCTTCCTCCGGTCTTCATAATTTCTATCGGTTCACCAGCTGTAAGAATCTGTCCTGCAATTCCTTATTCTCCGCAAAGACTCCCCTTGTCACCATGGTAATGGTCTGGCTGCCGGGCTTTTTGATCCCGCGCATGGTCATGCACATATGCTCTGCTTCCAACATTACCATAACTCCCTGAGGTGCCAGATATTTCATGATATCATCGGCGATCTGCGCCGTCATCCGCTCCTGGATCTGTAATCTTCTGGCATATACCTCCACAGTCCTGGCAAGCTTACTCAGACCCACAACCTTGCCATCGGGGATATACGCAACATGAGCTTTGCCGTAAAAAGGCATCAGATGATGCTCGCACATAGAATAGAAGGTAATATCCTTCTCCAGTACCATCTCGTTATTGTCTACGGAGAAGACCTTCGACAGATGCTCTCCCGCATCCTGATCCATACCGCCGCAGATCTCTTCATACATCCTGCCGATCCGCTCCGGTGTCTCCTTCAGTCCTTCTCTATCGGTATCTTCCCCGATTCCTTCCAGTAAAAGCTTTATTGCTTCCTGTACTTTCTTCTGATCTACCATTTTCACCGCTTCGCTTTCCGTTTATTCCCTGCTGTCTGTCTCTTCTCCATGAGCTTCAGGATTCTTCCCAGATAAGAGAGAGAGCCGAAGCACAATATCACATCATCCCGTCCTGCCAGCAGGTGACTAAGCTCCACTGCCTCTTCCAGGCTGTCCACCGCCGTCACATTGGGGTGTACCTTTGCCACCTCCGTTGCCAGATCATAAGCATGCATGGCTCTGGGATTGTCCGGAGGTGTCACCGTGAGAATCTGATCCGCATACTTCTCCGTCAGCGCGATCACGCGGTCCACTTCCTTGTCCTTTAACATTCCCATTATATAGATAATTCTTTTGTTTGTAAAATAGAATTCTATGGAATCCGCAAGTTTTGCGGCTGCATCCTCGTTATGCGCGCCGTCCACTATAAATAACGGGTGTTCTTCCAGTATTTGCAGCCGTCCGATCCAGGTCGTCTCCTGCAGGCCCTTCCGGACAGCGCTCTCTTTGATCTCATAGCCGCATTTTCCCAGAGCCTGCACCGCTTCTACCGCCAGCACAGCATTTGCTACCTGGAATTTCCCCGCAAGGGTGATCTCCAGCTTTTTATAATTTCCATAATCGAAGGTCTGCTTTTTCAGTCCGTATTTCACATGCTTTGCATTTGCCACATCTGCGATGGTCAGCATGCAGCCAAGCGCTGCCGCCGTCTGCTCCACAACCTTTTGTGCCGCTTCCTTTTGCCACATGGAGACCACCTGACATCCCGGCTTACAGATTCCGGTCTTGTGTGCTGCGATCTCCTCCAGACTGTTCCCTAAGAATTTCATATGATCCATACCGATGGAAGCCAGTACCGCCACCTGCGTGGTCGTGATCAGATTTGTAGCATCCTCCCTGCCGCCCATACCGGTCTCCAGTACGACGATATCACACTGTTTTTCCCGGAAATACCAAAAAGCCAGCGCTGTCTCAATCTCAAAAGGCGTCGGATGATGGAAGCCGTCACTTACCATAGCAGCACAATGCTTTTTTATGATCTCCAGTCCTTCACACAGATCCTTATGCGTGATCTTCTGCTTTCCGATCTGGATTTTTTCACAATATTCAATAATAACAGGTGATATATATTTTCCCACACGGTATCCGGCCGCCTGTAAGATGCTGGAAATATAGGCAAGTGTGGATCCTTTTCCGTTGGTTCCCGCAATATGCACAAATTTTAATTCATCCTGCGGATTTCCCAGTCTTCTGCACAGTTCCCGGATGCTGTCCAGCCCCGGAACGATGCCGTAGGTTCCCACTTTTTCCATATATTCCATTGCTTCCTGATAGTTCATAGCAATCTCTCCCGTATCATATGCTGAAAATTTCATATACTATGTCCATGAAAATGACAAAATCCTTCGCAAACTCTTTTAAAACCTTCGGCAGGAGCTTTCTCCTGTGCGGGCTGTGCGGCTGGTGCATGGAAATCCTGTTCACAGCGCTGCACTCCCTTCGGCGCAGGGATCTGCGTCTTACCGGTAATACTTCCCTGTGGATGTTCCCCATCTACGGCTCCGCCTGCCTGCTTGCACCCTTCAAACGGCTTTTTGAGCACCTGCACATCCGTCGTCCCGGGCGCGGGCTGTTCTATATGGCAATGATCTTCACCGTGGAATATCTCAGTGGGCGCCTATTATGGAAGCATGGTCTCTGCCCCTGGGATTACGGCAAAAGCCGTTTCCACATCCACCGGATCATCCGGCTGGACTATGCTCCCTGGTGGTTCCTGGCAGGACTGTTTTTTGAAAAGATCCTGCCCTGAGCCGTTTTACAGTATTACTGCATTGCTTCCGCCAGCATCCGCTCCTCATGAGCCTTTTTGTCCCACACCATCTTCTTCATAAGGAAATGATAAGCGATCCAGAGGAAAATACCTGCGGTCAGCCAGGCTGAGGCATTGGCAAAACACACACCCACATAACTCATCAGATGCGCTGCCGCAAAAGCCACGATACCACGGCTCAACAATTCCACCACACCGCCCATCATGGGCATGAAGCCGAAACCACAGCCCTGCAGCGCATTTCGGAAGATAAATATCATTCCCAGTGGAATGAAGAACATGCCACAGATCGTAATATATGTTCTGGCATAGCCGCATACCATCTCAACCTGTTCGGAGATGAACAGCGGTACAATATAAGGAAGTGCTATATATACCAGTCCGTAGACAAGCACCGCATAGACACCGGACATGATATTGGCAGCTTTCACGCCCTTCCGTATACGGTCCAGATCATTGATACCGCGGTTCTGTGCACAGTAAGTTGCCATAGTCACACCCATTGCGGCAAAGGGCTGTGTCACCAGCTGCTCCACCTTGCAGGAGACAGAATAAGATGCCACCACGGTAGAACCCAGCAGATTCAGTGCTGCCTGTACCAGAATGGTGCCGATAGCAGTAATGGAAAACTGCAGTGCCATGGGAATTCCCACGGTCAGCTGATTTTTCACACACTGACTTTCCAGTCTGCAATGCTCCGGACGGATATGCAGTGTAGGTACTCTCTTAATAATATAAATCAGACACAGTACACCGGATAATCCCTGCGAAATGATGGTAGCATAAGCTGCACCGCCCACTCCCATATGACCGTAAACGATCAGTACATAGTCCAAGACAATATTCGTCACCGAAGCGATCACCAGCAATACTAACGGCACCACACTGTTGCCGATGGCACGCAGGATACTGGACAACAGGTTATACAATACATTGCAGGCAATTCCCGCACAGATGATCATAATATATTCCTTCGTCATATCAAAAATATCTTCCGGAGTATTCATCACCCGAAGCAGCCTGTCCATGCTGGCCATACTGACTGCCGTCATCACGATTGTCACGATCACCGACAGGATGGCTGCGCTTCCGATACTTTTGCGCATACCCTCCCGGTCCCCGGCTCCGAAGCGTTGTGCCGTCAGCACAGTAAATCCGGTGGTCAGTCCCTGGGTAAATCCCAGGATCAGGAAGCTTACCGACCCGGTGGCTCCTACTGCCGCCAATGCATCCACACCTACGAACCGACCCACGATAATGGTATCCACCATACTGTATAACTGTTGGAAAATATTACCTATGATAATAGGAATGATAAATTTTGTAATCAGCTTAGAAGGACTGCCCTTCGTCATATCAAGTTCCATAAATCTCTTCTCCCGAAAAAACAGGGCCCCGGAAAGCCCCGTCTCTTATACACATGTATACTTTACACATGTATACTTGTTTCTCAATATTACTGTAAATCGTCAATATCCCCGATCTCTCCGGAACCGATATCCAGCATGTTCACGGTTCTGCGCTTCAATCTGGCTTCTTCCGACTCCTTCAAAATAAATTCCTTGATCGCTTTGGAGTTGCGGATATGCTCGATCAACAGTTTGGGATGCGTAGTATCACCGGTATAGCAGACAATGGTGCCAAGTCCTACCATTCTCTCCCAGATACTTGCCGTATGCTCCACATCCTGTACCTTGTACATATAGCAGTCATTCTCTACCTTGGTGAACACACCTGTATCCACAGTGATCATATCCTCTTTGATCACATACCTGGTAAAAGTAAAAGGTAATCCTAAAAATAACCAGCGCTTCTTTTCCACAAATTCTACTGACATAGTGCCCTCCTTTTATTGCCTGGTCCGGTATTCCACAGCCGCTGTAACGTACAGTAGAACCGTCTTTTACACAACCGGCTTCATCGATATAGTTCTCTTTGCCTCATTATATGATATCCTATCCGGGAATGCAAAACCTTTCTGTCATATCCACACAAATTTTCTATATTTTTTCACTCTTTCCTGCTTGATTCTACCCTTCAGAAATGCTATTATATTACAAATGCAAAAAAACAGGAGGATAAACAATGACCGCAAAAGAATGTATCACAGGCCGCAGAAGTATCCGTCAGTACACGGATCAGCCGGTATCTCATGAGCTTCTGGCTCAGATCGTAGAGACAGCTTCTTATGCTCCCAGCTGGAAGCATACGCAAATCGTTCGTTATATCGCTGTGGAAGGCGAAAAGAAAGCGAAACTGGCAGCATGTACTTCCTCCTTCCCGGGTAATGGCAAGATCATGGAGAACGCTCCCATGGTCGTTGCAGTAACCGTGATAAAGGGCAGAAGCGGTTTCGAGAGAGACGGCTCCTTCACTACCGCCAGAGGCGATGCATGGCAGATGTTCGATGCCGGTGTTGCCAGCGAAGCCTTTTGCCTGGCTGCTTACGAGCAGGGCCTTGGCACCGTGATCATGGGTATTTTCGATCAGCAGGAAGCTGCTGATCTCCTTGAGATTCCTGAAAATCAGGACCTGATCGCACTGATCCCCATCGGTTATCCCGCAGAAGCACCCGTTGCTCCCAAACGGAAACCCGTAACGGATCTGTTATCTTATCAACAGTAATTTTAAAGTCGAAGAGTTTTTCCTCTTCGACTTTTTTCTGGTCAGGGTATGAGCAGTCCGCTTCCTGCGGACCCTGTTTCTCCCCGCATCATAAGAAAAGCGCTGTATTCTTATGATGTCGCATACACAAGTGGGCACGGATTCCCCTATTCCGTACGGTCACTGTGTCGAAAATAGCAGCGCAGAAATGAGGAAATGAAAAAAATGAGACACTTGATGAACCCACTTGACTTCTCTGTTGAGGAACTGGACAAGCTGTTCGCTCTGGCAGACGACATTGAGAAGGATCCCGCCAAATACGCCCACAAATGTGACGGCAAGATCCTCGCCACCTGCTTCTACGAGCCCAGCACCCGCACACGTTTAAGCTTTGAATCCGCCATGACACGTTTAGGCGGCAGAGTGATCGGTTTCTCCGATGCTTCCTGCTCTTCCGCATCCAAGGGAGAAAGTGTATCCGATACCATCCGCATCATCTCCTGCTATGCGGACATCTGCGCTATGCGTCATCCCAAGGAAGGCGCTCCCATGGTAGCCGCAGAGAAATCCCTGATCCCCGTGATCAATGCCGGTGACGGTGGACATCAGCATCCCACCCAGACACTGACCGACCTGCAGACCATCCGCAGCCTCCACGGCGATCTGAATCATTTTACCATCGGCCTGTGCGGTGACCTGAAATTCGGTCGTACCGTACACTCCCTGATCAACGCACTGGTGCGATACGAAGGCATCAAATTCATCTTCATCTCTCCCGAAGAACTGAAGATCCCCGATTATGTCACCGACATGCTCCGCGAGAAAGGCATTCCTTTCCAGGAAGTTATCCGTCTCGAAGATGTGATGCCGGAACTGGATCTCTTATACATGACCCGTGTGCAGAAGGAACGCTTCTTCAACGAAGAGGATTACGTCCGTCTGAAAGATTTCTATGTACTGACCCCCGAGAAAATGGAACTCGCAAAGCCCGATATGCTGGTGCTGCATCCCCTTCCCAGGGTCAATGAGATCTCCGTGGAGATCGATGACGATCCCAGAGCCGCCTATTTCAAACAGGCACAGTTCGGTGTCTACGTCCGTATGGCCCTGATCCTGACTTTACTGGGTCTGGCATAATTTTCCGGCATCTGACCGTAAAATTATCTTATGAATTCGTATATAAAAGTTAACATACGCAGCACTCTGTGCCTGCAGAATGGAGATTACTATGTTAAATGTAGGAAAAATCGAAGAGGGCTTCGTCCTCGATCATATCAAAGCCGGAAAAAGTCTCTCGATCTATGAGCACCTTCAGCTGGATAAGTTAGACTGCACCGTTGCTATCATTAAAAACGCCCGCAGCGGAAAAATGGGCAAAAAAGACATTCTGAAAGTAGAATGTGATATCGATATGCTGGATCTGGATGTGCTGGCATTCATCGACCACAACATCACCGTCAACGTCATCAAAAA
>OGGE01000929.1_pt1 | contig 20497 bp, 15 predicted proteins | sample 1571121 | NCBI WGS metagenome assembly OGGE01 (sample SAMEA2581959, study PRJEB24529) | metagenome | biome: Human gut stool | place: China | collected 2011
ATCTGTATGCGTAAATCCCCGTGTTTTGTAAGAAATACCTTAGAGAATCTGCTGGATCAGAAGTACTGTGAGAAAGAAGTGCTGCATCTGCTGTTAAATTGTGTGCAGGCGAAGATGAATCTTGTTTTTGGAGGGGAGCCGGGGGCAGGCAAGACAGAATGTGCAAAATTTTTTATGCAGTTTATCAGAAAGGAAGAGCGTGTTATCACGATAGAAGATTCGTTGGAGATCCATTATGCGAACATCAATCCCGGTGCAGATGCGGTTGAACTTCGTGTCGGAAAGGGATTTGATTATACAGATGCAATCAAAGCCTCACTGCGTCAGAATCCAAGCTGGCTGATGCTCTCGGAGGCGCGCTCTGTGGAGGTAACATCATTGTTGGAGCAATGGAGCACCGGCGTTCATGGATTTACGACGATCCATCTGGATGATGTGAGAAAACTTCCGGATCGGATATTAAATATGATGAATAATGTCAATGATGCACAGCGTATGGAAAATCGGATTTACCGTTATGTGAATGCAGCAGTTCTGATCCGAAAAATCGAATCTTCCGATGGAAAGGTCAGACGTTATATAGATCAGCTATGTTTTTTTTCGCGTGAAGAAGGGAAAAACAGAATTTATATGATCGTCGATGATGGGGCGCTCGTATCGAAGGAATTGCCGCCGGATATCAAAAAAAGGTTCAGGGAAACAGGCGTGGAGGAGCCTTTTGTATGCAGACAGTTTGAAACGTATCTTAAAGAGAACCGATGAAAGGAGAGGATGTATCGTGGGGTGGCTGACTTTTTGGAATCCGAAAAATCTGCAGAAAAAAGTGGATATGTATGGGTATCATTTTTCGTGGAAAACCCATGCAGTGATGATTTTTCTGGCACTCGCAGGGGTGATTGGCATAGGTGCCGTGTTCCGGCTTAAAGCGGGCGGCGTTGTGATCGCGTTGACCGCGGTTATCATGATGCTTCCGGTTCTGGTGCTGGATATGTACCATAAGATGTACGAGCAGAAACGATTTGCGGATGCTGCGGAATATATGGAGCAGATGTTATATGCATTTCAGAAAACAGGAAAAATTTTAAGTGCATTAAAGGAAACCAGAGAAATATTTGAAGAAGGGAAGATGCGTTCCTGTATTGAGCAGGTGATTCTGAAACTGGAATTTGGAGACTTCTCTGCAGGAGAAAATGTCTTTGAATCAGCATTAGAACCGATTGAAAGTCAATATCAATGCCCTAAAATAAAAATGCTTCATGAGCTTTTGATCAATGCCGAGGAACATGGGGGAGAGATGAGTGAGTCTGCACTGCTCCTGTTAGAAGATATCGAATTGTGGAAGCGCAGAGGCTATCAGCTTCAGGCAGAGAAGAAAAAAAGTCATACGGATAACATTATTTCTGTGATTGTATCCGTTATTTTGTGTGCGACGGCATTGTATGTGTTAGATTCCATGAAAGATCTTTTTGTGGTGAAAACGGATTTTAATATTTTTGGAGTAGGGATCATTCAGGTCTCATCACTTGTATTTCTGCTTTTCCTATTATGGGTATTTGTAAAGAGTTCGAGGAATCTGACGAATGACTGGCTAGCCACAGAGAAGGTGGAGAAAGAACAGGAAATCAGTTCAAGCTGTGAAATGGTGTACCATTACAATGAGAAAAAGGAAAAAAGAAAAAGTATGTTATGGGCATTGCCGGCGGCTGGTATGATGTTAGCTGCTGTATTGGCCGGAAAACTTATTCTCGCAGGAATTTTATTCCCGGTGACGCTTTTTTTAGCCATGCAGCATAAGGTGGGGTATCAGATTGCAAAAAGAGATGTGAAGGAGGCTGTTTATCTGGCTCTTCCGGGCTGGTTTATGGAACTTGCTCTGTTATTGCAGAATAATAATGTACAGGTTTCAATCGAAAAGTCAAAAAACAGTGCACCGCCGGTGCTCAGATATGAGATTGAATGTCTGGAGGAGCGATTAAAAAAAACGCCGGAAAAACTGAGTGCATATACAGAATTTTGCAAAGAATTTGATGTGCCGGAAGCACAGAATTGCATGAAAATGCTTCATGCTGTTGCGGAGATGGGAACCGGGGATGCAGTGACACAGATGAATCATCTGATCATGCATGTGAATGAAATGCAGAACCGGGCAGAAGAAATCCGAAATGGAAAAATCGCATTTAGACAGAAAATGATATTTTCTTATCCTGTTATAGCGGCAACCGTAAAACTTCTGATCGATCTGACAGTTGGAATGATAATGATGTTTCATATGCTTGGAAGTATGGGAGGTGCAGTGCAATGAGGCAGATAATCGGGGCATTTGGTATTTTATTTATAATGATGGCAAATATTTTTATATGTACAGGTCTGATCGGGGCGAGTGGGCAGGTTGCTGCTGCAAAAGAGTATAAATCACAGGTGGTTGCGGAACTGGAAAACAGTAATTTTAATCCGGGTGTGATCGATGCCTGTAAAAAGAAGGCGGCAGAGGACGGATATGAACTGGAGATTTCGGATTGTGTTTATGACGCATGGCAAAATATGAGGGCTGCACAGGTGGCATTAAAGTATCATTACCGCATACCGGTACTTGGAATTTACGAAGAGAATATTACATATGCGATTGCGAGGTGATAGATTTGAGCCTTATGATGATCGTGGAAAAATTTGGCGGAGCGTTTCTGGGGATTTTGGCTGGCAGTGCAGTGATAAGAATGTTTTATGAAATTTTAAATTATGTGTCATCTTTTTAAAGAACACAGGAAAGGGAAAGCAGATGGAGGATATCATTGAGGAATTTGGAAGTGGATTTCTGACAATTACCGTGACACTTTTTTTAGTTGGTTACTGGTATGAAAATATGAGGCAGGGCGGAGCTGTTTATGAATTTGTGCAGCAGTTTCTGAATTGTATCTGCGGCGGATAGGAGGTGGATATGCATGAAGTGATCAAAGTTTATGGGAAAACAATTCTTCAGGCGATAATCCTTGTGGGGGTAATGTGGCTTGTTTTTAGGGGAGTGACGGATGAAAACGGAAATAAGGGAATCGTTGAGATCGTATCTGGTCATATGGATCGGCAGACGGAAAACCCGGCAGATTTTGAAACGTTTTATGAGGAATCACAAAAAGCACCACCCCATTTTGAAACAGCCATAACAGGATATCTGAAAATTGGAACATATCAGATGACAGATATTATAAAGGCGTGGGATTATGCAGAAAATGAATTGCGGATACAGTTGATGAAAGTTATTTCACCCGATGGAACAGTGCTGGAAAATAAACTGGATTTTCAGATGCCGGGGGTGTATGAAGTAAGTGTGATGACAGAAGATCATGATAACAGAGTCAGATATGCCGTGGTAAATATACCGGTAAATGAATGACAGATAAAGGGTGGGAAAAGTGAAAAATATGATAACTATGATGATTGGAATCGTAATTGGTGCAATAACAATTCTGATAATATTAACGGTAACCGGCCGTATGAATTACGCTACAGAGCTGGAAAGCCAGCTCCCGGCGGTTGTAGAAAATATACTTTGTAATGTAAAGATAAAACAGTTGTATAATGTAGCCGATAATCAGGAATTTACCGCGGATGTGACAGAACAGATTGCAAAGGAGCTGGATGCCCAAACCGGTATTGTAATGCGGATCATGGGAGCTGATAAGGAGAAGGGACTATTTTCTGTGGGAGTAGATAGAACGTTTATGCATCCGAATGGAAAAACCGGTACTGTGAAATGCAGCCGGACTGTATTGGCAGACAAGTTGCAAATAGTAGAAATTCAGAAATATTATGTACAGTTTTATAAAGATGCAGATAACAGTGAATGTTATAAAAAGTACTGTGTGACGGAAGGAGATACGATCAGTGCACCCGCAGTGCCGGAATACAAAGACAGGGAGTTCGCAGGCTGGCAGGACGACAAGGGATATGAGGCAGATTTTTCACAGCCGGTCGAACAGAACCGGAATTATTATGCTGTCTGGAAATAATATTTACAGAGACACAAAAGAAAAACAGCCGCACCCTATAAGCGCGGCTGTGAAAACGGTAATGCATGATGATAAATCTGTGTGTGATTTATAAAGATTGCTTTGCAAGATTTTTGTTTGCAGTTGAGAGCATCAGTTTGATACGGTTCAACTGGTTTACTTCACTTGCACCCGGATCGTAGTCAATGGCAACAATATTTGATTCCGGGAAACGGTGGCGCAGCTCTTTGATAACACCTTTTCCTACAACGTGGTTCGGCAGGCAGGCAAATGGCTGTGTACAGACGATGTTTGGTGTACCACTGTGGATCAGCTCCATCATCTCGCCGGTTAAGAACCATCCTTCACCGGTCTGATTACCTTCGGATACGATATCTCTTGCATAATTTGCAAGATCGTCGATATGAGCAGGCGGATCAAAATGCTTACTCTTTTCAAATTCATCTCTGGCAGCGCTTCTTAACCATTCAAAGAAATTGATGCCAAGTCGTCCAATGCGTTTGGACTTTTTGCTGAAACCGAGGTTGTCAGCCTTAAATCCGGTGTTATAGAAGCAGTAGAGCAGGAAGTCGGTCAGATCCGGCACGACAGCTTCTGCGCCTTCGGATTCTAACAATCCGACTAAATCGTTGTTTGCAGCAGGATGGAATTTTACTAAGATCTCTCCAACGACGCCGACACGCGGTTTTTTCACATCTACACGGTCAAGGTTGTCAAAATCGCGGATGATCTGACGGCACATCTGCTTAAATTTGCGGTGGGACAACAGTTTATCTTGTGTGATAAAGGAGATTACTTCTTTTTTCCATTTCTCATGCAGTGCATTCGCAGATCCTTTTACTGCTTCATAAGGACGTGTGCGGTACAGACAGCGAAGGAAAATATCGCCAAACTCTAATGCATATAGTCCGTGCTGGATCAGTGAAGGCGTCAGTTTAAAGCCAGGATTGCTTTCAAGTCCGCTTAAGTTGATGGAGATTACCGGTACATTCGGATATCCTGCTTTTTCAAGAGCACGACGGATAAAACCGATGTAGTTGCTGGCACGACAGCCTCCGCCGGTCTGCGAGATCAGGATCGCGGTTTTGTTCATGTCATAATTTCCGGACATAACAGCACTCATAAGCTGTCCGACCACAATCAGTGACGGATAGCAGGCATCATTATTTACATATTTTAATCCGACATCCACACAGGTGCGGCTTGGAACATCCGGTACCACCAGGTTATAACCGGCTGCACAGAATGCAGGTTCTAACAGCTCAAAGTGGATCGGTGACATCTGCGGACAGAGAATTGTATAATTTTTACGCATCTCTTCCGTGAAAACAACTCTGTTATAGTTGGAAGGAATAATTGTCCGTTTTGTCTGTTTCTTCTCACGCACACGGATGGCGGAGAGCAGGGAACGGATACGAATCCTTGCAGCACCTAAGTTGTTAACCTCATCAATCTTTAAGCATGTGTAGATCTTGCCTGATTTTGTCAGGATGTCGTTGACTGCGTCGGTGGTAACTGCGTCTAAGCCACAACCGAAGGAGTTCAACTGGATCAGATCAAGGTCATCCCTGGTTTTTACAAAGTTTGCAGCCGCATACAGACGGGAATGATACATCCACTGATCCATAACGATCAGAGGGCGTTCCACTTGATGAAGGTGAGAAACGGAGTCCTCAGTCAGTACGGCAATACCATAGGAATTGATCAGTTCCGGGATACCGTGGTTGATCTCAGGGTCAACATGGTATGGACGTCCTGCTAATACAATACCGCGTTTGCCGGTTTTCTCCATATAAGCTAAGACTTCTTCACCTTTTTTCTGCATTTCCATGCGGACAACTGCAAGTTCTTTGTAACCTTCGGAAACAGCGTCGCGGATCTCTGATTCCGGGATGGCAAATTCCGGTGCAGTAAATGTTTTTACAAGCTGTGAGGATAATGTCTCTTCACTGGTAAATGCCATGAATGGGTTATAGAAACGTACTTTGCCGGAAGTAATATCTTCCACGTTATTTTTGATATTTTCCGCGTAGGAAGTTACGATCGGGCAGTTGTAATGGTTGTTGGAATCCGGGAATTCATTACGCTCATAAGGAACACATGGGTAGAAAATAAAGTCTACATTCTGATGGATCAGCCAGGTCATATGTCCATGTGCAAGTTTTGCCGGATAACACTCGGATTCACTTGGAATTGAGTCAATGCCGAGCTCATAGATTTTTCTGGTGGACTGTGGTGACAGTACAACGGAAAATCCGAGTTTTTTGAAAAAAGTAGCCCAGAACGGGAAATTCTCGTACATATTTAAAACTCTTGGGATACCTACCGTTCCACGCGGGGCTTCTTCCGGCTTTAAGGAAGGGTAGTCGAATAAGCGTTTATTCTTGTATTCAAATAAGTTCGGAATATTTTCTTTGTTTTTTACGCCGCCGACACCGCGCTCACAGCGGTTTCCCGTGATATACTGGCGGTTTCCGGAGAAACGGTTGATCGTCAGCAGACAGTGGTTGGTACAACCCTGACATCTTGCAAGTTTGGTATCAAAAGTTAATGCATTGATCTCGTCGATGGAAAGCATCGTTGTCTGATAGTCAGCTTCATGACGTTCTCTTGCGATGAGAGCAGCTCCGAAAGCACCCATGATACCCGCGATATCCGGACGGACACATTGACAGCCGGAAATCTTTTCAAAACTGCGGAGCACGGCATCATTGTAAAAAGTACCACCCTGTACTACGATATTTTTTCCGAGTTCACTTGCATCGGAGAGCTTGATAACCTTAAATAAAGCATTTTTAATGACGGAGTAGGCAAGTCCGGCAGAGATATCTGCTACGGAAGCACCTTCTTTCTGTGCCTGCTTTACTTTAGAGTTCATGAATACAGTACAGCGTGTTCCAAGATCAATCGGGTTTTTGGCAAATAAAGCTTCTTTTGCGAAGTCCTGTACAGAAAAGTTTAAGGATTTTGCAAATGTTTCGATAAAAGAACCACAGCCGGAAGAACAGGCTTCGTTTAACTGTACACTGTCTACCGTCTGGTTCTTGATCTTGATACATTTCATATCCTGACCACCGATGTCTAAGATACAGTCTACCTCAGGATCAAAAAATGCCGCTGCATAATAATGTGCTACCGTTTCTACTTCACCATCGTCTAACATCAGCGCTGCTTTTAAGAGAGCTTCACCGTAACCGGTAGAGCAGGAGTGTACGATATGTGCATTTGCCGGAAGTTTTTCATAGATCTCCTTGATGGAACGGATCGCAGTGGAAAGCGGGCTTCCGTTGTTGTTGCTGTAAAATGAATACAACAGGGAACCGTCCTCGCCGACGAGAGCGATCTTTGTTGTTGTGGAACCGGCGTCGATACCGAGATAACAGTTGCCTTCGTAGGTGGAAAGATCACCTGTCTTTACATTGTGTCCGTCGTGGCGGGCACGGAAGGTATCGTATTCTGCCTGATCTTTGAATAACGGATCAAGACGTGCTACCTCGAATTCCATATGTATATCAGAGTTTAATTTCTCAAGCATGGAAGAGAGAGTGGTATTCTGTTCCGGTTTGCAGTTTAAGGCAGAACCGATCGCTGCATAAAGGTGCGAATTGTCCGGCGTGATCGCATGCTCATCATCTAAGTTTAAGGTGCGGATAAATGCAACTTTTAACTCAGATAAAAAGTGGAGCGGACCACCTAAGAATGCAACGTGGCCGCGGATCGGCTTCCCACAGGCAAGACCACTGATCGTCTGGTTTACCACCGCCTGGAAAATAGAAGCAGAGAGATCCTCTCTTGTGGCACCTTCGTTGATCAGAGGCTGGATGTCTGTTTTGGCAAAAACACCGCAGCGGGCTGCAATCGGGTAGATTGCTTTGTAATTTTTCGCATATTCATTCAGACCGGAGGCATCTGTCTGAATCAGGGAAGCCATCTGGTCAATAAAAGAACCGGTACCGCCTGCGCAGATACCGTTCATACGCTGTTCAACGTTACCGCCCTCAAAATAAATAATTTTTGCGTCTTCACCGCCGAGCTCGATCGCAACGTCTGTCTGTGGAGCATAGTGCTGTAAGGCGGTAGACACAGAGATAACTTCCTGTACGAAAGGAACATCTAAGTGCTTTGCAAGTGTAAGTCCGCCGGAACCGGTGATCATTGGAGCAACCTTCCGGTCACCGAGCTGATCGAATGCTTTCTGGATCAGAGAAGAAAGCGTTTCCCGTATGTTGGCAAAATGCCTTTCATAATCGGAAAAGAGCAGATTGTCATGCTCGTCGAGCACAGCAACCTTTACGGTGGTAGAACCGATATCAATTCCAAGTTTGTGAAGCGTATTATTTTCCATAATTTCCTCCAGTCAGTAACTCCGGAAAATCCGGATAATATATAAATAAAGTGGCTGTTTCTTCTTATTAAAAAGAATGCCGGGCAAAAGCCAAGCAAAGTACATTATACGACATGATTTTACAAAAGACAATGTGCAAATCGGGGAAAAATATAAACTTTTTATGAATAAAATCAGCCTGGATTGACAAAGCACAGGCATACGGATATACTGAAAAAAGTAGTGTTTTCAAAGAAAGGTTAGGGTTTTATCCGATGAACTGGTTAAATAAATTAGAACGTAAAATTGGTCGTTACGCTGTTCCAAACCTTATTATATGGCTGATCGGAGCCTATACGATCGGCTATGTATTCGGAACCGTATCGCCTGGTATTTTAAGCTATCTGACACTCAGTCCCTATCATATTTTACATGGACAGATCTGGAGACTGGTGACATGGGTGTTTATGCCGACAGAGTCCAATCTGATCTTCTTACTGATCATGGCATTGTTTTATTACCAGCTTGGCATGGCACTGGAACGTACCTGGGGAACCTTCCGGTTTAATGTCTATATTTTCGGTGGAATGATATTTACCGTGATCGGTGCATTTGTTCTGTACGGTATTTATTATGCAATGAATGCATCTGTAATTTCGCAGATGCCTGCACTGGCGGCACAGTTATCTTATTCGATTGCGTCGGGATTTTCCACAAACTATATCAATATGTCCATTTTTCTTGCATTTGCCGTGATGTATCCGGATATGCAGGTAATGCTTTACTTCATTATCCCAATCAAGATGAAATGGATGGCGATTGTTTATGCGGTACTGACGCTTTATGAGTTTATTGTCAGTGGATGGGCCGGCAGAGTGGCAATCTTTATGTCCCTGCTCAATTTTATCATTTTCTTCTTTTCAACGCGGAATTTCAAACGTTATTCGCCGCATGAAATACACAGGAGACAGCAGTTCAAGTCCCAGATGCGTCAACCCAGACCGGGTTCCGGCATTACCAGGCACAAATGTGCGATTTGTGGCAGGACAGAACTTGATGATCCGAATTTAGAGTTCCGTTTCTGTTCAAAGTGTGACGGCAATTATGAATATTGTCAGGATCATCTGTTTACACATAAACATATTAAAAAAGGTTAAATAATATGACAGGCCGGATGGTATTTCAAAGCGAAATATCATCCGTTTTTTGAATGATGGCACAAAGAAGATTAGATTTTAGGTGTGATTTGTTTCAGGTTCTGTCAGAATAAATGCAGATAAAGGAGAAAAATACAATGATTCAGGATATATTTCCGATGCATCTTAGTAATGAATATCACAAAAAGGTACCACAGGCAGACAGTTTTCTTATGATCTTTAAAGATAACCGTATTCTGGCAAAAAATGATGGTCAGGTGTGTTATCTGACCTATAAAGAACTTTCTGAAATCTGTCGTGGGATGGGAAAGGAAATCCCTGCATGCGTTTATCTTTTTTCCATCGGGGAGGATGATTATTTTCTGACAGATCCGGGGGAAGGGATAGAGGTGCTGGGATTTGTATACTATAAAATGTTTGAGACACGCACCATGCAGCCGAAAGAGCGGGTGCTTGCAGCTGCGACCGCATGGCATCTGTATGTCTGGTACCGCGATAATGTCTATTGTGGGAGATGTGGGCATAAACTGGTACATAGTGAAAAACTCCGGATGCTTTCATGTCCGGACTGTAACAACATGGTTTTCCCGAAAATAGCACCGGCAGTGATCGTGGGCGTGACAAACGGCAGAAAAATCCTCATGACAAAATATGCAAACCGTGAATATAAAAGATATGCACTGATTGCCGGATTTACCGAAATCGGTGAAACTGCGGAGGAAACGGTGGCGAGGGAAGTGAAGGAAGAGGTTGGGCTTTCCGTAAAAAATATCCGTTATTACAAGAGTCAGCCTTGGGGATTTGACAGTAATCTTCTTCTTGGCTATTTTTGTGAACTGGATGATGAGGGAGATGTGATAAGACTGGATGAGGAGGAACTTGCCTGCGCAGAATGGGTTGATTTTGAGGATGTCCCGGATGATCCGGAGGGACTTAGTCTGACACGGGAAATGATGCTCTGTTTCCGGGATATAATGAACGCAAGTGAGTCAACATGCTTGCATGATTGACGAACGGTGAATTGGATCATGTGCCGGTTTTGCACATGATACGATGAAAGAATACGGTAGATTTTAAAAGACAGGGAAAACTGGTATGCAAAATTATACCAAATACGAAAAATGTCTTGACACTCCAATAAAACCACTGTATTATTACAGTAATACAAAAATGAAAGATTTACGGATGGAAAACTTAAGATTTCTTAATATTTGCTTAAGTGCCTTTTTTTGACAAAAGGATAATGATACAATCACCGTAAATCGAATTAAGAAAAGGGAGAAATAAAAATGGGTGACAAGACAAAACCGAAAAAGGGAAAGAAAAAAGTAGTTATTATTGTGCTTGTGGTTCTGGTCGTTGTAGCTGCGATCATTGGAAGTTCAGTAAAGAAAATGACAAGCCAGGTAGCAACAGCAGTCAATACAGTAGAGGTGGAGCCGGTACAGAAGAGAGATTTATCTGATACGATTTCATTAAAAGGTACTGTATCGGGTATCACGAAGAATAATGCAACTTCAAAAGCGTTAGCAGAAATCACAGCAGTTAATGTTCAGGTCGGAGATATTGTAAAAGAGGGAGATGTATTATGTACATTAGATTCCTCTACGATTCAGGATCAGATTGCGGATCTCGAAAAAAATATGTCTGATACAAATGCGACAGACAGTATTAATTCACAGCAGACAGCAGAAACAGTCAGTCGTGCAAAAGAAGATCAGCAGACACAGCTTGCAGCTGCACAGAAAGCAATTGATGATGCAAAGGATGCTTATAACGCACAGAGTATTATGTGGGATAAGAGTGAAGATAAATCGGATGCAGAATTTCAGTCTTTGTTAGCTGCACAGAAAGCAGTTACTACTGCTGAGGAAGATTACCAGAAAGTATTAGAGACCACGAACCGTACGATCGAGGATGCACAGCGTGCGGTAGAACTTGACAAGTATAAAGGATCGGATTCATCTTCCAAAGATAAACTGACAGATTTAAAAGAACAGTTAGAAGATTGCAATATTACAGCACCTTGCGGTGGAGTTGTGACGGCAGTCAATGTTTCTGTCGGAGATGTTAATGCAGATTCAAAAACACCACTTGTAACGATCGAAGATACCAGTTCTTTAAAAATGGTGGCAACTGTGGAAGAAGCTGATATTTTAAAGATTGAAGAGGGAATGAAAGCAACTGTAACAGCGGATGCCATGGGAGATGAGACCATTAATGGAACTGTGACCAGAGTGGTACGTGTCAAAGGACAGTCCACGGGATCTGACGGACAGACAACATCCGGAGGATATTCCGTAGAGATATCTTTAGATAACAAAGAATTACTTGTCGGTATGGAAGTAAAAGCAAAAGTCATGATCAAGGAAAAAGGTGAAGTATTAGCGATTCCTTATGATCTTGTCAAGACGGATGATGACGGAAATACATACGTACTTGTTGCAGAGGCAAATGCAGACGGTTCTGCTACAGCGGTGAAGAAGAATATCACAGTTGGTGAAGAAGTAGATTACTATACGGAAGTAACCGGTGGAGATCTGGCAGAAGGAGATAAATTAATTTATGATTACTCCGGAACGGTGACAGAAGGACAGCAGTTTACACCGGAACAGATGTATTCCGAGCAGGATATGGGAACAGGCGCATCTACAGATGAAACCTCAGATGAAGAAGGTATGAGCACCAGCGTGGAGGGAAATGAGTAGTGAGTGAACCAGTAATCCGAATGGAAAATATCGTTAAGACATATTATTTGGGAAAACCAAATGAACTTGAAATTTTACATGGAATCAACCTTACCGTAAATAAAGGGGAATTTGTTTCCATCGTCGGTGAATCCGGTTCCGGTAAGAGTACACTTATGAATATTATAGGAGTCCTCGACCGCCAGACACAGGGAGATTATTATCTGGAGGGACAGGATGTCAATGGAATGTCGGATGAAGTACGGAGTGCGATCAGAAACCGCAGGATTGGTTTTGTATTTCAGAACTTTAATCTCCTTCCGAGAGCCAATGCATTAAAAAATGTTATGGTTCCATTACTATATGGAGAAGAACATTCCAAAAACGGAAAAGAACATGCCATGGAAATGCTTAAAATGGTAGGAATGGAAGACCGTGCGGATCACAGACCGAATGAGCTTTCCGGTGGACAGAAACAGCGTGTTGCAATTGCAAGGGCAATGATCAATGATCCGGCGATCATTCTTGCGGATGAGCCGACCGGAGCACTTGATTCTAAGACAGGTCATATGGTCATGGACTTATTCCATAAGCTTCATGAGGAGCAGGGAAAAACAATTGTTCTGATCACACACTCCCAGGAACTTGCGCAGGAGACAGAGCGTATCGTTACTCTGTTAGATGGACAGATCGTGGCAGATAATGGAGGTGAGCATTAATGTTTTGGGAAAATATCAAAGAGGCGGTCACGAGTATTTCCAGCAATAAGATGCGTTCCCTGTTAACAATGCTCGGAATCATCATCGGTATCAGCTCAGTGATCATTATCACAACGATCGGTGGTTCCATACAGAGTACACTGACGGCAACCATGAATTCCCTTGGCGGAAATATGGTACAGGCGTATGTGGAAGCACGTTATCCGGAAAATGATGAGGACTGGGCTACCTGGGAACAGCCGGAGATGACAGACAGTGATTATGTTACACAGGATATGATCGATGGATTGATTGAAAAATATCCGGATGAGGTAACAGGTGTTGCAGCACAGAACTATCTTGGTTCAGGAACCATTAAAGATGATGCTGATTCCAAGAATTATGCAAATGTCAATATTGATGGTATCACACCGGAATATTTAGAGTATATGAAACTGGAAATGCATGCCGGAAGAAATCTGACAAAGGCAGATAATCAGGGGAAAAAGAGAGTATGCCTGATTGCAGATACGATGGCAGAGAGATATTTTGCAGGTAAAGATCCGATCGGTGAAACACTTTCTGTTGCAACATCGGATGGCGGAATTTTTGATTTTGTTGTAGTTGGCGTTTATGTATATAACCAAGCATTATTTGGAAAAGTGGACACGTCCATACCGGAAAAAGACCGTGTAACAGAATTGATGATCCCTCTTCAGACCTGTTTTAAACTGCAGGGGACTGACAGGACTGGTTATGATTATTTTAATCTTATGATCGATCCTCTTGCAGATGTCAATCAGGCAACAACGGATGTTTTATCTTATTTTGATGAGATGTATGCAAACAACAAAAATTTCCACGTCAGTGCATACAATATGGCATCTGATCTTGGCATGATCAATACGGTACTCAACGTGATCACGATCGCGGTTTCCGGTATTGCAGCGATTTCACTGATCGTGGGTGGTGTCGGCGTTATGAATATCATGCTGGTGTCCATCACGGAGCGTACAAGAGAGATCGGTGTCCGTATGGCGCTTGGTGCCAAAAGACGTACCATCCGTATGCAGTTTGTCATAGAGGCGATCATGCTTTGTCTGATCGGAGGTATCATCGGTATACTGATTGGTATAGGAATCGGGGCACTGCTTGGAAAAGTGGCAGGATTTGTCATTCAGAATATGTACTCTCAGTATGCAAATTATATTATTATGACGGTGCATCCTTCTGTAACGGCGATCATGCTTTCACTGTTCTTCTCTATGCTGACCGGTGTATTTTTCGGATATTATCCGGCGAACAAGGCTTCAAAGATGGAAGTCATCGATGCATTGCGCTATGAGTAAGGGCAAAGAAAAGATTTGCATTGCAGTCTGAGCAGAGAATTTTTAAAAGAATACAGATAAGAAAAGTATTGTATGTGACAAAAATAAAAATGTCAGTATACAGTACTTTTTTTGTAACAGATTTTCCGGATCAATATTTCCGGGCATGGTACATGCGCCTTCCCACATAGAATACAAAAAGAAATATTGTAAAGTATAGCATTCATGCATGATAGCGATGCGTAGATGTTATGCAATATCAATAATCGGGATGGAAGGGAAAAACATGAATCATAACAAAAAGAAAATTTTAAAAGTGACGGCACTGTTTGTTTTTATGTTCTTTTTAGGCTGGGGCGCAGGTTCGCTGCAGAAACAGCAGATGAAAAAAACAGTGGAGACAGTGTCTGTCCAGAATCAGGCAGATAACTGGGGACTGGGCTTTGGAGCGGAGGGAACCCAGCCGACCGGCAATGTGACGGCAGATGAATTAAAAAAATACAACGCGTGGTATGTGGGAGATAAAAGTAAAAATGTTATTTATCTGACATTTGACTGCGGCTATGAAAATGGAAATACAGAGCCGATTTTGGATGCTTTAAAAAAGCATAATGCAAAAGCGACATTTTTTGTTGTGGGACATTTTCTTGAGAGTGCACCGGATATTGTAAAACGTATAGAGGCAGAAGGGCATGCTGTCGGCAATCATACTTATCATCATCCAGATATGTCATCAATATCAGACATGACCTCGTTTCAGAAAGAGATGGATGATGTCGCGTCATTGTACCAGACAGTCACAGGCAAAGAAATGATAAAATATTACCGCCCGCCACAGGGAAAATACAGTACAAAAAACCTTGAGATGGCAAAAGAACTTGGATACCATACATTTTTCTGGAGCCTTGCCTATGTGGACTGGAATGTGGATGATCAGCCGACGAAGGAAGAGGCATTTGATAAATTGCTGACGAGAATCCATCCAGGAGCGATCGTTTTATTGCACAGCACTTCAAAGACGAATGGAGAGATTTTAGATGAGCTGCTGACAAAATGGGAAGAAATGGGATACACATTTGCGCCGCTTTCGGAGTTGATCGAAGAATCCTGACAGAAAAGATTGTGGAAAAATACAAAAGATACAAGGGATAAGACTTGTTTGATGACGGAGAGGAAGGTATAATGAACGTGGAGTGCCAGTGAGAAAGAAGCGGTTTTTAGTCTGGGTAAAATGCTGCATGATAAACTGGGACGGTATGAAAACAATATTTGATACGAGTAAGAATAGGGATGCATATGAAAAGAACAAAATTTAAAACAGGAATATTGGCGGTGGTTTTTTGCAGTCTGACATTTTTGTTTTCCGGGGATGGTAACAGCATTTATGCGGATGAAATTCTGACAGATACAGAATTACCGGTCGGTCGTTTTTCGTTTGAAGAAAAAACAGAAGAAGCAGATGATGAGGATTATGAGTCTGTAGAGGAAGATGACGTTGCGGAACAGTCATTGTTTCGGATGACAGGTATATCTGCCGATGACTGGGAAAAGTATGGAAGTGATTATTTTTATGAACAGTTATCGGATGAGGAAAAAAAATACTGGGATGATCTGGATGCCATATGTGCAAAATATCTGACGACAGAAACGGATGCAGTGACAACGAATACGGGAACGTACCGGATGAAGGCGATATCGGGAAGCACTCTTGAAAAAGAAAAGCAAAAAAAGGTATTGCGGATGTTTCGGTATTCAAAACCACAATATTATTTTTTAAATGCGACGATTTATACAATTACATACTCAGACAAAAAAGTTTCTATGATATTTGGTATTTATCCTGCGTTTGGCAAGGGTGCAGAACGGATGGAGGAAACTGAAAAAGTAAAAGCGCAGGTTGACACCTGGCAGAAACAGATTGATGAATGCAGCACAGAGGACGAAAAAGTACAAACCATACATGATCTGATCATTCAAAAGGTTGAATATAATCATGATCTTGTAAATAGCGATTTTGCAACAGAAAATACAGAATATTCACAGTCCGTATACAGTGTTTTATGTACGAATAAGACGGTATGTGCAGGATATGCCCAGACATTTGAGATGATGTGCAATGGAACCGGTATTGATACCGTGGCAGTGACTAGTTTTGATCATGAGTGGAATAAGATAAAGTTGGAAAATAACTGGTATAATGTCGACTGTACCTGGAATGATAACGGAAGCGATAACGTTGGATATACCTATTTTCTGCGGAATGATGATTATTATGACACATCCAGCAGTTATTCTAAAAAACATCATGCGGAGGAAAGCTATTGGGAAGGATATCTGCCTGCAACAGAAATGGATAGTGTTGGCAGCCCATGGATATCTGTGAACGAAAATGCAAGTGGATCAAAGATAGGAATGTCCTGTTATAATAAGGAGGCAGAAATCTATTATACCACGGATAAAAGTAATCCGGTGACATCTGGTACGCGGATGTTATATCAATCGGATTTTTTATGGAACAGCTCCGAATATCCGGTGATAAAAGCAGCTGCCATGGAAGATGGCAAACACAACAGTGCTGTGGTCACAAAATGTCTGCATAATTACAATGCAAGTATACTTGCAGATGCAGCCTGTGAAAAAGCCGGAACAAGAGAGTATACCTGTACGATCTGCGGAAATAGTTATATGGAAGAAATCCCAGCCACAGGACATACACCGGTTACAGATGACGCGGTAGCGGCAGCTTGTGAGACAACCGGACTGACAGAAGGAAGTCATTGCAGTGTCTGTGAAAAAGTACTGACAGAACAGACTGTCATCCCGGCTGCAGGACATGTACCGGTTACGGATGCTGCAGTGGAGGCAGCTTGTGAGACAACCGGACTGACAGAGGGAAATCACTGTAGTGTTTGTGGAAAAGTGCTGACGGCACAGAATGTGATCCCCGCAACCGGGCATCAATGGAACGAGTACAAAGAAAGTGGAAAAATAAAACGTAAGTGCAGTGTCTGTGGAAAGACGGAAACGGTGGGCACTTATTTGGACGTAAAGAAAATCCAGCTTTCAAAAACCACATATGCTTATGATGGAAAGGCACATATGCCGACTATAAAAGTGACAAATACTGCTGGCAAGAAATTAAAAGAAGGAACGGATTATAAGGTAAAGAAACCGTCTGGACGAAAAAATGCCGGTATTTATACCGTCACCATTGTGATGAAAGGCAAGTATAGTGGAAAATATCAAAAGACATTCCAGATCGTTCCTAAAGGCACTGTGATTTCCGGGGTGAAAGCAAAGAAAAAGGCATTTACCGTGTCGTGGAAGAAGCAGGCAAAACAGACAAGCGGTTACCAGATCCAATATGCAGTGGATGCGAAATTCAAAAAGTCGGTTGTGACAAAGAATGTCAATAATACCAAAAAGGTAAAACTGGACGTTTCAAAATTAAAAGCAAAAAAGAAATATTACATACGCGTCCGCACCTATAAGACTGCAAAAATGAACGGAAAATCCAAAAAGATCTATTCGGGCTGGTCTAAGGTAAAAGCAGTCACTACAAAGAAATAACAAAGATATACCGATCCATTTTACAAAATGCGATATAAGTATAAATAAAAAACGGGAGAAAGAGAAAATGGCAGACAACAGTTTAAAAATCAGTTACAAGATATATTTAGAGGCGGAGGATATTTCGCAGTCACGGATTTCTTCTACGGCATCTTATGTAAGCAATCTGTTTAAGAATTGCACCAATTCCTATTTACAGAAAGCGGAAGTGGACAATGAGAGCGACATGGATGATTTTACACTTCGTCTGTATATTGACGAAAAGGTAGAGGAAGAAGCGTGCAGTTCACCGGAATGTGCAGAAGGTTTTCTGGAAAATATCGCAGAATTTTTAGATGCGGTTGCAGCAGCACATTCCTATCTGGATATGGAGGGAAGTTTTTCCATTTCCTATCATGGAGTAGAGGATACATTCCGGTTCCGTTCTGAGGCAGGAAGCGATCTGTGCGATATTGAATAAAAACCGAAATAAGAAGGATAAAAAATACCGGCTTGCAAAATCAGATAAAATCTGAGGCTGCAGGCCGGTATTTTTATATCCGTTTCTTTCTATTGTTTATTGTTTGTCTGATTCATCCGGTGGAAAGTCCGGTTTTTTTATGTAAACTTTCTCAATCCGGTTTTTGTCCATCTGTTCGACGCGGAGAAGCACATTGTCATCTGTGATGATGATCTCATTTTTTTCCGGCAGATGATCTAAGAGACCGAGCAGATATCCGCCGATCGTATCATAATCTTCGGAACTGAAATTAAGATCTAACTCATCGCAGAGATCCTGCAGGTTGGTGGAACCGGAAACGATAAATTCGCGGTCATTAAGCGGCAGGATCGGATCTTCTTCATCCGTGTCGTATTCATCACGGATCTCACCCACGATCTCCTCTAAGAGATCCTCAAGCGTGATAAGACCGGCAGTTGCACCGTACTCGTCAAGTACGATTGCAAGGGAGATAGATGACTTACGCATCTCAATAAAAAGTTCTGCGGTATTTTTGTGCTCAAAAGTAAAATAAGGTTCACGCATGATATCCCGCACGGAAAAATGCTCCTTGTCCTTGCAGAGGAGAAGATCTTTCATGTTCAGGATACCGATGACGTTATCGGTCGTATCCTCATAGACAGGAAGTCTGGTAAATTTGTCTTCCTGAAAAATATCAATCAGTTCGTCATAAGTATTATTTACATTTGCAAAAGTCATATCAGGTCTTGGAATCATAACTTCCTTTGCCTGCGCATCACCAAAATCAAACAGATTGTTGATCATCTCATGTTCTTCTGATTCGATGACACCGTTTTCTTTGCTGACATCCACGATGGTACGGAGTTCTTCCTCTGTCATCTGATTGTTGTTTGCCTTTGGATCCACATGCAGTAAAAATAAAAAGCCCATGGAAAACTGATTTACCAGAAAAATCACAGGAGTCAGTATTTTCATAAGAAAACCGATAATACCGGAATAGGCGATCGAAATCTGATCCGCATAAAGTGTCGCAAAAGTTTTTGGAGAAATCTCACCAAAGACGAGGATCAGAAACGTAAGGATACCGGTTGCAATACCTGCGCCGACGCTGCCCCAAAGCTTGATTGCAAGCGTGGTTGCCAGTGAGGAGGCGGAGAGATTGACGATATTGTTGCCGATTAAGATCGCGCTGAGCATCTTGTGGGAGTCGTCTGTAATACGAAGTACCCGTTCGGCGCGTTTGTTTCCGTCATCTGCGAGTGTACGCATCCGGATTTTATTTACGGTCGTAAGAGCCGTCTCTGCGGATGAAAAAAAAGCAGAGAAAATTAATAAAATAATTAGAAAAATAATCTGTGATATGGCACTTGCGTCCACGAAATTTCACCTCATTAAAATATAAAATTTTCCGGCACTATAACAAAAATAGCACCGGAATGTTTAAAATTTACCATATATTATATCGGAAAGAGGATTATTCGTCAATACTGTAATTCGGAGCCTCTTTGGTGATGTGAATGTCATGTGGATGACTCTCACGGAGAGCTGCTGCGGAGATCTTAACGAATTTGCTCTTCTCTTTTAAGTCCTCGATGGTCGGGCAGCCACAGTAACCCATACCGGAACGGATACCGCCGACTAACTGGAATACAGTGTCTTCCACGGAACCTTTGTCTGCAACACGGCCTTCAACGCCTTCCGGAACGACCTTGTCGTTAGAGGTGACGTCGGCCTGGAAGTAGCGATCCTTGGAGTAGGACTTCTTGCCGCGCGGAGCCATGGCGCCGAGGGAGCCCATGCCACGGTACAGCTTGTACTGCTTGCCGTGCAGCAGCACCTTCTCACCCGGAGCTTCCTCGCAGCCTGCGAGGGTGCCGCCGAGCATGACGGTGGAGGCACCGGCAACCAGAGCCTTGGCGATGTCGCCGGAGTAGTGAATGCCACCGTCGGCGATGCACGGCACGCCAGCGGCGCGGCAGGCCTGAGCGGCCTCGTACACTGCGGTGAGCTGCGGCACACCGACACCGGCCACCACGCGGGTGGTGCAGATGGAGCCTGGGCCCACGCCGACCTTGACTGCGTCAACACCGGCGTCGATCATGGCCTGAGCGCCCTGACGGGTGGCCACGTTACCGCCGATGATGTCAACGCCCTTGAACGCGGAATCGGACTTCAGACGGCGAATCATGTCGAGAGCCAGCTTGGCCTCGCCGTTGCCCCTGTTCGTTTGGCTATCTGTTTGTTTTCGATATCAAAAATGACGATGTCA
>OGGE01001151.1_pt1 | contig 17566 bp, 10 predicted proteins | sample 1571121 | NCBI WGS metagenome assembly OGGE01 (sample SAMEA2581959, study PRJEB24529) | metagenome | biome: Human gut stool | place: China | collected 2011
CGTGAAAACGCTTCAGAGCATCATGGGACACGCCTCGGCTACCGAGACGCTGAACACCTATGCCGAGCTGTGGCCTGATCGTATTGACGAGGTGGCGGCCGTCATGGAGGCCAAGTACCAGCAGTGGGAAACTCAGCGGCGAGAGTAGTAGTAGGTACTAACGGCCTGTCAGGTACTTTAGTCATGTCTACCAGTGTCTACTGTTTGGTGCTGAGGCAAAAAGAGATATTCCCTTGAAATCGTTGAGATTCCAAGGGAATGAAGGTGGAGCTAGCCGGGTTCGAACCGGCGACCCTCTGCTTCCGGAGCGCGCAAGTCTACTTCGCGCACTTTTTGGTATATGGCCCCGATGTCTTTGAGGTTGATGCGGAACTGGCTGCGCGGGCTGCGAGGCTTTTCGCACTTTGGGCGTATCGCTCGCGTACACTGGTAGACATGTCGAAGGCATCAGAAGAAGCGCAGAAGCAGCTGGATCGTATCGTGGCGTTGGGGTATCCGGATGTGGCCGATATGTCGGCAGCCGCGTTCCGCTCGCTTGCGCGCCCGCTTATCCGTGCGTTGGAGGATTGCGGCGATGAAGCTGGATTGGGCACGCAGATCCTTCTGGTACCTACGCGCGAGCTGGTGTCTCCTGAATCGCTGATCGCCCGAACCTCCATCAACCGCATGGCGGGGTTCACCACCATGCCGCCGCGCGATATCGCCAGCTTCCTGCCGCAGGATGGTTTCGAGCCGCCGGAGGGGCCGTTCTATCTGGTGGTCGAGCCGCACACCGGCACCTGCTATATCAACCGCGAGCCGGACGTGGCACGCAAGCTGATCGATTCCGACGAGCGTTTGCCGCTTACGTTGGAAGAGGGTCTTGCGATTGCCACGCAGCATCCGGAATGGTTGTTGGAGAAGAACGGTTTCAATTTGTTGGGATCGCGTTCCGCGGATGGTCGTGTGCCGAGTATTTGGATGAGCCAGAATGCGCCTCGATTGGGAGCGGTAGGGCCGAATTCCCGTCATACTTGGCTTGGCAACGCGTTTTGCGTGTCTCGTCGCGGCGTCAGTTTGTTCCACTGACGTTCTGCTGATATTTCGCAGATTTTCCACAGATTTTCCGCATTCCACAGATTGGCGATTGTCCGACTGTTGCGACGGCCACGCCTTGCGTCGCCGCACCTAGCGCTTGAATAGTTTGGCGATGGCGTGGCCGGCTGCGGCGCACATTACCGATCCGATGCCCAGCAGTGTGGCGGTGACCTGCGGGCGGCGCAATTCGTTGCGGATGCCGATCAGATCGGTCACGCAATGGTCTTCGAAGAACACGCGCAATTCGTTGCTGGAGTAGCGCCCGATCAAGTCGCCCCACGTGAGCATGCGCGTCACGTAGCTGACCGGATTGTTTTCGCGGAATTCGAACAGTCGAATGCCTCGCAGCCGCGATTTCGGGCCGTAGCATTCAAAACCACAGGTCGGCGCGTACCCCAAATCGATGTCGTGCACATGCCCGACGAACGCGTTCTTATGGTCATGCCCGCAGAACAGCGCGAAATAGCCGCCCGCATCGCGCAATGCCTGCACTTCGCCAACGTTCTCATCCGCACAGCCGATCGCCTCGCCAAGCCTCGAGCCAGGTCTGCACACGTCACGATTCAACACATAGCAGTGCCCCGCGAACGTTCGCGCACCCTCCACCGCATTCGGCGTGTATGCGGGCACTTCGCGCAGGCAATCGTAGAACTCCTGCGGCGGAATATGCTGGAACGCGATCGCCGGAACCGCCAAACCGTCGCCATTGCGCTCGCCCAACTCGCGTTGCACTTGCTTCAGCCATTCGATCGCTTCCGGCGAAGGCGTGCCATAGCCGTCGGAATCGGCCAAATCCCATCCGCGCGAATTCGACGCGTATTTTGCGTAGGATGTCAGCGATTCCCGTCCTCCTGCAGCATTGCCAACAGTATTGCCGGATTTACCAGTATCCCCAGCATGCTCGCGATCGCCGGAATTACTGCGATCGCCGTCAAACGCATTATCCGCATAATCGCCGGAATTCACCATCATCACGCTCATCGCAATGCGCCCAGACCCGTCGGAAGCCTCGATCGGAATCGCAAACGTGCCTGGTTCGAGAGCCAAAGGAGACGACCCGGCAACGGGATTCATGCAACCGGAAAACTCTCGGTAGAGGTCATCCTGTTCGTCGGCGAGAATGCCGCACTGGAAATCGTGGTTGCCGTAGGTTGCGGCAAAGGGGATTCGCGCTTCCAATGCAGGTCCAAGGAATGCTGCGAACGTGTCTCGTACTTTCTGCCGCGTGCTGTCGAGTATGGTCGCGGCGGTCGCGCGATTGATGGATTGCGCCCATGATTCAAGCTTGTTGGCGGATCCGTTGCGCCCGTCGCGTTTGTTGCGTTTCACGAGTTTCGGCGAGTCGGTGCCGATGCCGTCGATCATCCAATTGTCGTCGGTCGGGGGCTGTTCGAGCAACGCTTTGGTGAAGGGATGTCGTTTGATGCCGCGGATTTTCGCTTCGATTTCGGTGACCGCGCGTATGTGCGTGCCCGGCTGCTCTCCGCGACGGCGCAGGAACGTGTCGATGTACGCGGGGTCGTATCCGCGAATCTGGTCGCCGGTGAAGACGATCAGATCGGGATGCGTTTTCTTGATGGCGGCTTCGATGAGACGGATCGTGTCTTCGCGCACGTTTGGTCCGTCCTGAATATCGGCCATCTGCAGCACACGGAAGGTGCCGTCGCTGTTGAATCGCAAGGTCATGATGCTCACTGTAATGCGCGAAATCTGGATATGGGGTGAAAAAGAGACGAAAATCGTGGTCTGTCCGTCATATGGCGGAATGCCGGCGATATATGGGATTGGTTGCCGCTACTATGGGCGGCAGTGCAGGTAGGTAACATGCACGTAACAATGTGGGCCGGCAGAAGGCCTGCCCAGCTTTACAGATAAGGAGGAGTGATGGGTCAGGATCAATCTTCAGTGTTTGATCTCGCGGCAGTGGCTGCAGCGTCCAACGGAGGGAACAACGACCCGCTGCTGCCTCCGGCGCGTTATATTGGAGCTCCGCAAAAGCCCAGCAAGATGCCGTACAACAAGTACGTCGCATACGATAAGCAGGTGCCGTTTGATTACCCGGAGCGTACGTGGCCGGGCAAGCGACTGCAGCGTGCACCGCGTTGGTGTTCCGTCGATCTTCGTGACGGCAACCAGGCCCTCGTCAACCCGATGGATTCCGAGCGCAAGCTGCGTTTCTGGAATCTGCTGGTGTCGTTGGGCTTCAAGGAGATCGAGGTCGGCTTCCCGTCGGCTTCCGAAACCGATTACGATTTCATTCGTATGCTGATCGAGCGTGAGCTCATTCCTGACGATGTTACGATCGTGGTGCTGACGCAGGCTCGCGAGCACCTGATTCGCAAGACTTACGAGTGCCTGAAGGGTGCCAAGCGCGCCGTCGTGCACTTCTATAACTCCGTGTCCGTGCTGCAGCGTGAGGTCGTGTTCCGCAAGGATAAAGCCGGCATCAAGAAGCTCGCCACCGACGCGGCCACCCTGTGCAAGGAGCTTGAGGGCGAAGCCCAGGGCATCGACCTGTATTACGAGTATTCTCCGGAATCCTTCACCGGCACCGAGCCGGAGTATGCCGTTGAGGTGTGCAATGCGGTGATCGACGTCATCAAGCCGACTCCGGAGCATCCGATGATCATCAATCTGCCGGCAACGGTGGAAATGACCACTCCGAACGTGTTCGCCGATCAGGTGGAATACGTGTCGAACAATCTGGTGCCGCGCGACGCCGTGGTGCTGTCGCTGCACCCGCACAACGATGAGGGCATGGGCGTGGCCGCCACCGAGCTGGCCGTGCTTGCCGGTGCCGATCGTGTCGAAGGCTGCCTGCTGGGCAACGGCGAGCGCACCGGCAACGTCGATCTGGTCACGCTTGGTCTGAACTTCCTCACGCAGGGCATCGATCCGCAGATCGATTATTCCAACGTTCCTGAGATTCGCAAGACGGTTGAGTACTGCAACCAGCTGAAGATTTCCGAGCGTCACCCGTATGCCGGCAATTTCGTGTTCACCGCCTTCTCCGGTTCTCACCAGGATGCCATCAAGAAGGGTCTTGAGGCTCGTCAGATGGCCGCCGATCGTGCCGGTGCCGATTTGGACAGCTTCGTGTGGCTGGTGCCGTACCTGCCGATCGATCCGAAGGATATCGGCCGCACGTACGAGGCCATCATCCGCGTGAACTCCCAGTCCGGCAAGGGCGGCATGGCCTACCTGCTGAAGACCAACCACAATCTTGATCTGCCGAAGCGTCTGCAGGTCGAGTTCGACAAGGTTGTGCAGGCGTACGCCGATGAGACCAAGAAGGAAGTCAAGGACGAGGATATTTGGCGTCTGTTCAAGGACGAGTATCTGCCGGTCGAAGAGTCCGGCGCTACTGCGGCTGGTGCGGTGGTCGGCGACAGCAAGGACGACTCCCTCGAGCAGTGGGGCCGTCTGAAGCTGCTGAAGGTGTCGGTGTCGTCCGGTGAAGATGGTTCCGATACCGTGCTGAAGGCCAGGATTCTTGACCGTGGCGTGAACGTCGGCGTTGATGAGCCGGGGGAGCGTGAGGTTTCCGGCATGGGCAACGGCCCGCTTGCCGCTTTCCTGAACGCGCTGAGCAACTTCGGCATCGAGGCTTCCGTGATGGATTACGTGGAGCACACCATGTCCGTCGGCACCGACGCCATGGCCGCCTCCTACGTGGAATGCCAGATCGGTGAGGAAGAGGATCCGCGGATCGTGTGGGGCGTCGGCATTGACACGTCCATCGTCACCAGCTCGCTGAAGGCCATTATTTCGGCCATCAACCGTTCCGAGCGCTGATTTCCGCGGGTTTTCGGTTCTCGTAGCTGAAGGGCTTGTGATGTACTTGCGAGTACGTCACAAGCCCTTTGCTTTTTGATTTCATAGGATTCCCGAGTTTCCGGATTTTCCAGTTTTTGCGGATTATTCGGAAACTCGGAAATTCAGGATTGCGATCCCCAAATGCAGACATTGTTGCCGATTGCGGAGAACGTCATGACCGGCTTGCCGTCGATCTCGCGGGGGAGTGTTGCGAACCGTGCAATGTAGGTCACGTCGTCCAATCGGATTTCCGCGTCGCTTGCGCAACAGTTGAATCCGTTCACGGCGCCGGAAAGCGGTTTCCACGATCCGCAGGTGATCGGCCCGTCCGTCGACCTCGGCAGATTCGCGTCGGGAGTATCGAAGAAACTTACGATTTCACCCCGGGTGATCCGCCCGTCCTCATGGAACGTATATCGCGTCGGACGATTGATGCCAACGTACGTGCCATCATCCTCTTGCTTGCCGTTGAAGAACGTATGCTGATCATGCAGTACAACGTTGTAATCGCCTGTGATATCGGCAATGCCGGTCGGCGCGACGGCAACGGAACCGCGGTATTCGTATGGTGCCGCAACCAGCCAGCCGTCGGAAGTCGGCAGTAATTCGCGTACGTGAGATTCGTAATCTTCATCATCGCCCTCGCTAAAGCGTTCCGCGAAACGGGTGTGGTAGACGAGGAACATGCGACCGTCCTTCGACCGACGAATGGCGGAATTATGCCCCTGCGAGACTTCGACATCGGCAAGTTCTGCCGGACCGCCATCCCACTGTACGGAAGACGTCAATCGAATGCCGGTGCCGCGCTCCTGATTGTCGGGAATCTCACCGTACGAAATCGCGGGATTGCCGTTCTGGTCCACGTACGGGCCAAGCAGCGATTTTGAACGGAACAGACGAATCTGATATCCGCCGGTGCGCCCAAGCCAGCCGTACGACATGAACAGATACCACCATCCGTTTTCACGAATGAAGTACGATCCTTCGCCGGAATTCCAGTAGCCTCCGGCCACTTTCACGCCGTAATAAGGATCGGAGGAATCCTTGACCAGTGGGTATCGCACGGAATAATCGCGCAAGCCGGTTTTCGGATCGAGCTTGAACATCCAGATGCCGCCGAACCATGAACCGAAACTCATCCACATTTCGCCGTGTTCGCACAATGCGGGCGCCGCGTCGATGGCGTTGATGCGCGTGTCTTTGAGCGACAGGTAGCGGGGCAGGTCATAGCCGACGGTGCCATCGGTTTTGGGCTCAAGTTCCAGCACTTTCGGCACGTCGGTGTTCCACAGGTTGCTCTCGTCGAAACCGGAATATACCACCGGCCCCACGTACGTCCAGTCGCCGTCCACATGGTCGGCGGTCAACAGCACGATCACCGAGCGGAACTGGTCGCCGTTCACCGACAGGTACATGCACCACTTGCCCATGGTCTCGTTCCAGATCACGTCGGGCGCCCACGTGTTGCCGAGCAGGTCGGGATTGGAATCCTGTTTCGGCCATGCCTGCCAAATATCGCCGAGCAGCGCGTACGGGTCGCGGCTCAGATTGTTATCGAACCGCTCCCAATGCACCATATCCGTGCTGCGCGCGCACCGACGATGCGTGCCGAACAGATAGTAGACACCGTTTTCCTCGACGATTGCGGGATCGTGCACGGCCACCCGACCGTTGGCGAGCGTGTGCTCGATGCCGTTGGGCGAGGCGGCCGGTGCCGCAGATAGTGGTTCTGCAGACGATTGCACTGCAGCATTCACGGTTGTTGTGCCGTTTTCACTCACTTCTGCGACCCCCAAATGCACAGATTGTTTGTGCCCAGAGCGCTGAAGGTCATGACTGCCTTGCGATCCTTGTCTCGCGGAAGCTTGTCGAACGCGCCGGAATACGTGACTTCGCCCTCGTCGCCGGTGAGCTTAAGCGTCATCTGGTTGGCGCCTTCCACGGCCTCCCAAGTGCCCGTCTGGTCGCCGGTCACGGTGCCGTCTTCCTTCAGGGTGATGTTGATGGGCTTGTTCACGCCGCGATAGTCGGTGCTCGTCTTGTCGGTGACCTTCTTCGGGCCCTTGAAATAGCTGGACTTGTCGTGCGTCACCATCTCGTAATCGCCGGCGATGTCGGCGGTCTTGTAGCCCTTCTTGTCGGCCTTGGTGCCCGTGTATTCGTACGGTGCGGCCACCAGCCATCCGTCGGCGGTCGGCAGCAGCTCGTGCACGCGCACCTCATGCTTTTCGCCGGAACCGGAGAAACGGGTATGGTACACGAGGTAAGCGGTGCCGTCGTCGTCAACGAACGCGGAATTGTGGCCCTGGGAGACCTCGATGTTCGCGTTGTCGTTGCCGCTCCACTGGATCGAGCTCATCAGGCGCTCGCCGATGTCGCTTTGCCAGTTGTTGCCGATGGCCTTGGTGGAAATCGCGGTGTTGCCGGCTTCGTCAACGTACGGACCCGCGATGGACCAAGGGCGGGACATGCGGATCTGGTAGCCACCGGTCTGCTGCAGCGCGCCGTAGGAGGCGAATAGATACCAGTAGCCGTTGTCGTGCAGCAGGTAGGAGCCTTCGCCGGAGTTGCCGAAGCCGCCGCCGAGCTTCACGCCATAGTAGGCGTCGGACTTGTTCGCTTCGGTGGGGTAGGTGGAGTTGTAGTCGCGCAGGCCGGTCGCCGAGTCGAGCTTGAACATCCACATGCCGCCGAACCAGGAGCCGAAGGTCATCCACATGTCGCCGTTGTCATCGGTTTTCACGCACGGGTCGATGGCGTTGATGCCGGTGTCGGTCTGCGAGGTGTAACGGGTGATGTCGGCATCCTCGCCAAGCACCTGCGGCACGTCGGTCTTCTTCACGTTCACGCGTTCGAAGCCGGAATAGACCACCGGGCCAACGTACGTCCAATCGCCTTCGATGTCGTCGGCGGTGAGCAACACGATCACAGAACGGTAGTTCGCGCCGTTGATCGACATGTACATGCACCACTTGCCCATGGTCTCGTTCCAGATCACGTCCGGTGCCCACATGTTGCCTTTGACGTCAGGATTGGAGGACTGCTTCGCCCAGCCGTCCCAAATGTCTTTGAAGATCTTCTCGTAGTCGGTGCTCAGATTGTTGGTGAAGGTGCTCCAGTTGATCAGATCGTCGCTTTTGAGCCAAGCGCGATGCGAGCCGAAAATATAGTATTTTCCGTTGGCTTTGACGATGGAGGGATCATGCGATTCGCCGCGCTTGATGCTGGCGGTGCTGGTTTCGGCTTTCGACGATGCGGACGATTGCTTCGTCGAATTGCCGGAGCATCCGGCGAGCGTTCCGACCAGCATGGCTGCGGCGATGATGCCTGCCGCGATCTGCTTTGCTGTTATACGGAATTTCATTTTTCCCCTTCCTTGCGGATGACATTGATTTGTACAACGATGTAATTTCTTGTATAGTGTACAACGTTGTAAAGAAAAGTCGAATCATAAGGGGTTTCTCGATGTCGAGTTCCTATGAATTGCTGTGCTACACGCGCGAAGCTACCGGCCGTGAAAAGGCGAATAATGAGGACATCGCCTATAGCATGCACCTTGCGTTGCGTGCCGATGGGGCCGCCCAATGGGAGCCGCTCAACGAGAATTACGGTATTTTCTTCGCCGCCGGCGTGCCTATTCAGGCCGCCACCGCCGAGTCGCGCCGAGCGTGCGTCGCGGCGGCGCATTTCGTCGCCGATCCGTTCGATGGGGCGCATCCGGCCACCGATGCCGTCGCATATGGCGCGGTGATGCCGGGGATCGACATCACGTTGAAATCCCTGAAGAACCCGTATCTGTTCCGCCTTGCGGATGGCCGATTCGCGCTCGCCGCCACCCGTACCGCGCGCGGCGGCGAGCCGGATGGCTCCGAGCGATCGGCGTTCCTGTTGGCCGTCAGCGACGATCTGACCTCCTTCACGCAGCTTGGACTGGTGATGCTGCGTACCGGCGGTGGCGTCAATCGTCCGTCTGTCGCATTCGACGCGGAAGCCTCCCGTTATGTGATTTCCTGGACGTCGAACGACGGCAAATCGTATGTCGTGACCGTTGCCGATATTGTCGCCGTGGCCGAATCCGGCGAGCCGATCGATATTGCGGAAGCTGTGGTAACGGCGGAATCAAGCCGTTCCTGCGATTGCAATATTCCCAATGCCGTTCCTGGCAACGTGATTGCCGTCACTGAAGAAGAAGCATCGAAACTGATCGAACGATTCGGTCGTATTTACAACGTTGAAACATCGGTGGCGACGCAGCATATCGACATGGCGGCAAGCAGGGAAGCGGCCCGTGAAGCCGTGCAGGCACTCACCAAGGTCCGCGCCGATCTCGTCTACAGCGACGGTTCCGGTGCCACCCGTGCCGTGGATTGGAACAAAGACGAACTTGAGGCGATTGCGCAGGACGCCGCCGAAGGCAAGCTCCAGCCGGGCGACACGCGCACGGTGAGCGGCCGCATCCGCCAAACCGTATACCCGGTGCCATTTGCCGTGGAGCGTGCGGACCCGTCGGTGTTCGCTTGGAATTTCAACGGCAAGCCGATGTTCATGTTCATCGCCACCGACGATACCGACGGCAACTGCGTCGATCCGAACGATGGCGCCACGCATATGCCGTTGCGCATCGCCGACTCCATCGAAGCGCTTTCCGACGCGGCGGGCGGCCGTGCCAAGGAAATCGATCTGCTCAAATGCGGTGATTACAACGCTGAAGGACGCGCCATGACCGGCTGCTTCTGGGCGCCGGAACTGCATGTCATCGATGGAAAACTGTCGGTGCTCTTCATGCCATGCTTCGATGGGCCGGCCACCAATCCAGACGGCACGCCCAACGATCGCGCGGGCAAGCCGGACATGTGGACGGGCAGCTGCCATATCATGCAGCTCAAGCAGCATTCCGACGGCACGGATTTCGATCCGCGCGAACCCGAAAACTGGACGGTGCCGAAGCCGATTCTCACACCGACCGGCGGCGTGCTCAATCCCATCCAACGTATCTCGCTCGACATGACCGTCATCAGCGATTCCGGCCGCTGGTATTACGCGTGGCAGCAGGTCGGCAGCATTTGGATCGCCAGCTTCGATCCGGCCCGTCCGGAACGGCTTACCTGCGAGCCGAAGCAGGTCGTTGTGCCGGAATTCGCGTGGGACAATATGATCGCCGAAGGTCCGAACGCCATCGTGCATGATGGCACGATCTACCTGATTTATTCTGGCTCGCTGGTCGGCATTGACTACACCACCGGTCTGGTCACCGCCCCGGCCGGGCAGGACGCCGATCTGACCGATCCGAACGTGTGGACGAAGCTCGACTATCCGCTGCAGAAATCCGGAGTATACAACGGGCAATGGCAGCTCGGCACCGGCCATGGCATGTGGTCCAACGACGAGGACGGCAATCTCATCTATGTATTTCACAATGCGGAATACGAGAATGGACGGTATGGCGGCCGCGACGCCCAGGTGCGCCGCGTGCACTGGTCCAAGGAGGGTATGCCGATACTGGACATGCAGGCGGCGGAAGAGCTCAATCCGGACTATGCTGATATAACGATGAAAATCGTGGTTTCCGGCAATAAAGGCTGATTTCGTTGGCTTCAGCGCCGCAAGGGGCGAAAGCCGGTGTTGGGTCCGAATGTATGAGACGTTTTTGGTGAAAAGGGGTTGGCATGCCGAAGCAGAATGGCGCCAACGGCGAGCACGTGGTGACCATGCGCGAGGTCGCGAAGGCGGCCGGCGTATCGATCAAAACGGTGTCCAATGTGGTCAACGACTACGAGTTCGTGTCGCAGGCCACGCGAGACAAGGTCAACAAGGCCATCGACGAGCTCGGCTACACGCTGAACGTGTCCGCGCGCAATCTGCGCAGGGGACAGACCGGCATCATCGGCCTCGCCATTCCCGATCTGCAGATGCCGTACTTCGCGCAGCTTTCGTCGCTGGTCATCGAAGAGGCCAAGAAGCTGGGCCTGCGCGTGATCGTCGAGCCGACGCAATACTCGCGCGAAGGCGAGATTGAGGCGTTGCACGGCTCCCAGCAGACGATGATCGACGGCCTGATCTACAGTCCATTGGAACTTGATCAGGATGATGTCGACCAATTGGATGTGGACTATCCGCTGGTGCTTGTCGGCGAACGCATCTTCACCGACAAGGTGGACCATATCGCCACGGAAAACGTGGAAGGTGCCAAGCGCGCCACGTCGTATCTGCTGCAGACCGGCTGCAAGCGCGTGGCCGTGGTCGGCGTGCATCCGGGCGAGAAGGTCGGCTCCGCCGCGCTGCGCTATCAGGGCTACCTTGAGGCGTTGGAGGAGGCCGGCGTCGAATTCGACGAGCGTTTGGTGGTCGAGTCGGGCATGTGGCATCGTAGCGATGGCGTGCGCGTGATGAACGCGCTGCTTGATTCCGGCGTGGTTCCCGACGGCGTCGTCGCGCTGAACGACATGCTCGCCTCCGGTGTGATGCATGCGATCCAGATGCACAATCTGCGCATTCCCGAAGATATTTCGGTGATCGGTTTCGATAATTCCGACGATTCGCAGTATTTGTCTCCTGCGTTGACGTCGATTGCTCCCGGTCTTGAGGCGGTGGCGCGTCTGTCGGTGAAATTGCTGAAGGATCGTATCGACGGGGTTTCGCCGTCGAAGGATCTCAAGCCGGAGCAGAAGGTGTTCCGCAAGGTTTCGTCGTCGTTGGTGGTGCGTCAGTCCACCAAGCTGCCCACGAATTCCTTGGTGGTGTGATCTTCCTTCCTTCTTTTTCTTCTTCTTTTGGAAGAAAGGAAGTGATTGGTGCCTCGGCGCTTGCGTCCGGTTTTTTACGGATTGACGGGGCCGAGGGTTTTGTTTTCCCTTTCTGGCGATTGTCTGTTGCCGGGTACTGCGATTCGATTCTTCCGAGGAGTCGGATGTGAGAAACACGCGGTGCGTTCCTCCGATTTGTTACAACGTTGTAATAGTGATATATTCAACGTTGTAAATTACTGGAACAGCGGATTGAAAAGGAATAGACATGGCTGTTTACAACAATCCGATCGTGCTTCAGCGCGCAGATCCTTGGGTCCTCAAAGTTGACGGCGAGTACTACTTCACTGGCTCCGACCCGGAATACAACTGTATCGCCATTCGTCACGCATCGAACATCAACGACCTGCAGAAAGCCCCCGAAACGGTGGTGTGGCGCAAGCATGAGTCCGGACCGGCGAGCATCTATATTTGGGCGCCGGAACTGCACCGCATCAATGGCGCTTGGTACATCTACTTCGCAGGCGCCGCAACGGATTTCGAGGCCTCCGGCCTACCGACCCACCGCATGTTCGTGCTGGAGAACACCGATGACGACCCCACCACCGACAACTGGGTGGAAAAGGGTCAGATCGTCACCCCGATCGACTCTTTCGCGCTCGACGCCACCACCGAGGTGATCGACGGCGTGCAGTACCTGGTCTGGGCCCAGAAAGATCCCGCCATCGAAGGCAACTCCAATCTGTACATCGCCAAGATGGCCAACCCGTGGACGCTGGAAAGCGAGCCTGTCATGCTCTCCAAGCCGGAATATGACTGGGAGTGCATCGACTTCCTCGTCAACGAAGGCCCGGCCTTCCTGTTCCACGAGAACAAGATCTACATCACGTATTCCGCCTCCGGCACCGGTGTACCGTATGCCGTCGGTCTGCTGACCGCCGAGCGCGGCAGCGACCTGCTGAGCAAGGATTCCTGGACCAAGAGCCCGGTGCCGGTGTTCAAGACCTGCGCCGAAAACGGCCAGTACGGCCCCGGCCATAACTCGTTCACCAAGTCCGAAGACGATTCCGAAGACCTGATGATCTATCACTGCCGCAACTATACGGAAATCAAGGGCGATCCGCTGTTCGACCCGAATCGTCATGCCCGTGTCGGCGTGGTCAAGTGGACGGAGTGCGGCCCCGACTTCGGTGTGCCGGAACCCGACAATCTGTGGACCCCGACCACCACGGACGTGTTGCCGGCCGATGGCGGCGCTCTTGCGGGAACGCCGGTAGCGAACTGACTTGCGTAATCGTAAGAAACGTTGCGATTCCAACAAAAACGAATAATTGAAGATTATAAAGAAAACAGCTTTTCCATCGGCGTGTTTCCGATTTGTACAACGATGGAAAAAGCTGTATAATCAAAATTACAACGTTGCAAACGGCAGTGCAGCTGACGAAGCGTGAACGACATCGCAAACAAGGTTGTTGATGAATGTCACTGCAACGGTTGGAGGAAATGTCTTGGGAGACCAAGAGGAAAAGGAGAAATCCATGAAGATCAAGAAGAGCACCAAGGCTCTCGCGGCCGCGGCCTCCCTGGCCATGATGGCCACCGTCGGCCTGTCCGCCTGCGGTGGCAGCAGCAACGACGCCAAGACGACCGCTGACGGCAAGGTCAAGATCACGATGTGGCACGGCTTCTCTGAGGCCGATGGCAAGACTCTCGAGTCCATCGTCAAAGACTTCAACAAGTCCCAGGACAAGTACGAGATCGATGCTCAGCTGCAGCCGTGGAGCACCATCGGCGAGACCATGGTGACCAAGGTCACCTCCGGCGACGGCCCGGACTTCGTGACCACCGGCGCCGACAACGGCCAGGGCTGGTCCATCGACGGCACCTTCCAGTGCGTCACCGATTTCTATGACGACAAGGACAGCGGCACCGATGAGTACATCGAGAACGTCGTTGACCAGATCACCTTCAACATCGACGGTTCCGAAGAGAAGTGCGGCGTCCCGATGGGCTACGCACCGACCGCCGTGTGGTACAACACCGACATGTGGAAGGCTGCCGGCCTGACCGACGCCGACTACCCGCAGACCTGGGATGAGCTGCTCGAAGTCGCTAAGAAGCTCACCAAGTCCGATGGCTCCCAGTACGGCATCGCTCTGCCGGATCTCGGCTGGGCTCCGTTCCTGAAGGGCAACGGCTCCGGCATCTACACCACCGATGGCAAGGTCTCCATCAACACCAAGGAGAACAAGGCCTTCCTCGAGAAGATGCGTGACTTCTACAAGGGCGGTTACTCCGTGTCTGGCATGGATGAGACCGCTGCTCGTGAATCCTTCGAATCCGGCCAGTCCGCAATGGTGATCGTCGGACCGTGGGAGGATCAGGCCTCCACCGACAAGGGCATCAACCACGACCTGTTCCCGGTTCCGAACGGCGACGGCACCTATGTATACCCGGACGGCACCAAGGGCTCCAACACCGGTTCCACCGGTCTGTACTGGTGGGTCACCTCCCAGGTTGGCGACTCCGCTAAGAAGCAGGGCATCTACGACTTCTTCAAGTTCTACAACAACCACGACAACCAGGTGACCTGGTCCCTCGGTTCCGCCTATCCGCCGAACAACACCACCGTCACTGCCGATGAGCTCTCCGAGCGTCCGCTGATCGCCAAGATCGGTGAGAACACCAGCAAGTCCTTCATCGGTATCGCAGGCCTCAAGGGCGGCTTCGGTGACATCGCCGCCTCCGTCGACACCCTGACCTCCAACACCGCCCGCACCGACGACGACATCCAGAGCCTGCTGGACGACGCCGAATCCCAGATCCAGGGCTACCTCGACGAGTACACCGAGTAAGCGAAGCGGGATTCACCTACAATCAACAAGTGAGCGGGGCTAACCCGCTCACCACCCCAGCAAAAGGCCACGGTGCTGGCCCTCACGCCAGCGACGTGGCCTTTGCTGTCTTAAAAAAACACATCCCTGGTGTCATTAAAGGAGGAGATAATGGCACAAGCAACTGCCGTCCCAGGATCCGCGCATTCCGCGGTGGCCAAGGAGAACAAGAAGGCGATCCAGGCCCGTAACCTGCGCACCGGCCTGCTGTTCACCGCACCGGCCCTCATCGTTCTCGCAATCTTCGTTTTCTATCCGGCAATCAAGACGTTCATCACGTCTCTGACTTCCGACCGCATCAACCGCGCCGGCAAGTTCGTCGTCTTCGACAACTACGTCAAGCTGTTCCAAAGCGCCGACTTCTGGACCGACGTCAAGAACACCCTCGTCTACGCAGTGGCCTACGCTCCGATCGTTGTGGTCGTCGCACTCGCGTTCGCACTGCTGCTCAACCGCAAGGACCTCAAGTTCGTCGGATTCTTCCGTACCTGCATGTTCCTGCCGTTCGTCATCTCCCTGACTGTCGCCGCCATCGCATGGCAGTTCATCCTCTCCCCATCGCTGGGCTTGGTTCCGTACTGGATTCAGCAGTTGACCGGCATCGCGCACGTCGATCTGCTCGGTACCCGTGAAACCGCCATGGCTACCATCGTCTTCATCACCGTGTGGAAGAACTTCGGCTACTTCATGGTCATCTTCCTCGCAGGTTTGCAGGGCATCTCCGCCGAACTGTATGAGGCCGCCTCCCTCGATGGCGCCTCCGCATGGCAGAAGTTCCGCTACATCACTCTTCCGGCACTGCGCCCGACCTTCAATTACGTGGTCATCTTCGGCCTCATCGGTTCCTTCCAGGTTTTCGATCAGGTCTTCATCCTGACCTCCGGCGGTCCGGCACGCGCCACCGAAACCATCGTGTATCGCATCTACACCGAAGCATTCGGCAACGGCAAGCTCGGCTACGCATCCGCACTGTCGTACGTGCTGCTGATCATGACGCTCATCGTGGGCCTCATCCAGCTATATACCAACAACAAGCATGAGAAGGAGGAAATCGCATGAGCACCGCGACTCTTTCCGCACAAGAGCAAGAGAATGCCCGCATCAACGCCGAAAACGAGCGTCTTCGCAAGCAGGCGACCCGCAAGCGCCGCATCGGCCTGGGCTTCAGCTACTTCGCTTTGATCCTCATCACCATCCTGATGATCTTCCCGCTGCTGATTGTCGTGCTGGTGTCGTTCACCCCGAACGCCATCACGCAGACTTGGCCGCCAAAGCTCGTCCCGAACCAGTTCACCCTTGAGAACTACCAGTCGCTGTTCGAACGTCTGCCAATCGGTCGAGAAATGCTCAATACCGTCATCTTCGCCGGTGCCGTGACCATCATCTCCGTGTTCTTCGACTCCCTGGCCGCCTACGGCCTGTCCCGCGTGGATTTCAAGGGCCGTGGCCTGCTGCTCGGCGTGCTGATTGCCACCATGATGATCCCGGGCATGGCCCTGCTCATCCCGGTGTACAAGTTGCTCGCCAACATGGGCCTCATCAACAGCTACTGGGGCATCATCATCCCGCGTATGGCCGACGTCGGCGGCATCTTCCTGCTGCGTCAGTTCTTCATCTCCATTCCGAAGGACCTCGACAACGCGGCCCGCATCGACGGAGCAGGTGAATTCCGCATCTTCGCGCAGATCATTCTGCCGAACGCCGTGCCAGCAATCCTCACCGTGGGCATGTTCAACTTCATGGGCAACTGGAACGACCTGCTCTGGCCGTTGATCATGACCTCCAAGCCGGAGACCCGCACCATCACCGCAGGCCTCGCAATGCTGACCGGCCATGGTTCCTCCGTCACCCCGTACGGTGTGGTGATGGCAGGTGCCCTGATCTCCGCACTGCCGTTGCTGGTGGTCTTCTTCTTGGTGCAGAAGCGCTTCGTTGAAGGTATCGCCATGACCGGCATGAAGTAAAGCCCGACTTCATCCGATCGAAACGATCCATAACTGAACATCCATAATCAAACCTTGTTTTCCTTCCTTCGATAACTGCGCTGTTGAGTGCGTAGAACAAGGCCGTCGGCGTGGCTCCTCCCCACGGTGGCGGCCTTGTTCTGTATTCTCGTAAGAAACGTTTGGACACGTATTTTGATACACGCATGTAGACGACGCAAAGGAGCGCGCATATGACTTCGCATATTCTCGAACGGGTCCCCCTACAGCAGGTGAGGCTACTGCCAGGAGAACATTTTGACGCGCAGCAGGCCGGCGCACGGTATCTGCTTGAGCTTGACGTCGATCGCCTGCTATACCCCTTCCGCAGAGAGGCGGGACTGCCGCAGCCGACCGATGCCGACGGCAATCCGGTAACGTCGTACCCGAATTGGGAGGAAACGGGGCTTGACGGCCATATCGCAGGGCATTATCTGTCGGCTTGCGTCGGATTCGCGCAAGTCGCAGACGATCCGCAACCGTTCATCGACCGCGCCGCCACCGTGGTGCGGTCATGGCATGAATGCCAGCAGTCGTTTGCCGGCGATGCTGTGATGCGCGGGTATGTGGGTGGTGTGCCTGATTCTCGCACCGTGTTCGGGCGCCTTGCCGCAGGCGATGTTGAATCGCAGAATTTCTCGATGAACGACGCATGGGTGCCCATGTACAACGTTCACAAAACGTTCGCCGGTTTGTTGGATACATGGGCCGATTTTGCTTCTATCGATGAACAGACTTCGCAGCTGGCACGTACCGTCGTGCTTGATCTGGCCGATTGGTGGTGCCGTATCGCCGAGCCGCTGGACGACGAGACCTTCGACAGGATTCTGGTGAGCGAATTCGGCGGCATGTGCGAATCGTTCGCCGAACTGTACGCGCGTACCGGCGAGGAGCGCTACCATGTGATGGCCGACCGCTTCAAAGACCACGCCATCTTCGACCCGCTGGCGCAAGGCGAGGATGTGCTCACCGGCATGCACGCCAACACGCAGATTCCCAAAGTGCTTGGATGGGAACGTTTGGGCGCGATTTGCAACGATGAACAGGCCGACGC
>OGGE01001187.1_pt1 | contig 17059 bp, 7 predicted proteins | sample 1571121 | NCBI WGS metagenome assembly OGGE01 (sample SAMEA2581959, study PRJEB24529) | metagenome | biome: Human gut stool | place: China | collected 2011
TCAAGCGCGGGAACAGGATAGTTTTGACACACCTCCCTGAATTGTGCTGCAAATATACTTAAATTCTTATTTATTTGTATTCCTGCCAGCTCTTAATCTGGATGCCTTTTTCATCCATATTGCAGAAAGCGCTGATGAAGGCACTTGCCAAACGGGCGTTGGTGATCAACGGAATGTTGTGATCGATCGCCGCACGACGGATCTTGTAGCCGTTGGTCAGCTCGCGCTTGCTGTGGTCCTTCGGTATGTTGACAACCAGTTCGAACACGTGCTGGCTGAACATATCCATAATGTTCAGGTCGCCCTGTTCGTCCGGCCAGCAAACAGCTGTCGCAGGGATACCGTTTTCATTCAGGAATTTAGCTGTTCCGGCTGTTCCGTAGATGTTGTAACCTTTGGCTGCCAGCATGTGGCAAGGTTCCAGCAGTTCGGCTTTGCTCTTGGCGGCACCGGAAGAGACTAACACGTTCTTCTGTGGGATTCTGTTTCCGACAGCCATCATGGCAGAAAGCAGTGCTTCGTCGAAGTCGTCGCCGATACAACCTACTTCACCTGTAGAGCTCATATCTACGCCCAGTACAGGGTCAGCCTTGTGTAGACGGGCGAATGAGAACTGCGAAGCCTTCACGCCGATCCAGTCGATGTCGAATGCGCTCTTGTCCGGTTTGGTGTAAGGAGCATCGAGCATGATACGGGTAGCCGTTTCGATAAAGTTGCGTTTCAGAACTTTGGATACGAACGGGAAGCTGCGGGATGCACGCAGGTTACATTCGATTACCTTCACGTCGTTGTTCTTGGCTAGGAACTGGATGTTGAACGGTCCGCTGATATTCAACTCTTTGGCGATCATCTTGCTGACCTTCTTGATGCGGCGGGCTGTTTCGAAGTAGATCTTCTGTGCCGGGAATACCAATGTCGCGTCACCGGAGTGAACACCGGCAAACTCGATATGTTCGGAGATGGCATATTCAACCACTTCGCCGTTCATGGCTACCGCGTCGAATTCGATCTCTTTCGCTCCCTGCAGGAATTCGGAAACGACTACCGGATATTCTTTGGAAACCTTGGCTGCCAGGTTCAGGAATTCGATCATCTGTTCCTTGTTGTGGCATACGTTCATGGCTGCGCCGGAAAGCACGTAAGACGGACGGATCAGAATCGGGAAACCTACCTTTGCGATAAAGGCGTCGATCTCTTCCATGCTGGTCAACTCGGCCCAACGCGGCTGGTCGATACCTAACGTATCCAGCATCGCGGAGAATTTATGACGGTTTTCGGCACGGTCGATCGACAGCGGCGAAGTGCCTAATACTGGGACGTTTTGACGGTACAGCTTCATGGCAAGGTTGTTCGGGATCTGTCCGCCTACGGACACGATTACGCCCTTCGGCAGTTCTAAGTCCATGACGTCGAGTACACGTTCGAACGACAGTTCGTCGAAGTACAGGCGGTCGCACATATCATAATCGGTGGAAACCGTTTCCGGGTTGTAGTTGATCATGATGGATTTGTAGCCTAACTTGCGGGCTGTCTGTGCGGCATTCACCGAACACCAGTCGAACTCTACGGAAGAACCGATGCGATAAGCTCCCGAACCTAAGATCACGACACTCTTGTCGTTCGGATAGTAAGAGATATCGTGCTGGCTACCGTCGTATGTCATATACAAGTAGTTCGTCAGTTCGGGATGTTCCGAGGCGATCGTATTGATGCGTTTTACGCTCGGTAGGATACCTAATTTCTTACGCAGGTTACGCACGCGGATGTTTTCCTTTTCCATGTTGCCTTCCGGATTTTCAACATAGCGGGCGATCTGGAAGTCGGAGAATCCCAGGCGTTTTGCTTCCTTCAGCACATCTTCCGGCAGATCCTCGATCTTATTGTAGGCAGACAGTACTTTCGTATAGTCTACGATGTTTTTCAGTTTTTCCAGGAACCACGGGGTGATTTTGGATAGTTCGTGTATGCGGTCTACCGTGTAGCCTTCTTCAAGCGCTTTGGCTACGGCGAAAATACGCAAGTCGGTCGGGTTGGCCAGTGCGTCGTCCAGGTTGTCGAATTCCACGTCGTTATTGCCGACGAAGCCGTGCATGCCCTGTCCGATCATGCGCAGACCTTTCTGCATGATTTCCTCGAAGCTCTTACCGATCGACATGATCTCGCCGACAGACTTCATGCTCGAACCGATCAGACGGCTTACACCGACGAACTTGGTCAAGTCCCAACGCGGGATCTTCACGATCATGTAGTCTACTTCCGGTGCTTTATAGGCGGAGTTGGGGGTTCCCATTTCGCCGATTTCGTCAAGGCTGTAACCCAGCGCCAACTTGGCTGCCACGAATGCCAGCGGATAACCGCTCGCTTTGGAGGCAAGTGCGGAAGAACGGCTCAGGCGGGCGTTTACTTCGATCACGCGGTAGTCACAAGTCTCGGAGTTGAATGCGTACTGGATGTTACATTCGCCGACGATACCTAAATGGCGGATCGTCTTGGTTGAAAGTTCTTTCAGCAGATCCAGTTCTTTGTCTGTCAGTGAACAGGTAGGAGCGACAACGATACTTTCGCCGGTATGTACGCCTAACGGGTCCACATTTTCCATGCTTACGACCGTGAAGCAGTGGTCGTTCTTGTCGCGGATTACTTCAAATTCGATTTCCTTCCAGCCTTTCAGCGATTCTTCCACCAATACCTGGGGAGAATAGGCGAAAGCACTTTCTGCCAGCGAACGCAGTTCGGCCTCGTCCTTGCAGATACCGCTACCCATACCGCCCAATGCGTATGCGGAACGGATCATAACCGGGAAACCGATCTCGTAAGCCGCCTTTACGGCGTCTTCCAGGTTTTCGACAGCGTGGCTGACCGGAGTTTTTACTGCTATCTCGTCAAGTTTCTTAACAAACAGGTCGCGGTCTTCTGTGTACATGATTGCTTCGACCGAAGTTCCCAGTACTTTTACACCATATTTGGCCAGTGTTCCGCTGGTATACAGTTCGGTTCCGCAGTTCAGGGCAGTCTGTCCGCCAAAAGCCAGCAGGATACCGTCCGGTTGTTCTTTTTTGATCACTTCTTCAACAAAATAAGGAGTGATCGGCAGGAAATACACCTTGTCGGCTACCCCTTCTGATGTTTGAATGGTTGCAATGTTCGGATTGAGCAATACGGTGCTGATTCCTTCTTCTTTCAGCGCCTTCAATGCTTGTGAGCCAGAGTAGTCAAATTCTCCGGCTTGTCCGATCTTCAGGGCACCCGAGCCCAGAACAATCACCTTTTTGATATCACTTTTCGACATAGTAATTTGGGTTGTTTAATTTATTGATTTTATAGAATGTTATAATTGTCTTACGAGATCATAAGGCACAAAAAAAATGCGTTAGTAAAAATAACTAACGCATCCTATATAACCAAATGATAATCCTTTAAAATAAAGAAATGAGCTTCATTGTCCGACATATAACCGGAAAAGTATGCTGGATTATCCTTATGTGCCTTCTGTGTCATGAAACTCTATCTTCAAAATTTCGGCAAAGATAAGGCTTATATTTTAAATATGCAAGAGGTTCAGACTGTCTCTTTTTTGAAAAACACCCTTTAGGCCAATAGGACAATCGCGTCAAAAGATTCTTTTCCGACTATCTTTTACTAATTGTCATTTTGACAACCTAATCAGGGTATTTACTATCAAATAGAATGTTAAAAAATATTACCCTTGCGGGTAATTTCCAAAAGATGCCCTACTAATTCAAATTAGATGGGATAGAGGTATCGTTTTGATAATTTTATTTTCCTATCTTTACCTCATCAATCATTCAAATAATTCTGATATTATGAATAAGACGCTTTATCTCATTTTTACTTGTTTCCTTCTGTGTGCCGGCACCCGTCTTGCCGCCCAGACTTTTGATTATGATCGGGTGAGCGGCCATCCCCGCTTGTTGATGAAGCAGGGCGAGGAACGGCAGATACGGGAAAGCCTGAAAGATAATCCCGAAATGCAGCGCGTCTATAATCAGATTGTCGGAGAAGCCGACCAGTTGTTGGTCTGCCCGACGCTGACGTATAAGAAAGAGGGACGCCGTCTGTTGGCCGTTTCCCGTGAAGCGTTGAAGCGTATTTTCGACCTTTCATTTGTGTATCGGATGACCGGCGAAGATAAATACCGTCTGCGTGCCGAGCAGGAGATGGTGTCTGTCTGCTCGTTTGACGACTGGAACCCGTCTCATTTTCTGGATGTCGGCGAGATGACGATGGCGGTTGCGATCGGCTATGACTGGCTGTTCGATAAGCTGTCTCCGGAGACAAGGAGATTGGCACGTGAATCGATTCTTCAGAAAGGTTTTGCTCCGTCGAACGACAAACAATATAACTGGTTTCTGAAAGCGGAAAACAACTGGAACCAGGTTTGCAATACCGGTTTGGTATATGGAGCCCTTGCCCTTTTGGACTCGGATGGCAAGGAGGCGGCTGCTGTCATCGAACGGGCTATGTCGTCTGTCCCCCTGTCGATGAAAGTGTATGCCCCTGACGGCAACTATCCGGAAGGATATAATTATTGGGGATATGGGACGAGTTTCAACGTGATGTTGATCGCTGCGCTGGAATCGGCTCTCGGTTCGGACGGTGGGCTGAGTACGGTGGAGGGCTTTATGCCTTCGGCCCGCTTCATGCAGTATATGGCGGGGACGACCGGTCTTGCCTTCAATTTCAGTGATGCACGCGAAACGACTCAATCTTTTCCAGCCATGTTTTGGTATGCATCCAAATTGGGCGATCCTTCCTTGCTCTGGAACGAAAAAATATTCCTGACACGCGAGGATACGCATTTTACTGCGGAGGAAGAGCGTTTCTTGCCGATTATCCTGATCTATGGTTCCCGTTTCGATATGAAAGAAGTGACGCCGCCTGTCTCGAAAATCTGGACTGGACATGGAAAAGTGCCTGTAGCCCTGATCCGTACCGGATGGGACAAAGGAGAAGGTTTTTATGTCGGGATAAAAGGAGGAACGGCTTCGGCCAACCATGCCCATATGGATGCCGGCTCATTTGTGTTCGAAGCTCTGGGAGTACGCTGGGCGCAAGATTTGGGTATGCAGGAGTATTATTCGCTGGAAAAGGAGGGGGTGCGTTTGTGGAACGGTAATCAGGACGGGCAACGTTGGGATGTCTTCCGCTATAATAACTTTGTACATAATACGTTGACGGTGAACGGAGAGAAACACCAGGTAAAAGGAACGGTCCCGATCCTTGCTACCTATACGAAAGATGCACGGTTAGGGGCCAGTTTGGATATGACTTCACTGTTCGGCGGTAGTCTGAAAAAAGCGACACGCGAGGTCGTGCTTGTGAAGGAGCGGTATTTGCAGGTAACGGATCAGGTGCAGGCTGCCGGCAAACCGGCTTCCGTCCGGTGGACAATGGTCACATCCGCCACTCCTAAGTTGCTCGATCCTCACACGATGGAGTTGACGAAAGAAGGTAAGAAATTACATGTGATTATCGACAGCCCTTCGGCTGCTATATTTTCGGTGGTCGATAATGTTCCGTCTCACAGCTACGATGCTCCGAATCCCGGTTCCGTCCGGATTGTTTTTGATGCTGATGTGAAAGCCGGTCGGAAAGAAACTTTGAAAGTGCGTCTGGTTCCGGTTGTGGAATAATATATGAATGTACCGATATGCCGGGGTACGACAATACCGGTGAATGGGCATATCGGTATGCTTCAATTCCTGTTTGTTATTTACCGAAATCCCAGTTCCTGATGATTTGCAATATTTCCTCTTTCATCTCCTTCGTTATGTTGTTTTGTGTACTGGGCTGGAAGGCGAGAAACCTTTTGGCAGCCTTATGGAATTTGTCCGGATGTGAAAAAGAGGGGTGCGTATACAGTTTGGCGAGCAAGAAGTAGGTATATCCGTGTTCTGGCAGGATTCGACTGATTTCCAGTAGGTAACTTTCTGCTTTCCGGTATTGCTTGATCGCCTCTTCGTTTTCTGCAATTGCATAGTACAGTTCGGGAGCCGCACTTAGCTTTAAAGCCCTGTCCAACCACTTGATGGCAATATCGTGCTGCCCGGTCTTATAGAAACATTCTGCTCCTTCGTATAGGAAATCTGTCCGGTGGTATAACTGGACAAATAGGTCGGTATATCGGCTGGCTGCTTGTTCGTATGCCTGATCGTGATATAATTCCTGAAGCGTCTTCCATTCCTTATAGCTATAGTAGGTATCTTTCTGTCCATAGAAAAGAATGCAGGTGAGGGCGGCAGCGATGGCGCTGATATACGGGATGCTCCTCTGTGCCCGTTGCTTGTCGTGCTTCGGATTGGTCACACATATGACAGTCAGGAATAAGAGCAGGACCCAATAGGTCGGGAGTTGGAGCGGATAGGAATAAAGGGCGAAGATTCCGAGCGCCAGAATTCCGCCGGATGCTCCTATTTGTCTGTGTCTGATACCGTAATAGAGAGAAAATGCCAACCAAAAGATAAAGAGTAGCAAGCCTGTAATACCTAACTCAAGTCCTATCTGCAGATATTCGTTGTATGCATACCGGGGACAGGTTGCGGTCTGTTTTTCTTTGGAAGAGGCGGTAGCGGTTTCGAAATAGGCGGATTGTCCCTTTGCGTATGTGGCAGGAAAGCCGCCTATGCCCGTGCCGGTTACCGGATGTTCCATGATGGCCTGCGTCGTGATATTCCAGATCAAAAGCCGGCGGTCTCCAGCCTGGGCTTTTTGGATATTTCCGACTAGGATGATTGCCGCGATGATAACAAACAGGATAATCGAAGAGATGGCGAACAGTTGGATATGTTTCTGTATGGCTTCTTTCGTCTGTTTCCATCCGATCATCTTCATCCAGCAAACCCAGATCCCGGAAAGGATGGCAGCCATCCATACGGGTTGGTCGGTTTTGAAGAGTAAGGCCGTGATAATCAAAGTAGCTCCGAGAATAGAAAAATAGAACAGGAAGGTACGGGATTCCCACAAAGCGACTTTGTCACAATTCTTAAAACGGAGTAACGTATTCAGGCAGACCGGGAAAATGACCGCGATATAGCCGTAGAAAGGTTCCGGTTTCAGCGATGTTTCAAGCAGTCTGAAGACCGGATGGGTGATGGGAGCAGGATCGATAGAATGGCTGATCCCCCAGATGGCTGGAACGATTCCGGTGAATATGATGATCGTAATGAAAAACGGGCGTAATTCCTGGTGTGCCTGTAAAGCGCCTCTGAGCATAAACCAGAGGGCGACTAGCTGGGCGATGAAAAGGAAACGTTCCGGTTGAAGATTCTCGTCTTTGTCGTAAGAAACCAGTACGATACCGAATAGGAGCAACAATAAGGCGTCCGGTAATGAAAAGATAAAACGGCTTTTCCTTGTTGTAAATTCCATAAGTAGAACCCCACCGGCTAATAAGAGAGATGTGAAATGAAACCAGCAAACTTTTCCGGACAGCGTGCTGTCTGCTAATTCCGGATTCATGGCGAAGATTATACACAATAGTAACATTCCACTCGTTGCGAGTAAAAGTAATCTCAGATAACTAAAAAAATTATTCATAATTATATTTATTAAAATGTGAAAAAAACTCTGCGTTCTGTGGGTTGAGAGGCAGAGACCTTCTCACAGCTTATCTGTCAGGCATTGCCAAATAGATGGCAAGGAAATGGACCGATGCAAGTATACCCTATTTAAACAGAAAGAGAAGCCTGTGTGTTTTCCTTTTGGAAAGAAAGATTGGAACAGGCCTAAAGAGGTTGCAAAAGTAGATTTTGCTTTATTGAAGAGCAGATGTTAGAGTTGACATTTTGTTGACAATGTACAAACGGCGGGCATACAAAATATTTTAACGAGAAACGATAATCTCTATTTGAGTGGTAGGAGTTAAGGTTCGGGTTGTTTTTTCAATGTGAAAAGAGGCAGATAGAGGAAGATCCCCAAGATGGACATGGCGAGCCCGCCGATAGTACCGGCGGCCAGTGGAAACCAAAATGCTTCCTTATCCGGGCCTAACATGAACGGAATGAAACCTAAGATGGTCGAAACGACTGTGAGGAAAATGGGGGTGATCTTCGCATTCCAGGCTTTCAGATATGCCTTGTAGGGCGACATTAGCGGCTTACGCTGCCGGATTTGGTTGTATTCATTCAAAATGTAGATACTTGCGTTTACAGTTATACCGCACAGCAGGACGAAGGAGGCAAATCCTCCTTGGTCGAAATTCAGTTTGAACCAATAGAACGTGAGGAATACGCCGATGTAGGAGATCGGTATCACAAAGATAACGGCCAACGGCTGTTTCAGCGAATTGAACAGGATGCTGGTGGTAAAGAAGATAATGACGATGATCAGCAATAACAGAAGATATTGTTTATTGTCCTTCTTGTCCCAGTACCAGTAAGCGCTGTCCGACTTGGCTGTATATCCCATCGGCAGTATGGCGTTGATTTCTTTCAGGTCGCGTTCCTGTATCTTGTTTCCTTGGTTAGAAGCCCCGATATACTCGTATTGCAGGCAGAGGCGATATTGCTGGTTTACCTTGCAGACTTTTTGCGGCATCTGTCCTTTTTCGACACTGGCAAGCTCTGCTAACTTGTAAGGCTTGCCGTCGATCGTCTGTGGGACATACTGCATGCTCCATACATCGTATTCCTGTGACTGGCGGGAGGAGAGTTTCAGCTTCTCCGTCTCTTCATTGACGACGATCGTCCCGGTATAAATGTCTTTCCCGAAAACGGGGTTGATGGAGGCGAACAGGTCGATCGGCTGTATGTCTTCCTGGGCCAGCCGGGCTTTGTTGAGATTGAAGTAGAACTCCTGATAGTCGTCTTTCCACCATGAGAACTCCGAATTGATCAGCACCTCTTTGATGCGGCGGTGGGTGAGCAACTTGGCTTTCAGCCGTTCGGCCCATTCGTACAGCTCGTCGTAGTTGTAACCGTACATCTCGATGCGGAAAGAGCCGGCTCCTTCGCGTACATCGTTGCTGAATCCCTGGTCTTGCAAGCCGTAGACTTGCCAGCTGCCACCCCCTAACTCGAGCGCTTTGCTGATAATCTTGCTTTTCAGGGTGTATGGGAAACCGCTCCGTTCGCTCTCTTTCGTGAAGTAGATACGGATACCGGCTTGACGTGCACTGTAGACATTGGTCTGGAATTGCCGTATCTCTTTGAAGGTGCTGAGATAGGCCTCCATTCGTCCCATCAGGGTATTCATTTGTGACAAGGTCGTCCCATTCGGGAGCGATGCGCTGACAGACAGAACTGTTTCTTCGTTGCGGGTGAAGTAGCTTCCTTCATATACTTTCTGGACAAACAGGCGCAGGGTTCCGCCTAACGCCTTATCGACGATGGGTTTGATTTTTTCCTTATACGTCTCGTTAGAGGCGAATTTATTATATTTCTCGATCAGCAGGGAATCTGTTGCCGTGTAGACCTTCTTCTTGTCTTTCGTGTCGTATTCGATTTTCTCCGGTAACAGGAAAACCGGAATGCCGAATGCTAACAGTAAAATGAAACATGCCAGTTTCTTCCATCCGCAGAGGAAGTTGATTTGCCATTGATAGTACCGGTTGTAGTAGACGGGGAAACGCTTGAGAAAATGGTTCGTCCTTTTCCTGATCCGATTTCTCCATGTAGGCCCGGTCTCTTCTCCGGATGTTTTCTTTTTCCCGCTTTTTTTCCATTCCAGGTTCATCTTATCGATCAGGGCGGGAACCAGGAAAAGCGCGATTAACAGGGAAACTCCTAAATTGATGATGACGACAGCTGCAAAATCCTGTAAGTTGAGGCGTATTTTTTCATCTAAGAAGAAGATGATGACCAGTGCACCCATCGTTGTCAAGGTCGCTGCGAGTATGGACAGGATGGCCTTCCGGTTGTGTCGGTTTCGGATATGCTCCGTCATAACGATTGTGTTGTCGATCACCAGGCTAAGCGAGATTGTGACGCCGGCCAGCGAATAAAGCTGCATTTCCAACCCTAGCAGATAGTAAAGGATGACTGCTATACAGAGGTTGATCGAAAGACTGATGACAATCAGAAACAGATATTTTAGTTCGCGTGTGATCAGCAAGACGAACATCAGCAGGATCAGGACGGTGAGCCCTGTACGGACATAAATTTTGTTCAGCTCGTCCCGGATGAATTCGGTAGCGTCATAGCTGGTATGTATTTCATAGCCGGGAGGAAGCAAGGTGCGGATATGTTCCATTTCGGCTTTTACTAGTTTGGCAAGTTCCAGCTGGTTCGCTGTCTCCTCGGCGCGGATGGACAGGTAGATGGAATTCAAACCGTTGATACGGTAATAACTCTGCGGAGCCTCTTCCTGGCGGGTGACTTTTAGCAGTTGGTCCAGGCGGATCAGCTTGCCGTCTTTGTTCAGGACGGTTATAAGCGATGGGTTGAATCCATCTGTTTCGTTTTCAGGAACCAAAGCGAGACGTATCCACTGGCTGTTTTGTCCTCCTTCGCGCGAAGTTGCCAACTGAGTTTCCACGTTCCCGGTCCCTAAGAATTCTTTTTGATAATACTGGCTGATCGCTTTCTGTATATCCGGGATGCTGATACCTAACGTTGCCAGCTGACGGCTGTCATATTCCAGTCGCCATTCCATCGGGGTGGCGCCGCTGACATCGATGCGGTAGATGCCGGGAATCCCGCTTAGGCGGGGTTTTATCTGATCTTCGGCAAAGCGTTGAATGAATATGGGAGTGGCTGCCGCATTCAGTGTGTAGCTCATGAAGGGCCGTGCTTCCTTATCGTCCGGCCGGCTCATTTCCAGAACCGGATAGCTCAGTCCGTCCGGCAAGCTGGGCCATGTCTGCCGGATGATGGTAGATGCTTCGAAACGGGCGGCGTCGATATTGGTATGCTTGTCCAACTCGAGCGTGACATATCCCCATCCGTTGCCGGAGGTGGAATTGATCTCCTTGATCCCTTTGATGCGTGCTAACATTGCTTCGAGCCGTGAGGTTACTTCCATCTCTATCACGCGTGCCGAATTGCCTGGCATGTTATAGCTGATAGTCAGCTGCGGCAGCGTGCGCGACGGCGATAGCTTGATCGGTAGCAGCGGTATGAAAGCGATTCCCGCCAGCGCCACGCAAAGGAAGGTGACGATGATGGTGAAAGAGGATATTTTAGGAGATGCACTCATTATTCATTCTTTGTTACAATCCGTACTTATACTCGAACTCGTTCGAAAGAGAAATCCCCGTTTCGAAGTCATGCAACGTCAATTTTCGGATCTTATAATAACTTAGCCAGTAGTTCTGCAAAGCCGAAATATAGTTTCGCTGCGCCTCCTGCTGGCGGTTTAGCGACAGGGTAAGACTGTTGATATCTGCTTTTCCGATCATAAAGCGCTGCTTGGTTTCACTATAGGCTGTCTCTGCCAGGTCTACTGCTTCTTCGGCGCTTCCGATCAGGGCCTGCTGGATATTGAAATCGCCGACTGTCATAATCACGTCTTCTTCGACTGTCAATTCTTTTTGTTTGGCAGATGTTTCTGTGACAAGCAGGTTATTCTTGGCGACATTATGCTTCCCTTTTCGTACGCCCCAGTCCACCAACGGGATCGAAACGGACAAAGAGACGATTTCCTGCTGTTGCAGATTTTTGTAGGCGTCCTGTATGTTCTTGGACACCTGGTTGAACCCGATGCTGGCATTGATCTGAGCGTTGAACATCGCTTCTTTCTTAGTCTTGTCTACCTGCTGCTGAGCCTCTAATATTTGCTGGCGCAGTTCCAGGAAGGTCGGATTATTTGCACGTGCCAGTTCGAGCGCCTTGTCGACAGAGATTTCCATATCGCGTGGACGGCTCGGGAGGCGCAGGCGTATTTCCGTATTCTTGTCGAAGTTCAGGTAAGAGGCGAGGCTGAACATGGCACGTTTCAGGGCGATTTCCGCATTTTTCAATGTGTTGCGTGCGTTTACTGCATCCAATTTCAGTGTCAGCAAGTCTGCCTGGCTGATAGAAGCGATCTTATGCCGTTCCTGCCCTGTCCGGTATAGCGTGTCGGTAGTGGCGACATTTTCCTTGGCCAGATCGTATTCCACCTGTGCCATTGCCAGGGCGAAGAAATAGGTCGTTGCCTGTTCGCTCATTTGCTCTACATTATATAATAGCTCTTTCTTGACCTTCTCATATTTCAACGGCTCGATTTTCCGTTCCCATTTGAAAGCGTTATATCCCAATAAATCTTGCTGGTAGCCGAGGCGGATCGGAACCGATGAGAACTGGTTATAGGTCCGGTCGCCGAAATAGCGCATATAATCCAAATCCGTATCCAAATAGAACGTACCGCCTAAGAGGTCGAAATTTTGTTCGATCTCCAATTGCCCGCCCGCATAAAACGATTGTTGTTTTCGATATTCGTCGATATCTGCTTCCGAGTCGTATCGTTGAGTGAAGTAACGGCGGTATTGTGCCGGTGTCAGATTCAGGGTAAGGCTCGGCAGACGGCCTGCCTTGTAGGTCCGGTACTCCCAGTATCCGGCCAGGTACATGTTCTTGTACCGGAAAGCGTCCAGCGAACTGTCTGCTGCCAGTGTGATAGTCCGTTCCAGTGTCAGCGTGAGCTGTGCTTTTCCCGGAAGTACGCATAAGAGCATCAGCAAAGTGATGATGTATCTATAAACGAATTTTCTGTCCATAATTTCTAATTTTCAACTTTCAATTTTTTAATGTCATGTTTGCGATAAATGAACCAGTATATCAGCGGTATGACAAAAAGGCTGACTGCCGTACCGATCAGCATGGCCGAGATCATGGCGATGGAGAGCGGCTTTTGAAGTTCACTACCCATATCGAATGTGAAAAGCAGCGGAACCATTCCGAATATTGTCGTTAATGATGTCATGATGATAGGACGCAGGCGCCGCCGTCCGGCTTCATGTATGGCTTCCATAAGTGGGACTCCTTCTTTGCGGAGTTCGTTGATGGCATCCAGTTTCAGGATGGAGTCGTTGATGATGATACCGCAGGTCACGACGATACCGATGGCGCTCATCAGGTTCATAGTATGGCCGCATATCCACAGTACCAGTAAGGAGGCGGCCACGTCGATCGGGATTTCGAGCAGCACAATGAGCGGTTGCAGGAAACTTTCGAATTGGGCTGCCAGGATGAAATACATCAGCAGGATCGAAATGAACAAAATCACGACCAGTTCGTTCAGCATCTGCCGGTTGGAGAAGAAACTGCCTGAAAAATCAATATCCCAGTCGGTATCAACCTCTTTTTTCACGTCTTCCATCAACTGTCCGGCATTGTCTATATCATAGAAACTGAACGGAATGTATTCTCCGTTTTTCCCTGCCGTGATCGTTTTCAGATCCTCTCCCGGAGTGACACGCACCAGGGATTGCAGCGGGATATATCGTACGTTGCCTTCCGCGTCGGGAACAGTGTTTACCAATGTTTTCTGTAAGACCTCGTTAACCGTTTGTTCTTCCCCGGCCAATGCGATTGGCAGATATTGCTGGTAGGAGCGGAGCGTTGCTACTTCATTCTCCTTGAATGCTGTTTTCAGCAACCGGTATACTTCGTTGTAGTCGACGTTATAAAGCAGAAGTTTCTGCCTGTCTATCGTGATGTTCAACTGGTTGTCGAAGGTGATGCCGACAGGTGTATGCCCTGTTTTCGTCTCGATTTGCTGTTCTATCTTATGCAGGACGGAGGCTTCCGGCGCTTCGGATTTATTGCGGGTGTACAATTCGGCGACAATGTCGGCCTCACCCGTCACAAACAGTTTTTCGAATACCGTTTCGGGAGGTGAGAAGGAGATTACAGCCATCGGATAATGGGCTCTGATCCATTCTTCGACTGACTTCTGCAAAGGAGCGATTCCGTCCGGTTTCTCCGTCTTGAAATACAGTTCACTTTCGGAAACCGACATTTCACGGTCCCGGTTCAACAAGAACTGCTGTTGGCCTACATAGGCCGTGTGTTCTTTCACCTGATTGTCGATAGATGCGAATAACTGGCTGACACGAAACTGATTTTCATCTATGTGGATGTTTTCGTTCCATTCCACATGGGCGATCAGTTCGTTCTGATCAATCTCCGGCATACGGCTTTTCGGTATTTCGTAAAACAGGACAGCACATAGTGGAATTGTAACTGCTGTAAAAATTAAGGTCGCTTTTTTGTGACGGAATATGAAATCGACTCCGGCATCATAGAAACGGTCCAATGTATGCTCTTTCACCAGATTGTTGATCCGCATGTTGAAACCCTTGTGTTTGATATCCGGAATGCTGTATACCAGTTTATAAAGTACCGGCAGCAGCATGATTCCCGTGAAATAGGAAACCATCAGTCCGACGGTGACGGCAAAGGCCTGGTCGAAGAAGATTGCTCCTGCTATTCCGCTCATGAACACAAGTGGGACGAAAACGGCAATCGTTGTAAAAGTGGAACTCAGCATCGGGGTGATTACCTCGGTCGTTCCTTTATTGCAAGCCTCTTCCAGCGAATCCCCGCGTGCCCTGTATTGAGTGATGTTTTCTGTTACGATGATCGAACTGTCGATCATCATACCCAAAGCTAAGATCAGCCCGGAGATAGAAATGATATTCAGTGACATCTTGCAGAGATAGAAAAACAGGAAGCTGATAACCAAGCTTACCACCATACTTAACCCGATTACTGCCGGGCTCTTGATATCCCCTAAGAAAAGGATGGCTACGATACAAATAAAAAGGAATCCCAGCGACAAGTTCTGTTTCAAATTCGAGATGGTATAATCCAGTAATTCCGTTTGGTTACGGCTGATGCTGAAATCGATGTCCGGGTAAACGGAAGCGAAATAATCCGTCACTTCTGCCAATGCCTCTTTCATGTTATCCATATTTTCATCCGCCTGCTTGATTACGGCCAGTGTTACCGCCCGTTTCCCGTTGGAAAGGGAGGCTCCGGTCTCTTTCTCCGGCACGACGGAGATGCGTGCCAAATCTTTCAGTTGGAAGATATGGTTATTTTTCCTGATATAAATATTCTCGACATCTTCCGGTGTGCGCAGCAGTGTCGAGAACTTGATATTGTACTCGTAATAGCCGTCGCGTACGGTCATGCTACCCGGTTCGATATTATTGGATGTCAGTGCCGCCTCCAGGTCGTCGAGCGTGATTTCCGACATTTTCAGCAGTTTCATGTCCGGAACGATCTGCAACTGCCGTTTCAGTACCCCCGTCACATCTACCATCGCCACTTCGGGCAGTTGTTCGATCCGACGTTTGATCACTGTTTCGGCAAATTGGCAAAGGTCGAGGAAAGCGTCGTTTTTTAGTTGAGAGTTGAAAGTTGAAAGTTGAGAGTTGTTTTGTGTAGCCGTTTCACTTTCACCTTTCACCTTTCCACTTTCACCTTTTAAAGTCAAGTTCAGGCAGAACACCGGAATGTCGGTTGCACTGGCTTTGATTACCCGCGGACGTTCTACTTCACGCGGCAGATAGTTCATGGCTGCGTCTATCTTCTCGTTGACCTCGATGAAAGCCAGGTCCGTATTCGTCCCGAAATCGAAGTTGAGGCGTATGATGGCAGCTCCGTCGCGTGTCTCGCTATGGATATCACGCAGGCTGGCAACTTGCATCAATTGTTGGCGGATGGTTTTTACTACTGTGTTTTCCAGTTCGCGTGCCGAAGTATTCTGGCCGGACACCTGTACGGTGATCTCCGGAATTGCAATATCCGGCAACAACGACACCGGAATGGTGAAGTAGGTAACCAGTCCCACGATAAAGCAAGCCGTAAAAGCCATCAATACCGCGATAGGGCGTTGTAGTAGAAACTTTATCATGTATTAGAACTATGATTTATGATTTATAAATTATGATTTATGAATTGTCCATTGTCAATTTTCAATTACCTTGACCGGTGCCTCGTGAGCCAGATTGATGTTGCCGCTTGTGATCACGGTATCCCCTTCTTTCAGGCCGTCGACGATCGTGTAGCTGTCTGCGTTTTCCAACCCTGTATGTACATAGTTCCAGTATGCTTTGTCTTCCGTTAATGTGAATACAACCTGTTTGCCGGAACGGAGTACGACAGCGCTTTTGGGAACGACCAACTGTTTACCCAGCGAACGATGGATACTTACTCGTACATTCATCCCTTCGAACAACTGACCTTTATCGTTTACGGCAGCTTTCACCTGTACCATCCCGTCTTTGTCTACCAGCGGGTTTATTTCGGATATACGGCCGTCAGCCGTGACATCGAACAAGGCAAAAGGAGCTACCTCTACACGATCGCCTGTTTTGATAAGCGGCAGTTCGCTTTCCAAAACTGTGAAAGCGGCTTCCAATGTGCGGGTATCGATAATGGAACAGAAAACATCGGAGGTAGAAGCCGTGTTGAACTGTTTGGCGAACAGGTTAGCGACGACACCCTCGAAAGGGGCGGTCAGGACTGCGTTTCGTTGTTCGTATTCGGCAAGCTGCCAAGAGATCAGTGCCTGGTCATACCCGCTTTTTACCTTGACTAACTGCATGGTTGCGGGCGGTACTTTTGTAGAATCTTCCAGTTTGTAACCCTGTCCGATCAGTACGTCTTGCAGTTCCAGTTTGGCGCGTTCGAGTGCATCTTTGGCTTGCGCTGTCTTGTTGGCAAGGCGGAAGGTAGAGAGTTCTGCGAGCTTTTGCCCTTTCGTCACGCGATCGCCGTTCTTCACATATATCTTGGCGATCGGTTCTGCCGATTCGAATTTTAGGTCGACAAAGTTTCGGGCTGACAGTTTGCCGTTACTGATCAGTTCGTGGTTGAAATCAGTAGTATTCAACTTCATCACCGTCACCTCGTTTGTCTCGTCCGGCAGAACGGTTTCGACGCTTTCTTCGGAATCTTTCTCTTTCTTTTCACCGGAGCAAGACATCATCCCAGTCAGAATCAGTATGGCAAACAATTTGTAGTATTTCATATTTTATTGTTTTTATCAAAGTTGTTTCGCAAATATACAAACATATTTTAGTTACGAGCCTTTCGTAATTACTTTTTTTCTAATATCTTTTTTATTTCCGTTCTCATTTCTCTGACAGCGGTGCTTTCGACCTTCGGTT
>OGGE01001209.1_pt1 | contig 16878 bp, 15 predicted proteins | sample 1571121 | NCBI WGS metagenome assembly OGGE01 (sample SAMEA2581959, study PRJEB24529) | metagenome | biome: Human gut stool | place: China | collected 2011
CGGGAACTGGAGGAGGACCGCCGGGGTGAGGAACAGCTGGAAACATTAAGGGAACAGATCCAGGAGCTGACCTCTGCGCTGGAATACGGCAATCTGACACAGGCGGGTTATGACCGCCTGAAAGAGTGCAAGGAGGAGATCCGGGAACTGGAGGCTAAGATCGAAGCGAATCAGACTACGGCTGGATGGACGGAGGCGGAGTTTAACGCCCAGATCGAAAATACCAGAAGCCAGATCACAGAACTCAGGGAGAAGATCTCAGATGCAATCATCTACATCAGCAAGCGCACAGAACTGACCTTTGCCCCTCTAAAGCTGAACCGGGTGGCCATTTCCCTCTACGACATTGTAAAAAGCACAGGAGAGCGCAAGAGCACTGTTTACCGGCGGCAACGCTGCAGAAATGCCTACCAGTGAGCTGACGGAGGCAGACTTTACCGATGGTAAGATTGATATTCTCGGTGTTCTGGTGAAATCCGGACTGTCCGCATCCCGCAGTGAAGCAAGACGTGCCGTAGAACAGGGCGGTGTTGTCGTAGCGGATGAAAAGGTTACAGATGTGAAGACCGCTTACGATCCCGAGCAGTTTGACGGAGAGGGTCTGGTAGTCCGCAGAGGTAAGAAGAACTTCAAGAGAGTCGTTATGAGCAAATAAATACAGGATTCTTCAGACAGGATCTTCCGTAAAATACGGAGGGTCCTGTTTTTATTTTACAGGCAAATCTCCTTTGGAGAACCGTAGAATTGATACATGCCTATTTTATTCTGGACGAAACTGAGACTTGAACGGATATAGTTGATCATTTTCTGCAAAAAACAGTTACTTTCTGCAAAAGATATTGTTTGTAATGAAAAAAATATTACTATTTAGATAAAGAGATATATAAATATTAAAGTGTTTTGCAAAAAGTCATGAGTAGGCGGATGTGTTGCAGAGTTTATTTATGCAGAGGGATATTCTGCGGAGCATACAAGACAATTAATTTCTATTGCTGATAATGACGATACTATACAAAATATTTCTTATGATGAAGAGGGAAATATTGATGAAATTGATATTTATAAGTATACGCCATACACATGTGCCAGTAATGAAAGCACTCATTCAGCCAATGTTCTATTTTTAGAAATTTATAATGGAAAAATGTTATCGAATTTTCCGTTATAGTTAGTAATAATGACAGGAGACAAAAATGTCTAAAAAATATTTGCTGATCAGCATTGGAATTATTGTAATAGTTATTTTTAGTATATGCATAAAGTGTGGGAAAAATGATTTGCCAACGACCTCTATGATGGACGCCGAAAGAATTTTGCAAGAGTACTTGAAAAGTGCTAATCAATGGGAAGAAGAGTATAGTCTTGAACCAACCGATCCGGTTGTTGGTGAAATTGATAATAATGAAGTGTATAGATTCGAAGTAAGATATAAAGAAAATGTTGAGGAGGTTGGAAGCAGACTGATTAATAACTATGCAATAACGATGGATGGAAAGACTATTTTTTTGTATGATCCCGCAAACGATCAGTGGATTATTCAAAAATGAATATAAGCAGATAATAATGAAGACTGAAAACATATCTATGGTTTTCAGCCTTCATTTTATTATCAAAAATTAATATAATGTAATTTTCAACTTCCTGTGATAAATATTTGAGTTCTTCCAAGCTATTGATTTTGAATTTCAGTGGTACTAATATGACATTACAGAGTGCAAAAATGATATATCAAGCTTGCTATTCTGACTTATATCAAATAATTGGAAAGTATAGATAGTCTTATTCTAAAGAATTTCTTATTTGTTTTCAAAATAATTATTGTAGCATAAACGAAAAACAGACGATATTGCCACCCATATAGTAAAAAAGTAAGGGAAAGGGGAAATTATGTTACGAATAGCAATATGTGATGATGAAAAGTTGTTTAGAGAAAATATTAAAAAATATGTATTAAAATATTTATCCGAAAAGGATATTTCATCCGAAATTGATATGTTTAATTCGGGGAAAGAATTACTTGGCTTGGGGACAGATTTACTTGGCTATAATATTATTTTTCTCGACATTAATATGGATGAGATAGATGGAATTATGACTGCACACAAAATTAGAGAGTATAGTATGGATATATATTGTATTTGTAACTGCTTACGTAAATTATTCATTAGAAGGTTATAAGGTAGATGCGACAAGATATTTATTGAAGAATACTATTAATTTTGATGAGTCTATATATGAGTGTATGGACACAATTTTACATAAAATGAATTACATTGTATTAAAAAAGTATTTTAAATTTAACGAATGTGAAAAAAATGTACAGGTTGATAGGATACTATATATAGAAAGCAGATTGCATAAACTTGAGTTTCATATTATGGAAGATAAGGCTTTGATATATACATTGTATGCAACATTAAATGATATGGAAAGGGAAATGATGGAATATAAATTTATAAGGATTCATCAGAGTTTTCTGGTAAATCTAAAACATATAAAGAGTATTACAGGCTATAGTGTAATACTGAATAACAATCAGAAACTTGTTGTACCAAGAGCAAGGTATAAGGATGTTAAAAGTGCATTTATTGCATATAAAGGAGAAGTGTAATTTATGTTTACATATTTTTTTAGTTTAGCAATAATTGCATTTGAAGTTATTTGCTGCAAAATATTTTTTGAAAGTTTTTGCGATAGCTCTGGGGAAAATAGAAAGTATAAAAGAACAATATTATTAGTTTTGTTGATTGCAATTTATTATATATGCGGGTTTACATTATCAAAATGGATTGTCCTTAAGCAACTATGTGCAATAATGTCAACTGCTATTATCATGCGATTCTATTTTGAAATAAGCTTAGTAAAGTCTGCGGTGTTTGCAATATTATATCAAGGATTATTGATGTTAGTGGATTATTTAGTTTATGCAGGAAATAGTGCAATCGTATCCAGAGAGGGAATAGTAACTCAAGAATATGCACTTGAGGGGAATTTAATTATTATTTTTAGTAAAGTTATTTCTTTTCTTTGCATCATACTAATAAAAAAACAATTTGGCAAAAAGTCAACAGAAGTACTGACAGACGCCGAATGGACAAAGTTCCTTTTTTTTCCTGTATTTACTATTATTACAATAATTACATTACTAATGGAATTTCAATATACTGAAAATGAAATGCAAGCAAATGCTTTATATTCTATTTCGTTTGGAATGGTGGTAATGAATGTATTTGTATATTATTTAATTAATGATATAGTCATTCGGGATGCAAAGCTGCATGAAAAGGAAATGCTTGAATTGCAGGTTAAAAATCAGATTCAGATGTATCGATCTGTTTCGGAAAACTTTGACATACAAAAAAGAAAATCGCACGAATTTAAAAATCAAATATTGTGTATAGAAGCGTTGCTCAAAGACAAAGAATATGATCGGGCAGTAGATTATGTTAGTAAAATCAGTAAGGGCTTTTTCAAAGAGCGAAATGCAATAAACACGAATCAAGTAGTAGTAAATGCAATTTTAAATACAAAATATGAAGAAGCTATTAACAAGCATATAGTCTTTGTCTTTAAAGTTAATGATTTATCTAACATAAAAATGGAAGATGAAGATTTGGTTGTGATTTTGGCTAATCTGTTAAACAATGCAATTGAAGCCTGCGAAAATTGCATTGGTAAAAAAGTAATTAAGTTCAAGTTTATGATGGAAGAACAGATGATAATTTTATCAGTAAAAAATACATGTAATCAAATGATTATATATCATAATAATGAAATCGCTACTACTAAAATGATAAATCAGGATGAGCATGGTGTAGGAATAAAAAACATTATAAGAATTGTGGAAAATATAATGGGGAATATGTAATTCAAAATGATGAAGATCAATTTTACTTTTCTATTATTATACCTTTATGAAGAAAAAACATTAGGTAATCAAAGGGATATTATTGAGTCCTATTAATTAGAAGGTGATTCAAGGAGGAGATTTGTTGTCAATTTCTGCAATAAATGTTCACTTTCTGCAGAAATGATTGAACAGGCAAAAAAATTTGATATGATTTTATAAAAGGGGGCATAGATGTGGTTGAAATGATAGGCGGCTCCATAGTAGATGAGATGGAAAAAGACAATTATTTTGAATAGATATTTAAGTGATTGTCCATACATAAGGTTGGTACTATTTAATGAAAAAGATATCTATATTGTGCTGAATGAGCACAATATAGATATTTTTTTATAGATATTTTTCTTGCTTTTACGGAGCCGGTATGGTTTAATATGGTTAGTGTGTTAAAAAAATATCAAAAGGCGGTAATGTGATATGAGCAGCATGAGAGGGATCGATACTCCGGTAAGACAGCGGAGAAGAAGGGTATTTAAGGAAGTGGCTAATCTGGCTTACAATTCCACAAATCTGAAGGATGATATGGAGGCGCTGCCTTATAAGATCGTAGACTATGAAGAGTCGGAGTTTTGGGAGAGCGTCTATCGTGACAGAGCGATCATCCGTGAGCGCATCCGTCTGGCCATGGGTATGAGCTTACGCCCGGAGAATCGTGAACATCCCGGCCATCTGACCCAGGGTCTGGAGGAGAGTAATATTGATGAAAAATATTACGAACCCCCTCTGATGCAGGTCATTCCGTCGGCGTGTAATGCCTGCCCGGAGAACCGTTACGAGGTGACCAGCTCCTGCATGGGGTGCCTGGCACATCCCTGCCAGAGTGTCTGCCCCAAGGGTGCGATTTCCATGAAGAATGGGAAATCTGTCATTGATCAGGAAAAATGCATCAAGTGCGGAAAGTGTCGTGAAATCTGCCCTTATGATGCGATTTGTCACAAAGAGCGTCCCTGTAAGGCTGCCTGCGGTATTGGAGCTATTACATCTGACCATGTGGGAAGAGCCGTGATCGACAATGAGAAATGTGTATCCTGCGGTCAGTGTATGGTAAGCTGTCCTTTTGGAGCGATTGCTGACAAGTCTCAGATCTTCCAGCTGATCCGTGCCATGCAGTCCGGCCGGAAGATCATAGCCCAGGTAGCACCTGCATTTGCCGGACAGTTTGGCCCGAAGGTGACACCTGAGATGTTCAAGACAGCGTTGAAGGAATTGGGGTTTGCGGATGTCTATGAGACAGCGTTGGGCGCTGACATGGGATGTATGGCGGAAGCGGAGCACTACGTGAAGGAGGTTGCTACCGGTAAGCAGCAGTTTGCCCTGACCTCCTGTTGTCCTTCCTGGTCTGTAATGGCGAAGAATCTGTTCCCTGAGACCATTGATAAGATCAGTAATGAATTAACCCCTATGGTTGCAACGGCCCGTCTGATCAAACAGGAACATCCGGATGCATCCGTAGTATTCATTGGCCCTTGCGCTTCCAAGAAGCTGGAAGCCAGCAGACGTACCGTTCGTTCCGATGTAGACTTTGTTATCACTTTTGAGGAACTGACCGGTATGTTCGAAGCTAAGGGAATCCTGTTGGATGAGATCAAGGCCATGGATGAGATGAAGGATGCTACCGCTGCCGGAAGAGGTTACGGCGTGGCAGGTGGCGTTGCCAATGCTATCAAGGAGTGTATCGAAAAGTATTATCCGGGAACACCGGTGAACATTCAGCATGCGGAAAGTCTGGCAGAATGTAAGAAAGCCCTGCTCCTTGCCAAGGCCGGCAAGATGAACGGCTGCCTGATCGAGGGCATGGCCTGCCCCGGAGGCTGTATCGCCGGAGCCGGCACCAACATCGCCATCCCCGTAGCTGCCAGAGCCGTGGACAAGTTCAAGAACGAAGCTGAGAAGAAAGTGCCTGATGAAAGTGTGGATCAGGAAATGGTGGAACTGGAAAAAGAATAAACACTGCAACAGAACAGATATATCCCGAAAACGAAACCGTCACATTACCGTGGCGGTTTTGTTGCGCGCATAGAGATAAAATTAGAGAAACTATTCAGAATTGTTACAATTGGCATATTGTTATTTCGGGAAAGATACTATAAAATAGCGTGGAGAACTTTTAGGAGGAACTATTTTATGAACATTCAGGACAGTATTATATTTTTCATGGAAATCTTAGGAACCATCGCTTTTGCAGCATCAGGTGCCATGGTGGGGATCCGGAAACGGATGGATCTTTTCCGAATATGTGTGATGGGCGTGGTGCCGGCTGTAGGCGGTGGTATGACCAGAGACGTGATCCTTGGGAAATTACCTTCGGCACTGGAGAAACCGGTATATGTCGGTGTCTCGGTGGCTACAGCACTGGCTATTTTTATACTGCTTTATATCAAACAGGATCTTTTGAGCGGCAGACTGGGAACCTTTTATGACAAAGCGATGTTAGGCATGGACTCTGTAGGACTGGGAATTTTTACTTCCCTGGGTGTGATGTCTGGCATCGACAACGGCTATCCGGACAATACCTTTTTGCTGGTATTTATCGGCATGCTCACCGGCGTGGGCGGCGGTCTGATGCGTGACATGATGGCGGGAGAGGAACCGTATATTTTCGTAAAGCATATTTACGCCTGTGCCTCTCTGGTAGGCGGTATCTGCTGCGTCTGGCTGTACCGTAGTATCGGCAGACTTCCCGCGGTATTTATCGCTGCCTTTGTGGTCATGGCGATCCGGTTTCTGGCGGCACACTTTCGGTGGAATCTGCCCCATCCGAAAACCTTGTCTTAACTGTTGCAGTTTTTGAAAAAAGGCGGTAGAATAAGGAAGTAGTTCTGCCTTCTGAGAGAGGGCGGACAGGAATATATAAGCAGGGAAGAGTAGGCCGGAAGGTACAGAACGGATACGGATCGCCTGCGGAAATGAGGAGAAAATGACAAAGATCAGAACAAGATACGCACCCAGCCCTACCGGTAAAATGCATGTAGGTAATCTGCGGTCCGCATTATATGAATTTTTGATTGCAAAGCATGCCGGCGGAGATTTTATGCTCCGCATCGAGGATACAGATCAGGAACGTTATGTGGAAGGTGCTACCGAGATCATCTATCGTACCCTGGAGAAGACCGGACTGGTACATGACGAAGGCCCGGATAAGGACGGCGGTTATGGTCCTTACGTGCAGAGTGAACGTATGAAAACCGGTATTTATATGAAATATGCCAAGGAACTGATCGATAAGGGAGAAGCTTATTACTGTTTCTGTGACAAGGAGAGACTGGCTTCCCTGAAGACCGAAGTTGTGGATGGTAAGGAGATCACCGTATATGACAAGCACTGCCTGTCCCTGTCCAAAGAAGAGATTGAGGCAAATCTTGCCGCAGGCAAGCCTTTTGTCATTCGCCAGAACAACCCCAAGGAAGGCACCACGACTTTCCATGACGAGTTATACGGAGACATTACAGTAGATAACTCCCAGCTGGATGATATGATCCTGATCAAATCCGACGGTTACCCTACCTATAACTTTGCAAACGTGGTAGATGACCATACCATGAATATCACCCATGTGGTACGAGGCAACGAATATCTGTCCTCCTCCCCAAAATATGTACGTCTGTACGAAGCTTTCGGATGGCAGGTACCGGTATATATCCATCTGCCGCTGATCACCGATGAGAACCACAAGAAGCTGTCCAAGAGAAGCGGACATGCTTCCTTCGAGGATCTGATCGATCAGGGATTCATTACCGAAGCCATCGTGAACTATGTGGCACTGCTTGGATGGAGCCCGGAGGATAACCGCGAGATTTTCTCTCTGGATGAATTGATCAAGGAGTTCGATTACCATCGCATCAGCAAGTCCCCGGCAGTCTTCGATATCGTGAAATTGCGTTGGATGAATGGTGAATATCTGAAGGCTATGGATTTCGACAAGTTCTATGAGATGGCAGAGCCTTACCTGAAGGCAGCGATTAGCAAGCCTCTGGATCTGAAGAAGATCGCAGCCATGGTAAAGACCCGAATTGAAGTATTCCCGGATATTGCCGGACTGGTAGATTTCTTCGAGGAGCTTCCGGAATATGACGTGGCAATGTATACACACAAGAAGATGAAGACTACCGCAGAGACTTCTCTGGAGGTATTGAAAGATCTGCTTCCGATCCTGGAGGCACAGGAGGATTACAGCAATGACGGGCTGTATCAGACTCTTGTAAAATATGTGGAGGAAAAAGGCTGTAAGAACGGCTATGTGATGTGGCCGATCCGTACCGCCGTATCCGGCAAGCAGATGACACCTGCCGGTGCTACGGAGATTATGGAAGTCCTGGGCAAAGAGGAATCTCTGGCAAGAATCCGCAAAGGAATCGAGTTATTACAGGCAAATGTCTGATCTGACATGCTTAAGTGCCTCCCAGCAGGAGGCTGTCACGTTCGGAGAGGGACCGCTGTTATTACTGGCGGGCCCCGGCTCCGGCAAGACATTTACCATCACCCAGAGGATCCTGTATCTGATCCGGGAACGCCGGATCACCCCGGAGAAGCTTCTGGTGATCACCTTTACCAGAGAAGCGGCTCTATCCATGAGGCAGCGCTTTGCGCAGATATCTCCACAGGAAGTGCATACCGTCAATTTTGGAACATTTCATTCTGTTTTCTATCAAATCCTGCTCCAGTCGGGCAGAATTTCATCAGGCAATATTTTAAACGACAGACAAAAAAGAGATCTTATCCTTCCCATTTTGAAGAAAATAACAGACTGTAAAAAAAGATCCGCAGCGGAAGTAACGGAGCTTGCCGGGAACTATCTTGCTGCCATCGGTTATTACAAAAATACCGGCGATATTGAGAACAGCAGAAAGAAGCTTCCGGAAGAAGAAAAACAACATTTTTCCAGGATCTATGAAGCTTATGAGGAGGCGAGAAAAAATACCGGAGGCCTTGATTTTGAGGATATATTAAAGGAATGTGAGGAGTTTCTGCAAAGGGATTCGGGGCAGCGTACATACTGGCAGAACCGGTTTGAATATATACTGATCGATGAATTTCAGGATATCAATTACAGACAGTACAGTATCGTGAAAATTCTGGCGGAAAAACATAGAAATATTTTTGCAGTGGGGGATGATGATCAGGCCATTTACGGATTCCGCGGAGCCAGACCAGCCTGCATGAGACAGTTTGTAGAGGAATTTGGTGCAAAGCAGATCCTTCTTCGGACGAATTATCGCAGTCATCCGGATATCGTGGAGGCATCCCTGGCGGTGATAGATGAGAATAAAGACCGTTTTCATAAGGATCTGGAGCCCTGCGAGGCGCATAGACTGCAGGCAGGGGATCATAAGACTGACGCCGGATACCGGAAGGAATATCGGGTAAAAATCAGGGAATTCAGTGAGGCTTCGGAACAAATGAGGTATCTGGTACAAAGCTTGAAAAATCGGATAAATGGGGAGACCTGTGCTGTATTGTTCCGGACAAATCTGGCCATGCAGGGCGTGGCGGCGAGACTTACCGGGGAGGGGATCCCTTTTTCCATGAAAGAGAAGGGGAGAAACATTTACGACCATTTTATCGCACAGGATCTTCTGTCCTATCTGCGGATCGCGCAGGGGTGTGCTACAAGAGCGGATTACCTGAGGGTGAGCAACAGACCATATCGGAATATTTCCAGAGAGGCTTTTGGTGCCGAAGCATCTTTACTGGCTTTGAAGAAATATTATGAAGATCTGACTGCGGGAAGTCTGGACGCGGGGCAGCAAAAGGCGCAGAAAGCGGTCGGAGTATGGATGCGACAGATGGAATTTGTAAAAAATACGGAACTGAAGCTTGCAATGGCATTTTTGCGTAAGGCCTGCGGCTATGAGAGATACCTGCGGGTGAGAGCTGCACAGGAGGGAAAAACAGATCTGACGGAATGGCAGGAAGTGCTGGATTTTATCACGGAGGATGCGGGACGATACCGAAGCCTTGAAGAATGGCAGGAAGCACAGGAGCTTTACCGGGAACAACTGCAATGCAGGGAAACTGTAAGGAGTGGCATGCAGAAGAAGCAGGAAAAACAGGAAAACAGCGGGATCACTCTGCTGACGGTACATGCGGCAAAGGGACTGGAATTCGACCATGTGTGGATCCCGGACTGTAATGAGAAGACCTTTCCCCACGGAAGCTCCCGGGAGCCGGAGCATTGTGAAGAGGAACGACGGATCTTCTATGTGGCGATGACACGGGCAAAAAAAGACCTGGAACTTCTCTGCCTTACAGGCACGAGAGAGCGTCCCAGGTTCCCTTCCAGATTCCTTATTCCTCTGAATCGTTATCATCGATGATCTCGTCAAATTCACAGCTGTCGAGATACTCATCAAAAGCATCGGCAACCTTTTCGTAGACATCATCATCTTCAATGTATGCGAGAATGGGTTCTTCATTCGGGTCATCCGGATTCTCGGAATATCCGTAGAACCATACTTCTCCGTCTTCGTTTTCGCCGTCCTCGTCCAGAGGCAACAGTACGATATAGTCCTTGGCCTCTACGGTGAGAATGGTAATGATGGCACAGTTGACAACAGTGCCGTCTTCCAGCTCCAGCTCAACGGTCATTTCTTCATCTTCATAGCTTTCTTTTTTACCCATGGGAATCCTCCTGTTATGTTTATTGGGTGTAACAGTACTTTGTTCCTTTATTATAACCGCTTACGGATATTCTTGCAATGCTTGTTTTTCTTACACTTACAGACTATAATAAAAATGGACAAAGAGACTGTAAGTGATAGAAAACTGGAAGATGGGGTATGACAATGACAGAAAAAAAGCATGCAATAAAGCCTTACCCTCTGGGGGCGCATGTGGAGGACGGAGCCATCCGTTTTGCCTATGCGTCCGGGAAAAAGGATTGCGGCATTCTCATATATGACAGAAAGAGTGGAAAAAAAACGCACAGGGTTCCGTTTCGACAGGAGGAACGGATGGGAAATGTGTACTGTAAATATCTGGAACTGAAGCCGGAAAATGTCGGGTATCAGTTCTATGAAGGGGAGCGTACTGTGCCGGATCTGCATGCACAGGGGTTCCTGCGTAAGCCTGCGTATGGGAAAATACGTAAGCCTGCGGATCGCATTGCAGTATTTCCCAACGAAGATTTTGACTGGGAACAGGATATGCACCCTATGCTTCCCTATGAAGACAGCACCTGCTATTGCCTTCATGTGCGTGGCTTTACCATGCATGCCTCATCTCAGGTAACACATCGAGGCACCTTTGCAGGGGTTGTGGAGAAGCTGGACTATCTGCAGGAAATCGGTGTGACAACCGTGGAATTCCAACCGGTCTATGAATTCGATGAGACACCGGAGAAGACGGTGCCGAAGACCTCCGGAGAGCTTGCGGCCGTGGCGGGGGAAAAGAACGGAGAAGGTAAATTGCCCGGCTACCGGGTGCTGAACTATTGGGGCTATCGGGAAGGCTTCTATTATGCGCCTAAGGCAGCCTATGCGGCAGGGGAAGACCCGGCAGAAGAGTTTCGTCTTATGGTAAAAGAATTCCATAAGCGAAAAATGGAAGTGATCCTGCAGTTCTATTTCCCTCGGGGAATGGATGCGGCAGAGATCGGGAATATTTTAAGATTCTGGGTATTATCCTATCATGTGGATGGTTTTCATCTGATGGGGGAGGGAGTACCGGCTCAGATGCTGGCTGGAGATCCGGCATTGTCCGGGACAAAACTGTGGCATTATTCCTTTGATATGGAGCAACTCTATGATCCGGCAGTGAAGCCGGAATACCGGAATCTGGCGGAATACCGGGACGATTATCTGTATACCATGCGTCGTTTTCTTAAGGGAGATGACAATATGCTATCGGGCGTATTGTATGAGATGCGTCATATCCCCGCCAATATGGGACGGATCCATTATCTGTCTAATTATTACGGATTTACCCTGATGGATATGGTTTCTTATGACCATAAGCATAACGAAGCCAACGGCGAGGGCAATCGCGACGGTAACGATTATAACTGCAGCTGGAACTGTGGTGAGGAAGGACCGTCCAGACGGAAAAAAGTGCAGGCACTTCGGAAAAAACAGTTACAGAATGCATTTTGTATGTTGCTGCTGACACAGTCCACCCCGTTGATTTTCATGGGGGATGAGTTTGGCAATTCCCAGCAGGGCAACAATAATCCCTATTGCCAGGACAATAAAATCACATGGCTGAACTGGCAGGACAGGGAGAAAAATGCGGAATTATTGAATTTCTGGAAACAGATGATCGCTTTCCGTAAGGCACACCCGATCCTGCATCCTGAGGAAGAGCTTCGGATCCTGGATACGTTATCCTGTGGTTATCCGGATCTGTCCTATCACGGACAGAATGCCTGGAGGCCCCAGACAGAGAGCTATAACCGGCATGTAGGCATTATGTACTGTGGAAAGTATGCAAAGACACCACAGGGTGGGGAGGATTCTTTCCTCTATGTTGCCATGAATATGCACTGGGAGCCGCAGAAACTGGCATTTCCAAAGCTGCCGAAGGGTATGGAATGGAATCTTGTGCTGGCAACGGAGAAGGCGGAAGATACTCTGACAGTGCAGGAGAAAGAAGAACAGTCCAGAGAGCAGACGGGGATCATTGCCCCCAGAAGTATTGCAGTATATGAAGGCGTTGTGATGGCAGCATCACAGGACAAGGAGAAAAAAGTTTCGGCAAGATCTTTAAAAAAGAAAACAGATGTTGCCGGAGAAAGATGATAGAACGAAATGAATATCTGGAAACATTTTAAAACGATCACACATCATAAGATCCTTGTGGCAAAGGGCTGCTTTAAGGTAGGTCTGTATAAACAGGGATTGTTGCATGATATGTCCAAGTATAGTCCCACAGAGTTCTGGGTAGGGGCAAAATACTATCAGGGGACACGCAGCCCAAACAATGCGGAACGAGAAGATATCGGTTATTCCAGCGCCTGGCTGCACCATAAGGGCCGGAATAAACATCATTACGAATACTGGATCGATTACAGCATGCAGGCACTGCCCGGTGGAATGGCTCCGGTGCCGATGCCGGATAAGTATATTGCGGAAATGATCATGGATCGGATCGCTGCCAGCAAGGTCTATATGGGAGGCGAATACACGGACAGGTCTCCTCTTGATTACTATTATCAGGGGACAGATAGGGCACCCATTCATCCGGAGACGAAGGCAAAACTGCTATATGTGCTGGAAATGCTGGCAGAGGAGGGAGAGGAGAAGACCTTCCGGTTTATCAAAGAGGAACTGGTGCAGCATAAACGGTGTATGGACTGGCACCAGCTGGAGAAAGCGGAATAGAATAGTAAAAAACAGTGGTAAGCAGAGGATCCTATGAACTGTATCATTCTGTTATTGTTACTATTTTGTGGTGGAAATTCCTGTAGCAACGGCTGTAGCTGTATAGGAAACAGCAATCGCAGTTCCTGCGGAAACAACAATTCCTGTGGGAATTCCAATAACTCCTGCGGAAGCAGTAGTTCCTGTGGCAGCTCGAATGCCTGCGGCGCACGTTGTCTGGAAGACGAGGGACGTGGTGGAGACAGAGACCGCAGACCGCCCAGACCGGATTTCCCGAATTTCACACCGGTGGATGATCCGGCATTTTCCAGGAGAAATGACGGAAGATGCGAGACCTGTGGATGTGAGCAGAATTCCTGAAAATATGGGTAACAGGAAAGCCCCTGAACTGTCTTGGCAGTTCAGGGGCTTGTTTTGTCTGAAAGACTAGTTGGACATAACTTCTTTCCAGTATTTGTTGTAGAGTTCTTCGCCGTCCTCTCCGAGGTACAGGAAGGTTTCCAGATTGTTATACTGCGTCAGATCCGGGAAAGCAATGGGAGAATTCTTCAGATCTTCATCCTCGATCAGCTCTCTGGCGGCGGTATTGGGAGTACCGTAGGTGATGTACTCGAAATTCTTCAGTGCTACATCCGGACGACACATGAAATCGATGAATTTCTCTGCATTTTCCTTGTTGGGAGCATTCTTCGGGATTACCCAGCCATCGATCCAGACATTGGTGCCTTCCTCGGGAATGACATAATCGAGATCCGGATTTTCGCCGATCACATAAATGGCATCACCGGAGAACATTACACCGATCGCAGCCTCGCCGCCGATCATTTTGTCACGTACCTGATCTACAACATACGCCTGTACCAGAGGCTTCTGGGCGATGAGATCATCGGTAGCTATCTGGAGTTCGGATTCGTCCAGACTGTTAGAAGAGAAGCCGTTTTTCTTCAGAGCAACCATAAAACTGTCTTTAATAGAATCCATCATCAGAATATTGTCAGCATATTTTTCATCCCACAGATCTGCCCATTTGGTGGGAGGGGTATCTACCAGAGTCTTATTATAGATGATTCCTACAGTTCCCCAGCAGTAGGGAACACAGTACTTGTTGCCGGGATCGTAAGCGGCAGCCTGCTCATAATACTCGGCACCGATGTTTTCCTTGGCATTGGGGATCTTGTCATAATCCAGTTCCTGGATCAGGTCGTTTTCAATCATTTTCTGTACCATGTAATCGGAAGGACATACCACATCATAAGCGGAAGAACCAGCTTCTACCTTGGGATACATGATCTCGTTGGTCTCGAACTCATCGTAGACCACTTTGATTCCGGTCTCTTTTTCGAACATGGTGATCGTATCGGGATCGATATATTCACCCCAGTTGTAGACGATGACTTCACCGTTTTCACCACCGGCGGAAGAGGACCCGCAGCCGGTCAGAGCAGTTGCGGTAAGGATACCGCACAGAAGCAGTGCAATAAATTTTTTCATTTCTTTTCCTCCTGAATCTATTTTCAAAGAATTATTTCTTCTTCTTTGCCATGGGCATGTAGTTCACCAGTAAAAGCAGAACCAGTACCGTCACAAAAATGATGGTGGACAATGCATACATTTCCGGCTTGATGCCCTTCTTTACCTCAGTGTAGATTTTGGTGGACAGTGTGTCGACACCGGGACCTTTGGTAAAGTGGGTAATGATAAAATCATCCAGTGACATGGTAAATGCCATCAGGAAACCGGAAAGGATACCCGGCAGGATATCCGGAAATACCACCTTGAAAAAGGCGTAGGTCTGGGAAGCACCCAGGTCAAGGGCGGCCTCATACGTGCTGGGGTTCAACTGCTTCATACGGGGCATTACGCTTAAGATCACATAAGGAATATTAAACGTAATGTGTGACAGCAGAATCGTACCAAAACCAAATTTGGCTCCAAGGCTTAAGAACAGAAGCATCAGGGAGATACCGGTAACAATCTCTGCGTTCAGCATGGGAATATTTGTGATTCCCATAAGGATCGTACGGCTGGTACGCTTCATGGATTGCATGGCAATACAGGCAATCGTACCAATGAAGGTGGCAATCAGTGCAGACAACACAGCCAGCGCCAGTGTATTCCACAGAGCCTGCATGATCTGTTCGTTCTGGAACAGGGCAGCATACCATTTGGTCGTAAAACCTCCCCATTTTGCACGGGTCTTGCTGGCGTTGAAGGAGAGTACGATCAGGGTAACGATGGGGGCATACAAAAAGATAAAGATCAGCCCCAGATATATTTTCTGTGCCGTTGTTTTGATCATAATGTGTTCGCCTCCCCCTCTTTATCCGTGATTACGGAGATCACCATATTGAAGATAATGAACAGCATCAGTACGATGGAAAGTCCGCTTCCCAGATTCCAGTTGCCGGTCTGGGTAAATTCCTGTTCGATGACATTACCAATGAGCAGGATTTTGCTGCCGCCTAAGATCTTACTGATCACGAAAGTGGTCAGGGCGGGGACAAATACCATAGTGATACCGCTGAACATGCCGGGCAGACTTAAGGGGAAGATGATCCGTACAAAGGTCTGCACACCGTTGGCACCAAGATCATAAGCGGCGTTGATTACGCTCTTGTCGATCTTGACCAGTACATTATAAAGAGGCAGTACCATAAAAGGCAAAAAGTTGTATACCATACCCAGTACGATGGCAGAGGGTGTATTGATAATATTTAACGCCGGCAGATGCAGGGTGGAGAGGATGCTGTTGATGACACCTGTCTTCTCAAGCAGTGTCTGCCATGCCAGGGTACGAAGCAGGAAGTTCATCCACATGGGCAGGATAAAGATCAATACCAGAAACGAGTTCTGGTTGACATTCATGTTACACAGGATCATGGCAAGGGGATATGCCAGAAGCAGGCAGATCACAGTGCTGATCACGGATAACTTCAGCGCTTCCCACAGAGCCTTGGAATGCTCGGCGGTTGCGATCGCCAGAATATTATCCAGCGTAAAAGCACCGCTCTTATCGGTCAGACCATAGTAGAAGACCATGCACAGGGGCACGATGACAAACATGGCTGACCAGAAGATAAAAGGGAGCGATAATAATTTTTTATTCATTGACTCCAATCGCCTCCTCATCCTCGGATTCCGGCTTCTTCATGATCTGGATGTTGAACGGATCCACTTTGATGCCGACTTTGGTCCCGACAGGAACCATTTTCGTGGACTGTACCAGCCACTCGAAACCGTTGGCCATAACTTCCATTTCGTAATGGACACCTTTGAAAATGGAATGGGTCAGTGTACCCTGGATAATACCTTCTTCCGGTGATACCAGCTCCACGTCCTCGGGACGGATGACTACGTCGACGGGCTTGTTTTCTCCGAAACCGGTATCCACACATTCAAAGCGGGCACCAAGGATCTCTACCAGACGATCTCTGATCATGGTTGCACCGATAATGTTACTGTCACCGATAAAGTCGGCAACGAAAGCGTTTTCCGGCTCGTTGTAGATACTTTCGGGAGTGCCGATCTGCTGGATATAGCCCTGGTTCATGACCACGATGGTATCGGACATGGTCAGAGCCTCCTCCTGGTCGTGGGTGACATAGATAAAGGTAATTCCAAGCTTCTTCTGCAGTCGCTTCAGTTCCAATTGAATCG
>OGGE01001234.1_pt1 | contig 16653 bp, 22 predicted proteins | sample 1571121 | NCBI WGS metagenome assembly OGGE01 (sample SAMEA2581959, study PRJEB24529) | metagenome | biome: Human gut stool | place: China | collected 2011
ATAAAACCGCATTACTAGCAAGAGACCAAATAAATAAAACTACACAGCAGTTCGCGATATTTGAAGCTAAAGCAGTAGGAGCAACAAAGGGACGTTGGATACATGTACCGGGTAAGTATAGCAGTCGTATCACTCACATCAAAATGAATGGCAAGGTTTTTAATCTTGATGATGGTCTGTATGATAGTGATGTTCATAAGAATGTTAAGCCGGGAGAGCTTGTATATTGTAATTGCCAATTCTCTGTATTAATACCAGGATTTGATTAATTTATTTTGATATAATAATATATATAAACGTTTTAGGAGATGATGGGAATATGAATATTCCAGAAGAACAAAGAAAATTAATAAAAGCAATAGAAGAAACAAAAGATGTAAATAAATTATGTGAATACTTAAACACTGATTATGAAAGAATGTCAGGATTAGATAAAAAATCTTTTGTTGCTATAGACGGTATTATCTATCGAATATCTACAGTGGATTTAGCTCATGGAAGCAAGAACACAGCACTTATTTATGAACACATGCACCAAATGAGATATGAAGTAATTGTATTTAAAGGGTTATTCTTAGGTCTATTTATTGAAGGTGAACCAATATACACCAAACGATATAAAACCGAAGAAGAAGCCATTGCAGGTCATGAACATATATTGAGTAAGATTGAAGATATTGTTAAATTGGTTGTCTGAGATGAAGAGGGATGCTAAATGATAAAAGAAATGCTAACCGCCATAAAAGAAATAAAAAACGTTAACGAGTTATGTGAGTATTTAAACAACAATTATCCTAAAAATCTAAATGCAGATGGTCTGGATATAAAGTCTTTTGTGGTTATAGACAATCAAATTTGCGAGGTAGCCACATTTGACCACGCTGGTGATAACAACTTTTACAAAAGGAACCATATAAAAAGATATACAACTCATGTGTTTAAAGGAATATGTTTGGATGCCTTAGAATTTTCGGGTTCAAGTGATGACGTATTTTTAAAATATGTAGAAAGATATCGAACAAAAGATGAAGCTATAGCAGGACATGATTATATATTAAAAAACATTGTAGATTTTCTTACATGGCGTAGTAATATTAATTTGGCGGTGTGATTATGAATAACAAGGTTTATGTATTAGTCCTTTTTGGAACAGATAATTATTTTAATACTATACAAGCTATAGGTGGGGTATATTTAGACCGCCAAGAAGCAGAACATGTAGCTTGTGGTAGTGATATTCTACAGAATGATAAATATGATTACTGTAGAGTTAAAGAAATTGAATTAAATAAAATAAGTGATGTATCTATCTATTAGTATATGTAATCAAAGATATATCAAACGACCGTTTACCGATTTAGGTAAGCGGTTTTTTTATACCCATTTTTGAAAGGGGGTGAGAAAAATGAAAGGTAATCTTGTTTTTGACGCACAAACAACAGTGCGAAATTTTGATGATAATGGGTACTTACATGTAAAGATAACTCCTATCTCTAAAGCCTGTGTAAATCCATATCTAGGAAATGAAATTCCAGATTATGAAGATTTAGGCTTAGAAGCAGACCACATTTATTATGCACTTAGAGACCCGAAGGAGTTAGAAAAAGCAGTAAAAACCTTTAATGGATTACCACTGTTAATGGAACATCATGTTATAAACGCAGACGTACAGCCAAAAGAATATGTAGTAGGCAGTACAGGAACAGATGCAATATTTGAAGCTCCATACTTAAAAAATAGCCTAACTGTAACAGACGCAGAAGCTATCAAGGCGATTGAAGATGGAAGCGCTAAAGAAATATCTTGTGCCTATCGTTTCACACCAGACTTTACGCCGGGTGAGTATGAAATGGACGGGCAGAAAATCCACTACGATTTTGTAATGCGAAATATTTCTGGAAATCATGTTGCGTTGGTCCCAGAAGGTAGGGCGGGACATGATGTATCCGTTGCAGATAAAAAACCAGATTTTATGAAAAGAAGGAGTGAAGAAAAATTGACTAAAAAACAAATCATTTTAGATTTTAAGAAAAGACGCAATGGTTTAGCCAATGACGCTAACTTAGGCATTGAAGTAAGCGAAGTCTTATCCGCAGGTTTTCAAAAAGCTTTAAATGTAATCGAGGCACAAGTGGAAGGTTACGACCCACGTGAAGTCGGCTTAGATATCGATAAGGACGCAACCATTGATGAAATTATTGATAAATTTATGCCGGGCTTAGATGAAGAAACAAAAACTACTTACAAAGGTGTTTTGGAAAAATTAAAAGGTGAAACACCAGACGCAGTAGACGCACCTTGTGGTGGTAAAGATAAAGATATGGGAACACCTGCAAAATCTGAACCTGCCGAACCAATGAAAGGTAATCCGCCACCTGCTAAAGATGATGACTGGCTTGAAGAAAAAATGAAAGACCCTGTGTTCCGAGAAGCATTTGAAATGGGTATTCGTTATGGTGAAGAACGCGAAAAAGCTAATCCAAAACGAATTGACAGCGAGCATGAAAGCGAAGGCATGAAACGTGCGTTGGGTGAAGATAGTTTTAAAAACTTCAAAGAAAAAATTGTTGCAGACGCAAAAGCAAAAGCTATCGCAGAAACTAAAGAACATTATCGCTCTTTAAATAAAGCTGCTAACAAAGTTAAACCTTTAGTTGGAACTATCACAGACCCGCTTGCGTTCGATAGTGCAAATTCTATCTACGCTTTTGCTCTTAGAAGCCTTGGCAAAAATCCAGAACATTACAATCAGCAGGCGTACGAAGGCATGGTTGATATGTTATTGGAAAATAGACCAACTTATCCAATGGCGAGTGATGGTGCTTTTTCTGGTAGCAATCTTGATGAAGAAACATCTTCAATTTTTGCAAGATTAGACAATATTGTATAGGGGGTAAAGAAATATGGCAGATTTTCAAAGTGCAGTAAATATATATCCTGCAATTGGTGTACCGGGTGCATTTGCTTCTAACAATCCAGTAGTTAGTACAGCACTTGGTAGAATTGCAAATACAACTTTAACAATCGGTGGTTTTTGTTGGGATGATACAAGTAATCCCGGACAAGTAAAAAATACTGGCAGTGGCAAACCGCTTGGATTTGTAGCCAGAGACATTATCTATCCAATTGATACATTAGTAGCATTTCCGGAAGATGGAACAGCTGGTAACACTACTAACATGGTACCTATTGGCGGTTCTGTTAACGTACAGGTAGAAGGAGATTTTTATGTTCTTGTAAGCGAAAGTGTAACAGCAGGACAAAAAGTTTTTGCTAGTACTACAGATGGAACAGTTAAAGCTGGTACTGCTGGCGGTACAGTTAGTAGCGCAGTAGAAACAGATTGGGCATTTATGACTAGTGCAGATAGTGGTGGAATAGCAATTATTAGTAACTATGGTGCTACTCCTGTAATTCCTGCCGGTGCAGGTGCCTAAGAAGGAGGTTGAAAAACATGAACGAACGTGAAGCATTGAGAAAAATGCGAGAAAAAGGCTTTATTTTTGATGGAGCCAAAGGTTTAATTACAAGTAAAAATATTGCTAAGTTGGCAAGTGATAGTGCGCTTATTACTCCGCCAAATAGTGGGGTACCAGCAGTATTCACCACTTATATCGACCCAAAAGTAATTGATATTTTAACTGCTCCAACTAATGCAAGAAAAATCTTTGGTGAAACTAAGAAAGGCGATTGGACTTATAGCGGTTCTGTATTCCGTGCTATCGAAGCAACAGGACAAAGTACAGCATATACAGACTTTGGCAATGGTGCTACAGCAGATATAAACGTAACATATCCATACCGCCAAAACTTCTTAGCACAGACTAATATTCGCTATGGTGAACAAGAAATGGCGGTATCCGGTCGAGCTATGATTAATCTTGCAGCAGAAAAACAACGTAGTGCTGCAACTATCATCAATATCGATAGCAACAAATATTATTTATATGGTGTATCTGGTAAAGAAATTTACGGTCTTTTAAACGAACCAAACTTACCAGATACAATTGCACCAGCCACTGTAGATAGTAGCACTACTAAATGGGCACAAAAAACTACTCAACAAATCTATGATGATATTCTTCTTTTAGCTTCTGAACTGTTTGAAAACAGCCAGGGGCTAGTTGACCAAAGTTCAGATTTAGTATTAGCGGTATGCCCAGCAAGCAATGTGTTACTTGGTAAAGCTACAGATTACAACGTATCTGTTTTAGATATGCTCAATAAATACTTCCAGAACTTAACTGTAGTTGTTTTACCAGAATTAGCTGCTACTAGCGGTAATGTTGTTATGTTGGCGGCTAGAGAAGTACAAGGAAACCCAGTTGCAGAACTTGGCTTCTCCGAAAAAATGCGTGCTTTACGTGTAGTGCCAAAAACATCTTGGTATGAACAAAAATATGTATTTGGTACTTATGGTGCTATTATCTATAGACCATTCGCCATTGCAACAATGACAGGTGTATAAATCATGAGGGTGGATTACCACCCTTTTTTTAATATAAAAATTTAAGGGTGATTAGATGGAATCTACTACAAAAAGAACAAAAACATATAAACCAAAAACTACTAAAAAAACTGTGGCTATCGATAGAACAGTTAAAAATGGTGATGTAATTGGCGGGGTTAGTGAAAAACGCGTGAACACAAAACCAATGCAGACAACAGGCGATACTGTTACTGTATGCCTTAACTATCCACGTAATATTAAGTTTTATGTTCCAGATAAGAACGGAAATAAACGTGCCATAGTATTTAATGGCAATGCAACTAATTTAGTAGGTAAAGACCGTGGTATCCTTCCGATTGGTGCTTATGGTGTAACTTTGGGCGTACCTAGGGAAGCTTGGGAATGGATTAAAACACATTACCAAAATATGGAACTTATCAAGAAGGGGCTCTTATTCGTTTCTGAAACCAGAGATGTGAGAAGAGAAGCAGAGGAACGTGTGGATTTAAGACATGGCTTTGAACCGGTAGACCCGAAAGAAAAAGAATATAAAGGGTGATGAAATATGGATGACAATGTAGTTGTTTTTAATGCGAGTGATTTTAAAACTCTATATCCCCAATTTAACAACGTTGATGATACTGTTTTAGAAAATTATTTTAATGCAGCTACATTATTGTTAGATAACACACCTAATTCCAAGGTAAAAGATATACAGGAAAGAACCATGTTGCTTTATATGCTAACCTGCCATATTGCTACTCTAAAAAAACGTGGCGATACCATTGTCGGGACCATTACTGCTGCTACAGAAGGAAAAGTTAATGTTTCCGTTACTCCATTAGTAAACGCTAACTGGTATACACAAACCTTATGCGGTTCTATGTACTGGCAAGCAACAGCAAAATATCGGTTAGGAGTGAGATATTTTGATTACTGCCGAAGTTAAATTCACAGGTCAAGATAAATTAAATAAAAAACTCAAAGAGTTAGCAGGTATGAAAGCTAATTTAAAAATTGGATTCTTTCAAAATGCTCGATATCCAGATGGGACGCCCGTTGCTTATGTTGCTTATTTAAATGAAATGGGTATTCATAATCCACGTAGACCATTTCTAAAAAGAACTGCAAGAAAAAACTTGAAAAAATGGGTAAAAGGTATAAAAAGTAGCGTTAAATTTGGCGGGTTTAGTAGAAATAGTGTTTTAAACGCTTATAGAAAAGCTGGTATCGTTGCCGTTGGTGATGTAAAGAAAACAATAAGGTCTTGGGAACCTGGAGGAAATTCACCTAAAACTGTAGCTATGAAAAAGCGTAGAGGTCGTAGTGGTAAAAATACTAAAGCTATTAATCCAGAAACAGTTCTTATTGATAGTGGACTTATGATATCTTCTGTTTCTTATGAAGTTGAGGGGTGATTAAATGCTGGGTTTAAATTTGCATGATGTAGTTAGAGGTGTAATAACTTCTATACATCCGGATGAAGATTGTGTTTTATACCAGTCTAACGGGCAAGTAAATAACAAAGGCGAGATTACTCCTGTATACCTAGAACCACAAGATATACAAGCCAATATACAGCCATTAGACGCTCAAGCACTTAAGCATTTAGAGCGTGTTAATGATACAAAGGCTAGTGAACAAATCTTCGTTTACTCAGATGAGAGTATGCCTATAAGCGGTATACAACGTATGCCCATATTAAGAAATGGGGACATTATAAAAAGAGTTGACAATACCTATTGGCTTATTACTAGCGTTATTGAAGATTGGAGTCAAGATGGCTGGTGTAATGCTGGTATAACGCAACAAATAGAACCGCCAGACTTTAGTGCTTCTAGCTGGTATCAAACTGGTGGTGGCGGAACATGATACTTGAAGCTGTTTATGATTTTATAACGAAATATGCTCCTAATGTTGTTGCAGATAATGTGTTTAGAGGTTGGCAAAATAGAATGGCATTGCCACAAACGCAGAATTTTATCGTTATCAGTATTCAGGACACTATGCGTATAGGTACAAATGTTATTGATTATACACAATCTGCACAAGGAAATATAACAAACCAAACGCTTAGAGAATACACAGTTGATATAGATTTTTGCAATATAGACCAAGAAATAGCACAAGAACAAGCTGCAACTATAGAAACACTAGGACAAAGTGATATAGGGGTTACATTTTTTAATAATTACACTGGTTTAAGCTTAAACTATGCTGATGATATGGAGTACATGCCATATGTAGATGAGCAAGACCAATATCTGCCTAGATATAGAGTTAGCCTACATTTAACACAGTGGGACCAAACAACTTTAACACAAGATTACTTCAGCTCCGTGAACTTGAGAGTTGAAAATATAGATGTACATCATAAACCGTAAAGGAGGAAATAAAAAACATGAGTATTTCGGCAAGCCAGATTGTTAATGTTATTCCGGGCGTTATTAGTGCAGGGGGAACAGATTTAGAAATTACAGGGCTTTTATTAACTAAAAATACTTTATGCCTGTTTCCTACTGTACTTGAATTTGCAAGTTCGGAGGCGGTAGGAGAATATTTCGGAGAACTTTCAGCAGAATATCAGGCGGCACAAAAATATTTTTTAGGATTTGACGGCAGTACACGAAAACCTAGAAAATTAAGTTTTGCCAAATTAGTAGATGAAGCTATTTCGGGCTTTTTAATTGGTGGTTCAGCTGGAACATTAGAAGAAATGAAAACAATCACCGCAGGCGGGTTTACGATTAATGTAGATGGTAGCCCTAAAACTGTAACAGCCTTAGATTTAAGCGAAGCTACAACACAGAGCGATATTGCGCAATCTATTCAAACACAATTAACAGGAACAACAGTGCAATACAATAGCAATCTGAATGCTTTTATTATTACTAGCAGTCAAACAGGTGAAACAAGTTCAATTAGTGTTGCAGAAGATACGGCAGAAAACGCGGCTTCTATATTAGGTTTAACGTCCGAAACAGGGGCAACAGTCAGCGCGGGGAGTGCGGCACTCGAACCTAGTGCAAATATGAATAGCGTTGTGAGAAACTCACAAAGTTGGGTGTCGTTTACTACCATGGAAGAACAAGAAGATAATGTTATAGAAAAACTGTCTGCTTGGGTTAGCGGTATGAATGCCGAGTATTTATATTGCCCTTATACTACAAAAGAAAATGATACTAATCCCAATGCAGGCTCTAATCTTCCTAAAACTCTTGCAAACGGTAACTATGAAGGCGTTTTGTTGACATATGGTGAGCTTGATTATGCGGTTTTTGCAATGAGTATCGGAGCTTGTATTAATTGGGACGCTACAAACGGCTTAGTAACATATGCCTTTAAATCCCAATCGGGATTAAATCCGAGCGTGGATGACAATATTACTGCAAATAATTTGTTATCTTTGAATATGAATTATTATGGTAAATGGGCGACAAGAAACGACGACTTTATTTATTATTATCAAGGTTCAATGATTGGTGGAAATTTTGGGTTTGTAGACGCTTATATCGGTAATTTATGGCTTAGAAATGCATTACAGGTTTCGATTATGAACGGATTGGCACAGGTTGGCAGAGTTCCATACAATGACGAAGGATATACCACTATTAGTGCATGGTGTATCGACCCTATTAATAGAGCGTTGAATAATGGAACTATTGATACAGGTGTAACGTTATCAGAAAGCCAGAAAGCACAGTTGATTTCTGAAATAGGTTCAGACGTATCAGACCAAATTAATACAGACGGATATTATTTAACAGTTTCCGACCCTGGAGCGCAAGCAAGAGTAAAACGGAACACCCCTATAGTCGGTTTATGGTATACGTATGGTGGAAGCGTTCACCGCTTAGATGTTCCAGTAAAAGCAATTTTATAAGGAGGACAGCATAAATGAATAGAAATGTAACTTCTGCAAATTCGATTTCTTACATGACCATAGATGAGCTTTATCCGCAAGGTTTTAAGCTCGAGCAATTTTCTACAGACGCGGCGATATCTCAGGGTGATGACACTATTGCCGAAACTCGTATGGGCGTAGACGGACATATGGTAGCAGGTTATACACCTAGTATTAAAACAATTACAATCACCCTTGAGCCTTCTAGTCCTTCCATTCCGTACTTTGATAATCTTATTAAGGCTTCCCAGACAAATAAACGTGTATACTACTGCAATTTGATTATTAATCTGCCGTCTTTAGGTAAAACAATAAATTATAATTACGGCGTACTCAAGACGGGTAAAATTTTGCCAGATATGCAAAAAACACTCGCCCCGATTGCGTACACATTCGATTTTGAGGAAGCTAAATAACGGGGGATAACATGAGAAAAGAAAAATTAATAAATCTTACAGATGATGATAAAGAATTAACGTTTAAAGTAAAGCAGATGTCTGCATTAAAACAAGAACGTTGGATTAATAGAGTTTTGATACTTTTAACAGGTAGCAAAATGTTGGGTAGTATATTGGGTGGTATTAATGTAACCGACATTCAAAATACTATGAAGAACTTTAATTTAGATACTTTGTTGGAAGTGTTCGGCAAAATGGATTATGAAAAAATTGAGCCGCTATACAATGAATTATTAGAATGTTGTTATCATGTTCCTAATCCGAATAATCCTAGTTTTTGTACGCAATTAACCGCTAATAATGTAGATAGCATTATTGGAGAGGTAAAAAACCTTTATTTATTGCGCTTAGAAGCTCTTAAAATTAACTTTAGTTTTTTCGCGAAAGGGGCGAAATCCCCGAACCACAAGAAAGCCGACATTGTGATTGGGAAACATATGTAAATGTTAGTTCTAAGGTTGGTGTCGTAATATCGAAGCGTTTTGCGACACTATACGAACTCGAAACGATTTACAGCTATGAGGATTTACTAAATCTTTATGAAATAGTTACAATAAATGCAATCAACGAAGAAATAGCACTAGAGGAGGTGAAGCATAAATAATGGCAGATACAGTAGGTGAATTCCTAATAAAACTTGGTTTAGATGCCAACGGATTGGATAAACAATTAAATTCTGTAGTCGGCAATGTAAAAAGCGGATTAAGCAACCTTATGAGTGGTGTTGTTGGGCCTGCACTTGCTGGACTTGCTGGAGCAGGATTTGTTCAATCTTTTGCAGATGAAATAACACAGGTAAGCAGTTTAAGCGACGCTTTGGGTGTAAATATTGAAACATTATCTGCGTGGAGGACCGCAGCAGAAATGGCAGGTGTCGAAGCGGATGAAGTAGGAGAAATCTTCGCAGACTTCAATGACTGGATGGTAGACGCTAAGTTTAATGAAGGCGGTGCAATGTACACAGACTTTATATCTAACGGTTTATTACCAGCAGTTACAGACGCAAATGGAGAGATGAAAAAAACCGAAGATTATATCTTAGAATTTGCAGACGCATTGCATAACATGGACCAAGCACAAGCAAGTGGTATTGCCCGTCAGATTGGTGTGTCAGATTTAAAGACTGCCACATGGCTACAACAAGGCGGGGACGCTATTCGCAGACAGTTAGAACTTGCAAAAGAAATCGGAACATTTACGGAAGAGGACGCATTGGCGGCTAAAGAATATTCTATGTCTGTTACAGTGCTAACGCATAGTATAAAAATGGGATTATTGCCTATTTTTAGGGCAATTGTTCCTATTCTAACAAATATAGCCAAAGGTTTTAGAGAGCTAGTAAAGCAGGTTGAACCTTCTATTAGTTCTTTTGGTAAAACGCTAGGTGATGTATTTACCCAAGCTTCTAGCATTGTTGGTAGTGCGTTTAAAATTTTAGCAGATAATATTATAGCCATTGCACCATTGCTCGCTGGTCTTGGCATTATGAAGCTAGTAAGTGTGTTTAAAAATATGGCTGTAGCCATAAAAACAGCTTCAATAGCTGCTAAAGCTTTTATTTTTTCGCCTTGGGGTGCTGTTTTAACTGCACTTGTAGCAATTGGTTTTGCGGTGCAAGAGTTTATAAAATGGCTTAATGGCGGAGATAGTGTATTATCTGGATTCTTTGAAACCATCTTTGGAGGTACAGATAATGCAAAAGCTATGTTGGATGATATTTATAATACTTTTATGAATGTTGTATCTAATTTTATGGATACTTTTTCGGAATTGGTACCACATTTTGAAGAGTTAGGAAAGGCTATCATGAACTTATTTAACACCGTAGTTGGTGGTGAAGGTTTTGATATGTTTGTAACAATTCTTGTAAGTGTTATTGGTTTCATCATGAGTGTAATTACAGGATTAATTAATTTCCTTTCAAATAATTCTGGAAATATAGCTGGTATTATTGGATTTATTATAGATGTTTTAACTGGAATAATAGGTGTTATCACTTCTGTTGTAGAAGCCATTAATAGCGGTATAACGTCAGCAATAGAAATCTTTAATACATTAGGTGCTGTTATAGAGCAAATAGGGAATATAATATCAACAATTTTTAATACAATGGCAGGGGCTTTTAATTCATTTGTAAGTGCCGTTTCGTCTGGAGCAAGTACAATAATAGGCTGGATTTCTAATATCTTGAGTAAATTAGCGGAGCTTGCTTCTAACTCTTTATCAGGGAAAGTTATAGGCTCTATTGGCGGCGGTGTATCGGCATTATTTAGCGGCGGAAGCGGCGGAAATAACAATTACGGCTCTACTAATATTGATATAAGAAATTATGGAATTAAGGGAGTGGAGGATTTAGGTAAAAATGATTGGGGTATATACCCTGCAATAGGAGGACAAAAATGAGCACTATAATACCTTCTAATAATGATTACCGAAATTCGGCAGATACGGGCTGGAGTTTTTCAGATGACATTTTGCCTAATGCTTCCATTTTTGATTTATCCATAAGGTGCGGTGGCTCGGTTGTATCTAGTCCAATCGAGGAAGGGAGCTTCTTTAGTTACAACAAAACAACTGAACCGATAGAAATAACCGCAACATTGAGCTTTTCGGGTACTAATACATTTTTGCAATCTGTATTGAATAGGTTAAATAACTTAAAAAATTCCGTAACGACATTTTCTATAAAAACGCCTATGTATGAATACAGAAACATGAACTTAGAAAGCTATGATTATGCTTTTAGGCGTGAAGACGGTTTAGGTGTTCTATATATAAACGCTACCTTTATAGAAATACGAGAAGTTAATTTAACTTATTCAGACGGCGCAATCACGCCAGAACAGACAAAAGATATATCAGCTTCCAGTGAACAGCAAGGCGGATTAAAACAAACTAGCCAGCCAACACAAACACAGCAAGACGCAGGAAAAATAACACTAGGAAATATAATAAATATTATGCAGTTATAAGGGGTGATTATATGCAAGTTATACCGTTGGAAACAGTACCTAACCAGAGCTTTAATATTGTGCTAGGCGAATATAATTGCATAGTACACCTTTATCAGCGTGGTGATTATCTGTATATGGATTTAACGGCGGATAGTGTTGTTATAAGGCAAGGTGCAATATGTTTAACGGATATAAATTTATTAAATTATGCCAATATGAATTTTAGCGGTATTTTATTTTTTACCGATTTAGCGGGATTGCACGGGATACCGAATTATGAAGAATTAGGCTCTAGGTATGTATTGTTTTTTGCTACGGAGGACGAATTAAATGTTTAGTATAAAGACAGTACGAGTTACGGCACAATTGCAAAAAGGTCAATTTTCAGGGAGCGGCAATACCGTTGTTATAGAGAACTTGCCTATCACGATAGACATAACCAAACAAGGCGGCGAGGATAAAAACAAGGCGGAAATAACCATAGAAAATTTAAGGCTGGATACCGTTAAACAATTAACAGTATTGAGTTTCAAACGTCTTGAAACATATAACAATGTCGTAAAAATAGAAGCTGGGAACAAAGGTACTGAACTATCTACTATCTTTTCAGGTGAGGTTACAAGTTCTATTCCAGAAATAAGCAACAATGGCACATTATCCTTAAAAATGGAAGTTATGGCAGGTTATTACCCTGCTTTAATACCTGCTAAGCCTGTAAGCGTGCAGGGTGCTACCACGATAGAAAAATTGATGGCGCAATTTGCAAAAGAAGCTGGATATGACTTTGAAAACAAGAATATTACTGGTAGCGTTTCAAATTGCGTATTTATCGGAAGCCCTATAGCAAAAGCACGGACACTAGCAAGACAGACGGGCATAGACTTATTAATAGACAACAACAAATTCACGATACAAACGTTTAATGCGCCGAAAGACGGGGCGATACCTTTAATATCAGCAAAAAATGGTATGATTGGTTACCCGTCTTTTTCTTCTGACGGCATAGATGTTAAATGTGAGTTCAATAGTAACCTAAATGTAGGTGGATATTTTAAATTAGATACAATACTACCTTTTGCAAGCGGTGAATGGCAAATAGTTAAATTAACACACCATTTGGAAGCCTATAAACCTAATAGCGGGGCATGGGAAACCACTGTAAGCGGAGTATTACCGGGAAGTGATACGAGTGCCAAATAAGAAAAATGATACAGCTTTAACGGGTAATAATAATATATATAGCAATACAAGTATGTATAATGCGCTAGATTTCATGATGAATAACAATCAAAATCAGATTGCAACGGCGATACCTGTTAAGGTTGTAGGGGTGCAAAAAGGTGATATAAGTTCACCAGTTGGATATGTAGATGTATTACCGCTTGTAACGTTTGTATCGGGTAGTAATGAAGCAATAGAGCCTGTTAATCTTTATCATTTACCATATTACAGGGTACAAGGTGGAAAAGTAGCAATAGTTACAGACCCCGTGGAAGGTGATAAGGGTTTAGCGGTTTTTGCACAAAGTGATTGCAGTACCGTAACATCTGAAACCACCGAACCACAGCAACCGGGCTCACAACGGAAACACAGCCAATCGGACGGCTTTTATATCGGAGGTTTTTTAAATCAAGCCCCAACGTGCTATTTGGAATTAACGCAGGATAATAAAGCTGTTTTACACGCTACAGGCGGTATACAAATAGACGGAAATATAAATGTTAATGGCTCTATAAAAACAACAGGGGACGTAGTAGCGGGAAGTATAAGCCTTCAAGGACACATTCACGGAAATGTTAGAAGTGGCGACAGCACCACAGGCAGACCGCAATAAAAAGGGGTGATATTTTGCCGTTTACTTTAGCACTAAATAAGAATTGGGATATTTATGTAAACGAAAACGGAGATATTGCGACAATAGATAATACTTATGCCATAGCACAAAACGCCGCTAATGCAGTAAGATTGTTCACGAATGACGCATATTTCGACACACAGCGGGGCATACCGCATTATGATATAGAATTAGGCAATAAAGCTATTCCGAATAGGAGTACACTAACAAACAGAATTAAAAACGCAATACTTGAAATAGAAAACGTAGATGATGTTGAAGTGGTATTGGAGTTCAATAATAAAACTCGCACATACGGCGGAAATATCTATATTACGACAACAGACAGCACTACAATTCAGATTGAGTTATAAATGAGGTGGAATAATTGGCAGTTACTTTTAATCCCGAAACAGGGCTTGTTGTAGATGACGGCGAAACGGTGAGAAATAATATTGCTACCGAATGGAAAAAAGCCTTTAAAATAGATGAAACAACACCAGAATTAAACACAGAGCCAGAAACGCCAGCAGGGCAATTAATAGACGGCATAGCGGCTCTAGTTATAGCAAAAGATAATTCTATTTTGTTTCTTAGCAACATGTTTAATCCAGAAACAGCAGTCGGAGTATTTCAAGACGCATTAGGGAAGATTTATTTCATAAACAGACATATTGCTCAATCTACGGTTGTAACATGTACATGCAGAGGGTTGCAGGGAACGCAAATACCAGCAGATTCAATTGTTCAAGATGTAAACGGCAATCAATTTTCTAGTAATGCGGCGGCTACTATCGGGGAAAATGGCATGGTTGATGTAGAATTTTCTTGCTTAAATACGGGAGCTATCGAAGTAAACGCAAACGCCGTAAACAAAATAATTACCGTTATTCCGGGATGGGACAGCGTTATAAATAACACGGCTGGGATAATCGGTAGAGATAGAGAAACACAGGCGGAATTTGAACAACGCAGATATCAGAGTGTTGCTAAAAATTCACATGGCATGGCTGAAAGTGTCGGGGGAAGTGTAAACGATTTAGACGGTGTAATTGCTTGTAGAATTGAGCAAAACCGCACAGATGAAATAGTTTATATGTATGGAGTAGAAATACCACCTCATTCAATTTATTTGTCTGTATACGGCGGTAATTCACAAGAAATAGGCTTAACTATTCACCAAAAATTATCGGACGGTTGCGGCACAGCAGGAAATACAAGTGTTGAAATTATAGACCAATATGACGGCTCTTACCATACGTATTATTATACGGTGCCGGTTCAGCAAGATGTTTATCTTAAAGTAACGGTTACACCTTTCACGGAATACGATATAGACGCAGTAAAACAAGCTATTATTAAAAATTTCTACGGTGAATTACAAGATACTATTCGTGTTAAAATGGGCGATACTTTATATTCAGCAAGGTTTTATCAACCTGCTTTAAATGCTGGATTAACTAATTTGCAAAAAATAGATATTGCCCTTAATAATCAAAATTATAGCGATTATATAGATGTTCCACTTAATGTCATGCCCGTGTTGTCGGAAGAAAATATAGTATTTTCGGAGGGACAATTATAATATGGCAGATAATACAAATAACATAGACAATCAGGAATATATTATTTCACAATATAGTAATAGTCCTACAATAAAATCCATATTAGATTATTTTTCAATTGATATTGCAACAGATAAGGATATTGCTTCTTTTTTACAAAACATAATGGACATAGACACGGCTAACGGAGTAGGACTGGACGTATTGGGGCGAATTATAGGTATATCCAGAACAGCACCGTTTTATGACGGAACGAGTATTACCTTGAATGATGAAGATTATAGAGATTTATTAAAATTTAAAGCCTTAGCCAATATTTCAGATAGCACAATGGAAAATTTATGCAAGGCTACTGTAGAGCTTTATAAAAATAGATATCAGATGTTTGTACTACAGAAAAATAAAGAAGGAACGTTATCGAACGGCGATAAATACAATACAACGCCTATGCAGGTGCGTTTTGTGTGGCGTGCTAACTCTATCACGAATGTCGATAGGGTTCTTTTTTATAATGGTATGCTTGCACTTCTAGCGGCTGGCGTTGGTTGGGATGTATTAGTTGTATCGGAAGACCCGATATTCGGTTTTTGCGGTAGTGAATTAAATCCGTTTAATCAAGGTGTATTCGTAACATTAAGCGACCTTGATTATAGTAATATTTTAGGCTTTAGAGGTAGCCACCTTAATACATTTAAAAATGGCGTATTTAATTATTTAAAACAGTAAGGAGGAATTTTAATTATGGCAATAGTAAATCAGCCTACACCTTTATCGAATGAATTGGCGTGGAATGGTGATAAAAACCCTATTCCAGATACAAACGACGGCTCTAAAGGATTATTTTCCATTGAATATGGATTTCCTTATGTAACACAGCAACCACTTGCTCAAGGCGGTATACCGCCGCAGAGAAACGATTTCAACGGTGTTTTAAATTTATTGAGTAAGTTCATTAGATACTTTCAAAACGGCGGTGTATTTGCTTATAGTGAAAATATGGATTATTCGATTGGTATGCTAGTAAGAAGTGGCGATAGATTATATGTATGTAAAGCTGAAAACGGTGCTAACACGTCCGCAGGTGTCCAAAATATTTCTAATTCCAATTACTGGAATGAAATTACATTAGAAGACACCTTGAGCGACACATTGGTTAATCAATTGAAAACTGTACTTGTTACTGAAGCAAAAACAGCCGCAAACACCGCAGACTGGAACACATTGACAGAAAGTAGAACTTACAAAATATCTGGAGCGACATTTGCCGCAGACAAGCACCAACCTGTTGGAGCAGTTGGTACAGGCGAGCTTATAGTGCTGAAAAACGGAGATGACACCATTGCACAGGTATATTATGCTAATTCCGTCGCCTACGATAAAGCAGGTGCATACCATCGTATTAATATAGGTGGAACGTGGACAGATTGGGTATATAACATAACAAACAAAGGCGGTAGTGTAACTGGCAATTTTGATATAAATGGGAAG
>OGGE01001264.1_pt1 | contig 16343 bp, 13 predicted proteins | sample 1571121 | NCBI WGS metagenome assembly OGGE01 (sample SAMEA2581959, study PRJEB24529) | metagenome | biome: Human gut stool | place: China | collected 2011
CCCAAGGTCTTTCACCCATTTATGAGCAAGCTCATATGGGCTTAGACCTTTTGACCCTGGTATCATAAAATATGACAATAACCCAGTAGTCACGACAGCAGGTAAGAATAAACAGGCCGTAAGCAGACGTCGGTATCATAGCGTCCTAAGGGACACATTGCGCAAGTACTTTTCACGCTTATGTACCGCTACGCTCTGCGACATGAGCGCATCGTACTAAAGTATGAGCGTGCCGCGTTTCTTACCTGCTGTCGTGACTACGGAGACGCAAAAGCGGCTCCTGGCCCCAATGGAGGCTACGGACTAATTGTATAAATCATACCATCTTCTCTCCTCTAGCACAATTCCAAAAAAAATATAAAATAATTGTTGACATTCCTAGCGGAATAGTATAGCATAAATTCATAACATCCCTATCAGATAAGTAGGAAATGGAAAGCGAACACAATTTTCAAGTATAAGGAGGATTTCATTATGAGTAAGATTTACACATCCGCAACCCAGCTGATCGGACATACACCCCTTTTAAAAGTAAACAATTACTTGAAAGACCAGAACATCGAAGGTGTAGAACTTCTGGCAAAGCTGGAGTATTTCAATCCCGCAGGAAGCGTTAAGGACAGAATCGCACTGGCAATGATCGAGGATGCTGAGAAGAAGGGCATCTTAAAGGAAGGCTCCACCATCATCGAGCCCACCTCCGGCAACACCGGTATCGGTCTGGCAAGTGTAGCTGCTGCCAAGGGCTACCGGACCATTTTAACCCTTCCCGAGACCATGAGTGTAGAACGTCGTAACCTCCTGAAAGCTTATGGCGCAGAACTGGTACTGACCGAAGGTGCCAAAGGCATGAAGGGTGCCATTGCCAAGGCAGAAGAGCTGGAGAAATCCATCCCGGGAGCCGTGATCCTCGGACAGTTTGATAACCCCGCGAACCCCGCTGCACATGCAGCTACCACCGGTCCCGAGATCTGGGAAGACACCGATGGCAAGGTAGACATCTTCGTAGCAGGCGTAGGTACCGGCGGAACCGTGACCGGTATCGGCACATATTTAAAATCCAAGAACCCCAATGTGAAGGTCGTAGCAGTAGAACCTGCGGATTCTCCCGTACTTTCCGGCGGACAGCCCGGACCGCATAAGCTGCAGGGTATCGGCGCAGGATTCGTTCCTTCCGTTCTGAATACCGGCATTTATGATGAGATCTTTACCGTTACTACCGATCAGGCATTTACCACCGGCCGCCTCATCGCTCATAAGGAAGGTATCCTGGTAGGAATCACCTCCGGCGCAGCTCTGTACGCAGCAGCACAGATCGCAAAACGCCCTGAAAATGCAGGCAAAACAGTCGTAGCATTGCTTCCCGATTCCGGTGACAGATACCTGTCCACCCCTATGTTTGCAGAAGCTTAAGACGAAATTTGCAGAACTGGACAGACTTGCATTCTTGTGTTAGAATGTATGGCATGGTACTAGGAATTCAAGGAATTTGCGCTTTTCTCCCCTTAAAAGCGCGAACCTGGAATGGAGGAACTTATGGAACCGATCATTCAGATCAAGAATGTAACAAAAACTTTTATTGGTAAAGATAATCAGGTAGAAGCCTTAAAGGGTATCAGCCTGGATATCAACAAGGGAGACATCTACGGCATCATCGGTATGAGTGGTGCCGGAAAATCTACCCTGGTACGTTGCCTGAACTATCTGGAGAAGCCCACCACGGGAACCGTAGTCGTAGAAGATCAGGATCTTTCGACACTGACTGAGGCCGAACTTCGTAAGGTTCGTACAGGCATTGCGATGATCTTTCAGCATTTTAATCTGCTCATGCAGAGAAGTGTTCTGGACAATGTATGCTTTCCCATGGAGATCGTGGGTGTGAAGAAGCAGACAGCCAGAAAGCGCGCTATGGAACTGCTCGAGATTGTAGGACTGAAGGAAAAGGCAGACGCTTATCCTTCCCAACTCTCCGGTGGACAGAAGCAGCGTGTGGCAATCGCAAGAGCTCTTGCCAATACGCCGAAGATCCTGCTGTGTGACGAGGCGACCAGTGCGCTGGATCCCACGACGACCAAGGAGATCCTGAAATTATTACAGGACATCAACAAACAGTACGGCATCACCATCGTGATCATCACTCATGAGATGGCTGTGGTACAGGAGATCTGTTCCCATGTAGCCATTATCGATGCCGGAGAACTGGCAGAGCACGGTACTGTGGAAGAGGTATTTTCCAGACCCCAGTCTCAGGCAGCCAGAAAACTGGTATTTATGGTAGATCCCAAGGCAAAGGAAATGTCCGGCAAACGCTGCATCCGCATTGTTTTCACTGAGAATTCTTCTTTTGAACCTGTGATCGCCAATATGGTGCTGGAGTGCAAGGCTCCCGTTAATATCCTGTTAGCGGATACCAAGGACATCGGCGGTATCGCCCATGGACAGATGATCCTGCAGCTGCCGGAGGATGAAATGGCAGCGAACAAGATGATCCATTATTTACAGGAGAGAAAACTGGAAGTGGAGGAGCTGAAAGACTATGTGGGATAACGCAACGATTATGATGCTGGTGGAAGGCACCTTTGTTACTTTGTATATGACCCTTGTTTCCACATTTATGGGGTATGTACTCGGACTTCCTATGGGAATTGCCCTGGTGATCACTGCACCGAAGGGACTGCGTCCGAACAAGATCATTTATAAGATTCTGGATGTGATAGTCAACATTGTGCGAAGCATTCCGTTTTTGATTTTGTTGATCATGATCATCCCTTTGACCCGTATCATTGTAGGAAAGAGCTACGGTCCGACGGCTACCATCGTTCCTCTGACTCTGGCAGCGGCACCGTTCATTGCCAGAATGGTGGAATCTTCTCTGTTGGAGGTAAATCACGGAGTGATTGAAGCAGCACAGAGCATGGGAGCTAACCTGTGGACGATCATCTGGAAGGTTATGCTGGCAGAATCCAGAACCTCATTGCTTGTGAATGCGACCATTGCACTGGGAACAATCTTAGGCTACTCCGCTATGGCAGGTGCCGTAGGTGGAGGCGGACTCGGTGATATTGCGATCCGATATGGTTATTATCGTTACCAGACCGATATTATGCTGGTGACAGTAGTATTGTTGGTACTGTTGGTACAGCTGCTGCAATATATCGGAATGACGATTTCCAAGAAATTGGATAAGAGAACCCGTTAGGGAAAACGAAAAGATTGAGGCAGATGTAAGGCATCTGATTCAATAGACTAAAATTTTTTACCAAAAGATTTAGGAGGAGAAGAATTATGAAAAAGAAAGTGATTGCTTTGATTGCAGTTGCAGCATTGTCCGTGAGCGCACTGACCGGCTGCGGCAGCAATGAAACAGCTGCGCAGACCAGCGAGGCAGCTGCAACAACAGCTAACCAGGAAACCGCTGCCCAGACTACCGAGGCAACAGAAAGCAAGGAAGTAGCTGACACTGATACCACTATCAAGGTAGCTGCAAGTGCAGTACCTCATGCAGAGATCCTGGAGGCAGCAAAGCCTCTGTTAGCGGAGCAGGGTTATACTCTGGAGATTCAGATTTTTGATGACTATGTACAGCCTAATTTAGTAGTAGAGTCCGGTGATTTCGATGCAAACTACTTCCAGCATATCCCTTATCTGGAGAGCTTCAACGAGGAGAAAGGTACCCATCTGGTAAATGCCGGCGGTATCCATTACGAGCCCTTCGGACTGTATCCCGGAACCGAGACCAGCTTAGACAACATTGACAATGCAACTATCGCAGTACCCAACGATACCACCAATGAGGCACGTGCTCTGTTACTGTTACAGGATAACGGTTACATCACCCTGAAGGATGGTGTGGGTCTGACTGCTACTACCAAGGATATCGTAGAGAACCCTCACAACATCACCTTCGTAGAGCTGGAAGCAGCACAGGTTCCCAGAACCCTTCCAGAGGTATCCTTCGGTGTCCTGAACGGCAACTATGCTATGGAAGCAGGCCTGACTGTTGCAGACGATGCTCTGCTGTATGAGAGCGATGATTCCGAAGCAGCCGCTACTTATGTAAATGTAATCGCTGTTAAGGAAGGCAACGAGAATCTGCCTAAGATCAAGGCACTGGTAGATACCCTGAAGTCCGATGAGATCAAGCAGTTCATCAATGACAATTATAACGGTGGCGTTATCCCTTACAAGTAAGGTGAAGTGCCAGTAAAGTAATGCGAAAATCCGGAGAGCATTCCATCAAGTAGCATTCATGGGTGCTCTCCTGATTTTTCTGTTGTTTCCACAAATCCTATATGAACTCTGGGAAAAGAGAAAAGAAGATAGAATCTGTGGAAACCGTGGAAAATTTGGAGCAGTTCAGAATCGCTTTGGTATAAGCCGGCGGACATTAAAAGTGAAACAGAGCAGGAAGATGCTCGGAAATGAGGATAGGATGAAAATTTCAACCAAAGGAAGATATGCAGTACGTGTCATGCTGGATCTGGCATTGAACAACAACGGAGAGTGTATCAAGGTAAAAGAAATTGCTGCCAGACAGGGGATTTCCGAAAAGTATCTGGAGCAGATCATTGCTGTTTTGAACAAGGCAGGTTATGTAAAAAGCGTCCGTGGTGCCCAGGGCGGTTATCGTATTGCCAAGGATCCGGCAGATTTTACTGTAGGAATGATCTTACGACTGACGGAAGGCTCACTGGCTCCGGTGGCATGTCTGGAGGAAGGCGCTGATATCTGCGAACGATGTGATACCTGTGAGACTCTGGAGGTATGGCAGGAATTGTATGATGCAGTGAACAAGGTAGTGGACGGAGTCACCATTGCGGATCTGGTGGAACGACGGAACAAGCGCCTGGAGAATCTGGATTACTCCATATAAAGATAGGAATAATAGAAGACAATAACGCAGCCCGACAGGAGATCCTGCCGGGCTGTTTTTTGGGTTTGCAGAGAATGAAAGGGGGTCATTCCTGCAGAAAATGTTAACTGGGGGAATGAATGGTTAACAACTCAAGTATATCGAGAGAACTGCCCATTGTCAACGAATGTTGTATGTTGGTTGACAAACTTTCATCGACAAATATCGCGTAATTCGGATTTTCCATACATATAGTAATAAAAACTACATAAAACAACATAAAACACCACGAAATGAAATATAATAACAAAAACTCATTGCTTTTTACTCCACAACGTGGTAAGCTAAACTCTGCAAACAAGTAGAAAGGTGTATGCGATAATGAGCGAAGCATTTCATATTATATCAGACGGTTCCTGTGATCTTCCCATGGAGCTGACCAAAGAAAAAGACATTACGGTAGTTCCCTTTTATGTATCTTTTGAAGAGGGGAAATACCAGAAGGAAATGATAGAGATCGGTGTCCGTGAGTTCTATCAGGAAATGGTGGATCACCCGGATGTATATCCGAAGTCTTCCATGCCTTCCGTGCAGGATTATGTAGATGCATTTCTTCCTTTTGTCAAGGCGGGAACTCCCATTATCTGCATCTGTATCACCACCAAGTTCAGCGGCTCCATGCAGTCTGCTCTGAATGCAAAAGCGATCCTGGAAGAGGAATATCCCAATGCACAGATTTATGTCTGCGACTCTACTGTGAATACCGTATTGCAGGGCATCTATGTATTGGAAGCGGTACGCCTTAGAGATGCGGGGAAGAGTTACCAGGAGAGTATCGATCGCCTGAATGAGATCAAGAACTCCGGCAGAATCTTTTTCACCGTAGGAAATATGGAATATTTAAAGCACGGCGGACGTATCGGCAAAGTAGCCAGCGTGGCCGGCAGCCTGCTTGGCATCAAGCCCATCATTACCTTAAAAGAGGGAGAAATCTTCCCCTCCGGTATCGGCAGAAGCCGTCGCAAGACGGTAGATAAAAATATCGATCTGCTGTTAGCATATTTTGCAGAGGAAAAGGCAGATATTGCCAATTACAGCGTCTGCGTGGGATATGGCTACGATTATGAAGAAGCCGTAGAGTTCCGCGACAGACTGGCAGGCAGACTGAAAGAAAAGGGATACGACATCGACACCATTCCCATCATCCAGATCGGTGCCACCATTGGCGTACACACCGGACCTTATCCGTTGGGAATCGGTGTCGTGAAGAGAGCTATTTAAAATTTATTTCACCCTGGCAGGCATTTAATAATTCCTGCACATTTTCAAAAGCATAGTCCGGCAGATATTGGGTATTCGGCTCCCCCTCGGGAGTCAGAATATCCTTTTTTTGTGCCTCGCCGGTGAAGAGAACACAGGTGTCCACACCACCGTTGATGCCGCAGGCAATATCGGTGTACAGACGATCGCCAACCACCAGAGTCTCCTCGGGAGTGAAGCCGGAGACTTCAAGGCAAAGCTTTACGACCTCTTTGCTGGGCTTGCCCAGATAGATGGGCTGTTTGTCTGTGGTGGCGGTGATCATGTCGCAGATGGCACCGCAATCGGGGATAAAGCCGAAGTCGATGGGGCAGCGCAGATCCGGGTTGGTGCCGTAGAAAGGAACATCCTGGGTGAATAAAATCTTGCAGACTTCGGTAAGCTTTGCATAATTTAATTCACTGTCATAGGCAACGACCACGCAGTCAATGCTGTCCTCGCAGACCTCGGTTACCCAGAGGCCATTCTTTCGCAGTTCCGCCACAAAGGAAGCGGTTCCCAGAACGAAGATTTTCTTGTCTGCATAATTCTCCTTCAAAAAACGCAGCGTCATATAGCCGGAGGTGATGAACTGATCCTCCGTGCTGTCCAGGTGAAATGCATCGTGGAATTTTTTCACATAGTCCAGTCCGCTTTTTGTGGAATTGTTGGTAATGTAATAAGCCCTGCCGCCGATGGCCTGAATGTAGCGGAGAAGATCCGCACTTCCCTCATACAAGGTATCGCCTACGGCAATGGTGCCGTCGATATCGAACAGGAAAAGCTTTTTATCTTTCAGACGAGCCAGCTTTGCGGCATCGCTGTAAATGTGCTTCGGGTCAAAAGTATCCATAATTATCCTCATTTCTAAGCATCAAACGCTCAGGTTCATGTTAGCAACGAATATCCCCACTGTCAAGGAAAAGACGGCTTCTGGAGGGAAACGTGAGTGGAATTGCGGAGGCATTTATGGTATGATGGGCATAGGCATGAGCTGTGTTGCCTGTGGCTCTTATGGAATTCGACAGATTGCATACAAGATTGCGCAAGGGACATGGGAAATAGGATGAAGTGATTTAACGACTACAATTAAAAAGGACAACATTACGGTTATGGACGAAAAGAAAGATAAAGGTTTACAGGGAAATGAGAAAATAGAGGAGGCAATTCTGGCATTACAGCAGGAGCCGACAGAAGAACTTCTGGCGCATGCTCTGACGGTGGTGCGCAGACGTATGCGGGAGCAGGGACAGCTTATCGTGGCGGTGGAACCGCCCTCAGCAGATGTGCAGGAAGCGGTGACACAGGCCGCCGGAACTGCCATGCGCCTGCAGGCGGTGCAGACCTCCGATGGGAAAAAATGGTGGTCGGCCTTCACCGGATTTGAGGAAGAATTAAAGGGAAGCGGCAGCGTAATGTCCACTTTTCTCACGGATATGGAGCAGCTGTTCCGCATGACGTTGACTGCCGATGATATCGAGGGTGTGATCCTGAATCCCTGGAACCGGACGTTGATGCTGGACAAGCGGTTCCTGCATATTATTCTTGGAGAATAGCAAAAGAGGGAGAAGCGGAGCATGACAGAGAGCTATGAACTGCCCGTGCTTTTTACGGACGATGAATGCAAGGCTTATGCCGCATGGGGCATGAAAAAAGAAAAAGTACTGATGCCGTTTGTCCTGATCACTATACTGATCTATATGGTAGCAACCGTGCTGGTAGTGATGAAGGTCTGGGGTGTGCGGGAGAGTGACCATCTGCTGTTCCAGATGCTGTTGTGGGGTGACTGGATTCCGGAACTGACGGGAGCGCTAGCGGTTTTCATGACGATCCTGTTACTGGGACCGTTGAACTTTATACTGGATAAATTATGGAAAAAACCGGCAGAGCCCATGTGGCTGTGTGTAGTACCGGAGGGTGGGACTGTGAAGGTCACTGCCGTGAGAGGTCTGGAAGGTAATCCTCGTACACCGGCAGAGACCTATCCACTGACGGAACTGGAAACCTTTTTAAACCCGGCGGACAACACGATCTGCTATCAGAAGAAATGGTATCGGATCGGGGAAAATACCATAGAAAATATTTATCCGCCGGAAAAACAGCATCCATGGATGGATCACCCGGAAAATAAAGCCAGCGGCATCATCGATGTACAGAGACTTATGGAGATCCTGAAAGGGTACGAAGCGTCTCTGAAGGCTGCCCGGAAGGAATGTGAATGGATGGAAAAGCACGGCGGATAGAACGAATAGATGACAGAAAAGCGGATAAAAATTATGACCGGGATAAGATGGCATAAGACAAATCAGGAAAGAGGTAGGGAAAATATGAAACTGATCTCATGGAATGTGAACGGGCTGAGAGCCTGCATGCAGAAGGGATTTCTGGATTTCTTTCAGGAAACGGATGCAGATATTTTCTGCTTACAGGAGACAAAATTGCAGGAGGGACAGATCGCACTGGATCTGCCCGGATATCATCAGTATTGGAATTACGCAGAGAAAAAGGGCTATTCCGGCACTGCAATTTTTACAAAGGAAGAGCCCATACAGGTGACTTACGGCATCGGCGTGGAGGAACACGACCATGAGGGCCGGGTGATCACTGCAGAGTATTCGGAGTTCTATTTTGTGACAGTCTATGTACCGAACGCCCAGAGAGAACTGACGAGACTGGAATACCGCATGCAGTGGGAAGCGGATTTCCTGGCGTATCTTAAGAAGCTGGAAGAGAAAAAACCGGTGATCTATGCGGGAGACCTGAACGTGGCGCATCAGGAAATCGACCTGAAAAATGCGAAGACCAACCGTGGCAATGCGGGCTTCACTGATGAAGAGAGAGCCTGCTTTTCGAAGGTACTGGAGAACGGATTTATCGATACGTTCCGCTATTTTTATCCGGACCTGACCGGGGTGTATTCCTGGTGGTCTTATATGTTCCAGGCGAGAGCAAAAAATGCCGGATGGAGAATTGATTATTTCGTGGTATCGGAGTGTCTGAAAGACCGTCTGGCGGATGCGAAGATCCACACGGAAATTTTGGGATCGGATCATTGTCCCATTGAACTGGATCTGAAATAAACGGACAGCATAACGGAGGAGACTTATGAGCTTACGTTTCTGTTTTGGCCCTTCCGGGTCGGGCAAAAGCCACAGAATCTATGAAGAGATCATGCAGCGGGCGGCAGAGGAACCGGGCAGGAATTTCCTGATCATTGTGCCGGATCAGTTCACCATGCAGACCCAGAAGGATCTGGTCATGCGCAGTGACCGGGATGGCATCCTGAATATCGATGTCCTGAGCTTCGGCCGACTCAGCCACCGCATTCTGGAGGAAGTGGGGACCAAAGAGATGCCGGTACTGGATGACACCGGCAAAAGCCTGGTGCTGCAAAAAGTGGCGGCGGATCTGAAGGAACAGCTTCCGGCCATGGGAAGTCTCCTGCACAAGCAGGGCTATATCCATGAGGTGAAAAGTGCGATCTCCGAGTTCATGCAATACGGTATCAGCACACAGGATATGGACAAGCTGATCACCAGTGCACAGAAGCGTGGCGCGCTGGCCATGAAACTGAAAGACTTAAAGACTCTGTACCGGGGCTTTCAGGATTATATCAGGGATCATTTTATCACCACCGAGGAGACACTGGATGTACTGCGCAGATCCCTGTCCAAATCAAAGATCTTAAAGGGCAGTGTAGTGGTGTTTGACGGCTTTACGGGATTTACTCCCATACAGAACCGGCTGATCCAGGAACTGATGCGCGTGTGCGCAGAGACCATCGTTACCGTGACCATTGGAGTGGGAGAGGATCCGTATAAAATGGATGGTGAACAGAAGCTGTTCCATCTGAGCAAGAAGACGGTGGCGGATCTGGAAAAGCTGGCAGCGGAGGCAGAGGTAGAGCGGGGAGAGGATCTCTTTGTCAAGGGGGGGCCCAATCGCTTCGCCAAGGCACCGGCATTACACTATCTGGAACAGAATCTGTTCCGGTATCAGTATGAACCGTATGCGGGAGAACAGCAGGAGATCCATATGTTTGAAGCCCTTTCCCCCAGAGAGGAAGTCCACCAGACAGCGCTGTACATCCGGCACCTGATCAGAGAGCAGGGGATGACCTACCGGGACATTGCCGTGGTCATCGGAGATCTGGAAGGATACGCTTCCTATGTGGAAACAGAATTCGGACAGCTGGAGATCCCATGTTTCCTGGACCGTACCAGAGGGATCGTGCTGAATCCCATGATCGAATATATCAAGAGCGCATTGCAACTGTATATTAAGGACTTTTCCTATGATACGGTGTTTCATTTTCTGCGCAGCGGCATGGCGGATATTTCCAGAGAAGAGATTGATGAGCTGGAAAACTATGTGATCCGCACCGGAGCGAGAGGCTATCGGACCTATAGCCGTCTGTTTACCCGCAGAACAGAAGAAATGCAGGGAAATGCGGAGGGGAGCGAACAGGCGGAAGAGAAGACCATGGAGCGTCTGAACCGTATCCGGCAACAGTTCATGGATGCGGTGGAGATTCTGCACATGGGAAGCCAGGAAAAGGCTGGAGACTATGTCAGCCATCTGTACGATTTCCTGGAACAGAATCAGGTGCAGCAAAAGCTTTTGAACTATCAGCAGCAGTTTGAAAAAGAGGGAGACTTATCCAGAGCCAGAGAGTATGCACAGATTTACCGGCTGGTCATGGATCTGCTGGATCAGGTCTATGAACTGTTGGGAGAGGAAGAAATCTCCAGACAGGAATTTGCGGATATTTTAGAGGCCGGTTTCGGCGAGATCACTGTCGGTACGATCCCTCAGAACGTGGATCGTATCGTGGTGGGCGATATGGAGCGAACCCGTCTGAAACAGGTGAAGGTATTGTTTTTCCTGGGAGTCAATGACGGAAATATTCCGAAAAATGCTTCCAAGGGCGGGATCATTTCGGATATGGATCGGGAATTCCTGATTGAATCCGGGACGGAGATGGCACCCAGCCCTAGACAGCAGATGTATATCCAGAGATTATATCTGTATCTGAATATGACCAAGCCCTCAGAACAGCTGTATCTGTCCTATGCCAAGGTAAACAGTGAAGGAAAGGGCATAAGACCGTCCTACCTGATCGATACGGTGCGGAAGCTGTTCCCGGCAATGAGCGTGGAGTATCCCCAGAACCGCAGCCGCCTGGAACAGATCGAGGGCAGACAGGAAGGTGCCAGATATCTGGCGGAGGAACTGCGGGAATATGTGGAAGGAACCCTGCCGGAAGAAGAGAGGCAGGACTTCTATCTCATGTACCGTGCCTACGAGGCGGATGCGGCGGGCAGAGATCTGCTGACCCGGGCGGCATTTCGCAGATACAGGGAGAGCGGTCTGTCCCGGATCGTGGCCAGAGCATTGTACGGACAGCAGCTGGAAAACAGTGTCAGCCGTCTGGAAACTTATGCTGCCTGTGCCTGCAGACACTTTTTGCAATATGGTCTTTCCCTGCAGGAACGGGAAGAATTCGGCTTCGAGGCTTCGGATATGGGTACGGTATATCATGCAGTACTGGAAAACTTTGCAGGAAAACTTGCAGAATCCAACCTGACATGGTGGGATTTTACGGAGGATTTTGCAGCCAAAGCCGTCAAAGAATCCGTGGAAGCCTATGCGGCAACCTACGGGGAGACGGTATTATACAGCTCTGCACGGAATGAATATGCCATTACCCGCATGAGCAGGATCCTGACCCGCACAGTGCTGACCTTGCAGAAACATTTGAAACAGGGCAGTTTCCAGCCAGATGATTATGAACTTTCTTTCCGGTTTGCGGAGGATCTGGACAGCATTCATGTGGATCTGTCTGAGGACGAGAAGATGCATTTGCAGGGACGGATCGATCGTATCGATGTGTCGGAAGATGCAGAGCATGTCTACGTCAAGGTCATTGATTATAAGTCCGGCAACCGGAAATTTGATCTGGCGGCATTGTATTACGGTCTGCAGTTGCAGCTGGTGGTATATATGAATGCAGCCATGGAGATGGAGAGCCGAAAGCATCCGGATAAGGAGATTGTTCCGGCGGCACTTCTGTATTATCACATCGATGATCCCACCATAGAGACACCGGTGGAGCTCACGGATGAGCAGATCAATGAACAGATCCTTGCAAAGCTTCGTATGAACGGTGTAGTAAACAGTGATCCTGAGGTCGTGGAGCGGCTGGACCGCTATATGCAGGATAAGTCTGTGGTAATTCCGGTGGAGAAGAAAAAGGATGGAAGCTTCAGTGCCAGATCCAGTGTCTTAAGCCGGGAGGAGATGCAGCTGATATCTTCTTATGTAGATGCCAAGATCCGTAGCATCGGGCGGGAGATCCTGGACGGAAAAATAGCAGCCAATCCCTATGAGAAAGGCAATGAAGAGGCTTGTACTTATTGCGCCTATAAAAAGGTCTGCGGTTTCGATGGCAGTATTCCGGGCTATGAGAAGAGACAGCTGGAAGATCTGGATAAGCAGGCGCTGATGCAGCGGATGCAGGAGACCGTGGAAGCTTAGGGCAAAGGGTGCCCGGCGGGAGTGTGTGCCTGACAGGAAGCTCGAAGAGAAAGCACCCGCTGCCCGGAGGAACAGGACGGCAACAGGAGAAAAGAAACAGGAACAGAGGTAGCGTATGGGAATGAATTTTACCCCGGAACAGCAAAAGGTAATCGAACTGCATAACAGCAACATTCTGGTATCGGCGGCCGCGGGAAGCGGTAAGACGGCGGTACTGGTAGAGCGTATCATCCGTATGATCTGTGAGGGGGAGCATCCGGCGGACATTGACCGCCTGTTGATCGTGACTTTCACCAATGCGGCGGCTGCGGAGATGCGGGAGCGTATCGCAGCCGGGATCGCCGCCAGACTGGAAGCGGATCCGGGGAACGACCATATCCAGAAGCAGTCCGCCCTGTTACACAATGCCCAGATCACCACGATCGACAGCTTCAGCCTGTTCCTGATCCGGAATCATTTTAATGAGATCGGTCTGGATCCGGATTTCCGTGTGGCAGACGAGGGTGAGATCAAGCTGTTGCAGCAGGAGGTGCTGGGACAGCTGCTGGAGGATGCCTATGCGGGGAAATTTGTTCCGGATGATGTTCCGACGTCCCGGGAAAACCGTGACAGCGGAGCGATGATACCGGAGGAAGCGTCACGGAATGATTTTGCGGAAGAGGTTCTGGGAAAACGTGACAGCGAGGACCCATCCCGGGAGGCACGGGAACGTTTCCACGCCTGTGTGGAATATTTCTGCCCCGGCGGCAGAGAGAGCGTGCTGGAACAGCATATCCTGAACCTGTCCCGCTATGCCGGAAGTTTTCCCTGGCCCGCAGAATGGCTGGAAGAGCGTAAAAACGATTATGCGGCGGGAGATCTGGATGCCCTGCTGCACAGTGATTACGGACAATATCTGGCAGAGCGTGTGAGCCGTGTCCTGCAAGGGTGTCTGGAAAAACTGGAGGAAGTGAAAAAGCTGTGTGAGCTGCCGGACGGTCCATATATGTATGGAGAACTGACAGAAGCGGAGAGCGAACAGCTGGAACGCCTGGCTGCCTGCAAGGATTTGAAGGAACAGGCAGCAAAGGTTCCAGCAGTGACTTTCGGCCGTCTTTCTTCCAAGAAGGATGAGAGCGTGGATCCCGCCAAACGGGAGCTGGCGAAATCCATCCGTAATAGCGTAAAAGACACGCTGGCGGATCTGACGGAACAATATTTCAAGACACCGTTAGAGTTGGTGGTGGAACAGGGAAAAGCCTGCAGGGAGCCGCTCCGGATGCTGCTTAACCTGGTGCTGGAATTCGACAGAAGGCTTCTTGCGGCCAAACAGGAGCGACATCTGATCGACTTTTCCGACATGGAGCACTATGCATTACAGATTCTGCTAAAACGGGAAAAAGTGGAAGAGACCGGCGATGCAGGGACGGACAGCGCCGGTGATACAGGAATGGACAGCACCGGTGTGAAATATGACATTGTGCCAAGTGACGTGGCATTGGAGTATCGCCAGTATTTTCAGGAGATCCTCATTGACGAATACCAGGACAGTAATCTGGTACAGGAATATCTGTTAAGTGCCATCTCTGGGGAAGCGGAGGGACATTATAACCGCTTCATGGTAGGTGATGTGAAGCAGAGTATTTATAAATTCCGTCTGGCCAGACCGGAACTTTTCCTGGAAAAATACGACACCTATCAGGAGAGTGGGGATCTGTGCCGGATCGACCTGGCGAAGAACTTCCGAAGCCGTGTGCAGGTGGTGGATGCGGTAAACGATGTGTTTTCCCGCATCATGAGCCGGGAGATCGGCGGCATTGCCTATGATGATAAGGCAGCATTGTATCCCGGGGCCACATATCCCGCCACAGAGGATCCTGCATACGGCAGTGAACTATTACTGATCCGTAAGCCGGAGAAGGGGGATGGTGCGGAAGGCGGCAGCGGAGAACAGCGTCCCGACGGGGCAAGAGGTCCCGTGGACTATGACAACGTAAGACAGCTGGAAGCACTGGCTATTGCGGCACGTATCAAGCAGCTGAAGGGCAGTCTGAAAGTCATGGAGAAGGCTACGGGAGAATTGCGCCCGGTGCGGTACTCGGATATGGTGATTTTGCTTCGTACCACCAGTGGCTGGGATGAGGAATTCAAGAAAGTACTGGAACAGCAGGGAATCCCTGTCTACATTACATCCAAGACCGGATATTTCGGGGCCCTGGAAGTACAGGAACTGCTGCAGTTTTTACGAGTGCTGGACAACCCGAGACAGGATATTCCGCTGTTCAGCGTGATGCAGTCGATCTTCGGAGGCTTTACCCAGGAAGAGATCGCCCGGATCCGCAGCGGAAGCAAAGGGCATTCCCGGAAGAGAATGACACTGTATGAGGCATTGAAAGAAGTGGCGCAGAGTGGACGGATGGCGGAAGCGGGAGAAGAGGCATCAGCGGGCGAAAGCGCCGGGGAAGAAAACGCCGGGGCCGGACAGTACTGGCAGCGCGCATTGGAAGCTGCAACAGTACCGGAGGACATGGAACCGGAGACAGAACTTTCCCAAAAGGCAGATACTTTCTTACAACGTATTGATCATTACCGTGATCTGACTCCCTTCACCTCCATCCGCGACCTGCTGCAGCGGATCCTGGACGATTACGATTATCTGAACTATGTGACGGCACTTCCTGCTGGCAGCAAGCGCCGGGCCAACGTGGAGATGCTGCTGACGAAGGCTTCTGCTTTTGAGAAGACCAGTTATTTTGGACTGTTCCATTTCATCCGTTATATGGAACAGTTGGAAAAATACGATGTGGATTACGGTGAGGCGGATACCCTGGACGAAAATGCCGATGTGGTGCGGATCATGAGCATCCACAAGAGTAAAGGTCTGGAATTCCCCGTGGTATTTGTCTCCGGGCTGTCGAAGCGTTTCAACATGCAGGATGCGAACCAGTCCCTGATCGTGGATATGGATCTGGGAGTAGCGGTGGACTATGTGGATTCCGGCCGCCGCATTAAAAATAAGACCCTCCGCCGGGCCGTTCTGTCAGCGAAAATGAAGGAGGACAATCTGGCGGAGGAACTGCGTGTGCTTTACGTGGCACTGACCCGTGCAGAGAAAAGAGTGATCATGACCTATTCCACTTCCCGGTACAAAAATGGTAACGTGGTCTATCCGCAACCCTCCCGGTTTATCGCAGAAATCGACCCGCACTACTTGGATGGATTTTTCACCCCGGCCCGTCCCTCCATGGGACGCTCATTACACGGTCCCGGAATACAGGAAAAAGTAGCACGTCCTAACATTACCCTTCAACCCAAGGTTGAAGTGCCGGACATTGACACCTCGAAACTGGTACCCATCAACGGGGAACAGATTATTCCCGGCATGGTGATCTTTCACCCCAATTTTGGCCCGGGAAAGGTAATTTCCATAGATGGCTTGGGAGTAAATAAAAAGGCAAAAGTGATGTTCCCAAAGCATGGTCAAAAGGTTTTATTGTTAAAGTTTGCAAAACTTTACGTGCAAGGACATACAAATTAATGACTTAATAAACAAAAAATATTATATTTGCAACATATTCTAATTTCTAATAGATGCGAGGGATTGATTATTCCGGTATTTTAATGTGATTTTCCGGCGTTTTCCCATAAAATAAAAAATTTTTAAGACCAAAATTAT
>OGGE01001272.1_pt1 | contig 16262 bp, 15 predicted proteins | sample 1571121 | NCBI WGS metagenome assembly OGGE01 (sample SAMEA2581959, study PRJEB24529) | metagenome | biome: Human gut stool | place: China | collected 2011
GCCCATGATCTATGCCGCCCTTGTCACCTCGATGGTGGCAGGCCGCCTTGTCTGGGGTGCGGTGCGCTTTGTACTGGCCGGTCTGTCCGGCTCCAGCTTCCCGTTCAGCGCGTTCCTGTCCGGTGCGGTGCTCACTGCCGTGCCCGGCATCGTGGCGCAGCTCATCCTCATTCCGCTGATCGTGGCCGCGCTGCAGAAAGCAAAGCTGACGGCTTAAAATCCCTGCGCTGACCGAACCCACACAGCAAAAAAGCCCGGAACCGTACCTGCTATGGCGGCAGGTGGTTCCGGGCTTTTCAGTTCATATTACAGTGTGGCAGCAGCTGTAACAAAAAAGAAGGAGAATCTTCAACCGGCAAATTGGAGAAGATCAGCCGGCAAAGCTTGCATTGACAGAACGGCGGTTGCTCTGGTTGACAAAGTTCTTCTTTGCGCTCTCGAGCAGGCTTGCAAAAGCCAGGCCAATGCCGCAGTTATCGGACACGCCCTCGGTGACAGTCAGGTAAGCGTCCATCATAGTGTTGTCCAGAATAGCAGTGTTCTTGTTCATCATAATAAATATCCTCCGTATATCGGTAAATGTCATTGTGTTTTTTGGCAGGGCCTCTATCTCCCTGCATCCTCAAAGCGGAACCGTTCAGAACCCTTCGTTCTTTTGTTCCCCTCTCTGAGGATGGCCATATTATGCCACTCAATTATGAAATCGTTTTATAAATTCTATGAACAAACTATGAATTTAGTGATACATTTTTAACGTTCTTTCGTTCTTTGCGCAACTAGCACAAAACGTTTTTTATGAAAAATAAAGTTCTTGTATACATGGACGATTGAAACCTTGTTTGGAAAGTTTTTTCAGATTTTCTCTCCGTTTTGCCCAGAATTTCTTCTACAAAAAGAGTTCTTATCGTGTAAAATCCGTCAGAATCCGTCAACTTCCAACAGGACGAGGGCTTTCCTGTGCAAAATGCCCAGAAAAAAGTTCCAAACAAAAAGGCCGCCGTGCCAGCAGCACAGCAGCCTTTGAAAAGCCATTTCAGTTTTGCATCACTTGCACAGGAACGCCGGCAGGGGCTTGCCCTCCCTGCGCCACTGGTGATATTCCGCAGTGGCGGCAAATTCCACGTCACCGGCAGAGTTCAGGGCAGTTTCCACGGAATCCTGCACCACGCCGATGATAAAGCCGACACCGACCACCTGCATGGCGATATCATTGGAGATGCCGAACAGGGAGCAGGCCATGGGGATCAGCAGCAGGGAGCCGCCAGCTACGCCGGAAGCGCCGCAGGCACCCAGAGCACTCATCACCGAAAGAAGGATGGCGGCGGGCAGGGACACCTGAATGCCCAGCGTATTGGCCGCAGCCAGCGTCATAATGGTAATGGTGATGGCGGCACCATCCATATTGATGGTAGCGCCCAGGGGGATGGAGACGGAATACATATCCTTATCCAGCCCCAGCTTTTCGCACAGATCCATATTGACCGGGATGTTGGCGGCAGAGCTGCGGGTGAAGAAGGCGGTCAGGCCGGATTCACGCAGGCAGCGGAACACCAGCGGATACGGGTTGCAGTGCAGGTACACAAAGATGATAAAGGGCGAGACGACCAGTGCCATAAAGAGCATGGTGCCCACCAGCAGGAGCAGCAGCCTGCCGTACTGGGTAAAGATGGACAGGCCGTTGCTGGACACGTTGGTGTACACAAGGCCCATGATGCCGAAGGGTGCCAGATTGATGATCCAGCGGACGATCTGGGAAACTGCATCCGCGGTGTTTGCCAGGAACAGCTTGGTGCTGTCTGCGCCGTACCTCTTCATAGCCAGACCGAACAGGCAGGCCCAGAACAGGATGCCGATGTAATTGCCGTTCAGCAGGGCACTGACGGGGTTTGCCACAAAGTTGGTGAGCAGGGTGTTCATCACCTCGCCCAGACCCTGGGGCACCACCTCGGATTCTGCCGCCTCAGCCAGAACGACGGTCTGAGGGAACAGGAAGCTGGTCACCACCGCAATGGCGGCGGCCAGGAAGGTGGTGAGCATGTACAGCCAGATGACCGTGCCAAAGCGCCGGTCCAGCCTGGACGTGCCCTGCGCCAGCGCACTGGCCACGATAACGAACACCAGCACCGGGGCAATGCCCTTCAGGGCACCCACGAACAGGCTGCCGAACTCTTCCACCCAGCCCGCACCGGGCACCGCCAGTGCCAGCACCGCACCGACCGCAAGGCCGATGACGATGCGCAGGATCAGGCTGGTGGCGTTGTACCTTGCCGCAACCGCTTTCAATGTTTTCATAACTTTTCTACTCCCCTATCCAGATTGTGCGCCTATCGCGTACAGTTTTCCCATTCCTCTACACGGAACAAGTACGATTATACGCCTCGCAGGCCAAAAAGTCAAAGATTTTGCCCGCTTTTTTGGTTTTTCATTTCAGCATATACAGACACGAGCTTTTTTCACTGTCCGTATATGAAATACAGATTCACAAAAAGAGACCGCACCCCGTGTGTTTCGGGATGCGGTCTGTTCCTGTTTTAGTCGAGATAGGACACCTTGCCGGGCACAAAGCCCTGAATGCCCATGCCAGGCGCGTCGGAGACGGTGATGTTCTTTTCGTCAAACACGGCACCGCCGAGGATGTGGTCCTCGCTGCAGAGCACCGGGCCGTCAAGGTCGATCTTGGTGATGATCTTCTTGGCGCAGGCCAGCTCCACGGCGGCGTTGACCGAGATCTTTGCTTCCAGCATACAGCCGATCATGCACTCCACGCCGTACACCTCAGCGGCGGCGGCAATGCGCAGGGCATTGGTGATGCCGCCGCACTTCATCAGCTTGATGTTCACCAGGTCGGCCGCGCCGGTCTGCATGATCCGCAGGGCATCTGCCGGGCTGAACACGCTCTCGTCGGCCAGCACGGGCACATCGGCATGGCGGGTGACATACTGCATTCCCTCAAGGTCTGCGGCGGGCACGGGCTGCTCCACGAACTCAATGTCCAGCCCCTTCTCCTGCATCTGGTTCAGGATGCGGACCGCCTGCTTGGCGTTCCATGCCTGGTTGGCATCGATGCGGAGCTTGATGTCCCGGCCCACGGCCTGCCGCACCGCAGCAAGGCGGGCCACATCCAGTTCCGGGTCAATGCCAACCTTGACCTTCAGGCAGTCGTAGCCGCGCTGGACGGCGGTGCGGGCATCCCGGGCCATCTCCTCCGGCGGGTTGACGCTGATGGTGATATCGGTCACGATGTTTTTGCGGGCACCGCCCAGCATCCGGTAAACAGGAGTGCTGTACTTCTGGCCCAGCAGATCCCACAGGGCCATATCCACAGCGGCCTTGGCGCTGGTGTTGTGGACAAGCGCCTTCTGCACGGCGGCGGTCAGATCCTCGAACTCATCGAGGTCGCGGCCCAGCAGGGCAGGGGCGATATGATCCTGAATGGCACCAAGGATGGCCCCGGTGGTGTCGCCGGTGATGACACCGGTCGGGGGTGCTTCGCCGTAGCCCACCGCACCGGTATCGGTGTGGAGCTCCACGATAACATCCTCAACGCTGTTCACAGTGCGCAGTGCTGTTTTGAACGGCACCCGCAGCGGGGTGGAAATGCGGCCCAGCCGCACCTGCGTGATCTTCATAGTCCCGTCCTCCTTCTTATTCCAGCGGCAGGTTTGCCAGCTTGACAATGGCGTTTGCGATGATCTGGGCGTTCTGCACCAGACGTTCCAGATCGATGCATTCATCGGGCTGATGCTCTGTGACCGGGTCGCCCGCGAACAGGGGGCCAAAGGCCACCACATTGGGCAGCATCTTGGCGTAGGTGCCGCCGCCGATGCACTTGGGCGGGGCGTTGTCGCCGGTGGCATCCCGGTAAACCTCCAGCAGGGCGCTGACCAGCGGGGTCTCGGCAGGGTAGTAGAGCTTTTCCTTGTGCACCTGCCCATCCAGCGCCCAGCCTGCGGCCTCAAAGGCGGCCTGCACAGCGGGCTGGCAGTCCGCCCGTTCCATGGTCACAGGATAGCGGTAGTTCAGCTTGACCCACAGATGCTGCGCGTCGCCCTCGATCAGCCCCCAGTTGCAGCTCATGGGGCCGGAGAGCGCATCCTCCAGCCGGTGGCCCAGCAGATGCTCGCCGTAGGGGTCGGTGCCCAGCTTTTCAGCCAGAAAGTGCACGGCCTGTTTTGCATCCCCCTCCAGCGGCAGCCGGTCGAGGTAGCACACCAGCCGCCCGATGGCGTTTTCGCCCTGCTCCGGGTGGCTGCCGTGGGCCGAAACGCCCACCGCTTCCACCTGATAGCCGCCGGGGATGGCTGTCACGGTGATGTGCTCCGCATCCGGCAGGGAGACCCCCGCCGGGGCGGTCAGCACAGCGCAGGCGTAGTCCGGCACCACATTGCCGGCCACGCCGCCCTGCACCCTGTTCAGCTGCCAGGCACCGGTCTGGTGCAGCTGAACAGCATAGCTCTCGTTCAGGATGCCCTTTTCGCCGTTGATGAGCGGATACTCGCCGTCCGGGGTGAAGCCCAGCACCGGGATCTCCCCGCCGTGGGCCTTGTAGTACAGCACGTCCCGGTCGTTGGTCTCCTCGTTCAGGCCGAACAGCAGCCGGACACGGCGGTTGAGCGGGATGCCCAGATCCCGGATGGCCTTCAGCGCAAACAGACTGGCCACCACCGGGCCTTTGTCATCAATGGCTCCCCGGCCATACAGCCTGCCGCCCTCGATCTCGGCGGCGTAGGGCGGGTGATGCCAGCCCTCGCCCTCGGGCACCACGTCCAGATGCCCCAGCACCGCCACCATCTCGTCCCCGGTGCCGATCTCGCACCAGCCGATGTACCGATCCATGTCGGTGGTCTCAAAGCCCAGCTCATGGCAGAGGGTCAGCGCCTCGGTAAAGCAGGCATCCACCTCCTCGCCAAAGGGCTTGCCCGGCAGCGGGTCGGCCTCCACACTGCGCCTGTGCACCAGCCGCTGGAGCGCCGCCACCATCTGGGGCCGCAGCGCCGCCACGGCCTCGTTCAGTTTTTTGTCCATACGTTCCACCCCTTTTGTGATTCATTTCACAGCTTGTATTATAGAACGATTGCCCCCGCTCCACAAGCCCCCAGTTCCACGAAAAAACGCCCCCGCATACTTCATCAGAAGTATCCGGGAGCGCTCGGTCACAATCGTCAGGAGATGCCACCACCTCAGCATTCTGGTTTTTCTTTTTTTTTTTTTTAATTTTTTTGAAAAAGGGTGAAAGGATTCCGCGCGGCGTGTATTTAAGGAAGTAAGAGCATCCATTTTTGCCGGAGCTCCACTTCCGGCCCAAAGAAAGTGAGGGACCTCCTATGAAGAAACGACTTATCAGCCTTCTGGTGGCGCTGTGCATGGCGGTAACGCTCCTGCCTGTGTCGGCACTTACAGCGTGGGCGGAGGAAGGCGGCTCCACCTTGAAACCTTTGCAATTTAAGCGAGGTCTTCCGGTTACCGATGGTATAGCTCCTACAACCGATTCTGATGGGCACAATATTTATACCGGTGATGGCTGGAGCTATGATGATACAGCTAAAGTTTTGACCATCGCCCCCGAAAGCCACACTACCTATAATTTGATAGCTCGCGGAAGCATCCGTCTGGATTCAATCAGTATTTTATGTTCTGCCATCATAGGGGAACACGCAACGATTGAAAATGGTGATTTTTGGTACATTCAAAATCCTGATCCCAGTATTACCAATTATGGCATTATAACGAGTGGCGTTTACGACATGCCCGTTATAAATCATGGTACTATTACCGGCGGCCTTTTTTCTTCTTCCGTTTCCAATGAATCTGAAGGCAAGATTGAAAATGGTCAGTTTGGTAATCGGGCTTCTTCGTGCACCGTTACAAACAATGGCGGCACGATCAACGGCGGTACTTTCAAAGATGAGCTAACCGGAAGTGGCATAGAACCGGGTTATACCCTCAAAGCAAAAACACCCACCGGTTATGAAGGGGTTTTGGTCAATGAGTATCGTGATTCATGTTATATCATCCCGAATCAGGCATCTGTTTCTGTTGATATAATCTATCATTTTGAGCCTGCGATCAATTTCCAAAATCTTCCACCCCTTGATGTAACCATTGATAATGCACAGCCTACGCTTCTTTCCGACTGGTGTGAGAGCAATCTCAAGATTGAGTTCGATGGTCATTCCGCTTATAAAGTTACCTTTACCGCACCGCCTGCAAATGGCTCAACCGTAACCATCAGCCCGCTGACCCGGCTGGTGATTGACAAGGACGGTTACCCGGCCACTGCACAGGATTTGAACGGCAACCGGGCAAATTATACCGGCAACGGCTGGAATTTTGATGCGAGCAATAACACGCTGACGCTGGAAAGCGGAGATTATGATTTTTCCGGTGGGAGAAACGCACTGAACCCGGCTGTCCAGTTGGTGGTTGAATCCGGTGCCAAGCTGACCGGCGGCGCGTTCAAAAACATGCCCACCGTTAAAGGTGCAGGCACTGATCCATTCAAAACAGTCACCCTGAACGGAACCGGTTCTATCACAGCGGTCAACGGCCTTGCGTCCGGCGACTGGGGCAACAAACTTTATGCAGTTCCGACAGGGGCCAATACCATTACCGCCAGTGAACCTATCCGGGATATCAATCTCAAGGCAATATATGATGATGTTGTTTATCCTACTCAAGGTGACCTTTCCACCATTCTTCTCAATGTTGGATGGCTTGAATATCATAGATATATCGAAGAGAACACAAATATCGTCCTCAACCAAGGGACTTATTCCACCCTTAAAATGGCTGATGATGGCACACCAATCACAACTGGCCTTGCACGCATATCTGATGGAAACCATCATACCTACTTTGGCAACGGTTGGCATTCCCAGGCGTTAAGCGGCGACCCCGACACCGTATATCTGGAAAGCGGCAACTATAATTTCCTCTACACTGACCCTGTTAACAAGAAGGGCGAAAATTTGCGTTCCGTAAATTGCGGCATCCTCAATGAGGGCAGTATCATTGAAGATGGTGTTTTCCATAATGCCGTAGCAAATGGTTGGCCTAATGGCGATCCCACTAAAACGCATAAAATTGAGGGCGGCACATTTGCGGCCGGTTTGCTTTATAATGACGGAACGATAACCGGCGGTGCCTTCAACGGAAAAGACAGCATTTTCACCAATGGAACTGTGCTGAGTGGAAATTATCGCTCTGTTACCGTGAATGGTGGAGCCATCGTGAAGGTAAACGACACGTTTCCTCTTGTTTACGATAAGACCACCTATGATTTGGTGCAGGGCACCGCATGGGATCTGTATTCTTATGCAGGCACCGTCCTCACCGTAAAATCCAATGTAGATATTACAAATATCAACGGTCAAAAAATCCGCGAGGCATTCAACAGCTACTACCCGAACGGTGAAACCGACAAGACCGTGGTATGCTTTGAGATGCCCGACAGCGATGTGGAGTTGAACTCGACCAAAATCGTTGTTCCCGACCCGAAGCCCGAACCCAAACCCGAGCCCGAACCCGAAGCCTCCACCTACACCCTGACGGTAAAAGGCGGCACGTTCACCTACAACGGCGGCGAAGCCATGACCAGCGCCAGCGTGCCGGTGGATGCCGAGGTCAAGGTGACGCTGAACCAGAGCGCCGTGCCCGAGGGCATGGTGTTCGACCTGTGGGCCATGGATGAAGCCAGCCTGCTGGGCAACCCGGCGGTCGCCTACAACGAGGAGAGCTTTACCATCCCGGCGGGCAGCGTGGCCAAGGGCAGCATCGTCACCGTGGAAGCCCAGTACCGGGATGCCACCATCGAGAGTGAGCCCAGCATTCTGGGCACTGCCGCCATCATCGGCGTGGCCGGTGCAGGCACGGCGGTCATCGTGTGGCAGGGCTACCGCATCGGCATGGAGCTGTACGAGAAGTATTTCCAGCCCACGCCGGAAGAAACTGCGGCAGAGCAGCCCGCCCCGGAAGCTCCGGCAGCAGCTGCCGCTTCCTGAACACAGGCGCACCCGCTCCCTTCCACGGCTGACAGAACCGCATAAAAACAGCGCCGCTCCATCATTTGTGGGGCGGCGCATTTTTGCGGTTCAATCCCGGCGCAAAGGCAGGGTAAGGGACATTTTCTGGTAGGCAATGCGGGGCGTGCCGTCCTCCACATGGATGATGCCGCACTTGGTAAAGCCGTTTTCTTCCAGCAGGTGCTGCATGATCTTGTTGTCGGCGTGGGTGTCGGCCCGCAGGCTCTCGCAGTGCTCCAGACACCAGGTGATCACAGCGGCGGCAACGCCGGGGTGCCTGCCCGCCGAAGCCAGCCGGTGGATGGTGCCGTAGGGCAGGGTATCGTTCAGCCACTTGCCATCCTCGATCCGGGCATAGGTGGGGTCCGGGCCAAGGATGAAGGCAAACACGCCCTCCAGCTCACCGTTGACAAGGTAGAGGAAGAGCCGGTTGGAATCAATATCCTCTTCCAGCAGCTCCTGCGGCGGAAAATGATCTCCCCACTGGGTGGGGTTGCCGGAATCCGCCATCGCCTGCCGGGCACGGGCATAAATTTTCAGGATCGCATCCAGATCTGCACGTCTTGCTCCACGAAACATCTTCATCCAACCTCTCTTCCGGCAGGCCGCTGCCCGCCCTGATCGTTCTGCCTTAATATAACACAAAACGGCCCTCTCCGTCAAAGCCTGCTGCAAAGGCGGAGAGGGTCGTTCACTGATGCGCTTATGTGCGCTGGCTGCGTGCCCGGCGGTACTCCCGGGGGCTCTGGCCATACCGCTCATGGAACAGGCGGTAGAAGTAGCTGGTGTTCTCGTAGCCCACCTGGGTGATGATCTGCTGGATGTTCAGGTCGCTGCGGCGCAGCAGGCGGGCGGCGGTCTCCATCCGGTGCTTCTGCAGCAGCTCCTTATAGGTCTTTCCGGTCTGGGCCCGGACGCACTCGCTGACATACGCCAGCGAAACGCCGTAGCTGCGGGCCACATTGGAAAGGCTTGCTTCGCGGTAATTCTGGGTGATCTCCTGTAATGCCGCCTGGACCAGCGCTTCGCGGCTGACCGCCTCGCCGCGCGTTTCCAGCGGGAAATTCTTGGTCTGTACCATAGCGTTAAAACCCTCCGTTGCGGCAGCGGCGGGCGGGGACAGGGGGATGCCGGACACCCGCCGCAGCCAGTTCATCAGGCTTTCTGGGGAAGCCTTTCTGCCTATAATACGGGCGGGGCACAGAAATAATTGCAAATAGCTCAAATTTTTACAGAAACAAAAGATCAGAACATATTTTCGTTATGATAACGCCCGCTGCGGACGAACTCCACCCACTCGGCCAGATTCACGGCGTGGTCGCCGATGCGCTCCAGGTACTTGATGACCATGAGCAGATCCAGGGCGGCATCCACCTTGCCGGGGTCGGCGGCGATCTCCTGCGCCAGGGTATGCTTGATGGCGTTGAAATCGTAGTCCACCTCATCGTCGGCGGCAATGACCCTGAGGGCGGCCTGCTCATTCTCAGAGGTCAGGGCATTCAGGGCATCCAGGATCATCTTGTGCGCCTTCTGGCCCATCCTGATGGCCTGGCTCACAGCAGGGTCGCCCTCCTTGCGGACAATGACCAGATGAGGGATGATCTCCGCGATATCGGAGGCATGGTCGCCGATGCGCTCCACATCCGTGACCACCTTCATGGCGGTGGAGATGCGGCGCAGGTCGCCTGCCACCGGCTGCTGGCGGAGCAGCAGGGTCATGCAGCGGTGCTCAATGTCCCGCTCCATGTTGTTGATGCGGCCATCGCCCTGCACCACGGCGGCGGCAGCCCCGGCATCGGCGGTGCAGAGGGCTTCCATTGCAGCTTCCACGGCATCGGCAGCGCTCTGCCCCATCTCGGTCAGGGCCGTTTTCAGGGCGGCAAGGTCGTTTTCGTATTGTGTACGGTTGCTCATTGCGTTTTTCTCCTTAGCCGAACCGGCCCGAAATGTAATCCTCGGTGCGCTTATCCTGCGGGGTGCTGAAGATCTGCGACGTGGGGCCGGCTTCCACCAGCTCGCCCAGCAGGAAGAAGGCGGTGCGGTCGCTGATACGGGCTGCCTGCTGCATGTTATGGGTCACGATGACCACGGTGTAGTTCTTTTTCAGCTCGCTCATCAGCTCCTCCACCTTCATGGTGGAGCCGGGGTCCAGGGCGCTGGTGGGCTCATCCATCAGCAGGACTTCGGGCTTGACAGCCAGGGCGCGGGCAATGCACAGGCGCTGCTGCTGGCCGCCGGAAAGGCCCAGAGCGCTCTTTTTCAGGCGGTCCTTGACCTCGTTCCAGAGGACGGCACCCTGCAGGGAGCTCTCCACCAGCTCGTCCAGCTCCGCCTTGTTGTGCACACCGTGCAGCCTGGGGCCGTAGGTGATGTTATCGTAGATGCTCATGGGGAAAGGGTTGGCCTTCTGGAACACCATGCCCACCCGGCGGCGCAGCTCGGTGGGCTGCATCTCGCGGGCAAAGATGTCCTGCCCTTTCAGGCGGACATCACCCTCGATGCGGACCCCGGGCACAAGGTCGTTCATCCGGTTCAGGGTCTTCAGGAAGGTGGACTTGCCGCAGCCGGAGGGGCCGATAAGGGCCGTGATCTCCCGCTCGCCTATGTCCAGCGAAATATCTTTCAGCGCCTTGAAATCCCCGTACCAGAGGTTCAGGTTTCTGGCTGTGATAATGGGTGATACGTTTTCCATAGTTTTCCTCTTGTATTGACTCCCTCAGTCGCGGCTATGCCGCGCCAGCTCCCTCTGAGAGGGAGCCTTTTGCGTTGCGGGCAGGATAAGCCTCCCTCCGTGAGGGAGGTGGCATCGCGCAGCGATGACGGAGGGAGTTATTTACAGCTTCTGTTTCAGTTTGGTTTTTACCAGCCGGGCTGCCAGATTGATGGCAAGCACCAGCACCAGCAGCACTGCACCGATGGCCCAGGCGGAGTCGAAATCGCCGTCCTCAAAGGCACGGAGATAGAGCAGCACCGACAGGGTGGCACCGTTGGAGGTGTAGGCCTTGAGCACGCCGTTGGCAATGACCTCGGCGGCACCGGCGGTGAAGAGCAGCGCGGCGCTTTCGCCCACGATGCGGCCCACAGCCAAAATGCAGCCGGTCACGATGCCGTCGATGCTGCAGGGCAGCACGATGGTGCGGATGATGTGCCATTTGCCCGCGCCCAGACCCAGCGCACCCTCACGGTAGCCCTGGGGCACCGTTTTCAGGGATTCCTGGGTGGTGCGGATGATGGTGGGCAGGTTCATGATCACCAGCGTCAGGCTGCCGGAGAGCAGGCAGGTCTGGAAGCCCAGCGTCTGGGCGAACACCAGCATCCCCACCAGACCGTAAATGATACTGGGGATGCCCGCCAGCGTCTCGTTGGTGAACTCGATCACCGAAATGACCTTGCGGTTCCGGGCGTACTCGGTCAGGTAAACAGCCGCGCCCACACCCAGCGGCAGTACGATCAAAAGCGTCAGCAGGATGACATACAGCGTGTTGAGGATCGCAGGCAGGATGCCGTCTGTGCCCTTCAGCACACTGGCGGTGGTGGTCAGGAATTTCCAGCTGATGTGCGGGATGCCGCGCACCAGCACCATGCCCAGAATGCCCGCCACCAGTACGATGACCAGCACAGCCGAGGCCCGGACCAGAGCGTTCATCACGCGGTTCCAGGTGCGGCGGGAGGCAGAAGCACTGTTATTCATCGCGCTTTCCTCCCTTCAGCACCACATTGAGCAGGATATTGATGCCCATGATAAAGATGAACAGCACCAGCGCAATGCTGAACAGCGCCTGTTTCTGCAGGCCGCTGGCGTAGCTCATCTCCTTGGCAATGGCGGTGGTCAGGAAGGTGACGCTGCGGAACAGGCTGTCCGGCATGTTGGGGCTGTTGCCAGCCACCATCATCACGGCCATGGCCTCGCCGATGGCGCGGCCGATGCCCAGCACGATACCGGCGGCAATGCCGCTCCTGGCAGCGGGGACGCTGACCTTGAACCAGGTCTCGGCATCCGTTGCGCCCAGAGCCAGGCTGCCCTGCTCATACTCCGGCGGCACAGCGTTGAGCGCTGTGACCGACACCGACACGATGCTGGGCAGGATCATCACCGCCAGCACCACGATGGCGCTCAGCAGGCAGGCACCGGAGGCCTTGCCAAAGGTCTTGGCCACGGCGGGCACCAGCACCTGCATGCCCAGCAGGCCGAACACCACGCTGGGGATGCCGCTCAGCAGCTCAATGGCGGTCACGACCACGGTGCGCACCTTCGGGCCTGCGGCCTTGGAGAGGAACACCGCCGTCAGCAGGCCAATGGGCACACCGATCACGGTGGCACCCAGCGTGCCGTAAACGCTGGACAGGATGAAGGGCAGGATGCCGTAGGCCGGGTCGGCGGCGGTGGAAGCCCACCGGGTGCCGAGCAGGAACCGGAACAGCCCGATCTTCTGGATGGCAGGCACACCGGAGAGGATCATGTACACCGAGATCAGGAGCACACAGCCCACCGCCAGGATGCCGCAGAGGAAGAAGATGAAGTTCATCACCGCTTCCAGCCACGCAGCAGGAGTTCTGGGGAGAGAGATCTTTTTGTTGTTCATAGCATCATTGCTTTCCGCAATTACTCATTCACAGGAACAGCACCGGCAGTGCGGATCAGGTCAGCAGCATCGGCACTGGTGGCAAAGTCGAAGAAGGCCTGTGCCTGCTCAGACAGGGTGACAGACTTGTTGGTGACGAACACGAAGGGACGCTGCACCTCGTAGCTGCCGTCCTTGACGGTCTCCTCGCTGCACTCCACGCCGCCAACGGTGACCATCTTCACGGTGTCGCCCACAGCGGACAGGGAAGCGTAGCCGATGGCCAGAGGATTGGCCTCAACCGCGCTGATGACAGCGCCGGTAGCGGTCAGCTCCTGCGCGTACTTGCAGCTGTCCTTGACATCCACGATGCTCTCAAAGCCATCACGGGTGCCGGAGCCAGCCTCACGGCCGATCAGAACGATCTCGCCGTCGTCGCCGCCCACCTCAGACCAGTTGGTGATCTCTCCGGTGAACATCTGCTTGAGCTGGTCAACGGTCAGATCCTCCACCTTGCTTGCATTGTTGACGATGATGGCGATGCCATCCAGAGCGATGGTGGTGCCCTCCACGTCAGCCTTCTCGTCGTCCTTCAGGGCACGGGAGGACAGGCCGATGTCCAGGGTCTTATCGGCAGCACCGGTGATGCCTGCGCCGGAACCGGTGGGGTCGTAGCTGACGGTGACACCCGGCTCAACCTCAGCAAAGCCTTCGGTCAGGGCAGCGATGACGTTCTTCATGGAGGTGGAACCACCGGCAGCAACGTTGCCGGACAGGGCAGCAGCGGTGGAAGATGCAGCAGAGCCTGCAGCGGCAGAGGTAGAAGAAGCTGCAGCAGAGGAAGCAGAACCGCCGCAGGCGGTCAGAGCAGCAGCGGCAGCAGCAGCACCGCAGACAGTGAGAAACGAACGACGCGTGATCTTTTTCATAATATTTGTCCTCCAAACATCCGGGTTTTCCGCTCCCGGCTCTTGTTTTCGTGTTTTCCTTGGGTACGGCACTATTGTATCCCAGTCGGTAAGCCGCTTCGACCACAAGCGGGAAAAATCGTGGTAAATTGTTTGGACATGTTTTTGCCCCAATGTAAAATTTGGGCGCAAAAAAGCCCGGGGTGCGGGTGCACCTCGGGCTTTTGGGGGATATTAGGATTTTTTGATAGTAATATTATTACCGTCTCGACGCAAGAAAAACGTTACACTTACACCAAACAGTTTAACAGTCATCTGCATGGGTTTTTCTTTTGAATAGAAATTGTTAAACACTTCTTCATTCGGTGTCTTGAATTTCAACGTAATGGTGTTGCTATCCAAGAAGGGAACGTCCGCACTAGACATCAAGCCTGTCGGCTCTGTCAGTTTCAACTCCTTACCATCGATTTGTGCCGAAAAAACATCCGTGTATTTTAGTGCGTTCAAGCCTTTACCGTTGTACGAAACTTTGACAGTCGGGATGATCCATTGCACGTTTTTCGCATTTTCGCCAACACCGGTTGTAAGCTGACTTGTTGTCGCACTCGTCACCTTGATTTTGAAATCCCCCAGAATCGCTTCGTTTTCTGCCAGCTGTTCACCGCCTCCATCGCAGCCGGTGAGGACACCAGCGGCAGAAGCGGCCAGCACAGCGGCGGCAGATGCTTTCAGAAAATCACGGCGGGAAAAAACATTGCGCATCAGAAATTCCTCCCATCTCAGATCTGGTTTGTTCCTATCACCATAGTACCATATTTACCCAGACTGTCAAGGGACAGAATTCAACCCCTCAGAACTGCACCTCCACGCCATCGGGGCGGCAGAAGGTGACGTTCCTGCGCCACTGGGGCTCGCCCATGGTGCGGCGGTAGCAGTCTGTCAGCTGCCGCACGGCTTCCTCGGGGCTGCGCACCTTTCCGCCGCAGCAGGGGAGCACCAGCACCCGGAACCAGGCATCAAAGAGATGCTCTGTCCAGCCGGTGTCCCTGGCCCCGCACCGGGCGTAAAAGCCCAGGCGGCGCACAGCCATGGCCTCATCCTCGGCCTTTTCGGGGCACTCCGCTTCAATGAGGATGGCCTGCGCGCCCTTCTCGTGATCAGGCAGGGCGGCCAGCAGAGCGGCTCCGATGCCGCCGGCCCGGTATTGGGGCAGAACGGCAAAGTAGTCCAGCTGGCTCACCTCACAGCCCACGGGCCGCACCATCAACAGATACGCCACCAGCGCGTCGTCCTCATACACGCCCCAGGTGTGGGCGGTACCGGCGGCCTCGCTGTTCAGGATCATGCTCAGGGGCTTCAGCTCTCCGGCAGGAAAATCCCGGCGCATCTCGTTCAGGTAAACGTTCGTCAGCTCTTCGGCGGTCAGCAGCCGCCAGGTCAGGTTCTCGGGGTTCATACGATACGGGTCCCTTTCTGGTAGACAGCCTGAATATTCAGTTCCTTGTCCGCCAGGATCACATTGCCGTAGCGGCCTGCAGCCAGACTGCCGTAATCATTGTCGATGCCAATGCTCTTGGCGGGGTTTTCACTGGCGGCGCGGACAGCGCTTTCCAGCGGGACGTTCATCTCCAGCACGGCACGCTTCATGCAGTCGTACAGGCAGGTGGCACTGCCCGCAATGGTGCCGGGGTGCTCGGTCAGGGTGGCGCGGGGGCCGCTGACCGTGACCGCCTGACCGCCCAGGCTGTACTGGCCGTCGGGCAGGCCGCAGGCCATCATGCTGTCGGCGATCAGGATGACATGGTCATCCCCGAAGGTGTTGAAGGTGAACCGCACCATGGCCGGGTGGATGTGGACGTTGTCGGTGATGAGCTCCACCTCCGCGCCCCGTTCCAGCGCCGCAATGATGGGGCCGGGCTCCCGGTGGGTGATGCCGGGCATGGCGTTGTACAGGTGGGTCATGTGGGTCGCGCCTGCGTCAAAGGCGGCGTTGGCGGTGTCGTAGCTGGTGCAGGTGTGGGCAATGGAGATGCGCACCTCGTCATGGCAGGCGGCAATGAACTCCAGCGCACCCGGCTCCTCCGGGGCGATATCCACCAGCTTGATCAGGCCGTTTGCCCGCTTCTGCAGGCGGCGGAACATTGCAACATCCGCCTTGTGGAGATACTCCGGGTTCTGGGCACCCACCTTGTTGGGGCTGATGAAGGGGCCCTCCATATTGATGCCCACAAGGTCTGCGCCTCGGCCGTTCTGATGGGCGGCGGCAGCATCCATCACGCCGTTCAGGATCTCTTCCGAGAAAGTCATGGTGGCGGGGCAGATGGCCAGCACGCCCTTACCGGCCTCAAAATCGGCCAGGGTCTGGATGGCTTCTTCATTGCCGTCACAGAAATCCTTGCCCATGGCACCGTGGAAGTGGATATCCACCAGGCCCGGCAGAGCATAAGCGCCCTTGGCATCCACGATCTCTTCGCCTTCCTCCGGCTGTGCAAAGGGCACGATACGCCCCTCCCGGATGGTCAGGCTCCCCTCCTCAAAGGTGTGGCGGGGGGTATAAATCAGAGCATTTTTGATGATCATATTCTTATTCTCACGCTTTCCTTCGTGCAACCTCTCAGTCGGGCTTGCGCCCGCCAGCTCCCCTTGTAGGGGAGCCTTTGGCAAAAAGATTCACTGAAATCGGCTGCCAAGGCCTCCCCTCATTAGGGGAGGTGGCATTGCGCAGCAATGACGGAGAGGTTTCATTACAGCAGGCTCAGTGCTTCCTCATC
>OGGE01001293.1_pt1 | contig 15998 bp, 16 predicted proteins | sample 1571121 | NCBI WGS metagenome assembly OGGE01 (sample SAMEA2581959, study PRJEB24529) | metagenome | biome: Human gut stool | place: China | collected 2011
TGGGAACTATGGGGATGCTGGCGGAGCCTTCCTACCCGCAGCAGAAGCTTTGTCGTGATATGGCACTGAAATGCGGGAAGCCGCTGGAAGAACTGATCTATATTGACGAAGAGAGGGACAAATATGCCTGGCGCAGACAGGATTGCTATCGGAAAGAGGCGGCGCTCCTCGGGAAGATTTTTTTGCTGCGAAAGGATGCTGTGGCCGGGTGGCAGGATGCGGTGCAGAATACCGGGGAAGAGGCAGTGAGTATCCAAAAGCTCACCGGGCAGAAAGCACTGGAGACTTTGAGCAGCCAGTTGTATCTGGCGGATACCTACCGGTACAGTACCGGGATTCCGTATCCTTTGATGAAACAGTTGGTCCGGATCGCAGGGCAGGCCGGAATCTATGAAGTGATCAGGCAGTCGGACAAGGATACACTCCACGAGGTCGTAACGAAAATCTTACAGTTTTGTTAGAAAGAGGGTATTTTTACAGGGAAATTATTATAATCAGAAATGTAAGAAATCATAAAAATGTAATAAGGAGGAATGGAAAATGAAAGCATGGAGTCAGCCCGAAATGGAGGAACTGAACGTAAGAGCAACGGCTTACAGCCCTAAGGGAGGTCTGATCGAGGACGGCGTTTACCAGTCCGATGACGGTAAGTATACTATCCCCACTTACGGTCCTTCTTCCGGCAATTCCGGAGAACCTACCGTAGACGTACAGTAGTTTTCGGACTGTATGAGAGGAAAATGCCAGAATGGATCAGGGAAGCTCATGGTTACATGGGCTTTTTTGGTGTATATGATGAGTCCGCCTGCTCGATTAACAGACGGAGACAGAGCGTGTAAAAGAAGGGAGAACAGAAAATGGACAAAACGGCAAAAATCCGAATGAAAGCGAAAAGGAATGTGACGGACCTGGCGGGAGAAAAGGTCATGGTGGATTTCGAACAGGGGAAATATTTCTGCATCAAAGGTGTGGGAAACGACATCTGGGATATGCTGGACGGGCAGGAAGGCGAAGACGGCATAACGGTGGAGGCTATCTTACATAAACTGATGGAAGAATATGAAGTGATGGAAGAGGTGTGTGAAAAAGAGGTGCTGGCATTTCTGGAAAAACTGGAACAGGCAGGGATCCTGGAAGAGGTGTAGACACATATGGGAAAAATAAGAGGAAGAGATTATATTTCCTGGTTGTGGCAATATACCGCTCCCTATGCGGGCAGGATTGGTCTGTTGTTATTGTTTGGGCTGTTGGAGACTTTTGCCTCGCTGGCCATGGTGCAGATCACCAAGGAGATCATTGATCATGCCACAGTGGGAAGCGGTTTCGGACGGCTGCTTACGGGTTATGTGCTGCTGTTATTGGGAATGCAGGGAATCTCGGTGTTGTCGACACTGCTTACTGCACTGGTAACGGAGCGGTTTTCCTTCGGGATCCGACGGCAGATCTATGAGAAGATCCTGCATTCTGGCTGGCGGGAAGTGACGGCCTATCATACCGGTGATCTCATGACAAGACTGACCAGCGATGCGGGAAATGTGGCGGACGGTATTGTGGGGACGATCCCCAATATCTTACAGCTGGGGATCGAGTTGGTACTGGTGTTTTGTATGTTGTTTTATTATTCCCCGCTCCTTGCGGTGTTTGCCCTGCTGGTGGCACCGGTGGCAGCCCTGTGCTCCTGGTGGCTGGGAAAACGCCTGAAACGGTTACAGCGGAAAGTGCAGGAGAGTGAGTCGGAATACCGTTCCTTTTTGCAGGAAAGTCTGGCCAACCTTCTGATCGTAAAGGCTTTTACCGGAGAGGACCGGGCGGTGGAGCGCCTGACAAAGCTACGGGAGGAACGGTTCTACTGGGTATACCGCAAGACCGGACTGGGAACCGCCAGTTCCACGGTGATGTCACTGGCTTTTCAGGGAGGATATCTGACAGCATTTTCCTATGGGGCATGGCAGCTGTCGAGACAACAGATCACCTACGGTACTATGTCGGTATTTCTGACACTGGTGAACCGGGTACAGGCGCCGATCCTGGGACTGGCCCAGCAGATTCCCCGGATCATTGCCCTGTTGACTTCCGCCGGGAGAATCATGGAGTTACAGAGAATTCCCGGGGAGCAAAGGGCAGCCGGAGAGATCCGTGGAGGGGAGATCGGAGTGGAGCTTCGAAATGTATACTTCGGATATACCAGGGAACCGGTGCTGAAACGGGTGAATCTGAAAATCTGTCCGGGAGAATTTGTCGCCATTGTAGGAGAGTCCGGTATCGGCAAGACAACACTGATCCGCATTCTGATGGCCTTTCTGGAAACGGGAGCGGGAACGGTGGATTTCTACAATGGCAGCGGACAGAGGCAGGAGACCGGAGCTTTCGTCCGGAAGTTTATTGCCTATGTCCCCCAGGGGAATACTCTGTTCAGCGGAACCGTGAGAGAAAATCTGCAGATGGGCAGAGAAGATGCTTCGGAGGAAGAATTGTGGGCGGCCCTGAAACTGGCTTCCGGAGAAAATTTTGTCCGGTCACTGCCGGAGGGGCTGGATACCGTCATCGGGGAAAGAGGGCATGGCCTGTCGGAAGGACAGGCACAGCGGATCGCCATTGCCAGAGCCTTTTTGCGGAGAGCACCGTTTCTGATCCTGGATGAGGCCACCTCGGCGCTGGATGAAGCTACGGAGGTCGCTGTATTGCAGGGGCTCCGGGCATTAGAACCGAGACCCACCTGCCTGCTGATCACCCACAGGAAGGGTGTTTTAAAATATTGTGACAGAGAACTTTGCATCCGGGAAGGGAGTGTGACGGAAGAATGCAGTACCACTACTATCTGTACGGCATGAGGGTAACAGCGGATCTGGACTTTGTACAGCTGGATCCGGTGCGTTTACCGGAGGATGACAGGGACTTCGGACGGGAAAAGGTCCGGATCCGGGCGATGGACGAAGAGGAGGAAGCACAGTTTCGGAAAGAACACGGAGACTGCGTCTGCGGAAGTTTTTTGGGTACAGAAAAAGGCTGGTTGTGTAATCGTACGCTGGCCATGAGTGTGGAGCGGGGACAGGTGATCCGGTATTACATCCGGAAGGGAGGAGATCCCGGAGCGGTACGAACCTATCTGCTGGGCTTTGGAATAGCAATGCTCAGCCTTCAGCAGGGAAAACTTCCCATACATTGCAGTGCGCTGGCAACTCCGGAAGGTGGTGCGATCCTGATCGCTGGAGAGAGTGGCGCGGGCAAGTCCACACTGACGGCAGAACTGCTGAAACGGGGGTATCGTTTTCTGGCAGACGATATGGCAGTGGTGGACATTTCCGGAAAAGAAGGGGTGTGGGTGTATCCGGCTTTTCCTTATATGAAGCTGTGCAGGGATGTGGTGCTGAGGCAGGGATATCCCCCGGAAGAACTTTTGTATATTGATGAAAAAAAGGACAAATTTCTGGTGCCCTGTACCGGGGTATTTCAAAGGGAAAAGGCCAGACTGGAACGATTTGTTTTTCTGGGAATCCGATGGAAAAAAGAGGCGGAAGATAAGTCCGGGAAGATAAAAGCAGAAAAAATCACAGGCCCCGACAGCATGATCGTGTATAAAGACAATCTGTTCTTAAGACATCTGTGGAAAAAACAGGATCCGGGAATGGAAATCTGGCAGAACTGCCTGAAAATAGCGGAGCAGATACCGGTCTTTTGGATAAGGAGACCGGCAGCAGGTGATTCCACTGCCGAGGTGGCAGCGGAAGTACACGCACTGCGAAACGTCGTGTCAGCTTAAGAACTCTTCCGGTTCCTCAGAAGGCTGCGGGGGCTGACAGTCGCCGCCACCGGGATGGTGTCCGGGATGATGTCCTCCTCCGCCGGGATGTCCGGGGTACCAGGGAAACCATCCACAGGCGGTCTCGGATACCTTCAGTTCCATCAGTTCAGGTTGTGTCCAATGCTTCATAAGAATTCTCCTTTCCGTCTGCCTTATGCAGAGATGTACACGGGGAAAGTCCCGGTGTGACTACAGCATAGGGAACACAGGGGCGGAAGTAAAGAAATGTATCATGATTGTAAGAATTTTGCAGGAAGTGTCACAGAAAAGATACTGCCTGCACCGGGGGCATTTTCGCAGGACACGGTTCCGCCGTGACGTTCTGTGATCGTCTTTACAATGGCCAGTCCCAGACCACTGCCGGTGGCAGAACCGGGAGTTCTGGCGGAGGAGACGGTGTAGGTGCGGTTAAAGATCCGCTCGAGGTCCTCCGGCGGAATGCCCGGTCCCTCATCGGTCACGGAGATCCGGAGAGAAGTAAGGTCAGCGGAAGGCGCGGCAGACAGAGTGATTTTCGTTCCGGCGGGAGCATATTTTGCGGCATTGCCGAGCAGATTGTCCAGAATCCGTATCAGTTTTCCGGGATCTGCAAAAAGGGTGGCATGGAGATCCTGCGATACAGATAAACAGAGAAGATGACCGGCATAGTGGCTGTCCGGAAGTGCGGTATAGAAATATTCTTCCAGAAAGGCCGGGGCATCCAGTTCCTGAAAGGAAAAGGCGTGGGAAGGATCCTCCAGAGTGAACAACTCGTACATATCCCGGATCAGATGTTCCAGTGTCCCAGTCCGGTGATCGATCAGGGTGAGGGCACCTTCGATATCCTGTGCAGACAGAGACTGTCCGGAAGTAAGATAATCCATGGCACTGCGGATGGCAGTGAGGGGAGCCCGCAGATCATGGGAGAGATTGGCCAGCATTTCCGTACGTTCCTGTTGCAGGTGCTGCAGGGAGCGATTGCTGGCATTTAACTGCGCGGTGATTTCCAGCAGCCTGCGGGACAGTTCTTCCACGGTCTCCTGTTCGAGAGAGGGAGAACGGAAAACGGGGCGGGAATTTTGTGCCATGGTCAGATACCTCCTTTCAGAAAACGATACCCTTTGGACCAGACGGTCTCGATGCGGTTCTCCAATTCGTAATTGCCCTCGAAACGTTTGCGGAGACGGCTGACATTGACCATAACGCTGCGTCTGTCACTTTCCTGGTAGACACCGAAGAGAGCCGTTCCCAGTTCCTCGAAGGTGATGTCCCGGTCCGGGTGTTCTGCCAGATACAGCAGGACTTCATATTCCCGGTTGGCGAGACACAGATCCTGTTCCCGGTAGAAGGCCTTGTGGGCTACCCTGTCGATGGAAAGATTTCCAATCGTCAGTACCAGATCGGAAGAAGCCTGCGCCAGTTGTCTGCGCCTGCGGATCAGGAGGTCCACCCGGGCTTTCAGCTCCCGGAGACTGTAGGGTTTGACCAGATAATCGTCCCCGCCGCAGGTAAGTCCCCGGATCACATCTTCCTCGGAACTTCTGGCAGTGAGAAACAGGATCGGCACAGAGGAAAAAGAGCGGATGTAACGGCACACCCGGTAACCGTCGGCTTCGGGCAGCATAACATCCAGTAAGATACAATCCGGAAGATTCTTTCGAATGGATAAGATGCCTTCCCGGGGGGAGATGGCAGTATACACGGTGAATCCCGCACCGGTGAGATATTTCTGATTGATCGCCAGCACTTCGGCATCATCATCGATCAGCACAAGCTTGAACATAGTATTATCTTACCTCCTTTGCTGGTGTTATTTTAGCATGGGGGAAAAACGATTGTCACCAAAGGAAGGTCGACAGAGAGAGACAAAGGACAGCGGAAAACGACAGACCGGATGAAAAAGTGACACGAGAAGGGGGAGAAAAATGAATCGGTCAAATACGAGTGCAAATAAGGATATCGGACACATAGTAAAGGATATGCTGCGGCTTCTGGTGGCTTATGGAGTGGCTGTGTTATTTATGGGAAGAGCATGGAGCCTTCGGACACTTGGGGGTATGACAGGACTGGCAGCGATATTCGTGCTGCTTTATGTATTGGGAAAGGAAGAGCAATATCTGTATAATGTGACCCTGTTCGGTTATCCGGACAGGATACAGCGGCGCAGAACAGGATCGTTTCTGGTGGCAACAGCGGCAACCGTGGTCCTGCTGCCATACATTACAGAGGATCAGAGGGGATATTTTCTGTTTCTGATCCTGGCGTACAGTCTGGAAAGCGTACCGTTGCTGCAACACGGCAGATGCTGCAGAGACATGGAAAGAAATCGCGGGGAAGTGCCGCGTACCGCATTTGTGGGAAGAAGGGCGCAGTACAACAAGTTTCGGTATTTTTTGAAGAAGACCAGCATCCCCATGGAGCTTGTGGGGTATATTGCGACATCGGCACAGGAACTGGCACAGATTTCAGAAGGAGATGCAGGAGAATATCTGGGAAGTCTGGAAGATCTGGAAATGCTGATCCGCCGGTACCATCTGGATCAGATCTATATTCTGCAAAAGCGCGAGGAACAGCTTTTTTCCATGCAGAAATATGTGGATCTGTGCATTGATATGGGGGTGACGGTACGGATGGTGGTGGATTTCTATAAGAGGCGCAGAGCCGACAGTTATGTAAGCTGTGTGGGAACCTATCCGGTCATCACCTACCATACGGTGACGTTGAATACCGGAGAACAGGTGATAAAACGGATCATGGATGTGGCAGGAGGCCTGGCAGGGATCGTTTTGTTTTCTCCGGTGATGTTATTGGCGGCGCTGGCCATTAAGCTGGATTCCCCCGGTCCTGTGATCTTCCGGCAGACCCGGGTCGGGAAAAACGGCAGGACATTTCAGATCTATAAATTCCGTAGCATGTATGTGGATGCGGAAGAGAGAAAGTCAGAGCTGCTGTCGCAAAATGAGATCGCCGGGGGCGTAATGTTCAAGATCCGGGAGGATCCCCGGATCACCCGGGTGGGCAGGATCCTGCGGAATTTAAGCATTGATGAGCTGCCACAGTTTTTTAATGTGTTGGGAGGTTCCATGAGTCTGGTGGGAACGAGACCGCCGACCCCGGACGAGGTGGAGAAATACGGCACAAGGCAGTGGCGGCGGATCAGTATCAAGCCGGGCTTGACGGGCATGTGGCAGGTGAACGGCAGGAGTCTGGTGACGGATTTCGAAAAGATCGTGGAGCTGGATGTGGAATATATTGATAACTGGTCACTGATGGAGGATATCCGGATTTTGTGCAAGACGGTGACAGTGTTGTTAAAGCATGCGGATGCGTATTAGAAAGAGAGGCAGAAGAGGTGGAATGAAGATGCATGGAACCCGGGTGAACTGGGTAGGAATGACCGGTGCCGTGGTATTGTTTGGATATGGATGGTGGAGAGAACCGTTGGCGGCGGTGCTGGGAGGGATGATCCTGCTTGCGGATCTGCTGGCCATGGAGGTGAGTGTAAGGAAAAGGGATGGGAAAAATGCTAAGAATACAATGTTTTGAAAAAAATGTAAAAAAAAAGAAAAATATTTCTGTTTTTCTGAACCTTTTTTCTGAGACGGAGAGTCTTAATAGATAAGACAGAATAAAAGGGGCGTTTTAACAGGCATCTCTGGAAGAAAGGAGCAAAAGGGGACATGGAAGAACGAAGACGGATCGACCGTGTGGGCTACCAGGCAAAGAGTGTTATCGTGGTATGTGATACCGGGGAAAGCATTTTTGTGGAGACCCGGAATGTCAGTCCGCTGGGCATAGCCTTTACGATGCCGGCAGGATCTCCTGACCTTAAGGGGAAAGACATCATAATCGTAGCGGATACGATGATCATGTATGCAGATGTCACCAGACAGGAGGAGCAAGAAGACGGAAATTTTAAAGTAGCTATTTCGGCAAAGAAGTTCACGCCGGAGGTGCTGCAGTATTTATTTGAACATATTGTTGAAAAATAGAATGGAGAGGAAAAATCATATGAGAAAAAACAGTAAGAACGAAAAAGTGATTCGTGCTATGGCGATCGGCATTTCCGCAATGCTGATGGCATCTTCACCGTTGACTGCACTGGCAGCAGAAGGAGAGGGAAATTCTTCCGAAGGAAACGAGGATAAGAACATTACAGTGACACCGGAAGCCGGTGTATGCGATCAGGCGGAAGCAGCCGCAAAAGATGCCGATAAGGCTGTAGAGGGCGCCGAAAAGAGTGCCGCTGATGTGAAGTCTGAAGTGGCTGGCCAGGTAGTGGCAGGGGAAGCTAAGGATACGCAGGGCAAGGATCTGTCTCAGGCTGTTCTGGATGCCAATGCCAAAGTAGAGGATAAGACTGTTGAAGGCGGTTCATCCCTGAAGGACGCAGAGTCTGCCGTAGAGAATGCAGATACTGCGCTGGGGGTTGCGGAAGCCAAAGACAAGCTGTCCGATGCAGAACTGGATAAGGCAGCCGAGGAAGCAGACAAAGCAGGTCAGACTGCCGAAGAAGCAAAAGATGCCATGCAGGCTGCCCAGGATAAGGTAAATGGACAGATCGAGAATATCAAGGATGCTGCTTCTATCACCGATGCCAATGCGGCATATGAGGAAGCAAAGAAGACCGCAGACCAGGCACAGGCTGATTTCGATGCAAAGCTTGGGGAGTATAATACCGCCAAGACAGAATATGAAGAGGCAGCACAGAAGGTGGCAGCTTATGAAAAGGCTTATGAGGAGGCTGTAAACAGTGCAGATGCTAACGCTGAGGCGGCAGCAGCTGAACTGGAAGCAGCGAAGACAAATGCAGAAGCACTGGCAAAGGCTCTGGAGGCTGCAAAGGGTGCAGTGGATAAGTCTGCAGCAGGTGCTATGGATATTGCCAAGCAGGAAAACACGACACAGACGGATAATGGACTAAACTGGAAAAATGAGGATCAGCTTTTCATCTCCATTATGCAGAACTACTATCTGCCCGAGGTACAGAAGATCACTGCCGATGATATTAAGGTTGTCCGCAGACAGGGTGAAGACAATAATACCAAGAATTATTTTGAAGTAACCTATACCGATGAGAATGGTAATAAGCAGACAAAGTATTACAATTATGTGATGGATGACAAACAGACTTCCAAGGACAATATCGTGATCTTTGAGAAGCGAATTGAGGAAGTAAACTGGAAGACGGCGCAGGAGACCAATCCGGATCAGTATGTGAAGGAAAATGGGGATACTATCACTGTTTCCGAAGTGGAAAAAGGTCTGAAAGACGGAACCATTATTGCAGTAGATGGAAAGAAAGTGATCAAGAACGACGGAACCGAGAGTATCATTATTTCTGACAATAACCAGAAGACCGAAAACGGCGAGGTTGATACTGATGTAAATGAGGCTACCGAGAAGGAATCCTGGAAACTGGATGAGAACGGCAACCTGATCAAGACCGTGACCGCTGATGTGACCACCATCACCTATACCGATGCAAAATTCACTTCTACCGAACAGTATCAGACAGAGGCAGAGAGAGATGCTGCAGCTGCTGCAAAGGAAAAGGATTTGAAGGACGCTGCCGGCAAGGATGTAACCGTTACAGGAACAGAAAAAACGGATTATACTTATACCGGTAACGGAACCTACATTCCTACCTTTACGAAGACTGTGAATGTGAAGGATGAAGAGGTTGAATGGAAGCATACAGATAAAAAGACGGATTATGGTGTAAGAACAGAGGAAGAAGCAGTAGCAAAGGTTACGAAAGAGCAGGAGAAGGCGTTAAGCAATAAGATTAACGATGATGACGACTTATACCTGATCGGTGTAAGCAGTGATCTTAAGGTAACCGGCTATACAGAAGATCACTGGTATGATGATTCCGACTTCCTCGTATCCGGCACTGTATCCGCAACCTACGCAAAGGTTACCAAGAAAACTGTCGATCAGAGTACCTTCGGTTCTCTTTGGAATGATATCAAAGCCCTGTTTGGTAAGGGAGAAGCTACCAACAAGAAACTGGAAGATGCAGCCAGAAAGGCAGTCGAGGCAGACGGTGGTATTTTTGTAAGTGCCAACTGGGATGACTGGAAGTTCGGCAAGGCAACCATCCGCTATGTGGCAGGTGTCAGTGTCAATACCGATGAGAAGACTACCGCAGCGGAGGCACAGAATGCGGTACAGGATGCAGCACTGGCACAGGCAAAAGCAAGTGGCGCAACCGGTGTGTACAATGTGAAGACTACAGAGCCCGATACTATTGCTCATACCAGCTATTCCTATGAGATTGATTATCTGGAGAAAACCGGAGAGACCACAACCAATACTGCTGTCAGAACTGAGACTTATGCAAATGCAGAGGTGCTGACCGGTCAGATCATCCAGAACCTGAATTACATTCAGGGCAACATCAAACTGACCCAGAAGGATACTGAATATCGTAAGTTCGTAGATGATGCCAAGGCTCTGACCCAAAAGTATCAGAAGCTGTTACAGGATGCACAGGACGCACAGAAAGATGTGGTAGCAGCACAGGGCAAGGTAGAGGAACTGAAGGCAGAGATCGAAGCTCTGAAGAGTAACAGAACCAGTAACCTTGGAGCTCTGAAGGAACTGGAAGGAAAGCTGGCCGTGGCTGAACAGAACAAAAAGGATGCAGAAGATACTCTGAAGGAGATTCTGGGCAGCCTGGATGAGGCAGGCGGAGAGCTGGATAAGGTGATCGAGCGTCTGACTCCTGCACCTACACCCGGAACACCTGCAGGTGGAGAAGGTGAGACCGGAGGTGCCGGTGATACAGAGGAAGGCGGCGCCGGAGAGGCAGCAATAGTTGTTACACCTGTTGCACTGGCAGCAGCACCCGCAGCACAGGCAACCGTAGTTGCACAGAACCAGGCAGCAGCACCCGTTGTACAGATCGCTGACGAAGCAGCACCTCTTGCAGAAGCAGCTCCTGCAAATACACAGGAAACCGTTCAGGCAGGTTCCGATAAGGAAGAGACCAAGGAAGCCGTAAATATCGAAGAAGAGGCTGTTCCCCTGGCAGATGTAGCTGTGGAAAGCGAACATGCAAAGATGTCCTGGTGGTGGTGGCTGATCATTCTGATCCTCGGTGCAACCGGATATGAAATGTACAAGAAGCACAATGAGAAGAAGCTGAAGGCTCAGGCAGAAAATGCAGGAGATATCGAAGAATAAAAGATAACAAAAACGACATCCATCGGGATTTTCCCGGTGGATGTCGTTTTTTAGACCTTGGAAAGCGGATTACTCGAAGAGCTCTTCAACTTTTTCCAGATCACCGTCTCCGGTCAGAAGAAGAGTCACTGTGGCCTGGGCACTGCTGATATCGGTTGTCCCCTCAACGCATAATTCACCGTCAGTATTGTAGAGAGCCCATTGGAACTCATTGACAGAGGAGGGCCAGTCTGCTTCCATAGAGATCGATTCCTGATCCGACAGGGAATCCAGATTTACCTGTTCCCCGGTCACGGGATCAATGACCGCTACCATACCGACTTCGATGCCACACATATTGACTACCGACAGGGTGAGTGCCCTGGTATCCTCCGAAGTGGATTCTATGGCAGACGACTCGGAATCCGGGGAAACATCGGCAGGCAGGGCGGCAACAGTCTCAGACGGGGAGGTGGAAGCAGTCGTGGCAGATGATGTTTCCTCTCCGTCAGAATTCTGACTGCATCCTCCGAATAACAGACAACAGGACAATATACTTACAGCAAAAATATGTCGTATGAAACTTTTTTTCATAATAATCTCCATTCTGCAGACGATTCCTTCCGTCGGAGAAATCGCGAATCAAATTTCAAATTTGATTCTGCGATAAGGGCTGCTTTGTGACACCTGCAGCACAAATAGCCGTGTGAAAATCTATATCACCATTATATCGGATTTCCCATAAAAAGTAAATTTATGCGATAAAAATTTCCGGAAGCAGACCGGTAGGAATTCCTGAAAAAAATATCGAAAAATGTGAGCCGTTTTTCATGGATAAGTAGTCTTTATAGATAGAGACTAAGAAATAACGGAGGCGGTCGAGATGAGCGGCATGTTATATTCCATACCTGTGATTTTGACAGGTTATCGAATCGTACAAATTGAAGATGAAGCGACACCGCTTGCACAGGCAGCAAAGAGTGGATATTACGGTGACACAGTAGCCGGAATGCTGGGCATTGGTGTTTTATTACTCTTGGTGATTTATTTTATATTATGCAGAAAATACCAGAAAAGAATCATAGAATTGCAGGAAAATGCACATCCCGGCTGGAACTGGTGGAAACTTAGAAAGCAGGTAACCGAACTGGAGGATAAAAAGGCAGAAGGAATTGTCGAGGATATCCGGCGGGCAGCGCAAAGCTATATGACTGTTTAAATTTAATCAGAAAGATCCGGGGATCATCCCCGGATTTTTTACACCAGATTTATAAAAGTGAAGTATTTCGTTGCTGATGTCTGCCGGGAATGTTATAATCATGTATGTGGCCGGTTCAGAGACCTGCGCCACAAGCATAGGAAAGAAAAGGAAGGCAATCTATGAAAGTCTTGGTAACAGGCGTAAAAGGCCAGTTGGGATATGATGTGGTAAATGAGTTGACAAAGCGCGGAATTGAGGCTGTCGGCGTGGATATTCAGGAGATGGATATCACAGATGCGGCCAGCGTGGAAAAGGTGATCGGAGAGGCGGCACCGGACGCTGTGGTACACTGTGCAGCCTATACCGCAGTGGATGCAGCGGAGGATAACGTGGAAATCTGCCGTAAGGTCAATGCGGACGGCACACAGAACATTGCGAATGTCTGCAAGAAGCTGGACTGCAAGATGGTCTATATCAGTACCGATTATGTGTTTGACGGCGAGGGCACCAGACCCTGGGAGCCAGAGGACGAGCGTCATCCGCTGAATGTATACGGACAGACCAAATACGAAGGAGAACTGGCAGTACAGAATACACTGGAGAAATATTTTATCGTAAGAATCTCCTGGGTATTCGGAGTCAACGGCAAGAACTTCATCAAGACCATGCTGAATCTGGGCAAGACCCATGATCATCTCACAGTGGTGAATGACCAGTTCGGATCTCCTACCTATACTTATGATCTGGCAAGACTTCTGGTGGATATGGTCCTGACGGATAAATACGGTATCTATCATGCTACCAACGAAGGTATCTGTAACTGGTATGAATTTGCCTGCGAGATATTCCGCCAGGCTGGCATGAAAGTGGATGTGGCTCCTGTACCGGCTTCCGAGTATCCGACGAAAGCCAAGCGACCGGAGAACAGCCGCATGAGCAAAGCCAAGCTGACAGAGAACGGATTCGTAAGGCTTCCTTCCTGGCAGGATGCGTTAGAGAGATATCTGAAAGAAATCCTGTAAACAGACTTTGTGTAAGCAGGAAAATAACGGGAAATACTTCAGGGAGCGGTATCGGAAACGGTACGGCTCCCATTTTGGCGAATGTACATCATCGAGCTTTTAAGCGAGATGGTGTACAAAGTATACAAATCAAGTAGGAGCCAGCCTACTCGACTTATAATATATGAAAAAGTCATGAAAAACCCTGTAAATTTCACGAAAAACCTGTTGACAACGGAAGTCGGAACAAGTATACTGTTAAAGCGTGCCAGAAAAGGTGCGTCTATTATACTATTAAGAAAGAGGTGAAACAGAATGCCAACATTTAACCAGTTAGTAAGAAAAGGACGTCAGACTTCTGTTAAGAAGTCTACTGCACCTGCTCTCCAGAAGGGTTACAATTCTCTTCACAAGAAAGCAACAGACGTTTCTGCTCCCCAGAAGCGTGGTGTATGTACCGCTGTTAAGACAGCAACTCCTAAAAAGCCTAACTCTGCTCTTAGAAAGATCGCCAGAGTACGTCTTTCCAACGGAATTGAAGTTACCAGCTACATTCCCGGTGAAGGTCACAATCTGCAGGAGCACAGCGTTGTTTTGATCCGTGGTGGTCGTGTTAAGGACCTGCCCGGTACCAGATACCACATCATCCGTGGTACCCTTGATACTGCCGGTGTCGCTAACAGAAAACAGGCTCGTTCCAAGTACGGCGCTAAGAGACCTAAGGATGCTAAGAAATAAGTAGTATCCGAGGCGTTTTGAACGTCGGACCGAGAGTCCGATGAAAATCCGCAAGGATTTTTGGAGATGTCAGTGAGACATCTTTGTACCACAAAAACGAAACTAAGAAAAGTGTTGGAATTCTGTGATACAGATATAACAGCGCGAACACTTGGGGAAACACATGTGAGTACCGATGATTTAACGTAACTAGTGAGAAGGCAAGACCGACATGAAAAGAGAGCGTAAGCTTGCTTACGAGCGAACTTTTTATGGAGGGATTGGTCGGCGAACAGCCGACATCGAGGCATCTTTGATGCCGAGATAACGGATCTCACGAGAACAATTTGTTAAGGAGGGAAGAACCGTGCCACGTAAAGGACATATTCAGAAAAGAGATGTATTAGCAGATCCTTTATACAACAACAAAGTGGTTACCAAGCTTGTCAACAACATCATGCTGGATGGCAAGAAGGGTGTAGCCCAGAAGATCGTATACGGAGCATTTGCTAAGGTTGAAGAGAAGAGCGGCAAGCCTGCTCTGGAAGTATTCGAAGAGGCTATGAACAACATCATGCCTGTTCTGGAAGTAAAAGCAAGACGTATCGGTGGTGCTACCTATCAGGTACCTATCGAGGTTAGACCTGAGAGACGTCAGGCTCTGGGCCTTCGTTGGTTGACCATGTTCTCTCGTAAGAGAAGTGAGAAGACCATGGAAGACAGACTTGCTAACGAAATTCTTGACGCAGCCAACAATACCGGATCTGCAGTTAAGAGAAAAGAAGACATGCACAAGATGGCAGAGGCAAACAAGGCTTTTGCTCATTACAGATTCTAGTAGGAGGGAAAAAACTTGGCTGGAAGAGAATATCCGTTAGAGAGAACTAGAAATATCGGAATTATGGCTCATATCGATGCCGGTAAGACCACTACTACCGAGCGTATCCTGTATTACACAGGTGTTAACTATAAGATTGGTGATACTCACGAAGGTACTGCTACCATGGACTGGATGGCTCAGGAGCAGGAGAGAGGTATCACCATTACTTCCGCTGCTACCACTTGTCACTGGACCCTGCAGGAAAACTGCAAGCCAAAGCCAGGTGCATTAGAGCATCGTATCAACATCATTGATACTCCGGGACACGTTGACTTTACTGTAGAAGTTGAGCGTTCACTCCGTGTACTTGATGGTGCAGTAGGTGTATTCTGTGCAAAAGGTGGAGTTGAACCACAGTCAGAAAACGTATGGCGTCAGGCTGACACTTACAACGTACCTCGTATGGCATTTATCACCAAGATGGATAAGATGGGTGCAGACTTCTTCATGTCAGTACAGACTATCATTGATCGTCTTGGCAAGAATGCGATCCCGGTACAGATTCCAATCGGAGCAGAGGATGACTTCAAGGGTCTGATCGATCTGTTCGAGATGGATGCTTACTATTACAATGACGACAAGGGTGAAGACATTGAAATCAAAGAGATCCCGGATGATTTGAAGGATCTTGCTGATGAATGGCACACCAACCTTGTTGAAAAGATCTGTGACCTTGATGATGATCTGATGATGATCTACTTAGAGGGTGAAGAACCATCTGTAGAAGATATGAAGAAGGCACTTCGTAAGGCTACGATCGCATGTGAAGCAGTACCTGTTTACTGTGGATCAGCATACAAGAACAAGGGTGTTCAGAAGTTATTGGACGGCGTTATTGAGTACATGCCGGCTCCGACAGACATTCCTGACATTAAGGGTACTGACTTAGAAGGCAACGAGATCACAAAGCCATCATCTGATGATGAGCCATTTGCTGCTCTTGCATTCAAGATCATGACAGACCCATTCGTAGGAAAACTTGCATTCTTCCGTGTTTACTCAGGAACATTGAACTCAGGTTCTTATATCCTGAATGCAACAAAGGATAAGAAGGAACGTGTTGGACGTATCCTTCAGATGCACGCTAACAGCAGAACTGAGATTGACAAGGTTTACTCCGGAGATATCGCAGCAGCTGTTGGTCTTAAGATCACAACAACAGGTGATACAATCTGTGATGAACAGCATCCGGTTATTCTGGAGTCCATGGAATTCCCAGAACCTGTTATTGAGTTGGCTATTGAGCCT
>OGGE01001294.1_pt1 | contig 15991 bp, 8 predicted proteins | sample 1571121 | NCBI WGS metagenome assembly OGGE01 (sample SAMEA2581959, study PRJEB24529) | metagenome | biome: Human gut stool | place: China | collected 2011
AGATCATGCGAAATAGATAACAAATACGCCCAATACCAACGCCAGCCCGATCCCGACCGGAAAAGCCACCGACATGCCGCAAATCGCAATAGCTGCCGACAGCAAGATATTGGCAGCATTAAAGACAATGCCACCCACGAAAGCACTCCCTAAAGATCCCATATCGGCTTGTGCCAAATTAAATAGAAACCCTTGTCCCTCAGAGCCGAAACTACCCAGTGTAAAAGCGGAAAAAATGGAAAAGAGCAACACGCCGATCACATAATCCCAATAAAAAAACTCATACCGCCAAGTCCTCGAGACCAGCTTTTGTGTATTTCCCCACGATCCCCAGCAGAGCATCGTGACAACACAAAACAGGATCGCTAATGAATAATCTTGTACTATAAACATAACTTTCTTATTTTGAGACAGGTTGATGCATCATATAATTTTCAATCAGAACAACCATTTCCGCCGCCGGTACTTTCTCGATCAAGCGAAGGTCTCTGCCTTTCCCGTCCGGTGTCCAGCTATTGGCTCCTTCATCATTCACGACACGGAATGTCCCGCGCTCTACATTATAATAGGGTTCATACCCCTTGACGGCCACCAGCACAGCCGTAAGGTCCCAGCTCATCCGGCCGTCCGGATCACCTTCGGCAAAACAAAGCAAATAGGCGTCTTTCACCGGGCTGCCCTTCACATCCATCTGCACCAGCTTCTTTCCGGTAAAGATCACATTCCCGATTTCGAAACCACTGAATATGATTTCTGTAGGCCATTGCTCCGCCACTACACGGGATGCCGGAGTATCGCAATAGACATTAAATTCTTTCCCTTCAGGAAACAAACCGGCCATCGAGACCACGCGTTTCACCTTCTTAGCAACTAAATCACGGCCGGAAAGCGGACTATACTCGTCACCACCGGAAAGCAAAAGGTCCTTTAGATTGGTGAAAAAGCCGATCGTACAGACCACAACGCTGCTATCCGGCTGCGTACTTAAAATCCGGCGATAGACCTTCACTGCATCCGGAGCATCCGAGGTTTTTGCCGTTTCATGTGGATAACGATCCGGAAGCTCTTCGGTCCACTTCGTCTTATGCCAAGTGGTCAGCGAAGCACCTCCTTCGCTTTTCGGAGCACCGACAGGGATATCCGGCCGTTTGAAATAGGTGTTCAGCACTTCTATGCAGGGTACGACATGCTCGTCCTTATTGGACGAAACAGTCGCTAAAATATTCACTTGCCCGCTATCTGCCAACGCATGCATCAGAGCCATCGCACCTACATCGTCATAATCCGGCCCCAAGTCCGTATCCAGTATCAGATTGACAGGTTGCACCATTGTTTCTTCCGGAGCAGTAGCAGCCGGTTTTCCAGAACAGGCCGCCAGCAAAGCAGCCAAACAGATAAAAAGAATTGATTTCTTCATGTTATTAAATTTATAAATGTCACATATTGTTCATCGGCAGCACACACATAACCTTTAAGCACGATTAGCAATAAGATAAGATTTATATCAACCAAAAATATCCACTTCGTTCCTATAAGGAGCAGACGACTGCGCCCCAACACGTGTCACCGAAATAGCCGAAGCCTTGCAAGCGAACCGGGCGGCTTCTTTCAAGCTTCGCCCTTCGGACAAGGCGACAGTCAGAGCACCATTGAACACATCGCCGGCAGCAGTCGTATCGACAGCTTCCACTTTCAGGGCAGGAACCATCTCGGCCTTTCCGTTGCTATAAATAAGTGCACCTTTCGATCCCAGCGTAATAATGACATGCTGCACTCCCATTCCCGAAAGGGCACGGGCGGCTTCACCAGCCGATGATTCATCTGTGATCTTCACGCCGGTAATCATTTCCGCTTCCGTTTCGTTCGGCGTGATCAAATATAAATGACGGAGCAGATCCGCCGGTAACGGATGTGCCGGAGCTGGATTCAAAATCACTTTCTTCCCTTTTTGCCAAGCGATATCAGCGACAAAACATACGGTTTCCATCGGAACCTCCAGTTGCATCAAGACCAGATCGGCTCGCTCGATAGCCTCCTCCGCCTTCTCCAGGTCAGACGGCAGAAGGTTGGCATTCGCACCCGAAGCGACGACAATGCAATTTTCCGCTTTTTCGTCCACTGTGATCAAGGCTACGCCGGAAGGGTTCCCGGAATCCGAAAAGACATAAGAGGTATTAATGCCCTCCTCCTCAAAAAGTTGCTGTGATTGATGACCAAAAATATCGCTTCCGGTCTTGCATATAAAAGTGACGGGACCTCCCAGACGTGCTATCGCCACAGCCTGGTTTGCCCCTTTTCCTCCGGGATTCATAAAGAATGTTCCACCCAAAATCGTTTCACCCGGACGAGGCAGATGAGCGGCCTTTATAACCATATCGGTATTGCTGCTACCGACCACCAGGATTTGTCGCTTGGATGTTTGTGTTGTGTCCATGTTCTATTTCGTATTAAATTATGAAGCGTTACAAATATAATACATATATCACTTCTTTTTTCCACATAATTCTTTGGGAAAGATAAACCCAAATCTTACTTTTGTAAAAAGTATACACAGACATATAACTTACAGACAAGCAGATAAGTTTATGAAACAGGCCACAAAGCTCAACCAGATCATCCTATTGATTCAGTCGCTTTCCAAAGCGGAAAAACGATATATCCGTCTCTATACCAACCTGCAAAACGGGGATAAACATTATATGGTTTTATACGACCTGGCCTGTGAAGATTTCTCCGCCGAACAAATACACAAGAAGTTTTGCAGCGAAGTGAACGAAAAAAGCTTTGAGATGGCGGCCAAACATCTTTATCGGGTACTGTTGGATTGCCTTGTCCTATTGCGGGAAAAACAGGACATACAGACGACAATTTTCAATTATATCACAAAAGCCGGCATCCTTTTCGAACGGGAGCTTTTCAACAATGCATTTGTCGAATTGGAAAAAGCAAAGAAGCTGGCCACTACATATGAAAACGACCCGCTGCTCCTCCTGATCTATCGTACGGAATTGAAATATCTGAGCACGCTCGGCTTCGAAGGCATCAGCGAGAAAGAGCTGGTCGGCAAGCAAATGCAAATCAACGACGTGATGAAATATGCCCGCAACACGAACCTCCACCTGCAACTATACGATATTTTGAAACACCGCATCATCTATAAAGGGTACGCCCGTTCGAACAAGCAAAAAGAGAATCTGAACGATCTTGTTTTAAGCGAACTGAACCTGATCGCCAACCATTCCTACCAGGGATTCGAGGCACACAAACTTCACCTGTTGTTCCAGGCTACCTATTACCTGAATGCTGGAAACTATAAATCGGCAATCCGTTTCTACCAGGAACTGATCGCGCTTTTCGAAACGAACCGCCATCTGATCCTCAACCCGCCGATCTACTACCTAAGTGCTATAGAGGGGGTACTGAACAGCCTGCATGTTGCCGGATTATATCGGGAAATGCCTTTTTTCTTATCCAAACTGAAAGAAATCGGCACAGGCAACCACCCTACAGAGTTCCTGATGGAAGTACAAGGACACTCCTACCTGTATGAACTTTCGGGATTGCTCAACACCGGACAATTTGAAGCGGCAACGCATCTTGCCGAAGCCCATACCGACTTTTTATCAAAGAAAGCATCCATGACCAGACCGGAAACCCAGCTAAAGCTGGCTCTCTATTCTTCCATCCTTCATCTTTGCCTGGGAGAACCGTCAAAAGCTCGCAAGAGTATGAAAAAGATACTCGGCTCCGACAAATCCTTCCATACATTGCCGTCCTACAAAACAGCCCGCCTCGTCAACCTCCTGATCCAAGCGGAACTGGGGAACTATGACTTTTTTGCAAACGAAGTAAGCTCCATCAAGCGGACAATCAGCTACGAGAAGCAGATGTATATCACCGAAAAACTACTTTTCCGCTTCCTGATGGCCCACCCCTTGCCCATCTATAGAAAAGATCGGGAAAAGTTGTGGGCACAATACCAAAAGGATATCACACGTATCCGACAGGACAAATATGAAAAACAGCTTCTCAAGACCTTTGATTTCACAGCTTGGATTGAGAGCAAACTAACAAACATCCCCTTCCGGGAGATTTTGTATTCTGAATGATCCGGTTATACACGGATCTTATGTCCGCTTAACGCATAATAGAAAATCATCAGATATGCAGGGAAACAGATCCAGTAGGCCTGCTGCAAATCACCAAATTCATCGGCCAGCCAGCCGAACAGTAACGGGAAGATGGCACCGCCCACAATAGCCATTACCAACAAGGAAGAACCGGTTTTGGTGAATTTTCCCAAATCCTTCATTGCCAATGGCCACAGAGCCGGCCACATCAGAGAATTGGCAAGACCTAACAGCGCGACAAACCAGATAGAAACATGTACAGGAAGGAATACGACCAACAAAGAGCTGGCCACACCGATAATCGCACAGATAAACATCGCTTTCTCCTGTGAAATATATTTCGGGATGAAAAATACGCCGACCAGATACCCAGCCACCATACCGATCACCGTATACGAAGTGTAGACCTGCGGGTCCGCTAGTCCGATCGATTTGGCATAATCCACGATACTTGCCATCGCGAGTGTCTCTACGCCGACATAACAGAGCAACGATACCAGCCCCAACAATAGGTGCGGGAACTGCCAGATGCTCGTCTTATTGGAGGCATAAGCGGAGGCAGCCGACTCCGTATCGTTTTCATCCTCTCCTTCCGCTTTTACTTCCGGCAGCGGGACAAATGCAACTAGAATTCCCAAAACGACAAAAATACCGGAAATGAAATAGAACGGCATCTTGATATCTTCCAGTTTCACGTCGCTCAGGTTCAGGAATACGCCAAGGAAAATCGGAGCGATCGCCCAAGCAGCCTTATTGGCAATCCCCATCATACTCATACGGGTGGCAGCACTTTCCAACGGGCCCAGAATCGTAATATAAGGATTCACAGCTGCCTGCAACATCGTATTACCGATACCGCTTATGAAAGAGGCAAGCAGGAACATGGAAAAACTCTTATTTTCGGCAGATGGAATAAACAAATACAATCCGACGGCAAAAAACAGAAAAGACAGGATCATCGTCTTCTTATATCCGATCGCCTTGATAATAAGTCCGCAAGGATAACCGAAAATAACAAAAGTGGAGAAAGTCGCTGCCAAAACCAGGTATGATTCAGCAGTAGTCAGATCCAATGCAGTACGCAGGAACGGAATAATCAATCCGTTAATACCTAAGGCGAAGCCAATCATAAAGAAAAGTACGCCAATAACAACCAAAGGGAATAGATACCCTTTTGAAGCAGAGTTTGTGTTTTCCATGTTTATTTGTTTTTACGTTTATAAAAGATTTTCGACAAATGTACAGATATTTTCCCAATAGCCGGTGTCAGAAGGTTCATTATTTCTAAACCGGACACAGATTTTGCTGACGATGTAAACGAATAGGTTAGTGTATATCAGCAAAAACAGTAATCCGGGGCATAATATCGGTAATTTATCTACAAAAAGAAAAAGAATACATACCGACCTTTGCAAAAAATTCAATGCAATAAATTCAAAAATATGCCGGCCAATACCATTTTTAGTGGCATACCGGCCCAATCAATACGGAAGATATGAAAAAAATAATAACATGGGCATTGTTGATAGCTGGAGCCACGACAATGGAGGCTGGAAACAGGATAATTGAAGAGAATATAATTCAAACTGATAAAAAGAATATAGTAATGGAAAACTTAGAATTGACAAAAGAATGGGATAAGATTTTCCCGAAGAGCGATAAAGTGAATCACAGTAAGGTAACGTTTCGCAACCGCTATGGCATCACGCTTGCCGCCGATATGTACAGACCAAAGAATGTAAATGGGAAAATGGCGGCTATCGCGGTATCCGGCCCATTCGGAGCTGTGAAAGAACAAGCGGCAGGCCTCTACGCACAGACAATGGCCGAACTCGGTTTCCTGACCATCGCCTTCGATCCCTCCTACACCGGAGAGAGTGGTGGAACACCCCGCTATGTAGCCTCTCCCGATATTAACACCGAGGACTTTTGCGCAGCTGTGGATTACCTCTCTACCTGCGATGATGTCGATCCCGAACGCATTGGTATCATCGGTATTTGCGGATGGGGAGGTATGGCGCTCAACGCTGCCGCGATCGACACCCGCATCAAGGCCACAGTCACTTCCACGATGTACGATATGAGCCGGGTAAATGCAAACGGCTATTTCGACTCCATGAATGCCGACCAGCGTCATGAACTTCGCCGCCAGCTCAACGAACAACGTACGGCAGACGCGAAAAGCGGCTCATACGCACTCGCCGGTGGAGTGATCGACCCACTGCCCGATGATGCTCCCTGGTTTGTAAAAGACTATCACGACTATTATAAGACCAGCCGTGGTTATCACAAACGCTCACTCAACTCCAACGGAGGATGGAACAAGACATCGGCTCTTTCATTCATCAACATGCCCCTACTCGCTTACAGTGACGAAATCCGCAGTGCCGTACTCGTGATACATGGTGAGAAAGCCCATTCCCGCTATTTCAGCGAAGACGCATTCAAAAAACTGACGGGTGACAACAAAGAGTTACTGATCATCCCCGGTGCCAGCCATGTCGACCTTTACGACAACCTATCGGCAATCCCGTTTGACAAAATCGAACATTTTTTTCTTGAATATTTGAAATAATAAAATAGGCAATCACGTCACAGCATGAACTCTTAGTTTGCGATATATACTGTCATACTATCATAGTTTCGACATATCCATTGAATATCAATAAATACAGGAATGATAGCAGCAAATTTAACTATCATTCCACTATCATGATTTGTCTGTTTCCTTTGGGTTGATCCGGAAAGTAGCGGACAAATTTAGCACAAAGCAGGTAGAAATTTCCATCAAGCCCCCGTTCAAGCTCAATTCCGCCCCCCATCTATACGGCTCCCGGACCCGGATGTCGAAGGTAGCGAGGCCCGGATGTCAAAAGGGAAAAGCAGGTAGTTGCTTAATAATAAGCTATATACTTTGGTAAAAAATATGCTTGATGTTATGATAGTATGATAGTAGAAAAAACAACTGTCATACCATCTATCATTCTATATATCCATTGATTTTTAATGGATTGATAACAGAGTATGATAGTATGACAGTTGTTTTTCCAATGATAGCTTTCAATTAGCGAACGCTTATCTTGCTTTTCTCCGTACAGCTTTCACTTTCCGCACATACGATATAAAATCCGGCAGGCAACGAGAACTGATGCACCGTCGTGCTCAGATGATCGAATATGGAGACCATCTTACCGGAAAGATCATACACACGCACGCTCTTCAACAGGTCTCCCGCCGTAGAGGCCACTACCACCTGTCCCGGCATCGGCGTATAGACGCGTATCTGGCTTTCCACCTGGATGCTACGTGAAACATTCAGGAAATAACGGCCATGCGTAGCCCCCGGCACCGTCACTTCCGCATTGCGCGAATCGACCAAAATATCTTCATTCTTCAAGGCGTCGTAGAGGTAGAGAGAGTCGCCGAAGTGTTCGAGGCCGGCAAAGCGCAACGTTACATCCGACTCATCTTCACTATAAACGCCCAACGGGATATTAGCCATTTCGGGGATTACATTGATACAGGTGGCTTGCGTACCGGCGATCGAGTAAACAATCGGGGTTGCCGGATGATTGACATTCAGCAATATAGCCACATCTTCCTCCTTTTTATATCCGACCTCGGCTTTTTCTCTTTGAATCAGCGAGAGGGAACTTTTACGTCCAGAGCGTTCAGCCTCAATATATAGAGAAGGCACAACGCTTAAGGGAACGGACTTTGTCATTGCCTCTTCTTCTGAAGAAATATTGTCGGCAAGCATCATGTCTGTGGAATATTTCAAACCTTCTATTGCAACAACTTTCGTTACAGGCTCTTCACGAAACACAAAGAAACCTTGCATTGGAGCCACACAACCAGCCGTTGCCTCTTGCATATTTGAAAGAATACCTTCTTCAGAGACACGAGTCACAACAGTTTCTCCTTTTTCATTCAAGAGCCAATAAGTTGATCCTAAATTATTCTCTTTTAAGAATACTTCCATATTCAAGTAAGTCATAAAGGGATTACCTGCCAAGAAATATTTATTGGCATCTGTTTGATTTTCCAAATTAACTGTAATAGTTTTTTCATCCTTACCTAAACTCAGCTGGCCATAGTTATCACCTCTTGTAATACTCTGAGTATTCGGCTTCTCTGGAGTAGATTCACCATTTGAATAATAATCGTATGAAGTATCACCCTTTGGCAGTCGGACTAACGAAGTAGTTCCATTATCCGGTAAATTCTCTACATGAACAGAGAAACCGGAACCTGGGGTATAAAATACCTCGGCATCATTATATTCCGTACTCCAATTAGCAGATATATACGAATCATGAGTATCCGGATCTGGGTTTTGTCCTTCATTCCGGAAATACAAAACAGCCGTATTGTCCCACTTCCGCTGATAATAGGCCGGAGCGAAACGGTTGTTCTTATTCGGGTCAAACACGATCGGAGCAAAAGCATCTGTTACCTGTCGTCCACTATCGGTTTTGGGCGAATACATATCGCCGGCTACTACACCTTTAAGCGGTGAAGAAAGCAGATACCACTGGTCTTTTTCCATTTCAAACTCTACGCGGGCCGTGTCGTAGGTCAGGTATTGCTGGCTCATCAAGGTAGCGTTGGGTTTGAAGTAAATCTCATCGCAGGTGTTGGCATAGAAGCGTTTTGCAATGAGGTCGTCACGGTCAACCATCAAATCGAGCTCGATATTGTCGGTTGCTGAATTTCCTTCTTCCTCCAAATCTTTTATTGTAAAAGGAGTAACATCTTCTTCCCATTTTGTATCCAGCAAAATCGGGTTCTTTCCTTCCTGCGGAATCATCACTTTTGTGAATGCCATAGGGGAGAAAGATTCTGTATGAGTTCCGTTAGGATCTTCTTCTTTTTTATATAACTCTTCAAAAGTTGCTCGTCTCCAGTTTGCATCATTATTCCAGTTGCGGCTATCTTCCGATCCTGCCCAAGTCACATATTCCGGAACAATCTTGATCTTGAAATTGATAAAACCATCGCAAAATTCTTGCAGATAGTTGTTCTCCACATCGTATTCATGGAATCGTACCTGCAATTCGTATTCGAAACCTTCGCGGAAGGTTAGACCATGCAAACGACTATCCTGATCATTTGTGAAATCGATAAATCGGAGGGTCAACAATTCTTCCTCCCGTTCATCTTTATACGCAACAATAGATTCCAAAACTGCTACTTGTCCAGCGTTCTTCCATTCCGGGTCAGTAGATTCACCGGTAAATATGATATCGTAAAAATCTTTACCCACTTCTCGGGCGAAACCTAAATGGTCTACTTTTTTAAGCTCTTCCTCTTCTTTCGGAGAAAATACGACCTTGCGAATAGGAATTGTCAGTTCCTCTTCTCGACTGTTTTCAATATCCTTCAATCCCAAACGTATGGCCGGTTGGAAACCCTCTTCGTAATCAATCTCATCAAGTCCCAACCAGGCTTCCGGAACATTTTCGTTCACCTTGATTGTGAAATCTTCAGGTTCTGTACAGATAACATAGCTATATGTACTTCCATATTCGATTGCCCGTCTGTTGGGGATGGCAACTATATCTCTTCTGGTATCTGTTACGCTGAAATAAAAGCCGTTTTCGTCGAGATATAATAAACTGTCATTACATAGTTTTAACAGATAATCTTTATACTCAAAGTCTATCATATCTTTTAAATCAGCAACCGTTCCTCTGAAGTCTTTACTTTCACCACACTGTTCATGGAAAGCATCCAATGCTGCCTCCAAAGAGACAGAAGTACCGGTAAGATCAGTATACGTTTTATCCTTCATGGTTCCCACATACCAATCTATCGGAACATCCTTTCCGGTTAAAGAGTCTTCTTTCCCCTGATAGTTAAACTTCAATTTGGCGGACAGATTCACAGAACTGAATGAACAAATAAAGGCATCATCAATCTCGGTTTCAGTATCAACGAAAATAGAAAGACCGTTGTAGGAAACTTTGAAATCGGCAACAGGGAAACATTCGTCCATTCGAACGAGTCCATTATTCAGATAAAAGTCTTCATCTTTAAACAGACCGACATGATATTGCGTACCTTCTTCCAGTTTGTCATTCTCGTGATCGATCTCACTTTCCGTACCTTCACCATCCGCTTGTGTTTGCTCGGGGGCATCTACCGTTTTCGTAACATGGGCCAGCGAGATCACTCCCCGACTCTTGTCCGCAACCGTTTGCCAAGATAACTGGATAGGGGTCATACCTAAACTGGTGAAAAAATATTTAGATAGCTCGATAAACTTTTCGTGTTTAATAATCGTCGCTGTATCTATAGGATTACTATTATATAAATCATCTATTATGTCAAGTTCCTTTGCTTTTTCTGCTAACTCCGCTGGTGTTAAAACAGTATTCGGTTTATCTGTTTTGCTATACCTTTCATACAAACCCTTATAATCCAGAATAGCCTTAAGTTTTCTTCTTCTACTCTCTTCATAGAGATGCGTATCAATCAGATCCGAGTCATTTATATTATTCCATGCATTATAATAATCTTTCTTTGTCGAAACGACTACACGTCCATGCGAAGCGCGATCGCCATTATTGTTATAATCCAAAAACAACCAATGGACGCTATCTGCACGCGCATTGAATTTATACTCATCTGTGAACGAATAATACACATTAAACTCATGATCTCTCAGCCCCAGATGCAAAAGCTGCTTCATCCAGGAATCCTGATCAGGGTCTACCTTTGTTTCGTCGGAACTTTCAGCCGTCTTTCCATAAACACCTAATATGTGTTCATATCCGGTACGCACCACGAGATCATTCTCATCACAAGCCTCCTCACGTTCCACATACAGCTCCGGATTCATTTTGTAAACCCGTATATCGTCGACCGCGAAGTCCGCACCATTCGAATGGCGGCAGTTGTTGGCTATTTCCAGCAGGTAAGAGTTATAAGTGGCCTCCCCCGGTTTGATCGTGAAATAGAAATATACTTGTTGCCATTCGGCCTCTAAAGGATTACTTTCTGTTGCAGATTGGCTAACAGTAGCCGTATCAGGCACTTGCCTGGCTGTTCCTGTATAGAATTTATTCAGAATAGTCTCTTCTCTCTCTTCATTTTCTTTTTCTGTTATTCCTTTAAAGGTAAACCCAAGATCAGCAGCGATAGAACCTTCTGACTTTGACTGCAAATTACAAACCCAAGCCGTAACCAAAAGACGGGTTCCCTGGCATAACGCACCACTATCCACTGGCAATTTTACAATTACCCCGGGTATTTCTGTCGCATCCACATACATGAAGAAACCCATTTCCGACTCATTCCCTGAATGAATTTTATTATGTTCATAATGACGATCGTGAACCTTGACAAAATAATCACCACCCTCCTTACCATTCTTAGTTGCTTGAGCGAACCAATCAAAATACTTTGCATTTTTATCAGACACTCCTTGAACATTCAATGTCTTAAACAGCGCATATTCTCCACGATAAACGCCTCTTGCACCGCTGGCTCTACCCACTCCTTCTACTCCTGGCACACCATCATAAGCAAAAGACGCACTTACCGCATATTCTGATGCATCAGGAAGCAATGTGCTGGAGCGATAATTTTTTTCAGCATCACCTTTAAGGCCTATGAGTGGGGTATAGTCCACCTCCCCATTAGGAGGTGCATCAAATGTAATGGAATTCAAGAGTACATAATCTCTTTCTATTACACTTTGATACCTCGCTTTATAATTGTTATCCAGAGGACTTTCAGCAGCAGCCTTTAACTCCCGTTCTGTCTTGAAATCAGCAAAAGGCTCCAAATAAACTGTTAGAAGTGAGACCGGATACCATTTGTCAACATCAGTATACTCATCTTTTTTACGACCGACTTCCGCCGTTATATAAAATTGCTTTTGCTGAAGTGTTCCTTTAGCAGTTGCAGCATCTTTCCCCAAACCCTGGCAAAAGAAAATATTAGGCCATTCTACGGTACCGCCACCAGTCACATCGCCCCAACCCTTTTTCCATTGCATTAACTCGGTAACAAACGTGCCGTCCGGTCCAAGAAACTCCGCAGGATTGCCCGAAGCGTCATATACTTTCCACAGCACAGCATTGGCACAAGCCTGATAATCGACATCACCATTAAACGTTCCACCCGGAATATAATAATTATATAATGGCTCTACTAAACGGAAACTCGTATTACTTCCATTCTCATTATATGGAGTATGTATTTCAAATTGTTCAAAAAAACCGGCTTTATTCAACAGCTCTGTATCTGTTGAACTACTACTCTGCCGACGCTCCTCCAAAGCCTTTTGCAGCCTATCAGAGCTATTCTCTGCATGTTTAATGATATATTTATGGCGTATGGTTACTTGAGAAGGAGGGAACAACGTTATATTGCCCTCTGCGTCTGTTACCTCTTTCGCTCCCAGCATACTGCTTGCATCCCAATATAAGGTTACTTCTTCATCTTTCTCCATCCTTTCATCCGCTGTATAGTAGATATAACACAAACTTACTGGCATAGGAGTAGTACCATTTGATGCCTTTGTTTTATAAAAAGCAACTCCATTATGATAGTACTGAAAACCACCATCAGCAAAATCTATATGATTCTTATACCACAGATAGTCCTTCTCTGGAGAATGCCAAGCAATATATCCACTGATACCTTCAAGTGAATTAGCTTGCTGATATATCTTGATTTTTTCACCCGGCAACGCGTATAAAGTATCAACTTTCTCATGGCGGATATTGTTTTCATCTATGATTACCAAAGACTTATCCAACGGTTTTTGATAGATAGTATACGTATACTTTTTTACATTTGCCATCTTGGATATATCCAAAATAGAGGCTGCTTGTTGTATATTGTCCCCCACCTTTAAAAGACCTTTACCATAATAAAGGTCACAAACAGTTGTATCAGGGTCAGTGCCCACTGTAGAACCTACTTTAAAAGAAATATTCAATGTATCCTTTGTCGTGGTTCGGTACCAGACTGCTATTTTTTTACCATCCTTGGTTTTATATTCCCTTGGAGCTCCATTTCCCCCAGCTGTAGTTAAACCTTCAAAGCTTATATTATCATCAATCACAAGACACGCATAGTCATAATTTCCCAACTTGTCGTCTTTAGTATTTTCAAACGGATTTATGTTCAAGGAAAACTTTCCTGTTACTGTTGTGTCTTTACTGGATTCTGCCACCTCACTTTCTGGATACATTACATTTACTTTACTTAAATCATTCCAATACTGTCTTGGATGTTTCAACACTCGTGTATCCTCAACTACAACTTTATATCGTGTTACTTCTGATGGTTTATAGAAAAATCCTCCGGTTTGGCCAACCACAACATTACCATTGTTATCGGGGTTCGCATATACACACTTATAATTATCTTTCGTACTTACTTCTAATATAAACGTATCCGGCCCAAGTATATTTGTAGCAGTATAAGTATTTTTGTTCTTTGTTAAATCAACATAAGTATCTACATAATACCAAATACAATAATCATGATCTTGATATGGACGCATCTGTGTATTCACTGTATCATTACTATATGTAGATGATACAATCCTACCAATCGAGTCAGACCTATTAGCACTTTCCCTATATACACAATAATAGGTATACGCAGAGTCCGGTATCTGAGACAAGTCTAAGTCACAGCTCTGTTGTTCTCCTATTTCAACAGTATCTATGATGAGTGGCTCACCACTAACAACTTTAAAGGGCTCCGGTTCTTCAACTACCACATTTAATGAACCATTACCTTTCCCCCAAAAACGCCAATACGCATTAGGATGTTTATGCGGTGGCTGCACCTCCTCTTCCCCCGCCTTCGTCAACTTCTTCCATCCATCAAAAACATCACCGCCTTGCGTCGCAGCAGTAATCAGCGAAGCGGCGAGGATACAGATTCCGATTATATAATTGATTCGTTTCATATATGTGCGTATAAATTCATGTTATTAATTTCCTGTGTTTTCCCGTTCACGTACAAGGTAGATTGTGTAGCTTAGGGTACGGTCTAACAGTTTGATTTTCAGGGACAGGATGGCTGTTCCGTAAGCGTTTGTGATCGTCGTTGTGATAGTGCCTGTGCCATCGCCAACGGACTCGAGTGTGAGGTCCGGTTGGCCATCGCTATCTTTGGCGATCAGGCCGTTCGGATCGTCCACCAACGTGAGGTCATAATCCTTCTCGGTCAGCCCCTCAACCAACTTTCCTGTCACATCCCGCAAATTGAAAAACAGCTCTGTCTTGCCGGCATATTCCAGTGTGCAGGTGAAATCGTCTGCTACACCTGCTTGCATATAGTCGGGATAGCCGGCAATCGGGGCACGGCTGTTGCCGACGGCCAGTTCAAAGGTGTAGTCGCTAATGGTGATCGGGATGATCATGTGGTCGTTACGGCGGATATAGGTGTGGTTGGGCAAAGAGATCGGTTTCGTAACCTTCTCATCGTCCATCGTCATTAATAATGATATTTGGAAACGAGTTGAGGGTGTCTGCTCCCGTGTTGTTGCCAGGTCGGTTTCGTTGACATAATAAATATGGCCGGAACTTTTTGGATAAGTAGGTGTGCTTCCTTCCATTTTTTTCGGTGCTGCATCTAACGTTATAGTTTCGCCGTTCAACACGATAGGTTGTACAATCTCCCCATACGAACCCGAAGGAAGGAAAGGTGCATAGTCTCGTTTATCTTGGGCTTTATAATTACCGACACCATCCTTTTCCATTTCAGTTTCCATCGCCGGGAAAAACTTATGCGGCATCAGATAGACGTTACCATTCTGGAATCCGTCCATCTTGATTTCTTCGATTACGACTTCACCTTCATATTTGTTCGTGAACTCGAATTCTATTTTTGCAAACATTCGGTATAGGTCCAATTTCACATATCCTCTCTCTTTCGCAGATACTTCTGTGGAATCCATCAATGCACTCATCGGGATATGGTGTGTTCCATCCACCAAAAGCGGATTCGTCTCCTTCCCGGCGAAAAAACTGACTGCTTGTGTTGTTTGATCATTGGACAGGATTCCGTATGCCGAGGCTCCTTCTGTTAATTTAAGAATATCGGTTATGATAGGATCACTTTCTATCCGCTTTAAATTGGCAAAAGCAAAAACATATTTTTTGCCTTCCTCTACTTCGATATCATCGACCGAAACTTTGTCAACAGATTGCGCTGTTCCGCTAACGGCTGCTTCCACTTGGTTGGTTGCGGCATCGACGACATAGATGTAATAATCGTAGATCCCTTCAAGCTCTTTTGTCGGTGTATAATCATCATCCGCTTTCGTCGCAATATCCCGGCTGTTCAGCTCGATGCTGAGTTTGGGAGTGGCGGGGAGTTCCGGTTCCGGCGTGTTGCCTCCTTCCTCTTTGGAGCAGGAGGCGCACACGGCCGAAAGGAGTAATATATGAATTAATAAATAGTATGTCTTCATAGGTCTGACCTTATATAGGGGGTTATAAATCTGTATCGTTGTTGCGGATCACCCAGTCGTTGACTTCTACGCCGATGCACATATAGATGTAGTCGGGCGTCGGGTCGGGATCAGGGTCGGGATCAGGATCAGGATCGGGATCTGGGTCAGGATCAGGACATTCCGGGCAATCCTGCCGTGCGAGGAAAAGCACCAAGGCATACTGGTCCTGACGGTCGAGGAACTCCTGGTCGCTCATGTCCGAATGTTCGAGCATCTTCGTAAGGGCCAGATAGGCATTCAGGTTGACGTTCAGGACCGGGGCTTTCTGTTTTTTGTAGGTGACCAGCAGACGATAGTTTTCGTCTGCCATCAGGCGCATGGTGTTGAGTTCGGCGAGGGCCACTTTCTGCGAGGGCAGGCCGTCGTAGGACGA
>OGGE01001302.1_pt1 | contig 15876 bp, 8 predicted proteins | sample 1571121 | NCBI WGS metagenome assembly OGGE01 (sample SAMEA2581959, study PRJEB24529) | metagenome | biome: Human gut stool | place: China | collected 2011
CCCACATTCTGTGTATTTGTCAAAACAGAGGTTGTACCGATTAAAATGAATGGTCGCTGATAATCAATGATGTAAATATGCTGTATCGGCAAATAATCGAATGAAAACAAAATCATAAAAAGAGAAAATACAAAGCTATAAAACGCATAATATCAGCCTATTCCGAGAAAATTTTATTTTCTCTTTTTCTCCATATTTTCTGTGTGATTACATATTTTTTCCTTATTTTTGTCCCCAGATTGTCCCCCAGAGGGACAGCGAGGGACAAAAAACCGTACCCCAAAACCGAGGGACAAATAGAGAAAAGTATTCATCAAAACAGAAGACAGATATGGCAAAGCAAACTACCACCCAAAAAGAACCCGTCAAACTTCGTGAAAAGAAGTTGTCGAACGGCAATGTGAGTTTGTTTCTTGACATCTATCGGAACGGCAAGCGCCACAAAGAATATCTGAAGCTGTACCTGATAGATGCAAAAACACCTTTGGAAAAGGAACAGAACCGACAGACGTTGGCCACAGCACAGGCGATTAAGTCCAAACGTCTGATTGAGTTGCAGAATGGAGAGTATTCGTTCACCCATCAATTTAAGGAGAACACTCCATTTTTGGAATATTACCGAAAAATGGTCGAAGAACGTCGCAAGAACCCTGAATCGAAAGGAAACTGGGGCAACTGGAGAAGCTGCCTTCGCTACCTCGAAATCTATTGCGACGAGAAGACCACATTCCGCGATGTTACTCCGGAGTTCGTCATGGGGTTCAAAGAGTTCTTGGAGCATGTAGAAAAGGATACGCACAAGCGCGTCGGACCTCGCAGGGAAAGAGATACGTTTCAGGGTTTGTCGCAAAACTCCAAAGTGTCATACTTTAATAAACTGCGAGCTTGTATCAATCAGGCATACGACGAAAGGGTTATCCCCATCAATCCGCTCCGTGGCATAGAGGGGTTCAAAGCCGCAGAAGTGAAACGCGACTATCTGACATTGGACGAAGTAAGGCAGTTGGCCGCTACTCCATGCCGCTATCCCATTCTGAAACGCGCATTCCTCTTTTCATGCCTTACGGGGATTCGTAAAAGCGACATTCAGAAACTCACATGGGGTGAAGTGCAGAAATTCGGCGAGTACACCCGGATCGTATTCAAACAAAAGAAAACGGGCGGGCAGGAATATCTCGACATTACCCCGCAGGCCGAAAAGTATCTCGGAGAAAGGGGTAATCCCGATGATCTCGTTTTTACGGGATTTACATACGGTGCATGGACATCCCTCGAATTGCAGCGTTGGAGCTTGGCGGCCGGAATGAACAAGAACCTGACTTTCCACTGCTTTAGGCATTGCATCTTTTCTTATTCATTGAAAATAAGAAACTTACAAGCTCTATTTTTTAGACAGGTAACGATTTAGAAACGAGTAGACTTCTTCAAGTTGCCAGATTTTGCATAAATGAAAGAACGTTTACTTTAGGTTTCAAAGATATGAAATTTCTCAATCATAAAAAATAGTATGAAGAGAAAAATTTCATGAAGGAATAATACAATCTCCATTTTATTTGCGTTATTCTATTGTTATAAAAATATTTGAAGTTGTATTTTATATTCAAATTACGTAATTTTACTACGAAAATACGTACTATAATTTCATATATTGATTTCTATTCCTATCTTTGCATCATATGACAGATAAATTCAACGAATATGATAGCAGAATTCACCATTGAAAATTTTTTCTCGATAAAGTCTCCACAAAAGATAAGCTTTGAACCTTCATCAGATAACTTTATGTCTGACGAATATTCGTATGAAGTTAAGGATGGGGTAAGATTGTTGAAATTGGGCATCATCTATGGTGCAAATGCTTCCGGAAAAACCAATATCTTGAATGCTGTGGAATTTTTCAGAATGCTTGTTCTTAGGATGCCCAAAGACCGAAATGAGAAAACCGGGGTCGTTCCTTTTATGCTGGATGACACATCAAGGAATGAAAGGACGAAGATGTCTATGGTATTCTATATTAATAAGTCGAAGTATATCCTTACTTTTGAATTGGACGCAAAATATATCTATTCTGAGACATTGGTTGTTTACGATTCCATCCGTCCTACCAAATTGTACAGTCGTAGTTATGATGCAACTACAGATTCCACAACAATAGATTTCGGCGTAAATCTGAAAATGCCACGGAAGAGTCAGGATGTGATTTCCGGCAACACGATCAATAATTGCAGTGTACTTGCCGCATTTGGCAAAAGTAATGTGGAGCGTACCAGGTTGAACGATGTGTACGATTACTTTGCCAAACAGGTAAAAGATGTATTGGCTCCTGGCATGCTACTTTCGGGATATGTAAAATCACGATTGGATAAAGATGAAACAGGCGATTTGAAGAAGTTCATTTTAAATTTCTTGAAAGCATCTGATTTTAACATAGAAGATGTCGTATTGCATGAAGAGGAAGAATTGATTACCCCTGAATTGGAGCAATTGATTCAAAATGCCCCTATTGATAATGAGGCAAAAGCTGAAATGCTTAGAAAAGGAAAAATCACAAATGCAGAATTGACATTCAAGCATAAGGTTGGCGACAAACTATACGATTTGTCTGAAGAATATGAATCCAATGGTACAATGAGATTTTTGGGAATGGCCGTAATTCTGAATTTCTTGTTGAAGACCAACCGGTTTGTGCTTATTGACGAAGTCGAGACAAGCATCCACTATGAATTGCTGGCTTATTTTATAAAAGTATTTTTAGCGAATAGTGAAGGAACATCCCAAATGTTGTTGACAACACACGACATCAATCTTCTTAATGAGGATTTCATTCGACGTGATACGATATGGTTTACCGACAAAGATGAATATGGCGAGACCAAAATAGTACGTCTTTCATCTTTAGGCTTACACAAGAATCTTTCCCCATATAATGCTTACAAGCAGGGGAAATTGGTAAAGTTGCCGTTCTTAGGTAGCCAGTATATTAACCTAAATGACTAATGATATGGGGCGGACAGTAACAAAAAGTATCGCCATCATAGGCGAGGGAGAAACCGAGTGGTTCTATTTTGATTCATTGAGGGTAGCATGTCGTTATCCTTTCAAGGTTGCGCCTGATTTTCCGCAGCATAGCGACATCAATCATATTCTAAAATTGGTAGAATCTTATTTGAACAAGCAATATGACTTTATCGTATGCCTTTTTGATATGGACAGGCTATATCAATATCCTTCCGAAATGCAACTATATCAAAGAGCAAAGAAGAAGTATGGTACAAAGAAATACGCTGGCAAAGTAATGTTTGTAGAAACGAATCCATGTACGGAATTTTGGTTCTTGCTCCACTTTCTGCCAAATGTGGTTTACCGCCAATATGAGAGTTATGAGCAACTGCTTCCTGAATTGCAGAAATATATGCCGGGATATGAAAAGACAAAACGATATTTCATACGCACCAACCTCTATAAATACTTAACAGAGAATGGAGATTTAAAAACGGCAATGTCAAATTCCAAAAAGTTGTGTCAACTCTGCAAAGAAACACCAGAAGATTTGAAAGCATATTCAGAGATTCATAATGTACTTGAGTTATTGAATAATCAAATAATATAACCTTATGTATTTAAGTAAGATTTATATAAAGAACTTCCGAGGTATCAAAGAACTATTAGTGAAATTCGATAAGAAACTAAATGTAATTATAGGAGCCAACGGACAATTAAAAACTTCTTTGATGGATGCCATCAGGTTGTTTTATACGTGGGGAGAACCGAACCGAGACATAGAAATAACAAAAGAGGATTTCCATGTTGAAATTACAGAAAATCCAGATGGGACTAAAACATTAATAAACTCTACGAGAATAGATATATGTTATCTATTTGAAGAATTATCGGCACAACAGGAAGGTGCATTCTATCAGTATTTGGTTTCCAAAAACGATGATACTATAGTTGCCAGGATTCATATAAGTTTTGAGATGAAGGAGAATGGAAGGATCTATTCCTCATACATAACAGGTAAAGAGGAGAATGGTCTTCGTGCAGACTGGAATACGTTTCATTATTTTCATCCTTATTATCTGGGTGCATTACGTGACAGTACACGTGACCTTATGAGTTCACGCAACAACTTGTTAGGAAGGGTTATTAAAAGAAAGATTGATAGGGCAGGTTCAGAAAATGACGTAAAAGGTATAGTAGATAGTGCAAACGAGCAGCTTTTGCTGAGACCTGAAGTAATAGAAACACAAACTGGTATAAACGATAACCTGAACCAAATAAACAGCTCAAGCCTTCAAAATGTAGAACTGCACATAGAACAGAGCAGAATTGAATATATCGTTAATATTATCAAACCTTTCTTGCCATATTCTGCTACTGACAAGAAAGGATTTGTACTGTCTCAAAATAGTCTTGGGTATAATAACATAATTTATATAGCATCAGTATTAAGTGACATTAAGGATTGTCATATAGAAGATAATGTTAGTATATACGCATTGCTTATAGAAGAACCAGAAGCCCATCTACACCCACAATTACAGGTGAATCTATATAACTTTCTTAAAGATGCAGACACAAATGAAAATAGTCAAACATTTATCACGACTCATTCTCCGACTTTGACATCAAGGATACCATTGGAGAATATAATCTTGTTGAAGGATAATACCGCTTTCCATGTCGGAAATTGTTTCAAAGAACGACACTCAGAAAATATTGTCCGTGATGCTGCTAGTGGTAGATTATTGCAGCAAGAAGAAGTTGTAGACTATAGAAAAATGATATCCCGGTATTTCGATGTAACTCGATCACAATTATTATTTTCGTCTGGCTGTCTGTTTATAGAAGGTATATCAGAGTGCCAATTAGTTGAAACTTTTTCTAAACTAATAAATAAGTCATTGATTGCGAATCAAATTGAAATAGTAGATACAGACGGAACAGCTTTTTATCAGTTTTTGATGTTGTTTAACTCTTCTGACTCAACAAAGCGTTTACCTATGAAAGCGGCATTTATAACAGACGAGGATCAATTTACAGCGTCAAAGGATAAAGAATATAATCTGAATGAGTTGGTGAAAAACAATTATGCAAAACTTCATCTTCTTAGAGAAGGAATCAATACTGGTAGAGTGAATGGTCGTATTAACAATATGACAGCCATGTCCAATCGTCAACCTGGTATTAAGATATGCTCTGGAAAGAAGACACTTGAATATCAAATATGTAAAGCAAATGTTTTTGCTAATAAAGAAATGACTAAAGAGACTTGGCTCTACGAATTGATTCAGCAAATGAATCCAAACGGTATGGACAAGGTGGATTTTTACATGTCAGAACTTGAGGATAGAGATATGAATGAAGATGAGCAGCAGAATGTTGCACTGCTTATGTGGAAATGCCTACCTGGTAAAGCTGAGTTTGCTCAAACTCTTAATTCGTTTCTATTAGATAAAAATGAAGAAAGTGGTGATATAAAATTCACTTTGCCAACTTATATTCAAGAAGCAATAAATTATCTGATACCATGAGTATGAATTACGATATAACACCTCAACGGCAAGCATATATTGATGCACGTGGTTATACTATACTCACGGCATGTCCTGGTAGTGGCAAGACAACAAGTATTGTCAAAAAACTTTTGACTGTATCACATTTTTGTGAGGAGCATTATGGAAGCCATACAGGGTTTGTCTGTATGTCATTTACCAATAAAGCCTGTGATGAATTAAAGTATAAATACCAAGAAATGCATCATGAAAGATTGACATTTCCCAATGAGGTTTTAACTATTGATAGTTTTATTATGCAGTATGTAGTACTTCCGTTTTGGTATCTATGTGATGCGTGTAAAAAGAAACCAATAGTAGTGAATGAGAAAGAAATATTAGAACGAATTTATTACAACAAAATCTTGATAAACGGTATATGGCAACAATATCCAGTTATGGCACTACGCCCCTATAGTAAGATATTTTATAGAAAGAATCCATCTTTGATAACTAGAGACAGAACTTCATTTAAATGGAATCACAATATTGTAACGAATAAAAATGAAATAGCTTATTGTAAGGAGGCATTTACATATCGCTTAGAGAAAGGCTTTATAACAAGTAGCGATGCGCTGTGGATAGCATGTGATATATTACAACATCATCAGAATATAGGCAAAGCACTTGTAACGCGTTTCCCATACATCATAGTAGATGAAGCGCAAGATAATTCTGAATTGCATTTTGAATTCTTCAAACTGTTAAAGAGAGCTGGTTTGCAGAATCTTGAATTTGTTGGTGATATTTGCCAGTCCATATATGGATTCAATAATGCCAAGCCTGAATTACTGCAGAGCATGATGTCAGAAGAAGAATGGAACGTATTGCCATTATCTGAATGCAGGCGTTCTAATCAACGTATAATAGATTTGTATAGCAAACTTAAATCAATCGCTGTTCCTGCTATTATTTCGCATGGAGTGGAAGATAAAGGAATACCTATTATTGTCTATAAGTATGATGATGGAAATATTAGGGATGTTGTTCGAAATTTCTATCAAATTTGTGATGATAATGATTTGTCCAGCAGGATTATATTAGCGCGTGGAACAGATAAATGTAAGGAACTATCTGGCGTTAAAGACATAGATTTCAAGTACTGGAAAACTGAGAAACCGCTGCCTTATTTAATAATAGATGCTGTCTTTGCTTTTGCTTCAGGTGACACGAATTCAGCTTTTAGAAAAGTAAGACTTGTATTAGCTGAACTTTTAGCTGGTGATAATCCTGATAAAAGGCGTGAGTTTGTACACGAAATTGAACATAATGTGGATTGGAATGCTAAGATATTTGGTTTTATAAAACAGATTCCTTCGTTTTCTTTAAGTTTCAAAGAATGGTCAGAACAGACCTGCGCATTATTGAAAGAATATTGGGAGCTTAAAGAAAAACCTGTTTTTGTTCCATATCAAAGACAAAAAGGATATAGAATGAAAGAAATGGCTAATGTACCAGTAGAACAATATCATCAATCGAACGACAAAGATAGCGAATACCACAAGAACATAGATACGATACATGCAGTAAAGGGAGCTACCTTGGATGCGGTACTTTTATTCCTATCACCTGATAGCAGAGGACAAAGTATTTCGCTGAACGATTTCCTTAATAAGGAAATTAAAGTTATGACTGAAAGTCAGCGAATGATATATGTGGCGTGTTCTAGAGCCAGTCAATTTTTGGCATTAGCTGTACCAAAGTCTATAACAGATGAAAAAATTAAAAGAGCCCTTGATGGAATCGACATAGATATTCGTAATATTAACCTGCAAGGAGAATTGGCCTTTACTGATTAATGTTTTTAAAAAGAATCAGTGATAAAAATTTCTGTTCATTTTCGTATTAATTTACGAAGAACCAAGTTGCGGAAGTTCATAATAGTAAGTATTTTTTAATTGGCTATATTTTATAGATTACAAAAAAACAAGCTGTGCAAATTAGCACAACTTGTTTTATATCAATCAAATATTAAGTTTCGGCAAAGTATTTATTATATCCACCGTTCGATTAGAGAGGAGGATGACCGACAAAAGTAAGTCAAGAACATAACGGGGCTGATTATGTTCGCGGCTCCAGTCGTTGGGATCGTTCTTGATTTGTGATGCTTTGTCGATAGTTACGACATAACGTTCCATTATCCAGTCGATAGCAGACTTACCATTTACGATGTACTCGTAGGCTTTAAGTGGAATATTCTCAATAATGATATGGCCGTTGTAAATAATGGATGTCTTGTCAGCTATGAGCTTGCCGTCCTTATTACGCACTTTGGCAAAATGCATCTTTTCCACGGCAAAGTATTGATAGGTTTCATCCGTCCATTTACTTTTCCAGATGTCAATGTCACCAATAACTTTTATCCCCAAAGACCGATGCGCAAACATCGGCATATTTGCATAAAACGAATAATCACCATCTTGGCCTGTAATCTGCTCGTTAATGCCTTGCTCGTAGTTCAGATGCAGGTCGGCAAGTTCCTTTCCTGCTTTATAAAAAGCCATGAAGTCCTGTACATTATCCACTATGGGAATGCGTGGCAATGACTTTTTCAAATCATCGGCGAAACGCTCACGGTATTGTTTGGAATGAAGTAACCCATACACATAGTAGAAAATATGTTCTTTGGTAATAGCTCGTGAACTACCAAAGCGATTTCGCACTTCTTTCAAAATCCAGTCTGTGATGCCATCGTGACGAATATAGCGATTTGGTTCTGCATCATCGAAAAGTGAAGCCTGTGGATTTTTGTTTTCTTCGTACCAATACAATGGGTAGAACTGACAATTAAATTGTAATTGATAATCAGGAATATAATGGGTAATTATGGCTGAAGCATCTTTATTAGACCCTTTGCCATTTACGCATAAAATGATTTTACCTGTATTCTGAGGGAACAAATCTTTACATTGTCCTGGACTTTCTATCAGACTTGGAGAATAATATAAGTTTGTCACACAGAATGGCCTATACGAACATTCCATAAGTCTTTCCCTTTCAAACTTTAGTAAAGTTCCACGCGACAAGAAATTTCTTAATGAACGAGTCCAACTTACTTTAGTTGTATCAGTATCTATGAATGATTCGACAGACAATGCTTTTTCTTGTGATTTAATTGTTTGAAATTCACGGCATTGAGCATTGTAATTATTAATCAAGTAATTAATATTGTCGTCCAATTGAGAATTAGAAAAATTATTAACCCAAACATCTCGACCTGTGGCTACTGCTGGTCCATTATGATTAAAAACGCTAACACCTTTTTTATCAAACAGCGGTATTAGATTATCAAATACTCCATCACGTTGATTTATCCAATCAGCCTTATCATTAGGTGTGATGATCTGCCATTCCAATTTCTGCGAAGAAATGGAACGGAAATCTTTTACCAGTTTGAGCTTCTGCTCACGAGTGAGATAATCACCTATGTCATGATAATGGATAACTGCCTTTTGCTCTTTCTTCGCCGGATTTTTTATAAGGAAAGTTATGGCGATAGGAGTACGAGAACCGCTGCCAAAAATTTTGCCACCCTCTTTACGGGATAATTCTCCGGAAGTGCGCTGATTTCCACGCAAATTCAGTACATAAACAGAGGTAAATTCCTCCTCTATACATCTGCGCATACCATCCTGACCGATACCGTCAAGCCATGCACCATTGCTTATGAATGCTACAATACCTCCTTCATTTTGTGGAATACGGTCAGAAGCCCACCGAAATGCTTTCACATAACTGTCGTAAGTTGATTTACTAAGTCCTGCTAAACTTCTTTTTGTATAAGTTTCACTCAGTCTCTTTTCCATAGCTGGATATACAGTATTTTGTGCATTGTCATTAGCCGATTTCTGACCGATAGAATATGGTGGATTTCCTACAATCACCCTCACGTGTGTAGCCATTTGCTTCTTAACCCGTTTGGAATTGTCCTGGAAGAACTCCGTGAAAAGCTCGTTGTGCTTTTTCTCTGCCAACTGGAAGGTATCAGTCAGACAGATTCCACTATATGGCAGGTAAGTTTTACGACGAGTTATCTCATGGAACACCGATTCTATGTTCACATCAGCTATATAATAGGCCAGCAACACGATTTCATTGCAATGAATTTCATTAAGATACTTGCGCTCCATATCCTTTGGGCGGATAAGACCGGACTGCAACAATCGCGTAATGAACGTACCTGTGCCCACAAACGGGTCAAGGATATGCACATTCTGTGCGGTCAGCGAAGTGTTGAACTCCGCCTTGAGAATATCATCCACAGAGCGGATGATGAAATCTACACACTCTACGGGCGTATAAACAATGCCCAATTTTTCCACTGTGAGCGGGAATGCTCCCTTAAAGAATTTCTCATATAGGTTCTTGATGATGGTCTGTTTTCCCTCCAAATTATCAATACCACCAACATTCATGCGTACCGATTTGTAGAATTTATCCAGTATCTCAGTATCTTTCTCGAAAGCCTGTTCTTGCAAGAGGTCTATCATACGCTGCATGGAACGGCTCACGGCGTTGTTGTTCACGAACTGGTAATCGGCAAACAAAGCATCGAACACCGGACGGGTGATGATATGCTGTGCCAGCATCTCGATGGCCTGTGCCGCATCTACTGACGGGTTAAGGTCGCGCTGCAACCCCTTGAGGTATTCGTTGAACGCCTTTTTGTGAACACCTGACTGGATAAGTTTGGATATGCGCTCGATAAATTTGTGGGCAATAAGTCCGACTTCCTTTGCCCAGTTTTCCCAATAGAGGCGGTCTCCACACTTTTCAACAAGCTTGGCATACATGCCGTCCTGCAACTCGCCGAATCTAAGTTCCAACTGGCGTGCGATTTCTGTGCTCTCCATCTGCCGCGCTTCTTCCTCTCCCTCCTGAAAACCTAATCCCGGTCTGCCGATAGTGACGGACGGGGTGTAGGACTGTTTGTTTGGTTTCTGCTTGTTGAGTGCAATCTTATTCACCATCGCATTGAAACGGTCGTCGTGGGAACGCAATGCGTTCAGAATTTCCCAAACTACATCAAAGGTCTTACTATTATCAAGTGCTTCTTCTGCTGAAACACCAGAAGGCACAACAATAGGGATGATGATATATCCGTATTTCTTCTCATCGGGCTGTCCCTTGTGGAAAGTACGCATCACACGACCTACCGACTGTACCACATCCACCTGTGAATTACGGGCGGAAAGAAACAGTACTGCATCAAGCGACGGCACGTCTACACCCTCAGACAAGCAACGCACATTGGTTACAACCCGACACTCCCGGTCATTGTCCGGCTCATCAGCCAGCCATTGCAGGACTCCATTTCGTTCTTGTGAGTTCATAGAACCGTCTATGTGTTCTGCGGTTATCGAAACGGTATGCGATAGGCTTTCGGCATCCAGATTTTTGTCATACTTTTCCGATATTTGCGGCAGTACGGAAGCCACATATTTAGATGCGATGCCCGCCCTGCTTGCGCTCTTGTCAATGGAAGAACAGAACGCTACAGCACGGCGCATCATGTGTGGATCGGCATCCCATGTGCGGTGATCATCACCCTGTATCATCTTTGAGAGGCCGTTGATTACACCGATAAGTTTAGACGTATCATCAAAATTCAGTTCGGTGGTAGTATCGGTGATGTCTCGCTTGATATTATCAGGTACATCGTTTTCACCGACGGTAAGAACAAGCACCTTGTAATCGGTCAGCAGTCCGTTTTGTACGGCATAGGAGAAATTCACACGATAGAACTCTTCTCCATAAAGAGCCTTGTCGTCCATTGAACAGAGGATGCAGTCCTTTTCAAAAGCCTTTACTTTGGCCGATTCACCGTACAGGCGCGGCGTGGCGGTCATGTACAACCGTTTTCGACCTTTCACATTGTTATCTGAATGTATTTTAGTAAAGTTGCTCTCGTCTTTATCAGACAGTTTTACACCCGTAGTGCGGTGTGCTTCGTCGCAGATTATGAAGTCGAACACACCATATTCGCCGTTTGTTTCGGAAAGTATCTCCTGTTGTGCCTCTGACACGGCATCAATGGACTGGTAGGTGGAAAACACTACCACCAGTCCGTCATGGTTGCGGTACTTCTTCAGTTGCGAGGCGATAGACTTCGGATTGGTAGATGCAGGTACGGCAAGGTCTACCACACTATCATCTGCATCATCATATTTGTTTTTCTGTATCTTACGTGAAGCCTTGGAATCCGAACAGATACAGACTGCCTTTATGGATTTTCCAGCATCAGCTGACCATGCGTTAAGTGACTGACCCAACAGGGCGATGGACGGAACCATGAACAACACCAGCCCCTTGCCGTTCAACAACTGTTCGGCGATAAGTAACGATGTATAGGTTTTTCCTGTACCGCAGGCCATAATAAGCTTACCACGGTCGTTTCCCTCTGTAATATAATGCGTGTATGCCTTGGATATGGCATCAAGTTGATGCTTGCGCGGTTTTTTGCCTTCTACGAGTGCAGAGTTTCCTGTAAGACCATCCAACAGCTTTTGCCAATCCACTGGGGATGAATTCAGGTCGGCCATGCCAACGCGTGTCACTGGCGGTTCCTGATTACGGATGGCTTCCTCAGCATTGCTTCCCCAATGACTGGTAGTAGAAATCCATACGCGGTTGGAAAAACGGGTTGTTTGAAATGTAATCTCATTCGTAAATGTGCGGCTGGAGGTGGCGAGGAATGAATCTAATGCTGGCTTGTCTATCGTGGCATCTTCGGCATAACACTTGCACTGGATGGCCCAATAGTTTCCCATTTCTGTCTTTGCCACAAGGTCTATACCTGTGTCTGTACCTCCGAAATCCTTACGTCCCGGAAACTCCTCCCATAGCCAGACTTTTTCCAATTCGTTGTAACGTGGGTCTGTCAACAACCATGAGCGCATCAGTCGCTCGAACTTTGTACCTTTCTCCTTTTCCGTGAATGATTCGGTACGGAATTTATGCAGTATCTCCTTGAAATTCATCTCTTGATAAGAGATAAATGCAAGTAAAATCTCATTTGAAAATCAGTATGTTCTATACCTATGAGAATTTGATTGGCTCAACAGACGGATAGTTTTAATACAATTTATGGCATTATCAACAAGCTGTTTATGCTTATTTTTCAGTATTTTGTGTACCTTTGCATTATAACTATAACTCTTATCAAGAGATTCGGCTTTTTACTAAACAATTTTCACGCCTATCCTGTTATAAATCTTTCAGAATAAGTCCGTTCGCCTTATCCACCACATTCGTGTCAAGCGAAGCAAGATAGATGCGTGTCGTTTCTTCTGAATCGTGCCCCATACCTTCACTAATGACTGCAAGAGGGATATTTTTGCTTTTAGCGATACTTGCCCAGGCATGTCTTGCACAGTACATACTCAACGGAAGAGTCAAACCGACTAAACGGGCTATCTCTTTCAAAGCAATGTTTACACGAGAGATGGCATTTCTGTACTGTAACCGTTCATCGGTACATCGGGTGATTATTGGCAATAGGTATTGCATGTCAGAATAACTTTCATACTTATTTACAATATCTTCCATACACTTTTCCCATTTAACGGTGAGTTGCCGGCTAGTCTTTTTTCTCCTATATGTCAGAATACCATTTTTCAAATCCGATTTTCTCAGATATGCCATATCAACAAACGACATTCCACGGGTGTAGAATGAAAAAAGGAACATATCCCTTGCATAATCAAGATGCGGCTTCAATGTCAGATCAAGTTCTTTGATATACTTGATGACTTTTAGAGGAACAGCACGTTTCACTGTCTTGTCTATGCCTGTATAAACATGTCTAAACGGGTATTTCTGTTCAATTAGTTCTTTTTCTACAGCACGGTTATACACGGCACGCAAAATACGCATATAAAATGAAACTGTGTTGGGACAGATTCCTTTGCTTTTCAACCATGCCTCATATAGCAGCATCATATCGCTATCAATTTCACAAAGAAGGATATCTTGTCCATAGCGAAACTTCATGAAACTGTTCAATGCCGCAGTATAAGTTTCTGATGTCCGTATTTTGTTCAATAATCCTAATTGTTTGATGATGCCCTGCATAAAATTAAAAAATGACTGTTCATCCACCCTGTTTTGAAAGGCAACTATAATATCATTCGCTGTATATGTACTTTTCCGGTTATCCAGTTGGCGGATAATCATGTCCAGCCGCTTCAGGTCCCATTCCATGCGTTCCTGCAAGGAAAGGAGCAGATTGCTTCTCTCCGAACTACCGACAATGATACAGCTTCCAGCTTCGTTCCATTCATCCGTAAATATCCGGTAATCCGTCTTTAACTGACGGATTACACGGTTCTGGATAATCTGATAATAGACGGTACCTTCCTTTCCTTCTATGGTGGAAGGTCTGAATTTCACTTTCACACTGGCCATGGGCTTACTTTTTAGGTTCATCCGTAATAGACTTGTCCTTGATGGACTTCGCCTTGCTGTCCAGTTCTCTCGCGGCCTGTTCTTTCAGCCGGGCCTGCTCGGTCAAGGTGGCCTGTCTCCGTACCGCCTCCTCGTAGGCTTCCACGTCATCACGCATCTGTCCGATCCGTCCGTTATCCCGGTTCGGTCCAAAGAGGTTCTCAAGTTCCACGAGTTGCTCAGGGGTAACCTTTCCTTTCATCTTGACATAACGGTACTTCAGATCATTATCGGCCTGCTCGTTATCTGTTCCCGCCGAAAAATAGAGTGCCACGGACAGGGTTACGATTGCCGCGAACATCACGGAAAAACTCCCAAGGATGTACGGGGATTTTATGCTCAGGCTGAAATGATGGTTGATGTTGCTTGTCTTAACGGCATTTTTCCTGATTGTGTCATTGGTCTCACAAAACAGGGTTTCCATTTTCTCCTGGTTCTGCCGCTGTTCATTATGCATTTCCGACAAGACCTGCCCAAGTCTTTCCTGTGACGAGTTTTTCCTGTCCATGGAAACCATATCGTTCTTGATGGCGGCAAGACCTTCGTACACGCGAGCCAACAATTTGCGAAATGTCTCATGACCATTCCGGACTTCATTCAGCACGGACTCATCCTTTTCCTTTTCATTGTTAACTGTCGGGCTGTTGCTTTCCGGCAATGGGACGGACAACCCGTTGATTTTGTTCTCGATTCTTTCCAGGCATCCGAAGATGCTCTCGATATATTCTTCCATTTTCATATTCCTGTAATTTTAATGTTCATGAATAATTTGAATGAGAAAGGACGGACTACAATCCGAAACCTTTCCTTTTTTGTCTCTTCTTCCTGCGTCTGCGCAAGAGCTCTTCCTGAGATAACGGCTCTTCTGGAGCGGTGCCGCTTGTCGGGCTGAACAGTCCCGGTCCCGTACTTTCGAGAAGATGGCCTCCGTCCGGTATCCTTTGCTGCACCTTACGTTCGGATTCCTGTTGGGATTCAGAAGTCTTCCAACCCAGCCGGGCATTCAGTCTGGCAAAGCTGAACCCCCGGCTGATCTGTGAAGCCTTGAAGGTCTTCCCGTCTTTGGTGAACCGGATTCCTTGTATGTCCTCCGGCCTTTTTATCTCTCGGGTACGCTTTACAAATTCCAGCCTGATACCCCGGCGAAGCAGGTAATCATTGAACTCTTTCCATGTTTCGGAGTGCTTCAAAGCCGCCTTGACAGCATTGAAAATCTCGTATTTCACACGTTCCAAAGCATGGAGTTTCTCCACGTTAGTCTTGCCCTTGTCCTCGGCGTATGTCAGCCCGTACCTGTCCTTAAGTAATTTCGTGGCGATTTCATTACGCTTGTAATCGCCCTGGGAAGAGATTACCTTGCCGTCATACCCTATGCGGTTATAGACCAGATGGCAGTGCGGATTGTCCGTGTTATGGTGTCTTACCAGGATGAACTGGGTGTTCCTTATCCCCATCAGTTCCATGTATTCCCGGGCTATTTTAGCCATAAATTCATCCGTCAGCAAGGCCTTGTCCTCCGGCTTGAAGCTCAATGCGATGTGCCCGACTGGCTGTTTGATCTTCGGATTAAGTTCACGCTGGTAGTTGAAACAGGCCGTTATTTCCCGGATATTTCCCAGCAATACACCATCTGAGTCAATGATTTTTGCGTTGTCTTTGCCCATCACGTAGCGGATACAGCCGCCGAAGGATTTTCCTTTCTTGATCTTGCCAATCATGACGGCCTCCTTTCTCCGTGCCTGTACCGGACAATAATCTCCTTGAGCTTCTGCAGGAGTTCTGTCACCGTCCTTTGGGTACGGTGGAATCCGGCCTGATGGGACAGACGGGTCAGCTGGTTCAGGTTGTTCGCCATACCCGTAAGACTGCGTATGAA
>OGGE01001303.1_pt1 | contig 15871 bp, 28 predicted proteins | sample 1571121 | NCBI WGS metagenome assembly OGGE01 (sample SAMEA2581959, study PRJEB24529) | metagenome | biome: Human gut stool | place: China | collected 2011
TTTTAAAGTTTTTTAATGTATCTTTGAATTTATTTTTATTACACTTAACTTAGAATTTAATTAATTTCAAAATAAAATATTTAAGGAGGTACTTAAACTATGTTTGAAAAATCTACTACTAAACTTCAATTTAAGTTTGATATGGGATTAAATAGTGCAGGTAAAACTATAGTTATGAGTAAAACATACGATAACTTAAAAAATGAATTTGATGATACTTCTGCTTTAACAGAACTTGGAGATTTAATAAAAGAAGCAGTAGGTGCTAATTCAGTAATAGAAACTTTAAGAATAGTATACGAACAAGTATTATAATAAATAAATTTTAAAAGGAGGAATGTTAAAATGGCTGATGTTTTAGGACAAGAAAGAAATCAATTAGTTATAACTTTTAAAGATGCTCATGGAGAAACTTTTAACTTCAATATATCTAATCCAAAGCAAGATATAACTGAAGAAGAAATAAAAGCTATAGCAGAGCATATAGTTACTAATAACTACTTTAAGTCTACTAAAGGTAGTGATTTTGTAGCATTTGTTAAAGCTAGAGTTGTATCTTCTGAAACTGATAGATATGACTTAACTGTTTAATTTTTAAAAAAGAAGCTTAGATCACAAAGTGGTCTAAGCTTTTTTTTAGTTTTCAGAATAGATTATATATTACTACTCACTAGCCGAAGCCCAATGCGATAGGGTGGTTTTTACCCTATGGCAGAAGGGCGAAGGTGGTTTTAAATATAAATGTAAAAAGCTATGGCATGGTTTTTATGCTATAGCTTTTATACTCCTTTTTTAAAACATTTCTTACAATGCTTATATCTTAGCTTCTTAGCTTCAAATAATGTAATAGCTTTAGTATTTTTTAAATTATGAATATCCTTAAATTTATGGAATACCTTAGAACTATTATCCCTTTTTATATAAACTATTTCTGAATTATTACCAACTACAGTCATATCAAAACTATTATATATTACATATCCTTTTATGGACCATATATTTAATTTTTTAAATCTAGCTTCATCTTGAGCTGATAAAATTCTATTCAAATATTTTCTTTGAGAAAATACATAGGCTACTTTTGCTAATCCTACTCTAACTACTTCCTCATTATATAATAAATAATTATCTGTATCTTTATCTTGATACCATAGATAAGCTAAGTGTCTATCATATTTATCCTTAACAACATCACCTTCAAATTCTAGGAATACTATACTACCTATTTTTAATACTTCTTCTGCAAATTTAGTAGCTTCATATCCATATAATTGTTGGTCTACTTTAGCTTTCTTATACTCTGGACTATCTATTAATAATAATCTTACTGTTATTATAAAACCATTGGTAAGAGTTACTTTTAGAGTATCTCCGTCTAGTATTTTAGTAACCTTAGCTTCTGTTAGATTAGCCATTTTATATTGCATTTATTATCCCCCCTTTATAATTAGATTATATCCTTTTTGGGAACGGTCGGCACAAGGTTGCCTCCACTATTCCGTTAGCTTTTTCTCCATATCGTGAAATGAAAATAGGTGGTTTTAAAATTATAAATTCACTATATCGTGAAATCTAATGTAGAGTTTGGGAGAAAAATCTAACTCCATACAGAATAAGCCACCACATAAAGATTAGCATTGAAGCTAGTATATTTTCCTATAGGAAGCTAATAATAATACTAATAATTTAATATTGTGGTGTCTTATTCTGAAAATCGGTCTTGCGACACCGAAAGCTTCGCTTGTCCCCTCCTTGCCTTTATTTATAGTGTTCATAGATACCTAAACTTTATGAGAAGAAAAAGTTAAAGTATCTCTGAACACATCTTTTAAGAGGTAGGCAATTCCTCGCCACACCCGAAGCCTAGACATAGTTGCAACCTATATTTATATACTTACTCACTTCGATTTAGCTTCATCATAAAAATAAAGTTTATCAGTATCTTATACATTTAGGTTACTTCGAGCCAAAGGTTATCAATTATCTGTGTTGGTGCATAGCTTCGATTATACTGTACTTATAAATATCTAAGGTTATTAGTATCATAAACTTTACAGAATGGCTATAGTGCATGAAAAATAGCTTATATGGGGAATTTGGGTGTGGTGGTGTCTTGTCCTTCCTCTTGTCCTTGTGGGGCTTCGCTCGGCTTCGTTTTGGGGGCTTTCGCCCCCCTTGTGCCTTTTGTTTTATGCTGTTTTTTGTTCTTCTCTCCTGTGGTCTGCGATAGCTCTTTTTTGTCTTGCTTTGTTGGTTTCTGCTTCTGCTTCTTTTTTTCTTTTGTTGGCTTTTCTCTTTTGGCTTCTTGCTTCTGCTTGTGCTTCTTCTTCGTGTCCTCTCATGGCTTCGGCTTTTCTTCTGTTCGCTTCTGTTGGGTTTTCTTCTTCTTCTGCTTCTGCTTTTTCTCTTAGCTTCGTGGCTTCTTTCGCTTCTGCTTCGGCTCTTTTGGCTCTTGCTTCTGCTTGTTGTGCTTTGGCTCTTGCTCTGTGTGCCTTTCTTGCTTGTTTTGTTGCTTCGTACTCTGCTTTTGCTTCTGCTTCTTCTCTTTCTTCTCTCTCTGCTATGGCTTGTGCTTGTCTTTCTTGTTGCTCTGCTCTTGCTTCCTTCGCTCTCTGTGCGATGTTTCTTTCTGCTCTTGCTTGGTCTTTGCTTTTTTCTCTCATTTTCTTTTCTCCTTTTTTTCTGTTTTCTTTTTATACTTGTATTTTCTCCCTTTTTTGGGTTTTTTATACCTGTTTTTTTGCTTTTTTTTTGCTCTGTTTGGCTTGTTTACTGGGTTTTAGATGTATAAAAAATCACTATAAAGTGAATAATAGTAATATAAATTAATATATAAAGGTGGTATAAGATATGGAAAAAATATTTATAGAATATGTTTGTTTATCTCTTGAATTAGTAGAAGATGACTTTGATTGGGATAATTTAGATAATATTGAAGATAATGAGGTTGAAGCTTTTTAGCTTCAACTTCTGGACTATATAATAGGAGGTTTTAAGATATGTTTATAAATAAATTAAGTATACCTTTCACTAAAGGTAATTATGAATTAATGTTAGATTTAGCAGATAGAGAAATTATTTGTTGTTGGAATTGGTCATATAATGAAAATGAAGGGAAAATATATATTGATGTAGAGAATGAAATTAATTATAGAAGATTAAATAATGAATTAAAGTGTTTAAATATTTTATATGAGGTATTAGGTATAAAAGGCTCAAAAGGGGAAATAATAGAAGAATACCACCATTTAATAAATTAAAATATAAGGATAAAATTCACTATATAGGGAATAATATGTATATATATTATTCCCTATATATACATATATTAAGAAAGAAGGTACAAGTATTATGTTAATTGAAATGAAAAAAATAAAATTATTGGATAATGAAGAAAATATATTATGTCAATTAGATACTATTATAAACTATGAAGAAAATGATGAAGAAATACAAGTATATTATGTTCACCCATTAACAGGTTTAATAAGTGAAACTCCTAAAAGTTGCTTACAAGGTTGGAGCGAACAAAATGAAATTGAAAATAATAATTGGAATATATTAATTGAAAATATCATAAATGATATTGATTTATGTCAGAAACTTTATGATTTAGAAGAAATTGAATATTTTATATAAAAAATAGTATTGCAGCAGCTTCCAAAGGAGCAGCTGCAATACTATTTTTTTAGTTAGCTTCTTGTGCCAATAATTCTTTTTCGGCTTGGATTATTTTTAAATCTTTTAAAGTCTTATCAGTTTTATATATCGTAAAGCCTATACTATTGAGTTCCTCTTTAAGCATTTTCTTTCTATCATTTTCATCAATGTTAGGTAATTCAACCATATATGCAGTTTTAGAAAGTCTATGAAGCTTATTAGGATAATTAAAATCATTTAATGTATTAATAATATAATGAGCTTCTTCTTCAAATAAATATCTGTTAATTTTAGTTATAACTTTTCTTACTTGTGCCATTGTAAATACCACCTTTTATATAAATTTATTAGTAATATTATTTCCTCTCAAAGTGAAAATATACTTGATGATATAGGTATAAATAATCCCTTTAAAGTGAATAATAGTAATGTAAATAAATATTAATTAAATGGAGGTATTACAATGAAAGGTATATCAGTAAAGGACTTTACAATAGAGCAAATAGATAAGGCTCAAAGTTTATTAGAAGATGTTGAAAGAGCAGAAAGAGAATTAAATAATTTCATGAAAACTAATTCAAGCTTACAAGATTTAGAAACTGTAAGAGTTTTACAAGAAGAAATTCAATATAGATATTTAAAATACTTAGATTATATAGGATTAAATGATAATAAATTATTAAATTAGGAGGTTATATTATGAGAATGAATTTAGTAAAAGACGGTTTATACGAAAGAGAGTATTACTTTGGGAGAAAAGGAAATACAGTATCATATTATAAATATAAATGGGATAATGAAGCTAAAAAATATTTCCCTTATTTTAATGAAACTTTTAAAGCTTTTGAAGGATTGGAGCAATTTGAAAAATCTATGAGAGAAAAAGGCTTTTTAAGTATAGCAGAAATGGAAGCTAAAGGAACAATAAGAAAATTTAATTAGTATGATAGCCTATTAATAGGCTATTATATTAATTACAGCATTTAAGGAGGATAAGACAATGGAAAGATTTGAATTTATTACAACTGATTATTTTGATAAAACTGTAGAATTATATGGATTAGAAAGTTTAAAAATTAATGACATAGAAGAAGAAGTTAAAAAACATTTAATATTTGATATTGATGTAGCTTGGAAAATAGAAAGTTGGGATTTATTAGATAATGGAAATTTAGAAGTATTTATTGATATTAGGTAGGTGATTTAGTTGTATTTAAACATAGTTTTAGAAAATCAAAATGGTACTTTGGATTATAATGAATTTGATAATTTACAAGAAGCCAGGGAATTTTATTTTTATAATATAGATGATGTATTTGAAATAAGAGGTAAAAATCATAATGGGTACTATAGTATCTATAATGAAAATATATTTTATAAAAAAATTTTTTAGGAGATATTTATTGTTACACATATAGTTCGGGAATATATATTAAAATATTTTATGAGGTGATATAAATGAAAAAATCATTAGAAAATAAAATTGAAAAGTATGTTAATAGTACAGAATATCCTTTTGAAGTTTATTATACAGAAACACCATTTAATTTTGGAGGATATGAAGGTTATAAATATTTCTTCTGTTATCATTGTACTAATAATATATCTAAGGCATTTAAAAGTCAAAGAGAGTTAGAAGAATTTTTAAATGATGAATTATTTTAATAAAAAAATTTTTAGGAGATATTTATATCTCCTTTTTTCATAACATTTTTTAGAAGCTAATTTCAAAGTTCCACAATTTAAGAAAATATATAAAAATTATTAAATGTTAAAATACCAACAATTAAAAAATTTTAAAGGCAATATGTTATAATATATTTGTGTTACAAGGGGAACACACGAAGGGAAATAAAATATCGTTCAATAAATGTGCATTTCTTGAACGGTTTTTGCATAAAATAAGGGGGAAGAAAAATGAATAATGTAATTTATTATAAAAAAATTTATAGGAGATTATTAAATAAAAAGAAGCTTGGACTATTAAGAAAAGTTAAGGAATGGGAAATATACCTAAAACTTTTAGAATGGGTTTCACATGAAGCCAATAAATAAGCTTCTAAGCTTCTATAAAAACTATTATAAGGAATTACATCAAGATACTATTAAAAGCCCTAGTTTTCTTATTATGTTGGAATTTGATATTGTAGTTAGATTTAATATAAGACCAACTAAAGAAGAACTAGAGCAGATTATAGAAGCTATACAAGGAGGATAAAATGGAAAAACAATTAACTAGAGGTTGGTTAGTATTACAAGATAACAAAAGATTTGGTGCAATAACTAAAGAGTTTAGCTCTGGAACACCAGTAGAAGTATTTATCGAAGGGAAGCTAGTTAAAGGTACTATTGAGTATAGTTGGGAAAATGAAGAATACTATTTACTAGGTGATGATGATGTATATTATAAATTAAAAAATGATATGGAGATACTATTTTACTAATCCAAAGGGAGATATATTATCTCCCATTTTTTATAAGGAGGTATAAATATTATGAAAAAAGTTGTAGCTTATGTTAGGGTATCATCACAAAGTCAGATAGAAAATACATCAATAGAAACTCAAATTGAAAAGATAGAATTACATTGTAAGCTTCACGATATAGTGATAGATAGGATATTTAAAGACGAAGGTATTTCTGCTAAAGATACTGAAAGACCTTCATATAATGAAATGATAAGGTATATCTTAGATAAAAATAATAATATAGATAGTGTAGTAGTATATAAATCAGATAGACTTCATAGAAGCTTAAAGAACCTATTAATAACTATTGAAGATATATTTATTCCTAATAATATTAGCTTCATATCAATAACTGAACAATTTGATACAAGTAATCCTCAAGGTATGCTTTTTTTACAAATGCTAGGCTCTTTTGCCGAATTTGAAAGAAAGATCATCAACGAGCGAACTAAAAGTGGAAGGTTAGCCAAAGGAAAAAACGAATTATATTTAGGTGGTAGAGTACCATTTGGATATACTTTAATAGATAATGATAGATTAACATTAAATTATAGTGAAGCAGATATTATAAAAGAAATATTTAAACTTAGAACTAAAGGAGTTTCTATTGGTAAAATTGCATTAAAATATAATATGTCTAAAAGTAAAATTCATTATATCCTAAATAATAAAATTTATATGGGAATTTACAATTATAATGGTAAAAAGGAGAAAAATAAAATTAGCTTTAAAGTGCCGCCTATAGTATCAAACTATATTTGGAATAAAGCTAATTCTATCAACAACAAATTATAAAATTATGAATAGAGATATTATAATCGACTATTTTGGGGAAATAGCCTAATAAGAAAATAAGTATTTAAACCATTTTGGGTATAAGTAAATGAAATCATCACTTAAATTATAGCAGATTAATTTATTAATTGGGGGAGAACTATGAAAAAAGATATTAAGGTTTCTGAATTAAAAGAAGCTATAGGAGAAGAAGGAATAAAATTATTGTTAAATTATATTAATGAAGCTATAAAAAAAGGAATAGATGAAAAAATAGATAAGCTTCATAGTATAAATATAAAAGAATATCTATAAATAAAAATAGTATTGCATAGGCTTCTGAAAGAAGCTGCTGCAATACTATTTTTTTAATCTAAGATGTTAAAAACTATAGCATAAATGCCATAGTTTTTTTATTATATAGAACCACCTTCGCCTAAGTGCCAAAGGGTAAAAACCACCCTATCGCACTTGGCTTCGGCTAGTAATCAGTAACTAAAATGTAAAAGTTTTTAATACACTACCTTCATCTACATTTACATTCCAATCATCACAAGGTAAATCTTCATCATCATCTCCATAGGATAATGAAACTATTTTTTTAGCTTCAAGTTTAGCTTGTTTCTTAGCTTCTTTTTCTTTTCTAGCTTCTTCTTTAAGTTTCTTAATTTCTAAAGCCTTTTGCTCTAATAAATTATTTTTATATGCAATAAATAATTCTTTTCCGAAATGCTCTATCATAGCTTGTTCAGTTATAATCCATGTTTTACCGAATTTTTTTATCTCATTCTCATAAAATTTATGATTTTGAACTTGCTTTCTAATTGTTGAAGCGTCTATATTATAAATTTGAGCTACATCTTGAAAAGTATATAAACCTTTAAAACTTCCTCTTGCCATTTTTACCACCTCATTTATTTTATTATACATTTAGTATAACCATATCAAAGAATATTATAGTATAATATTTCTAGTAAACTGAATACAAATTCCTTCACGATAGGAGGAAATATTTTATATTTTTTGGGTTTTTTTACTTAAAAGTATTGCCCCCCCTTAAAGCATTGGAATTAGTAGGGTGTAGAATTTTTTAAAATTGTGCTATATAAAAGCCTAAAAATCAGTTTACAAGTTGTATATGGTATATCTGAAATTCATTTTATAGTATAATTTCCTTAGTCTTATTTCACTATATTGTGAATTTTTTAGATTTAAAATTTGTATCTTAATATGTATCTTAATTTAGAGAATTGCTAAAAAAAGTTTATGTTTTTTTCATAAGCTTTTTTTAGTATAATTAACTTATACTGTAATAAGCACTATCAACAAAAAATATTTTGTACATTAAAAACTACATATAATTTTTTTATAATTAGTAAATCTCCTTTAAAGAAGCTTAGTTCCTTGCATAAGCTTCTTTTTTTGCTTTTATATACTATAATTAAATTAAAATATTTTTATAATTAAGGAGTATATTATGGGAAATAAAGATTTATTATTTATGCTTGAAAATGGAGAGGAATTTATAAAAGGAGTATATAAAGCTGATGAAGATAAAATATATTTTTTATCAGTAGATGAAAATGAATTACTTGAAAATGTAGGATTATATACCGAAAATCTAATGCACATATACGAGGAAAATAGAATTGAAGTAGAGTTGTTAATGCAAGAAATATCAAACGATAAAAGCTTACTAGATAAGATAAAAAATAACCAAAGTAATAAATTATTATTTAGATATAATAATAAAGACTTCAATAAACTATTAAATCTTATTTAAAGAGCAAAAGATCCAGGTTACTTCGAGTCAAAGGTTATCAATTATCTGTGTTAGTGCATAGCTTCGATTTTAAGTTATTAATAAATATCTAAGTTTATTAGTATCATATACCTAACAGAATGTCCTTAGTGCATTAAATTTTAGCTTTTAAGGGGAATAGTTTGGGCGATGATTTTTTACATATTCTTTTATATTTTACTTTTCTTATTGCTCTTAGGCTTCGCCTTTTGTGGCTCTTTTGGGATAAAAAATAAAGAAGCTGTTTAGCTTCTTTATTTTTTATCCAAATATAAATAAATATTTTTCAAGTTCATCTGTTTTATATATATCTATAAAATAATAATCATTTCTTACCTTTTCAACATCAATAAAATGATGTTTACTTTCTGGAATGTCATAATAAAAGTCAGTTTCTATTAAATAATTTTCAAATACATCTCTCTCACTTGTACCGTTATAATATGCGTAATTTTCATTTTCTATAATTCTTTTAGCTTCTTCAATATTTCCAACTGCGTTTAATATGTCTTTTACTATATCAATATCAATGTTATATTCCTCTACTATTTCCAATACATCAGAAAAACATTCACAACTATAACCACTCAAACAACCGTCTATATATTGTAATTCTATATCTCCACCAAATGCGATTTTTTCATCAAAGTTTTTGTAAGCTTCTTTTAAGTCCTCCATACAACTTATCTCAAAGTATTTCCAAACTCCACTACCTAAAGCCATTAAGCTTATAGTTTCTTTTATATATTGTGTACTTATTGCCATTTTTTAAACCTCCAAAATATTAAATTATTTATACTTATATTTTCACCATATAGGGATATTTTTATACTTGAATAAAAAATTATTTTCACCATAAAAGGAATAAAAAATATTAAAAATTGGAATACTAAGAGTAAATTAAAAATCAAATAAAAAGGTGGTATAAGATATGGAAAGTTATATATTAGAAATACATTCAAATGAGGACTTTGACCTAATAGAAAATGAAGAAGAAAGGGAAGAAATGCAAGAAGCTTACGAAGATGAAATAGAAGCAGTTTATCAGTATTTAAAAGAAAATAAAATTAATTGTGTTAGTTGGGAACAGATAGATGACTATAGATTTAATATAGATGTTGATACTTATAAAGACCGTTTCAATGATGATGTAATAAATGGATATATTGGAGATATTGAAGCTTTACTAAAAATTGAAGATATAGCATTTCCAACAATAGAAAACTATATGAATGTATAAGATAAAAAGAAGCTTAAAAAGCTTCTTTTTTTTACAACATTAAAAAAGCCCCGAAGGGCTTCTTTTATAATTCAAAACAATCTATAATATGTTGAGCCAGTTCCTCAAGCTCTTTTTGTTCTTCTTCTCTTATATCATCTAAAGTCTTTAAATAATCCTTATAATCACATATTGCCGAAGGTATTTCCTCCCAACTTACATTTTCTTCTACTAAATCAAATTCATATTTCATAACTTATACCACCTTTTATTCTTTTTATTTTTAGTATTCCACGATAAAGGGAATTTTATGTATAAAATAAAAGGTATTTTTTACCAACCAAAGTAAGAAACACTCACACACATAAATTCTTATTAAAAGCTATTAGAGTAGCTGATACTGATAACTTTTATTGTTGCTACAATATAAATAAAATATTTTGCTTTTATTCATTAGCTTTAAAATTATTTATTGAATGTTTTTTATTTGATGTATATAAAGATTTTTTTAGGGCAAAATATTTCCTAAAGCAACCATTTTATTTTAATAAAATGGTGTGTAGCAACTCCAATATGTAGCATTAAGACAATAACCTCAAAATATAGATTGAAGCTATAAAATGGCTTCGGGTGTGGCGAGGAATTGCCTACCTCTGAAAAACTGTGTTTAAAAATACTTTAACTTTTTCTTCTCATAAAGTTTAGGTATTTTTAAACACTATAAATAAAAGGCAAGGAGGGACTTCCCCGTAGGGATATTAGAAGCTATTTATTAGAGTTAAAAAATATACTAGATAAGCAAAAATAAATTTTAGTTAATGGTGTCGCTAGACCGATTTTCAGAATAAGACACCACAAGGATATAAATTTTATACTACCATTAGCTTCCTATAGGAGAAAATATTAGCTTCAATGATAAATTTTCTGTGGTGGCTTATTCTGTATGGAGTTAGATTTTTCTCCAAAACTCTACATTAGGTTTCACGATATAGTGAATTTATAATTTTAAAACCACCTATTTTCATTTCACCATATGGAGAAAAAGCTAACGTAATAGTGGAGGCAACCTTGTGCCGACCGTACCCAAAGAAGCTTTTAAAAATAGAGTAGTGCTAGTATAAGGTATAGCAATAGTATATATAACAGTATAAGCATATATAACATATTGTTGATATTAACATAATGATTATTAGCTTTAAGTATAACTAATATATAGAGTAGGACCATAAAGAAGCTTAGATAATCCAATAAAGCTATAGCATAAAAACCATGCCATAGCTTTTTATATAACCTTCGCCTATTGAACAATAGAGTAAAAAACACTCTATAGTTCAATGGCTTCGGCTTGTATTTTTTTACTGGTGCAGTTTAAAGCGAAAGCACTTGCGATGTTGTGGTTTTTACAACTTGGCAAGTGCTGTAGCACGATTATAAATAAAAGTATTGTGGTGCTTTAGCACTACAATACTATCCTATTTGAAAGCTTGGGTTGGGTGGGTTTGCACTCTCCTTGCTATGTATTAAAAAATAAATTTATGTGCAAATGGGCTTGGCGAAGCCATTTAAAAGCATACTAGATATTAGACTTGGCGAAGCCATAATTTTAGATCAATTACATAAAAGAATATTTGGAAATTAATTTAAATAGTGATATAATAGTTATAAAAATAACATTACTCGTTATTAATTTTTTATATTTAGAATTGGTAACTCTAAATATAAAATGGTTATTGAAATTGGTAACTTCAATGACTTAATCTTAAATTCTAGATTTTGAAAAAATATTTAACAAAGACAATATTTATTAGGTGCATTTGTAATCTTAACAACTATTTTTACATTGTATTTTAGGAAATTCTTAGTAATATCAAATGAACAAACTTTAAATTTAATAATAACTTCTTGAAAATAACTAGCTATGAGGGTGGCTAGTTATTTTTTTTATTTAAAAAATATTCTTAAAGATACTAACCTAGCAATTAATATCAGTATTAAACCTATAGTGTCCATATAATTAGGCTCAAAGCTCAGTATTATAAAACTACCAATAAAATATAATAAAAAATGTAAAATATTTTCAAAATTCATAATAACACCTCTAAAATCAAATTTAAGCTTCTTTAAAATTCTACTTATGTATTATATCAAAAACAATATTAAAATTGAAAATAGAAGGCAAAAAATAAGAATTTTGGGTATAAAAAAAGAATATGAATATACATATCCTTTTTTATTTGATATAAGTTTAGATTTTAGTTGTTTAAATAATGAAAAATAAATAATTTAATCAATTAATAACATATAGGTTTATAAACATTTTAAAGCTAGTTAGTAAAATAAGATTTAATTCCTTCTTCTATAAACTTTGATAATATTTCGTATTGGTTGTAATTTGATTTTTCGCAAAATAATAAAAAATCTTTTAATACACTATCATAAATTCTAAAAGACCTATGAACTATTTTATCCTCTTTAGGCTCTATAAGAAGCTGATTATTAGTATTAGGATTATCTTGTGGAGAATTAAAAATCTTAATAATTACCTTTTCTAAGGCTCTTTCAATAACTTCTTCATCAAGAGGAAATATTTTTTCTACACACTCATACCTATTATTCAATTTATTATATACATAAAAGTTTTTACTAAATCTATCTCTAATAGTATTGTATGAGATATTTATTTCCGAGCAAACTTGTGTAATATTAAGTCCATGTTTTAGTCTTTCATTAAAATAGTTAATCTGTTCTATGATAGTTAAACTATTAAATATTTTTTTATTCATTCCCAATAATCCCTCCAATAAAAAAAGAAAAAAAAGAAAAAAAGGTTATAAATATTTTACCCCTAATAAAATATCTATAACCTTATTGTAACACAAATAATTTATATAAAAAATTATTTTTTCCTATGGATCTTCCTATCCTTTTTTAGCTTCAAGTAAATAATCATCACATAAAGAGTAATAATAATTTGGGATAATATGCTCTACTTTATCGCCATTTTTATTAACTCTGGTATGAATATTAAAATCATTTCTTACTTTGATAAAACCACCTTTAATTAAAGCTTCTACACAATCAGTAACTACACCACGAGTTTTATAAGATAATCCTATAGCTTCACAAATTTCTTCTTGCTTGATATAAGCTTCACCTTTATAGCATTTATATAATAAAAATAAATAAATTCTAAGGGCATTTTCACTATAGGCATTAACTAATATTCTAAGTGCAATATTTGTTATAACTACAAACTGTTCTAATTGACCTGTATCTTCATTAAATACTCCATAATTTAATTTATAGATAAGCTCTCCACCTAAATTTTTAATTAATTCAATAGCTTTAATATTACATTTTTTTAATTTATTAATGTGCCTTTTGATAGTGCTTTGACTAATATTAAGTTCTTCTGTAACTTCTTTTATAATCTCATCAAACTTATTTTTATACAAATATCTATCGGTTTGATTTAAAAATCTGCCACCCCAATTAGATTTAAGCATTATAGCCCCATAAGTTTTAACATTTACATTTTTATTATTTAAAAAATCTTTGCTACTTGGCATAGGTAAATTGAAAACCTCCTTAGTGATTTCACCTTTTTTATATGTAGTTGCTTCAATTACTTGTCTTAATAATTCTTTTTTACGAGAAGCTTCTTCATTCATCTTATCGTGAATTAACTTTTTTTCATAATTGAAATCAATTTCTTGTGCAGTCATTATTGCCCCCTATTTTTACTAATGATTTCCTATTTACAAATTTCGTCATTAACATTAAAATAGAGTAAGAAAATATTAAATTTTGAACGTTTAACAATTTTGATTATGATTAGATTAATGAGCGAAAATTATAAATAGTTAATTAAAAAGACTTCTTAGTGCAAAAGGAAGTCTTTTTTTTTATTCAAATTTTTTCAAACTCTATTAAAAGCTTCTCTTATAAAATATAATCCCCTCACCATATCGTTACATATGGTCTTATTAAGAATACCATATTTTTTGTAAAATTCATCTAGGTAATTTTTTCATAATAATAAATATAATAATAAATAAAGATATAAGGATATTTATTTACACAAGGTAAATAAATAAATAAATTTATTTAATATATAAGAAGATAATCTATAAATAGATTATCTATAATAATAGTTTGTAGTTAAAATGACTTTTGAATGTAGCAAAAATGACCTAACCGTTGCAATTACTAGCTTCCGACCACCTTAAAAAAATGGCATAATTTCTAATGTCAGTTCAACACCCTTACACACTAGCAATTCCAATAGGTACAGAGGATATAAATTTTTTTATTATAAAAAAAATATCCACATATCCACAATTTTATAAATTCACGATACAAGGAATTTTTTACAATAAATTTAATATATTATAGGACTAATAAAAGTATTTTAGGAGGTATATATGGAACAAGAGAAGCTCACAAGGTTTTTAATAGGAATGGTATCTTTTCTATTATCTATTACCTTATACTTACTTAATAAAATTCAAGGGAGGATATAATTTTGAAAATAATAAATAATAATGGACATACTCTAAATGGTCTTGGAAGTGGTGCGATAGGTTATCTTAATGAAAGTGTATGTACTAGACAGATAGGAAAATACTTTGTAGAAGGTATGAGAAGCTTAGGACATACGATATATGATGTAACTATAGATAAATCAACAAGCTATTTATTTGAAGCAGTAAATAAAGCTAATAAATATAATGTTGATTATGCTATTACTCACCATTTAAACCATTATTCAGATGAAAAATCTAATGGAGTAGAAGTCTTAATCTATGATTTAAAAGATAAAAAAACTTATGAAGTAGCTGATAGAATATGCAAGGAAATAGCAAAACTAGGTTTTAGAAATAGGGGAGTTAAAGAAAATAAATCTTTATATTGGCTTAGAAAAAATAATAATAAAGCTATGATTATAGAATATTTTTTCTGTAGTAATAAAAAAGATGTGAGCCTATATAATCCTCAAAAACTTGCTAATGCTACTATATATGGTTTAACTAATAGTATTCCTATAGTAGATAATAAGTTTCCAATAGTAAATAATAATCCTACTTCAAATAAATATCTTAATGGTAATTATGATTGTAAAGGTAGAGTAGTAAATACTAATGGAGAAGGTTTAAATGTTAGGTCAGAAAGAAATGCTAACTCTAAGGTCATAGGGAAGCTTGTGGAGGGTTCTATAGTGCAACTTGATTATTGTATAGATAATTGGTTTTCTATATGGCAGAATGGAAATTTAGGATTTATTAATGGAAAATATATAGAATTATTAAAATAATTGTCATATTATGCTATACTTTTATTAGTCTAAATAATATTTAGTAAAAACCTTACTTATTAGACTTGGTAAATCTAATAAGTGCTTAATGGAATTGGTAACTCCGTTAAGTAAAATCTTTTAAACTATGAATATATTAATATCTTGTATTGTATCTTTATTAAATTTATATTTATGCAAAAATGGTATGGCCGCAGCTTCCGAAGGAAGCAGCAGCAATACCATTTTTTTTCTAGTATAAATTATTTATTATATTTCTAACTTGCATTTCAGATATTTTAAATTCCTTTGCTAGTTCCTTATAATTATTACCGTTAAAATGCTTTTTAATAAGTCTATTTCTTATTGGCTTTAATACACTATTCTCATTAGGAATGTATAAAGAGCTTCCTCCGTATTCTTTAATTAAATTTATAAAAGCTTCTATTCCCATAATATCAACTAAGCCTTGTAAAAACTCTGGTAAGTCCTCTTTACTTAAATAATTTATCAAAATACCACCTTCTTAAATAATATTTAGCATATATCTATAACTACATTATACTAAATAAAATTATAAACCTCTAAATTCACGATAACGTAAAATTTTTTTTTAAAGTTTTTTAATGTATCTTTGAATTTATTTTTATTACACT
>OGGE01001312.1_pt1 | contig 15816 bp, 13 predicted proteins | sample 1571121 | NCBI WGS metagenome assembly OGGE01 (sample SAMEA2581959, study PRJEB24529) | metagenome | biome: Human gut stool | place: China | collected 2011
GAGATATAGTAAGACCTGCTATTTTAGTAGGCAAATATCGTTTGTATCCAAGAATCCCCTGCCTTTAAGCATGGGGAGTATGTCAATAAGGACAGGATATTGTTATCAAAAAGCATTTTGCCAAATAGTCTATAGATGGTATAATATAGCTATTGTTTTTAACTATTTATAATTTGTATATATAAGAAAGGATGGAAATGAATGGTTGAATCAGCATGGTCGCTATTGCCTCCGATAATTACCATAGTATTGGCTTTGGCGACAAAAGAAGTATACATGTCGTTGATTGTGGGTATCTTTGTAGGGGCTTTAATGTTCACAGGCTTTGATTTATTAGCTGCTATTGATACATTCTTTGCGATTATGTCCGATAAAGTTGGCGGAAATGTATATATTTTAGTATTTTTGGTCTTATTAGGTATTATTGTAGCAGCTATTGCTCGCTCTGGTGCTTCTCGTGCTTATGGTGAATGGGCAGCAAGTGTAATTAAAGGAAAACGCAGTTCTTTACTCGTTACTTCTATCTTAGGGGTAGTTATCTTTATCGATGACTATTTTAACTGCTTGACTGTAGGTACAGTTATGCGACCTGTTACAGATAAATTCAATGTAACTCGAGCAAAACTCGCTTATATCATCGATGCTACAGCAGCACCAATTTGTATTATCGCTCCAGTATCCAGCTGGGCAGCAGCAGTTAGTTCTTCACTTCCAGAAGATAGTGCTATTGATGGTTTCTCTTTATTCTTGCAGACAATTCCTTTTAATATGTATGCATGGTTTACTATTATCTTTATGTTGTTCTTGATTTGGACTGGCAAAGATTTTGCCGCTATGAAGACTTTAGAACAAAGAAGCAATGGTAAATTAATTATTCCTGAAGAATATAAAGAAGAACAGATGGAAATAGTAGGTAATGGTAAAATCTTAGATTTATTATTGCCACTTATCGTTTTAATCGGTGGTTGTATCTTCGGTATGCTTTATACTGGCGGTATTTTAGATGGTGCTAGTGTATCTGATGCTTTTGCTAATTGCGAATCCGCTAGAGGTCTAGTAATTGGTTCCTTTATCGCTTTAGTGTTCACATTCTTACTCTATGTGCCACGTGGAGTACTTCGCTTTGGTAAATTCTGTGAATGTTTTAACCAAGGTTTTAGAGCTATGACACCTGCTATCTTTATCTTATGTCTTGCTTGGAGTTTATCTGGCGTTTGCGGTGAAGATTATTTGAATATCGGTGGTTATGTTGGCGGTATCGTTTCCAACAATGCTACTGTAGGTATGTTCATGCCAGCAGTATTCTTCCTTGTAGCTATCGGTCTTGCTTTTGCTACTGGTACATCTTGGGGTACATTCGGTATTTTGATTCCTATCGCACTTGCTGTAGTATCTACAGATCCACATCTTTTAGTAGTTACAGTAGCAGCAGTATTGGCTGGTGCTGTAGGTGGTGACCATGTATCACCAATATCTGATACAACTATCTTGGCTTCTGCGGGGGCTCAATGTAGTCATATTGACCATGTAAGTACACAGGTTCCATATGTAATCGTAGTAGCTACATGCTCTTTCTTAGGATATTTAGTAGCAGGTATTGCAGGCAGTGGCTGGATCGGTGTAGTAGCTGGTTTTGTTTTATTAGCTATAGCTATGATTTATATTTATAAAGTTTTAATGAAAGATTAATAAAGAAAACTCTAGAATTTAAATTCTAGAGTTTTTTTTATATATAAGTTTAGATTTGATATTATTAGGAAAATTATATTTTTTTGTAAAATATAAATATAAAATAAGGAAATAATATAGTATTGGATTTTTACATATATATGATATAATATAAAATTAGTTAAGAATGGATTTATAAATTAATAATAAAATTTGTGGAGGATTTTATGGGAAGATTTTATAAAAAAGCGATAGTTACAGCTTTATTAGTATCAGCATTATCAACTACTGCTTTTGCAGCGCCAGAAGATGTATATACAAATATTGCTGATAGTGCAGTGATCATGGATGAGGCAGATACTTCAGTGTTCAAGCCAGCATCTTTAAAATCATTAGATGATTATGATGAACATTATCGTTTATATAAATATGATACGATATCAATTAGAATAATTGGCTTTAGAAATGCTCAAGGATTGGATAGCATTATGATCGGTACAGATGGCTATGTAAATCTACCTTATGCTGGTAGCGTAAAATTAGCAGGTCTAACTATTGAAGAAGCAAAACAAGTATTGACTGCGAAATTTGGCAGATATATTAAAATACCAGATATGTCAATAATCGTCACTAATTATGGACCTAGAAAAGTACAGGTATTAGGAGAAGTCAATAGTCCTGGTACAGTGGAATTAGCTTCTGATGATATGAATGTATTATCTGCTATCTCTAAAGCTGGATGGGTGACTACATATGGTCGTATCAAAAAAGTGCAAGTCATTCGTATAGATGATGGCGTTATGTATGTGAAAGAAGCTAATATTAAAGATTATATAGAAAAACATGATATCAGTCAGAATTTTGCCCTAGAAGATGGAGATATCTTATATATTCCTAAATCCAATAAAATTGACTTCCATAAAGACGTATTACCACTTATCAATGTATATAGTACGTATAGAGCATTGACTGATTAATTAGGAGTGAAATAATGGATATAAATAATGCAAAAGATAATGATACAATTGATTTAAGAAAATTGTTTTCTTTAATGCTCGAAAAGAAAAAGATTGTTATAGCGATAATAGTAATTTGTACTATTATTGCCACTATAGTTGCTTTTGTTTTACCAAAATCTTATCAATCTACCACACTTGTACGTGTAAAATCTGGTAGTAGTTCTATGTCTGGTTATGCAGCTATGGCTGCTGGTTTTGGTATAGATATAGGAGGTAGTAGTTCTGGTTCACCAGAGTCTTATATAGAGTTAATGAAATCTCGTGAAGTTTTAGAGCCTATTATTGCTGAATTAGATATACCTGATGAAGATAAAGAAAAATTAACAGCAGAAGGTTTTGCAAAGAAAAATTTAGAAGTTACTAATATTAAAAAGACAGATTTAATAACTATAGCTGCTTATGGTAAGACTCCAGAGGAAGCACAGATGATTTCCCAAGGGGTAGCAGATAATTTTTTAGCTTTGATGACTAAATTAAATAAAGAAGATAATTCTTCTGTATTAAAATTCCTTGATGAACGCATGAAAATCGCTAAAGAAGAGATGGAAACAGCGGAAAATAAATTGCAAGCATATCAGCAGGAACATAAAATCTATGCACCAGATGCTCAAACTAAATCTATTATTGATAGTTTAAATACTTATGATAATAGTATTGCACAGCTTCAAGCTCAGAGTGAAGGAAATAGTGCAAAACTTGCTGGCGTGACTAGTCAATTAGAACAACAAAATGCTTCTTTATTAGAATATAATGTTTCTGATAATACAAATATCGGCAATATCCGTGAGTCTATAGTCAATAAACGTGTAGAACTTGTAGGACTTCAGCAACAATTCACTGATGAACATCCAGATGTGATTAAAGCGAAAGAAGAACTAAATAGCCTTGAAAAATCATTATCTGACGAAATTGCAAAGGCTGTAAATTCTCAATCAGTAACATTAAGTCCAGTACAAGCGAGCCTTTTAAAGGATAAAATCAGCACCGAAGTGCAGATATCTGTAAATAATGCTTCTTTAGAAGCTTTGAAAGCAAAACAAGCAGAAGCCCAAGAAAGTATAGCTACATTATCTGCTGATACTGTGGAATATATGCGTCTATCTCGTGAAGCGAATATCACAGGTCAAGTATATACTTCTCTTGTTCAAAACTATGAACAGACTAGAATTCAAGAAGCAAAAGATTCTATGGATATTCAGATCATTGATGCAGCAGATTTGCCAAAAGAAGATATGCCAGCTAAGCCAAATAAAAAATTAATTGTAGTTATTGGTTTTGTCTTAGGTATAATGTTCAGCTTTGGTTATATTTTATATAATTATAGTAGAAGATATGGTTTATAATAGGAAATAAAAGTAAAAGGAGAAGTATAGATTTTAAGATAAATATAGCTTCTCCTTTTATACTATAAATAAAAATAAATGCAATGTAGGTGAATTTATTGGCACAAAATTATAAAACTAATCTAAAACAGAATATCCGCATAATTTGGTCCGGTATATCACTGATGGCAGATTATCTAGCGGTATTATTAGCAGAGATAATAGCTATATATTTTAGTGAAGAAAATCTTCGTTATATAGATTTATTTATCGTTATACCGTTTATTTATATAGCTTTTATCGCTGCTGCAAGAACTTATCAACGCATTATTCCTTTTTGGCAGAGGGTCGAGTCGCTTTTTTATAGTAGTATCTATAGTATTATAGCTATTTTATTATTCTTTTTTGTGCGAGCAAGTTCTACTGAACATAGTATAGCTTTTTTAGCTTTATTGTGGTTAGCTAGTTTTATTTGTTTAGTGATAATGCGTTATATTTTAAAACGTATTTTGGATGAACGTGAGATGTTTAAGATACCCTTATTAATTATTGGTGCACAAGAAGAAGCTTTAGCTTTTACGAGAAGTATAAATAATGATATAGGGATGAGTTCTTATAAAATAGTAGGTTTGATCAGTGATAAAACTCCTGTAAAAGGATTAGAAAATTATCCTTTATTAGGTGATTTTAAGGATATTGAAAAGATAATTAAAACTACAGGGATAAATAATGTATTGATAGCTATTCCTTATTTGGAACAAGTAAAAATGCAAAATATTATTCATCGTGTACAGCCATTAGTAAAAAATATCTGCATCATTCCTAATCTTACAGCTATTCCTATGGGGGGAATAGATGTAGAAACATTTTTTACGGAAAAAATCATGCTTATTCGTGTGCGTAATAATTTAGAACGCAGATTTAATCGCATTATTAAATATTTATTTGATATGATATTGACTATAGTGGGAACGATTTGTATTTCTCCACTTTTAGTCATTATAGCGATATGGATATATAAAGACTCTCCTGGACCTGTGATATTTAAACATATGCGAGTGGGTAAAGATGGCAAGGAGTTTCCTTGCTATAAATTTCGTTCTATGTGTGTAGATGCCAAAGAAAAATTAGAAGAATTATTGCAAAATGATCCTGAGGCAAGAGCAGAATGGGAACGAGATTTTAAATTAAAGCATGATCCTAGAATTACTAAATCTGGAGCTTTTTTGCGTAAGACTAGTCTTGATGAATTGCCACAGATTTTTAATGTATTAAAAGGTGAGATGAGTCTTGTAGGACCAAGACCAATAATTAAAGCAGAGATGCAGCGTTATGGTAATTATATTGATGATTATTTGATGGTGCGACCAGGAATTGCAGGAATGTGGCAATGCAGTGGTCGTAATGATGTAGATTATACAGAACGCGTACATATGGACAGTTGGTATGTACGTAATTGGTCTGTATGGCTAGATATAATGATTTTGTGGAGAACTTTTAAAGCTGTATTTGCCAAAAAAGGAGCTTATTGATAGATGAAAATTATTATTTTAGCAGGTGGTGGGGGTACTAGATTATTCCCTTTATCTAGAGATTGTTATCCCAAACAATTTCTTCATGTAATCGGAGATAAATCTTTGCTTGCGCAAACTATAGAGAGATTTTTAGGATTAGTAGAAGCAAAAGATATTATTATAGTGACTAATGAACACTATATTTTTCATGTGCAGGCAGAATTAAAAATTATAAATGCACAAGAAGCACATATTATCACTGAACCTATGGGAAAAAATACAGCTCCAGCTATTGCCTTAGCACAGAGTTATTGTCAAGATGTATTGCAATGTGATGATAATGAGATTTTATTTGTTAGTCCATCAGATCATTTAATAAAACCGATAGATGCTTTTCAAGATTTAATAAGAAAGGCTCAAGATGTAGCAAAAGATAATATAGTTACTTTAGGAATTAAACCTACAAAACCAGAGATTGGTTATGGTTATATTGAAGCAGAGAAAAATAATAACTTAGCTAAAAAAGTTATTTCTTTTAAAGAAAAACCAGATTTGGCTACAGCTAAAGAATATATCGCTTCGGGTAATTATTATTGGAATGGTGGTATGTTTATGTTTAGTATAGCTACTATGCAGGCTGAATTAACTAAATATATGCCAGCAATAATAGATATTACCCAGAGTGGTTATCAATATGCAGTAGATAATTTTATAAATATGCCAGATATATCCATTGACTATGCAGTAGCAGAAAAATCACAAAAGATGATGATGATACCAATGGAAAATATTTATTGGAATGATATTGGCAGTTTTGATGCTATTGCAGAAGTACTTTCTGATAAGGATAAAAACGTATTTAAAGGTGATATTTTAGCGGAAAATTGTACAGATACCATGATTATTGGTGATAATCGTCTAATAGCTGGTATTGATTTAGAGAATTTGATGATCATTGATACTCCAGATGCATTACTTGTAGCTAAAAAAGGTGAAAGTCAAAAAGTAAAAAATATAGTGAATAAGCTTAAACAAAGTAAAAGAAAAGAAGCAAAAGAAAATGTTACTATGTATCGTTCATGGGGAAAATATACTTTACTTACTGAAAGTGAAGGTTATAGAGTGCGTAAGATAGAGATGGATCCAGGAGCTTCACTTACTATGCAGATGCATTATCATCGTAGTGAGCATTGGACTGTTATTTCTGGCACAGGTAAGATTATTATTAATGATGTAGAAAGTATTTTTACCGAAAATCAAAGTACTTATATTCCTATGGGAGTAAAACATAAATTATCTAATCCAGGAAAAATACCTTTAATTATTATAGAGGTTCAATCTGGTAAATATATTAATGAAGATGATATAGTAATTTTTGAGGATAACTAATGAAAATAGTACATGTAGTAGAATGTTTTGCAGGTGGAGTATTTAGCTTTTTATCTAATTTGACTAATGAGTTAGATAAAGAAGAATATATAGTAATTTATGGTATTAATAGAGATAATACTCCTAGCGATTTTAGAAAAAAATTTCCTCCAAATACAAAATTTATACCATGGAAAAATGCTAGTAGGAGTTTAAATCCTTTAAAAGATCTAAAAGCTTTATGGGAATTATATATTATATTAAAAAGAATAGATGATATAGATATAATTCATTTACATTCTAGTAAAGCAGGTTTTCTTGGTCGTATAGTAAGTTTTTTATTAGGTAAATCAAAGAAAACAATATATACTCCTCATGCAATATCTTTTTTGCGTTTAGATGTAAATCCTAAAAAAAGAAAAATTTTTATTTGGATGGAGAAATTTGCTAGTTTTTTTGGTGGGAAAATTATAGGTTGTTCTCAATCTGAAAAAGAAGCTATTGAAGAGCAAGGTATTAAAAATGTTACTTTTATTAATAATGGAATAAAACCATTGCAAATAGAAAAAAAAGTAAATACAAGTGATAAAACAACAATAATTTCTGTAGGTAGATTATCTATCCAAAAAAATCCTAAGCTTTTTAATGATATAGCTTTAGAATTTATAGATAATCCTAATATTCAATTTATTTGGTGTGGTGATGGTGAATTAAAATCAGAATTAACTTCACCTAATATAAAATGCACAGGTTGGATAGAACGAAAAGAATTAGAAAATTATTTAGTTAATGCAGATATATATTTATCTACATCATTATGGGAAGGATTGCCACTGTCTGTATTAGAAGCTATGTCTATAGGTTTACCCGTTGTATTATATGATTGCGTAGGAAATAGAGATTTAGTAGAAGATAATGGTGTTTTATATAATAATAAAATAGAAGCTATTAAAATAATAAATGATTTTAGAGAAAATAATAAATTGTTTATTTTTAAAGGGAAAAAATCTAAAGAATTATTTTTTAAAGAATTTGACTTAAAGAATATGAGTAAAAAATATTATTCTTTATATAGAAAAATAAAAAAGGATAGGTTTTAAATGTATATATTAAAAGTTTTTTGGCATTTAAATGCCTTAATTAAAATCTTTTTTTATAAAATTATATTTGGTAGTAAGTTAAAAATGGGGAAAAATATAACTTTTAGAAAAGGATTTTCTTTGTTAGTTGATGGGGGAAAAGTATCCATAGGAAATAATGTGTTTTTTAATAATTATTGTTCAATAGTATCACATGAGTCTATTATTATTGGAGATAATTGTATTTTTGGTGAAAATGTAAAAATTTATGATCATAATCATAGATTTAATACTAATGATATTAAGAAAAATCAAGGTTTTAATAGTCAAGAAATAAAGATAGGAAAGAATTGTTGGTTAGCTAATAATGTTATTTTATTAAAAGGGGCAGAGATTGGTGATAATTCAGTAATAGGTGCTGGTTGTATTATTAAGGAAAAAATACCTGCAAATGTAATAGTTAGAAAAAATGATAAATATGATTTTCAAAAAATTGAATATAGGTGATAACTTTGTGTACTGTATCAGTTATAATGGGAATTTATAAAATGGTGAATAAAAAATCTATTGTTAAATTAGCAATAGATTCAATTTTAAATCAAACTTATAAAGATTTTGAGTTTATTATATGTGATGATGGTTCTAATGATGGAACTTATGAAATGGTAAAAAATTTAATAAAAAAAGATAATAGAGTAATTTTAATAAGAAATGAAGAAAATAAGGGTTTAGCATATTCATTAAATCATTGTTTAAGTGTAGCAAAAGGAAAATATATTGCTCGTATGGATGCAGATGATATTTCCATGCCTAATAGATTTGAAAAACAAGTAAAATTTTTAGATGAACATCTAGAATATGCAGTTGTTGGTAGTAATATGCTTTATATAAATGAAAATGGTATATGGGGAAATAGAATTTTAGCAGAAAAGCCCTCGAAAGAGTCATTTTTATTTACATCACCATTTGCTCATCCAACTGTTATTATGCGTAAAGAAATTTTAAATATTTTGAATGGATATAAGGTAGAAAAAATAACTAGAAGATTAGAAGACTATGATCTATTTATGCGATTATATGCAAATGGTTATAAAGGATATAATATGCAGGAATTTTTGTATCAATTTAGAGAAGATAATGATGCTTTTAAGAGAAGAGCTTATAAATATAGGTGGGATGAAGTACAAGTAAGATATAGAGGATTTAAATATTTAGGATTAATTCCTAAATATTATATATATATATTAAAGCCATTAATAGTAGGATTGATTCCTCAAAAATATTTAGCAATATTGAGAGCATATAGAAAAGAAAAGTAAAATTAATTTTAGGAGATATAAGATGTATAAAATAGCATTGGAACCTCATTTGGATAGTATAAATGAAGCGTATATAAAATATTTCTCTGATAAGAAAGATTTAGAACTTTTTTTATTAGAAAAACCTAGATGGAAAGATAAAGATAAATTAAAAATAATAAAAATGGTAATATTTTTATTAAAAAATATGATATATTTTTCAATGGGAAAATATGATTTAGTACATATTAATGGTGCTAATTTTGGTATTATAGCATATTTTGCTAGTTTTTTTAAATGTAAATATATATATACAATACATGGATGTCCGTATAGAGATATAGAAAGAACAGAAGGTTTGAAAAAAAATATTTTATCATATATAAATGAAAAATTTATGAAAATTATTGTAAAAAGGGCAGAAAAAGTATTAACAATATCAAAATTTTGTCAAGCAGAATTATGGAGTAATTATGAAATAAAATCAGATGTAATTTATAATGGATTTAATAAATTTATAATAGATGATGATAGACCAATAGATGATAGTGATATACTAAATAAAGGGAAAAAAGTAATATTTATATCTGTAGGAAGAATGATAGAATGTAAGAACCCTTTTAGAGTAATTGATATTTTTAAAATAGCTAAAAAACAAATATCGAATGCTTATTTAATCTTAATTGGTGAAGGAATATTAGAAAAAAATATAAAAGAATATATTAATAAAAACAACTTAGAAAACGATATTTTGTTAAAAAAAAGAGTGGATTTTTCTCAAATGGGAATGTGGTATAGAAAATCAAAATATTTTATATCTGGTTGTGATATAGAAGGCTTTGGTTTAGCTGCTTTAGAAGCAGTAGCATGTGGATGTATACCGATATTGCCAAATAAAGGAGCTTTTCCAGAAATTTTTTTGGATAAAAAATATTTATATGATGTTAATAATATTGATAAAATTAGATTTATAGATTTATTAGAATGTGATAGAAAATTTTTAAATAATATTGTAAAAAAATATAGTTGGAAGAATTCTATAGAAAAATATGAAAAAATTTATATGAGTTTATGTAATATGAAGTGAGGTAGTTATGAGAAAAATTGCATGGATTATACCAGATTTATATACAGGTGGAATGCCTAGAGTGTTAGAAGCACTATCCAATGAATTTAATAAAGATAGTAAATATAAACAATATAATATTTTACTAAAAGAAAAAGATATAAATTTTAATGTTTATGGGAAAATATTTTGTTTGGAAAAAGAAGGAAAAAATCTTAGTGAAAAAATATTTATTTTTATGAAAAGAATATATGATTTTTATAAAATAAATAAAAAATATGAATTTGATTATGTTGTTAGTTTTGGAATGGCTGCGAACATTATTAATATATTAATAAATAAAAAAGGAAAAACAATAATTACAGAGCATAATGTTAAATCAATAGAAAATAATATAGGAGAAGGAATAAACAATAGAATTTATAATTATATATATAATTTATTAATAAAATTTTTATATAATAAAGCTGATAAAATTATCACTGTATCAAAATATATGGGAATAGATTTAATAAAATATTATGGTATAAAAGAAAATAAAATAGATACAATATATAATGGTGTAGACGAGAGAAAAATAGAAAAGTTAAAAATGGAGCCATTATCGGATGAAGAATATAAGATTTTTGAAAATCCTGTTATCATAAATGTTGGTTCTACATCTAGACAAAAAGGACAATGGCACTTAATAAAGATAATGCCTGAATTAAAAAAAGTAATACCTAATATACAATTAGTAATTTTAGGTCAAGGTGATAATTATAATAAATTATATAATTTAGTTCAATCATTAGGTTTGGAAAATAATGTACATTTAATGGGAGTAAAATCTAATCCATATAAATATATGTATAATGCTAAGATATTTGTATTAAGTTCATTATATGAGGGATTTCCTAATGTATTAGTGGAAGCTATGACAGTAGGATTACCTATTATTTCTGTTGATTGTAAATCAGGACCAAGAGAGTTATTAAATAATAATATTAATATAAGTGTTAAAAATAATTATTTTTTAGCAGATTATGGGATATTAACACCAGATTTTTTAAAAAATGATTGTTCAGAATCTATTAAAGAAAAAATTTTAGAAAAAGCAATAATTGAGTTGTTAAAAAATAAAAATTTATATTGTAAGTATAGAACATTATCAGTTAGTAGGAGTAAAGAGTTTACCTCAGTAAAAATGATGAATTATTATAAGAACTATTTTGATTAAAAGGAGGAAAAAAGTTGATAGAGATAACTACTATAATATTATCCTTAATGTCAATTTGTTCTATTGGAGATGTTTTATTTAAATCAAGTTTAAAAAAATATATTCAATATCTCTTTTTTATATGGTGTATTATATTGATTTTTATTGCAGGATTAAGAGTTGATACTGCAGATTATAAAGCATATGTAAATTTGTTTAATTGGACGCCAAATATTATTGATACAATTATAAATAATGAATGGAACTTTTTTATTTTTACAAGAGAAGAAATAGGATATTTATTATTGAATTCATTAGTGAAATTATTTACAGATGAAAGTAGTTTTTTATTTTTAATTGTAGCAACTATAAGTATATCTTTATATTATAAATGTATAAAGATGTATGCATTATTTCCTTTAGTTTCTTTATTAATATATTTTTCATTTATTTATTGTGTAAAGGAATTAGCTCAAATTAGGCAAGGTATGGCTATAGCCATTTTTTTATATTCTTTAAGATATTTAATATATAGTAATTTTAAAAAATATATATTATGCATTGGATTAGCAGGTTGTTTTCATTTATCTATATGGGCAATGTTGTTTATATATCCAATAAGGAAAATAAAAGTAAATACAATTAATATCTTTATATTTTTTATAGTATCTTTATTGATAGGGTTATTTGATATTGCTAATAATATTATTATAAATTTATTTAGCAATCTAGAAATTATGCAAAGAGTTTTAAGTTATTTAAATAGTGAATTTTTAGATAATAGTAATTTATATAGGTTATATAAATATTTAATGATATTTTTATTTTTAGGAATGTTTAATAAGATATTACGTAAAAAATATATATATTATGATTTAATGATGGTGATATTAGGATATGGTTTATTTATCATGAGTATATGGTCTAAGTATCCTTTTTTTGGAGAACGATTTGCAGCACCTTGTTGGATAAGTTTAATATTTTTATTACCAACAATAATAGAATTGTCAAATAATAAAATATATAAAATGATAATGATATTGTTAATTATAGGATTAGCTATAAATAGTTATATATCCAATTTAGGATTAATCTCAGTATAATAAAAGGGGTAAATGTATTGATGATAACAATTTTATTTGGTATAGGAAAAAGTGCAATAGCAGATCTATATAAAAATTTAGTAAATTCATTTAAGGAGAAAAAAGATATATTATGTATATATCCTAAAAATTATAAAGGCGAATATAATGAAAATTTAATGTTAAAGGAAGATGACTTTACTGAAAAATCAATGATTAAAAGAATATATAAATTATTTGTTTATCTGTTTAGTATAAAAAAAATAGTAAATAAACAAAAGAATAAAAATGTATTGATCTTTCATGAGGGAGATTTTTTGAGTATATTTTCAGCTGTTTTTTTTAAATGTATTGGTTTTAATATTAATGTTTGGGTACATGATCCAATAGCACATTTAGGTGAAAGTAAAAAAAATAAATTTATACGATGGATTGCTTTTCATACATATATAAGAAGAGCAAAAAATATTATAGTATCTTATGAAAAGGCTAGAAAAATATTAATAAAGGAATATAAAATATCTTTAGATAAAATAAAAGTTATTTATTTACCCCAAATGAAAGAAATGGAGTTTGAAGATATAAAAAATGATATTAATATAGAACTAAAATATGATTTTATTTTTTATGGGAGAATTGAAGACTATAAGGGATTAGATTTATTATTAGAGGTTTTTAAAGACAAAGAATTACAAAATATAAGACTATTAATTGTAGGTCGAGGAAGGAAAGATAAAGAAATAAAGGATAAAATAAAAAATAGTATAAATATAACATTTATAAATGAATATGTGCCTAATAGAGATTTGGCAAAATATATAATGGAATCTAAATTTGTAATATTACCTTATAAAACAGCAACAGGTACGCAAACCGTTCAAATAGCAAATTATTATAATAAGATGGTATTAACAACAAAAGTAGGTTGTTTTACAGAATATATAAAAGAAGGTAAAAATGGATTATTTATAAATAAACAAGAATATAATTCATTAAAGAAAGCTATTCTTAATACTATGAATTATAAAATAGATGATAGGCAAAAGTTATTAATAAATGAAGAATATAAAAAATTTGATTTAATAAAAACAGCTAGTAAATTGTATAGTATTATTAATTTATAATAAATCATAAAGATTTTAAGAATTTTATTTATGATGAAATGTATTACTGGGATAAATATTGTTAATTAGAACAGAATGGGAAAAAGTTTAATAAAATCTAGTTTATTAAAAATAAATTTGAAAATATATTACTATAGAAAGAGTAAAAAATGAGAATAGGAATAATAACGATATCGGAACATAATAATTATGGAAATAGATTACAAAATTATGCTTTACAGAGATTCTTATTAAATTATGCAGATAATGTAGACACTATATGGTGGTGTAAAGATAATTATTTATTAAATAAAAAATTTAGTATAAAAACGGCTATAAAATATTTATTAAATTATAAAGAAACGAGATTATATATAAATAATAAATATATAAAAGATTGTATAAGAGAATATAATATAAAGAAATTTTCGGATAAATATATATCTATAAAATATGATTATACAATAAATAAAGATTTAAGTAACAAATATGATTTTTTTATTGTTGGTAGTGATCAAGTATGGAATACTAATTTTTGGATGGGATGGGATTCTTTAGTAAATACTATAAATGCAGTTTTTTTAAAATTTTTATCTAAGGAAAAAAGAGTTGCTTATGCAGCTAGTATAGCTATTCCTGAAATACCAAAAGATAAAGAAAAGATTTTTAAAGATGGTTTAAATGAAATGAAAGCAATATCCGTGAGAGAGAAAACAGGGGCGGATTTAGTAAAAAATTTGACAGGAAGAGAAGTTCCAGTAGTAGTAGATCCAACAATTTTATTATCTAAAGAAGAATGGCAAAAAATAGAAATGGTTCCAGAATGGTATAATGGAGAAAAATATATTCTTACTTATTTTTTAGGAAATCCATCACCAATAATTAAAAATATTGCAAAGAAAAACAATTGGAAAATCTATAATTTAATGGATAAAGATAATTTTGATTTGTATACTTCACGAGTCGAGGAATTTGTATATTTAATAAATCATGCACAATTAGTAGCCACAGATTCTTTCCATGCAAGTGTATTTTCAATATTGATGAATACACCGTTTTTGGTTATTAATAGACGACAAAAAGGGATGGCAGATATGACTTCTCGTATTGATACTTTATTGGAGTTATTTGGATATCAAGATAGATATATTGTAAATGGAAAATGTGATTTATCTGATAAAGAAATTTTGCATATGGATTTTAGTAATGTAAAATCTATTCAAGAACAAGAAATAAAGCGTTCTACAGAATATATGAAAAAAGCTTTAAATTTATAATAAGTGAAGGTTTTTTATATGATTGAAATAAAAAATAAAAAAGATTGTTGTGGTTGTTATGCTTGTTATAATATTTGTCCAAAAGAGTGCATAACAATGGAATCAGATAATGAAGGTTTTTGGTATCCTAAAATAGATAAAGATAAATGTATTAATTGTAATTTATGCGAAAAAGTATGTCCAATTATAAATCCAGTTAAAAGAGCTAATTCAAAAAAAATAGCATATGCTGGTATAAATAAAGATGATCAAATAAGAGTAAAGAGTTCTTCTGGAGGAATATTCTCTATATTAGCAGAATATATAATAAAAAATAATGGTATTATATATGGTGCTAGTTTTGATGAAAATTTTAATATAAAACATAAACGAATTTTATGTAATACAGATTTGGATTTATTACGTGGCAGTAAGTATGTACAAAGTTCTATTGGAGATATTTATAAACAGGTTAAAAGTGATTTAGAAAGTAATAGACAAGTTTTATTTACAGGAACACCTTGTCAAGTCGAAGGGCTAAGAAGTTATTTAAGAAAAGAATATGTTAATTTAATAACAATGGATTTTATATGTCATGGTGTACCATCTCCATTAGTTTGGAAAAAATATCTTGAAGAAATGAAAAAATCCAAACAGGAAAATATAAAAAATATATATTTTAGAAATAAAGATATTGGATGGAAAGTTTTCTCATTGAAAATTATTTTTGATGAAAAAATATATATTAATAATTTAAGTAAGGATTTATTCATGAAAGGATTTCTTCAAGATGTGTATTTAAGACCTTCTTGTTATAGTTGTAAGTTTAAAAAAATAAATCGT
>OGGE01001324.1_pt1 | contig 15655 bp, 12 predicted proteins | sample 1571121 | NCBI WGS metagenome assembly OGGE01 (sample SAMEA2581959, study PRJEB24529) | metagenome | biome: Human gut stool | place: China | collected 2011
CCATCCGCACTCCATGATGCAGCCATGCAGCTTTACCGTCAGTATCTTGTGGTAGGCGGTATGCCGGAGTGTGTGATGCAGTTTGTCCAGACAGGGGATTATATCCTGATCCGCCATACGCAGGATACCATTCTGACAAGTTATCTGAATGATATGAGCAAATACAATAATCTGAATGAAATTAAGAAAACCAGACTTGCCTATGATAATATTACGGTTCAGCTTTCCAAGAAAAATACCCGCTTTCAATATAAGCTGATCAAAAAGGGTGGACGTGCTTCTGAATTTAAAAATGCGATTGAATGGCTCTGCCTGTCGGGAATTGTGTCACAGGTCTATAGGGTAGAGCAGATCAAGAAGCCTTTGGAAAATTATCGGGATATTGATGCGTTTAAGATTTATGTTTCGGATCTGGGGCTGCTTTGCGCCAAGAAGGATTTGGCTGCAAACGATATTCTCTATATGGTGGAGGAACTGAATGATTTTAAAGGTGGCATGACAGAAAATTATGTCAATGTACAGCTTGCCATCAATGGTTATAACACTTACTACTGGGAATCCGAGCGTGGGGCTGAAATAGATTTCGTTATCCAGCGGGATGGTCAGCTGATCCCGATTGAGGTGAAATCCGCCGATAATACCAGAGCCAAAAGCTTAAAGGTCTATATGGATACCTATAAGCCGGCTTACGCGATCAAACTTTCCGCGAAAAACTTTGCGTTTGAGGACAATAAAAAGGTGGTTCCGCTTTATGCGGCGTTTTGTATTTGAACCGTGGGCATACTGATAAGAATTCAAGAACCGCATTACTGATAGAAATATCGGTAATGTGGTTCTTTTTTGCATAGAACATGAAGGAGAATCCGTTGCATTGGATTTGAGGTGAAGTCTATAATGAAACTAACTATATTTCGTGATGACTGACTGAAAAATATAAAAAATTATATAAGAACAGAGGGATTGCGATGGGGATTTCACTGGAGGGAACGTGGAAGGTAATATTGACGGATGGAACGGCAGCGCAGATGCATCTGCCGGGAACTTTGGACGAGAGCGGCATCGGTCACAGAGACGTCAGAGCGAATCAATGGCACCCGGATGCGGCGCTAGGTAACGCTGAGGTTTTGCAGAACTGGTGCAGGAGCGTACCGGAGGACGGATCCACATCATCGTGGAGAGTGAAGCAAAACTGGGTTCGGAAAGCGAAGTACTGGAACAGATCAAATACGGCGGCATTGCTTTTGCAAGAGTTTCCCTGTCGCAGATCGCAGAACAGGCACCGGAGATGAATGTACTGCAATTGCCGTATCTGTACAGAGATTCGGAGCATATGTGGAGGGGATTGGACCGGGAAATCCTGCGGGAATGTGCCAGAGAGTCTGCGGAATATGAAAGAGTACTCTGGAAAGACAGAGAGGAACAGTCCAGACAGACCGCCATTGCCAATGGAACTTGTGTGAGCACCCTTTCTGCGGAAGAAAAAGAACGAGGGAATCAAGTTCCAGCGTATTGATGCGGATGTGACCGATGCCCTGAAGTCCAAGACTTCCAAGAAGGCCGAGAAAGAGATGGAAGAGCAGGCGGAGAGCATCAGCAAGCTGATGAAGAAAGCTCTGAAGAACGACAAGATCACTGTCAAAGTAGAGAAGCTGAAGAACAAGAAGATCTCTTCCATGATCACTCTGTCCGAAGAGAGCAGACGTATGCAGGATATGATGAAGATGTATTCCATGCCCGGTATGGACATGAGTGCCTTCGGCGGTGAGGGAGAGACCCTGATCCTGAATGCCAGCCATCCTCTGGTACAGTACATTACTGAGCACCAGGATGGTGAGAATGCAGAAATGATCTGCGAGCAGCTGTACGATCTGGCAAAGCTTCAGCACGCACCTCTGTCTGCCGATGCCATGACCAAGTTCGTGGCAAGAAGCAATGACATTATGATGCTGCTGACTAAATAATAAGATAGCTTGTCAAGTAGACAGGTAAAAGCAAAAGGAACTGCAATGTGTGTTTATACACAGGCTGCAGTTCCTTTTTTGGAATGTGGAGACGGAGAATGCGACAGAGGCATAGTGTTATCTTTACGATATTGACTGGGAGAGATCCCGGTCATTTTTTTGAAAAATTTAAAGAAATAGGCATAGCTGGAGAAGCCGAGAAGTTCCTGTACCTCGGTTACGGTCCGGCCCTCTGCCAGCATCGTCTGGGCGAGGTTAGCCCGCTGCACGGAGATATAATGCCCGATGGTGGCATGGGTATGTTCCTTGAACAGGCGCCCGAGATAGTCCTTGTTCAGGTAGAATTCTGCAGCAAGGCTTTCCAGGGTCAGTGGCTCTGTCAGATGCCGGTTGATAAAGGCCATGACCTCATTGATGTTTTTCTGGGACTGGGAAATAGAACGCTGTCCGGTAGAAGATGCCTGTAGGCCGTGCTGGATCCGGCTATCCAGTATACTTAGCAGAGAGAAAAAATCCGCATAGGCAGAAAGGGAGGGCTGAGGATGCAGCTGCAAATAGTGATCCAACTGACTGCAGAGCCCGGTAAGCCCGGTGGGAGAAAGCCGGAGGATCGCAGGAGAGAAAGCCGGATCTGCATAAGGCATGAGTCCGGAACCGGCTCCAAGGACAGTATACAGCCAGTCGCTGTTAATATTCAGGACGTAGCGCTCATAGATGGTCAGCTTCTGATTGAACAGCTGATGCACATGGTGAGGCGGAATGATGATCAGAGATCCTTTCGAAACACTGGAGACAGTGTCGTCTAAGAGGACATCCGGGAGATCGGACATTGTAAGATATATTTCCAGAGCGTTGTGCGTATGCGGTCTGGCAGGAGAAGAGGTTCCGTTGTTGCGGTAAGCCAGTTCATAGGGTGCATCAATTGTAAAATAGGGAATAGTCATTTGGGTTTTCATAGGCACTCCAAAGGTCGTTATTTTGCATAAAATTAGTATTTTATACACATATTATTACAACCGTAGAGAAGTTACAATAAGAACATCAAAGAAATACATCAGAGAATGAAAGGAAAGGTGTCTAAATGGAAAAGGTAAGACTGGGCATTATTGGTATTGGGAGTATGGGAACCGGTCATGCAGGCAATGTGTTGAAAGGGATTGTGCCGGATATGGAACTGACCGCCGTAGCGGATATCCGGCAGAGCCGCCTGGACTGGGCAAGGAACAATCTTCCGGAGACGGTCAAGGTATTTGATGATGGCAGGAAAATGATTGATTCGGGAAGCTGTGATGCCGTTCTGGTGGCAACACCACATTATCTGCATCCTGAATTCGTCATCTATGCATTGGAGCATGGACTGCATGCGATCAGCGAAAAACCGGCAGGAGTCTACACGAAACAGGTACGGGAGATGAATGAGGCAGCGGAAAGGTCTGACAGATCCTTTGCCATCATGTTAAATCAGAGAACCAACTGTGTATACAGAAAACTTCACGAAATGATCCAGAGCGGCGAACTTGGGCAGCTGCGACGTGTCAACTGGATCATCACCGACTGGTATCGTAATCAGAGCTATTATGATGCGGCGGGCTGGAAGGCAACCTGGGACGGAGAAGGTGGCGGTGTGCTGTTGAACCAGTGTCCGCACCAGTTGGATCTGCTGCAATGGCTGTGCGGCATGCCTGTGAAGGTGAGAGCCTTCTGCCACGAAGGAAAATGGCATGATATCGAGGTCGAGGATGATGTGACGGCTTATATGGAATTTGAAAACGGAGCCACCGGTGTCTTCGTGACTACCACGGCAGATGCTCCAGGAACCAACCGGCTGGAGCTGACCTTCGAGATGGGAAAAATCGTGTGCGAGGAAGGCAGACTATTTTTTGATAAACTGTCCACCAATGTGAGTGATTTCTGCAAAACGGAGAAGGAAGGATTTAAAAAGCCGGAATATTCCGGAATTGAGATTGAGACGGATGGACAAAACGAGCAGCATATTGGTGTATTGAAAGCGTTCGCAGGTCATATTTTAAGAGGAACTCCATTGGTGGCAGAGGGAACGGAGGGAATCCGGGGGCTGACCCTGTCCAATGCCATGCACCTGTCCAGCTGGCTGGACCGCACCGTGGAACTGCCGTTGGATGAAGAATTGTTTTTACGAGAATTGAACAAAAAACGTGCCACTTCCAGAAAAAAGGAAGACACTGATATTGTATTTGATACGACAGGCACTTATTAAGGAGGACAAAAGAATGACAGTAAAAATCACAGGTTTTGCAGATGAAATCGCACCGGAACTGACAGCTCAGATCGCAGGACTGAAAGGACTGGGAATGTCTTATGTGGAGATGCGTGGAGTGGATGGAGAAAATCTGATCTATCACACGGATGAAAAAGTGGAGCAGATCAAGAAGACACTGGATGATAATGGAATCCGGCTTTCTGCCCTGGGATCTCCCTTGGGTAAGATTCTGATCACGGATGATTTCACTCCCCATTTTGAAGAGTTCAAGAGGGCAGTGGAGATCAGCCATAAGATGGAATGCCCGACGATCCGGATGTTCAGCTTCTATCTTCCGCAGGAGAGTGATCCGGCAGCCTATGAGGGCGAAGTCTTCGACAGGATCGGTAAATTCGTGGACTATGCCTCTGCGAATGATACACTGCTCCTGCATGAAAATGAAAAAGATATCTATGGAGCAATGGCTCCGGAATGCAAAAAACTCATGGATACCTTTTACGGGGATCATTTTAAAGCTATTTTTGACTTTGCCAACTTTGTACAGTGCGGACAGGATACGCTGGAAGCCTATGAGATGTTAAAGTCCTATATTGCCTATATCCATGTAAAGGATGCACTGAAGTCAGACCAGAGTGTAGTTCCGGCAGGCTATGGTGACGGAAATGTGGCGGTGATCCTGAAGCGTCTGTCAGCCTCCGGATTTGATGGATTCCTGTCACTGGAACCGCACCTGTTTGAGTTTGAGGGTTTCCATGCACTGGAAAAGGACGGCAGGAGCATTGCTGTCAAAGAAAAGAAGGTACTCAGCGGTCTTGAGACATTTACCATAGCGCATGATGCTTTGATGAAGCTTCTGGACAACTGCATGTAATTCCCTTACGATGAGGGAGACTGCATCAGGAGGGCGCAGAGGCACCCACCTTCTCAATATACTCTGTGGGAGTATAGCCGGTATATTTTTTAAATACCTGGCTGAAATACTGTGGATTATTGCCGAATCCCACAGACCTGGCAATAGTTTTGATATTGTCATTATGATAGTACACCATAAGGCGGATGGCTTGTTCCATCCGCTTTTTGTTCAGGTAATCGGAAAACCGGATGCCTTCCTCCTTTACAAATTGTTTGCTCAGGTAGCCGACACTGACAAAGAGATAGTTCTCTGCCAGCCATTTTAAAGACAGGGTCTCACAGTCCAGGTGGGCTTCCACGTAAGATTTTAAGAGGCTGATGTTGGCACCGCTCTTAGAGGAGGCAGCCTCGTCCTTCTCCTGCAGCAGTACGATCTCCGCCAGCTTCCGGATTTCGGAGGTCTGGGTACAGGAATACAGGCGGCGGAAAAAGTCACAGGCAATATCTAGCGGCGGCTCTTGTCCGGAGTTATCGGGATTCAGGAAAAGTCCCAGGGCGATATTCTTCGCAACATCCGGAGTCATGGAAGGAGTGAAGACGGAATCCAGCAGAGATGGAATATCCGTTTCGGCCGGGGAAGCGGTAAATGCTTCACGCAGCCTGGAAATCCGCCAGGGAGCGGCCATGTTGTTATGGAATTCCCTGGTTTCTCCGGTTTCGGGGCGGATCAGCAGGATCCGGTCATAGCGGGCTATCTTAGATATGATCTGCGCAAACAAATCTTCCGAAGTGTCACCGTGGAGAAAAGAGACTTCAAAGGTTACACACTGTTGCGGATAATGCAGCTCCTCCAAAGACTGGCGGATCGTTTCCTGATGGGCCAGGGTGGGAGAGGACAGAACGAAAAGAGCACTGTTTTTTACATAAATAACAGGAAAGACACTTTCTGCTCCGCAGGAAAGCAGAATCCGCACGATATCCTTTAGAAAGCTTTTCAGATAGGTTTCTTCTACAAAGGAACAGATACAGGCATATAGTCCCTTTTCGGGAAAGGACAGAAGCCCCTGATACTTTTTGAATACCTGGGGAAAATTATCAGGCTGATCCAACGCTTCCATAATCAGCCCCTGTTCTAATGGCGACTGCATATCCTTCAGCAGAAGTGCCTGCTCCGCCTTCTGCTGTATCTCTTTTTGCTTTTTTTCTTCACGGATTGTATCCAGACAGTTGATCAGCTCCTGCTTGTCCGTGGGTTTTAAGAGATAGTAGCGGACCCCGTATTTCATGGCCTGCTTGGCATATTCGAATTCACCGTAACCGGATAACAGGATAAAAGTGATTCGGGAGTCGATGTGGGAGGCACGTTCGATCAGCTCCAGACCGTTCAAAATAGGCATCTTGATATCCGTGATCACAACATCGGGATAGTCATCACGGATCCGGTCATAGGCTTCCATTCCGTTTTTGGCGGTAGCAATCACCTCGTAGCCGAGGGAGGTATAATCGATCATGGAAGAAAGTGCTTCACGTATGATCTGTTCATCATCTACAATCATCAATCTGAGCATAAGAATCCTCTCTTTCTTTGGGAATGGACAGCAGTACAATGGCCATTCCGTCTTCATTGTATATAGATAAGCCGTACCGGTCGCCGAAGAGCAGCTTCAGGCGGGAGTTGATATTCACCAGTCCCACACCGGAACCCTGGGGAGTGACCTGCCTGTGTTCCAGCTTCCAGATGAGATCATCCTCGAAATGGGAACCGGTATTTGCTACGGTAATCTGGTAGACGGTGTCTTTTTCGGAAATGGTGACGGTGATATGACAGACATCGTCACTGAATTCCAGAGCATATTTTAATGCGTTCTCTACCAGAGGCTGGATACAAAGTGTCGGGACATAAATATGGGAAATGTCATCCGGTACGTGCAGCTGGAAGTCCAGCCGGTCTCCGAAACGGATCTGCTGGATCCGGATATAATCCTTTAAAACGTCCAGTTCCTTTTTTAAGGGGCTCAGGTCTTCTTTGCTGTTGACAGCAGCGCGGAATAGATTCCCCAGGGACCGGACCATGGTGGAGATGTCATCGGCACCGTATTTCTGAGCCATCCAGTTGATGGTATCCAGGGTATTGTAGAGAAAATGCGGGTTGATCTGCTGCTGCAGCATCTTGATATTGGTATCCCGGAGCAACAGCTGCTTTTCATAGTTTTTATCCCGCAAAGTCTTTACATTGGATTTCATTTCGTCAAAGCTGACATGCAGCTGCCCGATCTCATCGGTACGGAGACTGTAATCGTAGTGATCGGTGTCCTTCGGATCAGGGAGTCCCTGTCCGAAGCGGCGGATCTTCTCTACCAGAAGATCCAGATGGTGCAGTATCCTGCGCAGAAGCAACAGTGCCAGGAACAGAGCAATCATCACGACCGCAGCAGAGAACAGGATCACCCGGATCAGAACAGAATGGATCGCAGAAAAGAGCGGATCGTAATCCTGAAAATACAGATAATTCCATCCGGTGTGTGGAAAATCTCCCTGGATGACAAAGGTTTTCCGATGGTCTATGGAAAGAATAGAATAATGGCTGCTGCCATGATTCAGTGACTGCAGCAGGCTGGAATACAGTTCCGGATGGTAAGTCTCTTGTGGATAAAATTGCGCATTTTCTGCAAACAGGATAAAACGGGAATGCGTGGAGAGAGAATATCCGGCATTCTCCAGGGCATCACTGATCAGCTGGTCCAGGTCGATCACTATGTACAGGTAAGCCAGATGATCCAGGGTCAGATGACGAAGCTGCCGGATATCCCGGTAAAGTACGATGGTATTCCCGGGGGAAGCCGGTGCACTCCAGCTGGCACGCCCCTGGCAGGCTGCTGCATTTTCTGCCAATTCCTCCAGAGGAAAAGCATCCAGATCGGAAGTATTTCCCATGCAGATCAGTGTGTCGTCAGGAAGTATCAGACTGATGGATTTGATATAGTCGTCATCAAAAATATAAGGATAGAGAGCCTGATATATCGTCTGCTTTCTCTGGGCATTACGGATACTGGTGGGAGCATCCATGATATCGGCGAGATTCGTCTGAATGATGGTATCGGACAGGATCCGGGCAGAACCGGATTCCACGGTCTCCATTCTTGCAGAGACGAAGGAAGATACATAATTCAGAGACTGTGCATTGGAAGTATACAGCTCACGGGCATAATACTGGGAAAGAAGCTGAATGCCCACAACAAAAGCAAAGAACACAAAAAGCAATGTCGTTGACAGGATCAGTAGTATTTTCTTATATAAAGACAGATTATTAAAACGCTGTGATAAATTGCTCATGGAAAAACCTCCGTATCATGGTTATTATATAGTAAAAATATGGGAAGTTCAATTTTCATCCGTGGGAAGAAAACAAAAAGCCGTTTTTTGAACACTCAGAAACCTTTTTTTGAACACGAAATTATGCAAAATGCCATATGGAATATGGAAAAACTGAAAAAAGTATGAAAATGTGACGAAAAAAATGTAAGATTATGGTTAAAAAGCCATTTTTTGCATCGACAGAACCGTTATTTAACTTTACCATTATGCAAAATGGACATAAAATAAATTCATCAAAACAACAACGAGGGATGTGCTGGACACATACCCGACAGATTGTATGGGAGGTATAACAAATGAAGAAAAGAATGATTGCAGGTCTTATGGCTGTATTGATGACCATGTCTCTGGCTGCATGTGGAAGCAGCGCAGGCAGTTCTGATGCATCTGGCACAGGCTCCGCTGCCACAGGTGATAACAGCGCAGCACAGGCTGCCAGTGGTGACAAAGTAACCCTGAGCCTTTGCTGGTGGGGCAACCAGACAAGAAATGATGTAACCAAGAAGGCAGTTGACCTTTACATGGAACAGAACCCCAATGTAGAAATCAAGGTAGAGTTTACCGACTGGTCCGGCTACTGGGATAAGCTTTCTGCAATGGCAGCAGGCGGCAACCTTCCCGATATTATCCAGATGGATTACTCCTATCTGCAACAGTATCAGCAGAGCGGCCAGCTTGCTGATCTGAGCCAGTTCATTGACAGCGGTGTCATTGACACCAGCAAGATTGCAGACAGCGTTATCGATAGTGGATCTATTGATGGAACCTGTTATGCATTAAGCCTTGGCAGTAATGCTCCTATGATGGTATATGACAAAGAAATCGTAGAACAGGCCGGTGTAGAGCTTCCCGAGCAGCTGACCATCGAAGAACTGTATGATATCGGACAGACCATTTACGAGAAGACCGGTGTGAAGACCTACTACGATGGCGGCATCAATATGATGCAGATCATCGCAAGAACCCAGGGATCTCATTTGTTCGATGAACTGGCAGCAGGAACCAAGACTGCAAGCGAAACCCACTTCGCTAATGTAGATAAGTTCAACAAGGCGGAATCCGCTATTTCTCCTGATCTTCTGGCAGAGAAGAACCCGGATGTAGTAGAGACCAAGCCCATCATTGATGGAACCACATGGAATGACTTTTCTTATTCCAACCAGTACATCAGTATTGCCAACACAGCCGGTAGAGATCTGGGAATCACCATGTATCCTACTACCAGCGATGCAACCACCCAACCGATGTTCTTAAAGCCCAGCCAGTTCTTTTCTATCGCCGAGACTTCTCAGAATAAAGAGGAAGCTGCAAAATTCCTGGACTGGTTCACCAACAGCGTTGAGTGCAACAATATCCTGCTGGCAGAGAGAGGCATCCCTGTGAACAGTGATGTGGCAGAAGCAATCAAACCTAATGTGGATGAGAATTCCCAGAAGGTATTTGACTATATCGCAGAAGTATCCAAGATCGCAACTCCTATTGATGATCCCGATCCCTCCGGTAAGGGTGAAGTAGAAGCACAGGCCAAGACCATTGTTGAGAACCTGCGTTATGGAGATACAGATGCAGCGGGAGCAGCAGAAGAATTCGTAACCACATCTCAGAAGATTCTGAGCGAGGCGGCAAAGTAAGACGAGAAGTAAGACTTCTGAAGTAAGACCGTTATAACAAATTGTAATAAAAGGGCGCCTGGATCCCATCCGGCATCGGGCGGGAGCCGGGCGCTTGTTATAGAAACGGCAGAAGGAGAGGAAAAATGAGCAAAGAAAAGACTTCCCCAAAGAGAAAAAGAACATTGGGTCAGTGGCTGGACAGTCCTAACGTATCCGGATATGTGTTTGTCGGACCGTTCATTATCGGATTTCTGGCATTCATGATGGTTCCCATGCTTTTATCTTTTGCATTTTCATTTACAAGATACAATATTTTACAGTCCCCGACATTCATTGGGCTGGAAAACTACATTACCATGTTCACGGATGATCCGAAATTCTGGAAGGTATTCGGTGTCACCATGTATTACGTGGTATTTTCCGTACCTCTTCGTCTGATCATGGCATTGATCGTAGCAATGCTTCTGGTGAAGAGCACCAAGCTGTCCGGCTTTTACAGAGCAGTGTATTACCTTCCTTCCATTATCGGTTCCAGTGTGGCGGTTGCCATTCTGTGGAAAAGAATGTTCGCCAGTGACGGTGTGATCAACGGTCTGTTCGGACTGGATATCGCATGGCTGGGACGTTCCGATACTGCGATCTGGACCCTGATCATTCTGGCAGTATGGCAGTTCGGATCCTCCATGCTGATCTTCCTGTCAGGATTAAAGCAGATTCCCGTAAGCTTATATGAGGCAGCCACCATGGATGGAGCTGGCGGTGTCCATAAGTTCTTCAAGATCACACTCCCCATGCTGACCCCCACGATTTTCTTCAATCTGATCAACCAGTTGATCAACGGCTTTATGGCATTTACACAGAGCTACATTATTACACAGGGAAAACCAAGGGATACCACCCTTTTCTATACTGTATATATGTACCAGAACGCATTTACCTATAACAAACTTGGCTATGGATGTGCACTTGCATGGTTTATGATTCTGGTAGTAGGAATTTTGACACTGATCTTGTTCAAGACCCAGAACAAGTGGGTATATTATGAATCAGAAGGTTGATGGTGAGCGTATGAAAAAAGGATATAAAGAAAAAAGATTTGCTATCGGAGTGATTTATCATATCTTCACCTTCTGTTTTGCCTGCGTGATGATATATCCGTTAGTATGGATGGTACTTAGTTCTTTTAAGGATACCAATGAGATTATAAGAACGGCATCGGAATTGATCCCAAGACACTTCTCTCTGGAGAACTACAAGGTAGGCTGGCAGGGATTTGCCGGATACAATTTCGGAACCTTCTTCAAAAACTCTTTTGTGATCGCAGGTTTATCCACCATCGGAGCAGTGGCTTCCTCTGCTGTGATCGGATACGGCTTCGCAAGAATTAACTTCAAATTCAAGGGATTCTGGTTCGCCTGCATGCTGTTGTCCATGATGCTTCCGTTCCAGGTAGTAATGATCCCGCAGTACATAATTTTTAATAAATTAGGCTGGGTCGGTTCTTACCTTCCTATCATTGTTCCCCAGTGGTTCGGTCAGGGATTCTTCATTTTCCTGAATATCCAGTTCATCAAGGGGATTCCCATGGATCTGGATGAGGCGGCCAGAATGGACGGATGTTCTACCTATACGATCTTCTTCCGTATCATCCTTCCTCTGATCAAACCGTCACTGGTAACCAGTGCGATCTTCTCCTTTATGTGGAGATGGGATGATTTCCTGGCAGCACTGTTATACTTAAGCGATCCTCTGAAATATCCGGTGAGTTACGCTCTGAAGATGTTCTCGGATCCTACCGCAGGTTCTGACTGGGGTGCTATGTTTGCAATGGCAACCTTGTCCCTGATTCCTATATTTGTTATTTTCCTGACTATGCAGAAATATCTGGTAGAAGGAATTGCATCCACCGGTATCAAGGGCTAAAGCTGTTCGGCGGGGAGACTGTTCCGGTTCTCCCCGCTTTTCTTGTTTTCAGATAAAAATCAGAGGAGAGTGTGATATGGACACTGTTAGAAATCGAATCAAAGCTGTTCTCGAAGCCGTAGAGCAGATGATATATAGTGACAGACAACCGGTAATTTCCGTGAAGATCGCCAAAGCGGATTACCATTTTGAGGAGGAATTCCACAGAGAAGGAAAAGATTTCCGGGATTTCGGCCGCAATGAGACCTGGGGAGAGCTGGATCAGCATTATTTCTTCCTGGCAGATGTGACGATCCCGGAGCAGATGGAGGGGCATACAGTCCGTGCCGTGCTGAATACCGGAGCCACAGATATCTGGAATACGGACAATCCCCAGATCATGGCTTATGTGAACGGCAGATTTGCAGCCACGCTGGATATGAACCATCAGTTTATCATTCTGTCGGAGCATGCCAAAGCAGGAGAGACTTACGAACTGGCTTTTTATGCGTATTCCAGTGCGTATGCAGGCACGTTTACCGGTACGAATTTCTTCCGCCTGGAGCTGGCAGTCTACCGGGAAGAGGCGGCTGGACTCTATTATGACATGCAGGCTGTCTATGAAGCTGCGGATCTTCTGCCGGAGGACAATCTATCCAGGATCGAGGGCTTTAAAGCACTGGAAAGATGCGTAAATCTGTTGGATCTGCGCAGACCCGGATCCGCAGAATGCTTTGAGAGCATGAAAATGGCGGCGCAGGAGCTGGAAGGTACTTATTATGCCGACAGAAGACCGAATCCGGTGACGGTGCACAGTATCGGCCATACCCATATTGATGTGGCATGGAAATGGCCCCTGCGTCAGACCAGACAAAAGGCAGTTCGCAGCTTTGAGACGGTACTGAACCTGATGGACAGATATCCGGAATACCGTTTTATGTCCAGTCAGCCACAGCTCTATGAGTTCGTGAAGGAAGATGCTCCCGGGGTATTTGCCAGAATCAGGGAACGGATCAAAGAGGGCAGATGGGAAGCGGAAGGAGCCATGTGGCTGGAGCCGGACTGCAACATTTCCTCCGGAGAATCCCTGATCCGGCATATCATCTATGGCCGCAGATTTTTTGAACAAGAGCTCGGTGCGGAGAAAAATGAAGTATTGTGGCTGCCGGATGTCTTTGGTTACAGTGCGGCGCTGCCGCAGATCCTGCAGAAATCCGGGATTCCTTATTTTATGACCACGAAAATCGGATGGAATGAGTTCAACCGGTTTCCTCACGACACCTTTCTCTGGAAGGGCATTGACGGAACGGAAGTGTTGACACATCTGATTTCTACCAGAAACTATCAGAAGCCGGGTGACCTGAAGATGGTGGGAAACCATTCCACCACTTATAATGGTCTGCAGAATGCCTCCCAGCTCATGGGTACCTGGCAGCGGTATCAGGATAAGGATGTGAGCACTGAGGTGCTGACCTGTTACGGCTATGGTGATGGCGGTGGAGGCCCCACAGAAGAGATGCTGGAGCAGAGCAGAAGGCTGGAGCACAGCATCGTGGAATGTCCTGCAGCAAGACAGACAGGGGTGAAGGAATTCTTTCATATTCTGGAAGACAAAATGGACAAAAAGCGTCTGGCGGTATGGGATGGTGAACTATATCTGGAATTCCACCGTGGTACTTATACTTCCATGGCACAGAATAAAAAATATAATCGTAAGGCTGAGTTCAAAAACGGCGAAACCGAGCTGTATGCAGCAATGGCATCACTTCTGGATCAAAAGTATCTCTATCCACAGGAACAACTGGAACACAGCTGGAAACTGCTTTTGCTGAACCAGTTCCACGATATTCTGCCCGGTTCCTCTATTAAGGAAGTGTATGAGGATTCCGCCGCACAGTATGAAGAGATTTTTGCTGCGGATGAAGAAATGATGAAAACAGCGAAGAAGAGCATCCGGGAAAAGCTGTTCCGGTATCGTGCGGAGAAGAATGAGGAGGTCTGCGCGGTATGGAATCCTTTGAGCTTTGCACGTACGGCACTGATCCGGAATGCAGAGGGCAGTTGGCAGAAAATAACAGCAGGACCCAGCGGTGTTACTGTGTGCAGAGCGGTGAACTCCGGAGAGGACAACTGTTTCACTGAGCTTGTAATGGAGGAAAACGGACGACCGGTAAGCTTCAAAACGCCCTATTTTACCGTAAGATTTGATGCCAATGCTGAGATCACAAGCCTGGTGGATATCAGGGAGGACCGGGAACTGATCCAAAAGGGCAGGATGGGTAACCGTCTCACCGTATATGAGGATCGGCCGGCAGAATTCGATGCCTGGAATATTGACGAGGGATATCTGGAGAAATCCTGGGATGTCATTGATGTGGAAGAATTCAAAGTATTGGAGAACGGACCGGAGACGGCGGCATTACATGTGCGCAGACGGTTCCAGGATTCCATGATCGAACAGACCATTCGTTTCTACCGGCACACCGCAAGGATCGATTTTCAGACCAGAGTGGACTGGCAGGAACATCAACAGCTGCTCAGAGTATCCTTCCCTGTGGATGTTCTGGCACATGAAGCGGATTATGAGATCCAGTTCGGCAATGTAAAGCGGCCGACACACAAGAACACATCCTGGGATCGTGCAAGATTCGAGGTATGCGCACACAAATGGGCAGATCTTTCCGAGCCCGGTTATGGTGTGGCACTGATGAATGACTGCAAATACGGTTATGATGTCCATGAGGGTGTGATGGGACTGACATTGATCAAGTCAGGTATTTTCCCCAATCCCGATGCAGATCAGGGACAGCATGAATTTACCTACGCATTGTTCCCTCATCAGGGAGATTTCCGCAAGGGCAGTGTGGTAAGAGAAGCTTACGATCTGAACTGCCCGATGGCATGGGAGAAGGTACAGGGTATCTATGAAGACAGCTTCTCAATGCTGCAGATAGCAGAGGAAAATGTGATGGCAGATACTGTGAAAGCAGCAGAGGACGGCAATGGCATCATCGTACGTATCTATGAGACTTGGGGAATGCGTACCAAAGTGCATGTGAACTTCCCACTTGCTCCGGATGCACAGGTAACAGTCTGTGACTGCATGGAGAATTTTTCCGGGGTGGAGAATGCGGATATGACCCGTGTACAGGACGGATGGAGCTTTACTATGAAGCCTTATGAAATCAAGACCCTGCGTATTGTGAATGAAAAAAAGTAAGAGGGTTACGAAGGAGAAAATTATGATCAATATATTAGAATACGGTGCAGTGGGCGATGGACAGACCAATGATGCCCCTGTCATTCAGAAAGCAATCGATACGTGTGCAGAACAGGGAGGAGGCGTAGTCCTCTTCCCCGGCGGCAGGACATATTCTTCCGGATATGTGCTGTTGAAATCCAATGTGGAGGTACATCTGGAGCCGGGCGCTGTCTGGAAAGCCAGCAGCAACATAGAAGATTATTACCCGCTGCGCAACAATGGTAAAATCACAGCCCATGAATCCGGCCTGCCTTCTTTCCTGAACAGTGAATATGCAGGACGCCCGTTCCATGCCTTTATCTATGCGCTGGGACAGGAAAATGTGACGATCTCCGGACAGGGTACCATTGATGGCAATGAATCTGTCTTTTACGGAGATGACTCGGGTTATCATATCGAGGGTTCCTATTATCCCAGAGTTCCGCTCCTGCTATTGGAGGATGTAAAGCAT
>OGGE01001329.1_pt1 | contig 15609 bp, 18 predicted proteins | sample 1571121 | NCBI WGS metagenome assembly OGGE01 (sample SAMEA2581959, study PRJEB24529) | metagenome | biome: Human gut stool | place: China | collected 2011
AGTATCGCAAGCTGTACCCGGATGCACCGCTGCCGCACATCACGCCTCATGTGTTTCGGCATACCTTCTGCACCAACATGGCAAATGTGGGAATGGATATCAAGGCGCTGCAGTATGTGATGGGACACTCCGATGCAAGTATCACGCTGAATGTCTACACCCACGCAAGCTATGACCACGCTGCAGAACAGATGACAAGGTTGGTCGATTTTCTGGGGTCGTCTGACCGGCAGGAGCGAAAGATGTCAGGTTGATATAACACGGTTTGGTACACCATTACTACACCATTTTGCTGAAAAGTTATGGAGAACAGCGTAGAGATGCGTGAAAAGCGCACAGTGCTGACACTGAAAAATAATGCGGTGTATCGCATTATAAAGACTTGCGGAGGGATGCGTAAGGAATGACAAAGATAATTTTTTTGTGCCACGGCAATATCTGCCGCAGCCCTATGGCGGAATTTGTGATGAAGGACTTAGTGGAAAAGGCCGGGCTTTCCGGGCAGTTTGAAATCGCCTCGGCGGCCACAAGCACCGAGGAAATCGGCAACCCGGTCTATCCGCCTGCCCGGCGCAAGCTGGCTGAGCATGGCATCTGCTGTGCAGGCAAGACCGCCCGGCAGATGACCCGGCGGGACTATGAGACCTACGATTATCTCATCGCCATGGACCGCAACAACCTGCGGAATATGGTGCGGTTTGTGGGCAGTGACCCGGAGCATAAGGTCTCATTGCTGATGGATCACGCCAGTCGCCCCGGCGATGTGGCAGACCCATGGTACACCGGGGATTTTGAAGCCACATGGCAGGAATGTGTTGAGGGATGCCTTAGTTTCCCGAACCGTTTTGTAAAAACAATCCGTCCGCAAAAGGTCACGATTCAGGCACTGAATAAATATGGAGAGGAAATTATAGTTGACGGAGAAGATGAAATGGCAAAATGCTTCTGCCATGAGCTGGAACATCATTATCACGCATTTCAGGAGCCATGCGGCGAAGGAGAAAAAGTAATTTTGCAGAAAGAGGATATTAGATATGAATAATGAATATGACAATAAGAAATTTTTCGACGAATATGCAAAAATGCCCCGTAGTCGAGAAGGTCTAAGTGCTGCCGGAGAATGGCACCAATTGAAACCGTTATTTCCTTCGGTCAAAGGAAAAAAGATTCTTGATTTAGGTTGTGGTTATGGATGGCATTGCAAATTTGCGGCTGAACAGGGAGCTGCGCATGTATTGGGAATAGATTTAAGCAGTAGGATGATTGAAGAAGCAAAAAAGCGTAATGCAGGAGAACAAATAGAGTATCGTGTTTGTAGAATAGATGAATACGAATACCCAGAGAATACATGGGATTGTGTTATCTCAAATCTGGCATTGCACTATATTGAAGATATAGAACTTATCTTCCAAAAAATTCATAGAACATTGAAACCAGATGGAATATTTCTCTTTAATATTGAACATCCCGTTTTTACTGCCGGAGTTGGACAAGACTGGATTTATACAGATGTAGGAACTCCAAAGTACTGGCCCATTGACAATTACTTTTTCTCAGGGGAGCGAAAAACACATTTTTTAGGATGTGATGTAGTAAAGCAACACCACACACTTACGCAAATTATGATGGGGTTATTGAATAACAGTTTTGAACTTAAAGTGGTAGAAGAAGCAGAACCGCCGCAAGAAATGATGGATATTCCAGGCTTTCAAGATGAATTACGCCGTCCTATGATGCTGTTGGTAAAGTCAATCGCAAGAAAACCTATTATAAAAGAAAAATTATAAGAATATGATAAAAATACTGTTTATCTGCCTCGGCAATATCTGCCGAAGCCCGATGGCGGAATTTGTGATGAAGGACTTAGTGGAAAAGGCCGGGCTTTCCGGGCAGTTTGAAATCGCCTCGGCGGCCACAAGCACCGAGGAAATCGGCAACCCGGTCTATCCGCCTGCCCGGCGCAAGCTGGCTGAGCATGGCATCTGCTGTGCAGGCAAGACCGCCCGGCAGATGACCCGGCGGGACTATGAGACCTACGATTATCTCATCGCCATGGACCGCAACAACCTGCGGAATATGGTGCGGTTTGTGGGCAGTGACCCGGAGCATAAGGTCTCATTGCTGATGGATTACACCAGTCGCCCCGGCGATGTGGCCGACCCGTGGTACACCGGGGATTTTGAAGCCACATGGCAGGATGTGCTGGAGGGCTGCACCGCCCTGCTGGAAGAGCTGCGATAAAAGGGAAAGGGGATGACGAAACGTTATTGCAAGGGCGAACGGTTTGCTGACCTGTCGTTTGCCGGGGAAGTCTTTGATGGAATAAACCTATTGACATGGTGAGAAAATGGGTTTATACTATCCCCAACACAAGGAAGGGAGCACAGGCAGATGAAACGTACAACAGATGCCCGGCACAGGCTGCCCGGGCGAATGCGCTGCTCCCAGACAAATTCCCGGCAGACAGACTGAGAAAAAACAGGAAGATGCCGTTGTCTGGGAGAAGTGCCCGAACATATATCGTCACAATAAAAGGAGAACCTACAATGGCTGATTATAAACTGTGGAACGCACTGAAGGATGCTAAAAAATGTCGCTGGGTGGAACTTTCTCACTCGCTGAACAACGAAAGCCCCTACTGGTCCGGCATCCCGGAAGGCTCTGTGGAGCTGGCAAAAACCGTGTGGGACTGGGGCAAGCCGGAACTGGAATGCCTGATCCAGACCTTCAAATTCCCCGGACAGTTCGGTACTCACATCGACTTCCCGGGGCACTTCATCAAGGGCAAAGCACTGTCCGAAAAGTACGATGTGAACGACCTGATCTTCCCGCTGGTGGTCATCGATATTTCCCAGCAGGCCAAGAAAGACCCTCGCTACGCTGTGACGGTGGAGGACATCAAGGCCTATGAGGCAAAGTACGGTCCTATCCCGGATGGCGCGCTGGTGGCTCTGCGCAGCGACTGGTACAAGAAGTGGCCGGATATGGATGCGCTGTCCGGCATCGATGCAGAGGGCAAAGAAAATGCCCCTGGCTGGTCGCTGGAAGCATTGGAGTATATCTATAAGGTGCGCAACGCCGCCGCCAACGGCCACGAAACGCTGGATACCGATTCCTCTGCGGTGGCGGAGGAAAAGGGCGACCTTGCCTGCGAGCGCTATGTTCTGGACAACGACAAGCTGCAGGTGGAGGTGCTTGCAAATCTGGATAAGGTCCAGCCTGCCGGTGCGGTGGTCATTGTTTCTTATCCCCGCATCGAGGGCGCAACCGGTCTGCCCGCACGGGTCTGGGCCATTACCGAATAAGAACTGTTGACCCTGCGATTGGGCTCCATCTGCAATAAAAAAGGGCAAAGCCGCCTGCATTCAGGAGACCTTGCCCTTTTGTGTTATATTTTACAATTAATTAGGCAGCCTTCCGCAAACTCACAGCGCCACGTTGACCGGCAGGACATACACACCGTTGGCGGTATAGTAGGTGATCTGGGTGACGGTCTTACCGATGATGGATGCAAAGTAAGGATCATCGGCATTGAAGCCCAGCTTGGTACCATGCCAGATGTTGGTCACATGATGCAGGCCGTACTCACTGCCATCGGCGGTGGTCAGAACTACGCCGTAGACCTTGTTGGCCTTGTAGTCCAGATCAAAACCGGAGATCTTCATTTCGTAGGTGGTGTGGTGACCGTTGGTATTCAGCTCCACAGTGGCGCCCTCTACGGTGGTCTCGGTGGCGTTGACCTTGCCAAACTCCCACTTGCCGCTCAGCAGGTTATACCATGCGGTGATGTAGTAGGCAGGGGTCTCGCTGAGCTTGTAGTAAGCGTAGCTCTCGTTCTCAAACAAGGCATCTGCGCCGGTGTAGGTGGTGGTGGATTCCTTGCCCTTCAGGGTAACGGTAATGTCGTAGCTGTCGGCATCGGTGACCTGCTTTGCGTTCTCCAGCGCCCACGGGGTCAGCACCTTGACCGGGAAGGAAACGCCGGTGATGTCGGTGCCATCTGCGTTGACATGGTAGGAACCAGCGGCAAGCTTGCCTGCACGGGTCTTGTTTTTGGTGGCGCTGGTCACCGCATCGATCTCAGATGCGGTGTCCACACCGGCAGCCTTGTAGAAGTCGGCGTAGGGGATGTTCATCTGGACATAGCTGGAGGTCAGGCAGTTTTCCTGTTCTACCTCTTCCGCAGCGAAGGCCGGGACTGCCACAGCGCATACCAGCATAGCGGCCGCAAGTGCACCTGCAAATACTTTTTTCAATCTCATAGTAACACACCTCTATCTCAGTTTTGAAAAAACAGTTAGCTCTACCTAACAATTGATGCAAAAAAATGCAGAGGCAAAGCGCCTCAGATGGTTAGGCAAAACAAATTCACGAAACAAAAATAGCACTCCCACCGGGCGTTGTCAAGTAGAAACCGGTAAGTTTGCAGAGGTGAATTTTTCGATGCAGGAAACGATCTGCATCCTCTATACCGCAAAGCCCTTGACCTTTTTGCCGGAGCGCAGTATACTGCTTGCGTAGTTAGCTATATTTAACCGCGAGGAGGTACTACATGATACAAGACGCATTCTGGGGGATCTTGATCCCCTTTCTGGGCACAAGTCTTGGGGCGGGCTGTGTGTTCTTTTTGAAAAACTCTCTGCGTGACGGCATCCAGCGCGCCCTCACCGGCTTTGCCGCCGGAGTGATGGTGGCGGCATCGGTATGGAGCTTGCTGATCCCGGCTATGGAGCAGGCCGCAGATCTGGGCAGGCTGGCATTTTTCCCGGCGGCGGTGGGTTTCTGGCTGGGCATCCTGTTTTTGCTGCTGCTGGACCATCTCATCCCGCATCTGCACCAGAACAGCTTGCAGGCCGAAGGGCCAAAAAGCCAGCTCCAGCGCACCACCATGATGGTTCTGGCGGTAACGCTGCACAACATCCCGGAGGGCATGGCAGTGGGCGTGGTCTACGCCGGGTATCTTGCCGGAACTGCTCAGATCACCGCCGCCGGGGCGCTGGCACTTTCCCTTGGCATAGCCATCCAGAACTTCCCGGAGGGGGCCATCATCTCCATGCCCCTGCGGGCGGAAGGAATGAAAAAAGGCCGGGCGTTCTGGGGCGGCGTGCTGTCCGGCATCGTAGAGCCCATCGGGGCAGTGCTGACGATTCTGGCGGCAGGCATCGTGGTGCCCGCGTTGCCCTATCTGCTCAGCTTTGCCGCCGGAGCCATGCTGTATGTGGTGGTGGAGGAACTGATCCCGGAAATGTCGCAGGGACAACACTCCAACGTTGGCACGGTATTTTTCGCGGTGGGCTTCAGCGTGATGATGGTGCTGGATGTGGCACTGGGGTGACGGTTGGGGGACGGAAGCGAAATCTTTTTCGGAATCTCCGAAAATGCATAAACTTCTTGACAGAGGAGACGACAGGGCGTATTATTTTGGCAGAAGGATCGCTGAGAAGCGGCTTTTTATAGAACAGAAAGTTAGCTTTATCTAACTTTCGGCACGAGGAATTGCTGGCCTGTCACCCGGAGCAGTGGGCGCATCTGGTAAAAAGCATTGCATTGTGAACGGTAAACAGAAAGAGGGGGGCGTTATGTCTTTTTTTGAAAACACCCGAAAGCCCGTAGGCTTTGGCGGGAAGATCATGGTTGCTATGATGAACTTTGGACACAGCGCAATGGCAGAATGGGGGCTGCGCTTTTTACAGCCTGCCCCGGATGCCATGGTGCTGGACTGCGGCTGCGGCGGTGGAGCGAACATTAAAACGCTGTTGAAACTGTGCCCCAGCGGCAAGGTGCAGGGCATCGACTACTCAGCCGTCAGCGTGAAAAAAGCGCGAAAAGTCAATGCCAGAGCCATTGCGGCAGGACGGTGTACCGTGCAACAGGCAAGTGTGGCAGAGCTGCCGTTTGAAGCGGAGCAGTTTGATGTGGTGACCGCTTTTGAAACGGTCTATTTCTGGCCGGAGCTTGCGCAGAATTTCAGAGAGGTCTATCGGGTGCTGAAGCCCGGCGGGGTCTTTTTCATCTGTAACGAAGCGAACGGCGAAACAACAAAAGACGACAGATGGACACAAATTATCAATGGGATGACCATCTATACGGATACTGCACTGAAAGAGTATCTGGAAAAAGCAGGATTTTGTCAGATCCAAAGCCACAAAAATAAAAAGGGCTGGCTGTGCGTTACGGCGCAAAAGCGGTGAAGTAGTGCAACCGTAACATTTGGAACAGTGAAGAGCATGGCATGGTTTGCCTGCCGGAAAGCAGAATGAGGAGAACAGGGAGGAACCTATGAAATACAAAATCGAGAAAAACACCGTGCAGGAGACGCTGATTCTCCCACTGTATTCCCGGAAGCTGTGCACAGAGCTGTATCCAAACCTTTATCGGGACGAAACAGCGGTGCGCCTGATCGATGAAATCGACTACGACTTTTCAGAGGCAGAGAAAAATGCCCGCAGTCTGATGCAGCGCTTTGGTGCGCTGGAGGTGGCCATGCGGCAGAATGACCTTGCGTGGGAGGTACGGAATTATCTGAAAACCCATCCCAGCGCGGCAGTGGTCAATCTGGGCTGCGGGCTGGATAACACCGGCAGAGCCTGCGACAATGGCAGATGCAAGATCTACAATCTGGATTTCCCGGATGTGATCGCCTTGCGGCAGCAGCTGCTGCCTGCCGGGGAGCGGGAGCAAAATATCCCCTGCGACCTGAAAGACCCCGCATGGTTTGACAAGATCGATGCCTCCGGCGGGGCGGTGTTTTTTGCCTCCGGGGTGTTCTATTACTTCCTGACGGAGCAGGTCCGGGAACTGGTGCAGGGGATGGCGGACGCTTTCCCCGGCGGAGTGCTGGTCTTTGATGCTGCCAACCGTACGGCGGTGAAGATGATCGCCAAAACGTGGCTCAGGACGGCAAAAATCAAGGATGTAGGGGCATATTTCGCGGTTTCGGATGCGAAAAGCGAGCTTTCCCCATGGGACAGCCGCTTGCAAGTGTCCAGCCGGGGCTATATGCTGGGGTACAACGATTTGAAAGATCCTTCCGTCAGCGGCTTTTTCCGGTTCCTCGCAAGGGTCGGGGACAACGGGATGAAAATGCAGATCGTGAAGATCGGATTTGGAGACAGACAATGAAATACGCAGGGATGCCCTTTGGGATGTGTGTGCTGATGAAGGAGCTGGGGCTGTACGACCTGGCCCCCGCCCTGTGCCGTCTGGACTACACCATGAGCGAAGCAGGCGGTGTGACGAACTTTGTGCGGCAGTACACCCTTGCCTCCGGCGGACCCTACTGCGACTGCGGGTACAAAAAAAGGGTATAGAAAAACCATAAGTCATCTGCCACGGTCAACGGAGCAAAAACCACACACCCAGCAGGATCGCAAGGAAAATCAGGTTGGACAGGGTGAACAGCCCAAAATACTGCTTCTTTCCCTGTGGCAGCTCCCGTGCAATCTGCCGGTAGGAGATAAGGCTGGCCATGGATGCGATCAAAGTGCCAAGACCTCCCAGATTGGTGCCGATGATGAGGGCTTGTGTCTCTGCCGTGAACCCGGACAGCAGCAGGGCGGCGGGAACATTACTGGTGACCTGCGAAGCAAGAACCGCCACCAGAACTTCCCGGCCGGTCAGAAACTCCTGCAGCCAGCCGGAAAAGGCCGGAATGCGCCCCAGATTGCCAATGAAGATGAAAAAAGCCACAAAGGTCAAAAGCAGGGAATAGTCCACTGCCCGTAAGGTGTGCGGGTCTGCAAAAAGAACGCAGACGAGTACAGCGGCAAAGGCAATGCCATAGGGCAGCACCCGGATCACGGACAGCAGGCAAACGGCAAACAGAACCAGATACAGCAGGATGATCTTCTGATCTCCCTGAGATGCAGAAGAAACAAGCTCATCCACGGAGAGGGCGGCAGAGGCTTTCCGGCAGACCATTGCTGCCCAAGCCAGCAGCAGGAACAGAGAGACTAGGGTGTAGGGCAGCATAAGAAGCACAAATCCCCCGATGCTCATGCCGCTTTTTCCGTAAAGATAGAGGTTCTGCGGGTTGCCGATGGGGGTCAGCATGCTGCCAAGGTTTGCCGCAATGGTCTGCATACAGACCACCGGGACCAGAAGGGAGCGGCGGACATCCGCTCCCAGACGACTCAGGACCACGAACGTAAAGGGAACGAAGGTCAGCAGGGAAACATCGTTGGTGATGAACATGCTTCCAAAAAAGCACAACCCGACCAGTACCAGCGTCAGCTGAAAGGTGCTGTGGGTGCGGGACAGCAATGCCCGGCCCAGTCCATCAAAAAAGCCCTGCCGCCGCAGTCCGGCCATGACCGTCATCAGGGAAAACAGGATCGCCAGCGTGCGCAGGTCGATGTAGCCGATATACTGCACATCCGGCGGAACAAAGAAGGCGGAGACAACGGCCAGCACAGCGGCTGCGGTGAGGACTGTTTCCTGCTGAATGAATTGTTTGAGTAGTTTCATAGAGACACATCCTTGTAGTTGTAAAGGCTGCCCTGCTACGGTGCCGGACGGCCTTTTTTCGTATTTCAGAGCAACAGCTCAAACAACCCGATCATCAGCGGCATGGTCAGGATGGAAAGCAGCGTGCTCAGGACATAGATCGCACTGGAATGAGAAGCATCCCGGTCATAGAGCTGTGCCATGGAGGTGACCGTTGCACAGGCGGCGGCATTGCTGTAAATGATATTGACCTGCTCCACGGCGTCCAGCTTGAGAGCTTTGCGGAACAGCGCATTCAGAAGCAGAAATACAACGTGCATTCCAACGGCGATGCCCATGGAATAAAGCAGCCCGGTGCGGATCTCCGGTGTATCCTTGATCTGAAAGGCGTTCAGAACGACACAGGGCATGACCAGATAGACAAAGACCACAGACAGCACCTTACTGTCCGATGCCTTCAACAAGCCGGTTTTTACAACGGCATATCCCATCAGCAGAATCAGAAATAGCTGCGCGATCTGCTGCATCAATAAAAGGCTGATTTGCATTTGAATCTCCTCTTTTGCAATTCGTTTTTGCAGCACCATCCTACTCCATTGGCGGGGCATCGTCAAGAGAAAACAGAAAAAATGCGATCTGAATAAGAAAAAACGGATGGCTCCGCAGAACCATCCGCTAAAACTGGTATCATCAGTCTTTCCGATACTTATATGCACCCTCAATGGCGTGGATCAGATGATAACGGAACCGAGCGTGTCGGGGTAAATCCCTTTCTGCTCGTCCGGTTTCCCAAAAGCCCACGGGGGCTTTTCGGCTTAAGCAAGGATCCCGGTGGACTGCAAAAACAGCACCAGCATCATCACCGGAGCAACGTATCGGATCATCACCCGGTAGAGTTTCTTGCGGCGGAAGGTCTCGCCGTTGCGCTGCATCTCGTCAATGACGTAATCCGGTGTCATGACCCAGCCAATCAGGATGGTGGACAGCAGGGCAATGAAAGGCATCATAACACTGTTGCTGACATAGTCCATGATATCCAGCAGCTGAGCCGCAGAGCCGTTGGGGAGCTGTACTTCAAAATAGAAGATGCTGTAACCCAGCGCAATGACGGCAGAGGCGGCCAGATAGATGACCGCCAGCACAAGCACCGTCTTTTTGCGGCCCGAGTGGAAGATCTCCATGCAGTTGGCGGTGATGGATTCCAGCACCGAGATGCAGGAGGTCAGGGTGGCAAAAATGGCAGTGACAAAGAACAGGATGCCAACGAACACGCCTGCCTTGCCCATGGCGTTGAATACCTTGGGCAGCGAGACGAACATCAGGCTGGGGCCTGCGCTCATGCCATCGGTGCCAGAGAAAACATACACGGCGGGGATGATCATGGCACCGGCCAGCAGGGCTACGCCGGTATCGAAGATCTCGATCTGATTCACCGCTTTGTTCAGGTCTACTTCCGGTTTGACGTAGGAACCGTAGGTAATCATAATGCCCATGGACACGCTGAGGGAGAAGAACAGCTGGCTCATGGCATCCAGCAAAATCTGCAAAAAGCGGCTGACAGTCAGCCCTTCCATGTGCGGGGTCAGGTAGTAGCACAGACCTTCCAGACCGGTGCGCATCTGGCCGGAGGCATCCTCGTGGCGCAGGGTGAGGGCGTAACCCGCAATCACCACCACCAGTACCAGCAGAATGGGCATCATGTAGCGGGACACCCGCTCAATGCCTCCCTCCACGCCGTTGTACACGATGAAAGCAGTCACGCCCATGAACAGCAGAGCGAACACCACAGGCGACACCGGCGAAGTGATGAAGCTGGTAAAATAACCGTCCTCAGCAGCGGCAGCAGACTGTCCGGTCAGGTAGACTGCCGCATATTTTGTGATCCACCCGCCGATGACGGCATAGTAGGGCATAATCAGAACTGGTACCAGAAAGGTCAGGATGCCGAGGAATTTCCACTTGGGGCGCATCGTCTCGTAGGCGCGGATGGCACTCTGCTTGGTGCGGCGGCCAATGGCGATATCCGAGGTGAGCAGCGTGAAACCGAAGGTCAGCACCAGCACCAGATACACCAGCAAAAACAAACCGCCGCCATCTTTTGCGGCAAGGTACGGGAACCGCCACAGGTTGCCGACACCCACCGCACTTCCGGCGGCAGCAAGGACAAATCCGATTTGTCCGGAGAAACTGCTTGCTTTCTTTTCCATGATTCTGAAACTCCTATCCGTATTTCCTATTGTAATATAGGATAACATGGAGTATCATATCAGTAAACAGAATAAAATTACTATGACCTATAAATTTTACTTATGGAGCGCTTGAGATGCGGGAACAGAAAGACCGATACGAGATATTCTTGAAAGTGTGCGAAACGGGCAGTTTTTCCAAAGCAGCGGAGGCACTGAACTATACCCAATCCGGCATCAGCCAGATGATGGCGGGGTTGGAAGAAGAACTGGGCGTGAAGCTGTTCGCCCGCATCAACCGGGGCGTGACCCTGACCGACAACGGGACACGTCTTTTGCCCTACGTCCGGGAACTGGCCAACCAGAAGAACCGGCTGCGGCAGGCTGCGTTCAATATCAACCACAAGGTGGAGGGCAAGCTGCGGGTGGGCAGCTTTTCCAGCATCACAACGCTCTGGATGCCGGAAGTGGTGCATTATTTCAAGGAGAACTACCCGAAGGTGAGTATAGAGATCCTGGACGGCAACTATGATGAGATCCGGGAATGGATCATCCATGGGCAGGTGGATTGCGGTTTTCTCTCATCCATTGTGGCAGACGACCTGAAATTCTACCCGCTCTGGGACGACCCGTTGTGTGCCGTGTTCCCGGAGGGGCATCCACTGGCTGCACGACCCAGCGTAACGCTGTCGCAGCTGTTTCAGTATCCGCTCATCATTGAAACGCCCGGCTGTGATAATGACATCCAGCACCTGATGCTCAAATGCCCGGTGAAGCCGAATATTTCTTACAGCTTCCGGGACGATACCCTCATCATGGCGTTCGTGCGCAGCGGGCTGGGCGTGACCATCTCACAGGAGCTGGTGATGCAGGCATTCGGCTGCTCCGGTGTGGTGTCCCGTCCGCTGGAGCCTGCCTGCTGCCGGACATTGGGGCTGGCGTTTTCCAAAACTGCCAGCTCGGTGGTGAGCCGGACGCTGCTGGAATATCTGAAATCCACCCGGCAGCGAAAGGATACACCGCAGATAAAATAAGAGCAAATAACGGAGAACGGTACAAAAGCCGCTCTCCGTTTTGCTGAATGGAGACGTGCAGTTGGAGCAGGATGGTGGTTCCTTGTTTTTCTGGTAAGAGCACAGGATTCATGCTATCATAGCAGTCATATTGAAAGACATCCCGCCCGGGAGCACAAGCTGATCCTGCTGCGGTACGGGCTGGCGGGTCAGCCGCCCCTGACCCAGCTGGAAACGGCACAGCTGCTCCAGATCAGCAGAAGTTATGTCTCAAGGCTCGAAACCCACGCACTGGATCAGCTGCGCAAAGGCTGGCTTCAAGAATCATCGGTGGAATAGAGCGTGCCGCCTGCGGGCGGCGTACATAAGCTCTTTTACAATGGGATTGGGTGTGGTATACTGAATTCGTAAAATTGAAAACCGGGAAGGTGCAAAATGAAATGAAAATCCGTAAGGCAGAGGAAAGAGATATTCCCAGACTTCTTGCGCTGCTGGGGCAGGTATTGCAGATCCATGCAGAGATTCGACCGGATGTTTTTATTCCTAGTACTACCAAATACACTGTCTGCGAACTGGCTGAACTTATGAAGCAGGAAGATAAACCCATTTATGTTGCCGTGAACGAAGATGATGTGTGTATGGGCTATGCCTTCTGTCAGATGCAGGAGCAGCCATTTTCCACAAATATGGTGCCCTTTAAGTCACTGTTCATCGACGATTTGTGCGTTGACCAGCAGGCACGGGGACAGCACATCGGAGAAAGCCTGTTTGAATATGTGAAGCAGCAGGCAAAAGAGCAGGGCTGCTATGAGGTGACGCTGAACGTCTGGGCAGGAAACACCTCGGCAGAACACTTCTACGAAAAAATGGGCATGAGGACAAAGGAACGGCAGATGGAATATATCCTGTGAACCGGGTTGGTTCCATTTAATCAATAAAAGCGATTTCTACAAAGGAGTAATTTCTATGGGCTACGGATGGGCAACGGTTTTTACTATGGGAGCATGGCTTGTCGGCGGTTTCCTTGAGGGTCTTTTGAGTGCGGATACGCTGGGTCTGCGCACTTTGTTCGCTATTATTGCAATGGGCTGCTGCATTATGAAATTCATAAAGGATAATGGCACGCGATGATCAACTTTACTACATTGCCTGCGGGCGGCGCATGGAGCGGTCAACGGGTCAACAGCTCAAAATGGTTCCGTTTGGTGACCAGCAGCCCTTCCCTTTGCAGCTTGGAAAGCTCCACCGACATGGCGGCACGCTCCACGCAGAGAAAATCCGCCAGCTGCTGACGGTCAAAGGGAATGTCAAAGGAAAGGGAGGACTGCCGGATGGATTCGGCAGACAGGTAGGACAGCAGTTTTTCCCGGGTGGTGCGCTTGCTGACATGGGTGATCTTATCGTTAAAAAGCAGTATTTTGTTTGCCAGAACGCTGACCAGATTGCGGATGAGTTTCTGGTGATGGTCGCAGGCGGTGGGGCAGGAGGTGAGCAGCCGCTTGACGTTCAGCAGCAGGATCTCGCAATCCTCCTCTGCCACCACGCTGATGTTCAGGATGGCACCGGGAGTGGCGGCGTAAGGTTCGCCGAAAAAGTCTCCGGTATTGCACTTGGACAGGATATTGCGGTGTCCCCAAAGATCCTCCTGAATCACAAGGGTGGAGCCGGACAGTACCAGCCCCATGACCTCTGTGGAATCTCCGGCTCGGAAAATGTAGGAGCCCCGGGGCCGGGTGATCTTCGACGCACTGACGCAGTGCAGGATGGACAAAATCTCATCGTCGGTAAGCCCGGTAAAAAAGGGGCAGTTCCGCAGAACAGGCAGATATTTTTGCATAAAAGCCCTCCTTGTTGGAATTCAAACATACAAGCTGCCTTTAGTATACTATAATAAGGATGCAAATGCAAAAAACACCCACAACAGGAGAGTATAGATATGATTCGGAAGATCATCCATATTGACGAAGAAAAATGCAACGGCTGCGGCTTGTGCGCAACCGCCTGCCATGAAGGTGCCATTGATATCATCAACGGCAAGGCAAAGCTGGTGCGGGAGAATTTCTGCGATGGCTTTGGCGATTGCCTGCCGGGCTGCCCCACCGGTGCTATCACCTTTGAGGAGCGGGAAGCTCCCGCTTACGACGAGGCGGCGGTGCAGGAAAACAAAAAGAAGAAGGAATTGCAGGAGAAGATGAAGCACCTCCACGAGGGCGGCTGCCCCGGCTCCCGGATGCGGATGCTGGAACAGCCGGAGGCTGCCGAAAGCGCAGCTTCTGCCCCCGTGCAGTCAGTTTCCCGCCTGCGCAACTGGCCGGTGCAGATCAAGCTGGCACCCATCCATGCGCCCTACTTTGAGGGCGCAAAGCTGCTGATTGCAGCGGACTGCACGGCCTATGCCTACGCCAATTTCCATCAGGAATTTATGCGCGGCAAAGTGACTCTCATCGGCTGCCCGAAGCTGGACGCTGTGGATTACAGCGAAAAGCTCACCGAGATCCTGCGCAGCAACGACATCCAGAGCGTGACCATCCTCCGCATGGAGGTGCCCTGCTGCGGCGGTTTGGAGATGGCTGCGAAAAAGGCACTGCAGACCAGCGGAAAGTTCATTCCGTGGCAGGTGGTCACCATTTCCATTGACGGAAAAATTCTGGACTAAATGCGGCAACACAGATCGACCGAGTGTCTTTGACTTTGGGTTATTCCAAGGCGGTGCGGGCCGTACGCACAAGATACTCCATGGCCTCCACCGGGTACTGCCCGGCGGCGGTCTCCCCGGTGAGCATCACGCTGGAAGCGCCGTCTGCTACGGCGTTGTAGATGTCGCTGACCTCGGCGCGGGTGGGGACCGCCCGGCTGCACATACTGTCCAGCATCTGGGTCACCACCATAAAGGGCACCCCGGCAGTCCGGCAGACCGCCGAAAGCTGTTTCTGGCACCGGGGCAGCTCCCACAGGGGCATGGCGTTGCCAAGGTCCCCGCGGGCAATGACCACTTCATCCACAAGGGGTAGGAACTCCGGCAGGGCCTGTACCCCCGCAAGGCTCTCGATTTTGGCAAAAATGCGGATCTGCCCGGCCCCGGCCTGTTCCAGCGCCCGGCGCAGGGTGCGGATGTCCTCAGCCCCCCGCACGAAGGGCAGCATCACCCCGGTAACGCCGCAGGCTCCCGCCAGCTGCAGGTTTTGCAGGTCCTCCTCCGTCAACGTGGGGGAGGCCACCGTCAGCCCCGGTGCCGCAAGGCTTTTGCGGCTTTGCAGGGTGCCGCCCCGTACCACAGTACACTGCAGGGCAGCGCCATCGGCTTCGGCCACCTGCACAAGGAGCCTGCCGTCGTCCAGCAGGAGGTTCTGGCCCGGCCGGGCTGCATGCACCAGCGCCGCCGGGCAGGGGACACCCCCTTGCCCCAGCCGGAGGCTTTGGCCTGGTTCCAGCACAAGGGGCTGGGGCAGCGTGCCAATGCGCAGCTCCGGCCCCTGCAGGTCGATGAGCAGCTGGGGGATGCCCACGGCGTGGATGATATCCAGCCAGTCTTTGTGGGCCGAAAGGGGCCCGTGGGAAAGGTTCATGCGGATGCCCGTCATGCCAGCTTCCACCATGCGCTGCAAGGTCTCCAGCTGGGCACAGGCGGGGCCGATGGTACCATAAAATTCCAAAAAAATCACCCGGTTTCGTTTTTTCCTATTGTAACACGGAACGGGGCCGTTGAAAAGTGCCAAACCAGGCGGCAGCGAAAAAAGGCGTGGCAGCCCGCCCCAAAGGGGAAAACGGGGAGAGCCAGAACCAAGAAATTGTTGCAGAAGTATTATTTTTTCGTGAATATTAGCACTCTACTATTGACACTGCTAACGCATGGTGCTATAACAGTGGCGTGCTCAGGAGGAAGGGCAAAAGGAGAGCCGCAAGGCTCCCGGGAAAGCCTTTCCGAGTGGACGCTTCAGATTTTTTGCCCCGACCCGAACGCCGGG